>ERZ1027100.799-NODE-799-length-13788-cov-5.253404_pt1 | contig 13788 bp, 13 predicted proteins | sample MGYA00519407_ERZ1027100 | MGnify/ENA primary metagenome ERZ1027100 (study PRJEB26926, sample SAMN06164645) | human gut metagenome | biome: ENVO:00009003; feature: ENVO:2100002; material: ENVO:00002003 | host: Homo sapiens | place: USA | collected 2012 ... | reverse complement strand
GATGCTCAGGAGTCTCGTGGGCTCGGAGATGTGTATAAGAGACAGTGGCAACACGGAGTGAATATATTCCGTTTATTATTCGTGCAGATAAAGTAACAGGTTATACCGATGCTGTAGGCCCTGTTACACAGCAAGAATATAAGCCCACAGAGGCAGAAACAAAGTACTTCTTAACGGACTTTATTAAAAAAGTTCGTACAGTACCACTTGATCCAGTGGTATATCAAAAGAACTGGAAAGATGCTCAAATATTCTTAACAGAAGGAGCAGCTAAAAAGCTTAATGCTATTAGTGAATCACAAGGCCATTTTAGTAAGCTTGGCTCTTCTACAGTAGAACCTACTGTGCTTGGTATTACTCGCTTGTCTAACTCGGATAATACATATCAAATTCGTTGGCAAGAAGTAGATTACGGTATTAATAGTGGTCAAGGTACTCAACAAAACTATATTGGTACGTTCACGATTAAAACTGGTGAATTAGGAACTGAAGCTGATTTGTATAAGAATCCACTCGGCATTAAAATTACAGATATTTCTTTCAGTCTTGAAAACGCTGCACAAAGCAGTGAACCTGCTAAAAAAGCTAATACAGCTCAACAAAATCAGAAAGCAGGTGATAAATAATGCAATCTAAAGCTCGTAAATTATGTATTGCTATGTCACTTGCAACTATGTGTATAGGTGGTACTTCGTTTGCTGCTATTGAACCTGGTTATATTACACCTCACGATAGTAATTTAACAGGCTCAAATGTTGTCTACACATATGATCAAAACAATCAATTTAAAGTGCGTGGTAAGCTAGGGTTTTTAACGGACTTAACACTTGGTCGTAATGAAAAACTAACTAGCATCGTTGCAGGTAATACTGATGATTGGAAAGTATCAACGGCTGTAGTTGATCAAACACCTCATGTATACTTAAAACCTGTAGTGAAAGAAGCTAAAACTACAAACTTGATTGTTAATACTAATAAACGTTCGTATCGTTTTATTGTTAGACAAGATGAGTACTATGATGATGTTGTATCCTTTAACAATCTAACTCCTGCTGTAGATTCAACCACTACTATTAGTCAAAGTAGTACTCAAAAAGATTCTACTGGTACAGTAGAGAAAATCAATCGTGATTATAAGTATGAAAATGCACAAAATGTACGAAAAACGTTAATTCCTAATAGTATTTGGGATGATGGTATTAAGACATATATTGAAGTGCCTACAACAAACATTAGAAATTTACCTGTAGTATATTCTGTTGATAAAAAAGGCAAATTATCTATGGTAAATAGTCGTTTGCAAGGTCATTATATTGTTATTGATACCGTATTAGCTCGTTTACAACTACGTTTTAAAACAGATTCGTATTTAACTGTTGTCAATAATAAAGAAGCAGGTATTAAACCTGTTAAGGTGAAAGAGTTAAATCAAACACTTAATCAAGGTGGTATGTCTGCTGTTTCTATTGATGAAGTAGGTATTCCTCTTCAATCGGTAAATACAGAACAAATTAAGACTGATAAGCAAAGTAAATCGTCTGATTTAGATCAAGTTAAACAGGCATTACAACAATCTATTAAAGATACAGTTAATCACGCTAAACTAGATGTACAAGGTAAACCACGTATTATTATTACTCGTGATAGTGATAATAATCCTGTTAGCAATGTAACTAGTGTTGCAACAACAAACTCTAATCATTCAATTGATTGGGTTCCTCTAAAAGATAGAATTGCTAATCTACAGAAAGGAGGAACTAAATAATGTCTATTAGAGATATGTTTAATAAGGTATTAGGTAAACGTGAACCTGATGAATTTACTAATTTTGATTCTGAAACAGAAGCTGAATTAGGGGATGCATCTCGTAATGAACATAAACCCGATGAGGAACAACTTAATGATACAGAAAGCTTTGATGATGATGTAGAAGCCGCTACATTCTCTAATGATGATACTAAACCTGCTGTTAAAGGCTTTAAAAAAGGTGCTGTATATGGTGCTATAGGTCTTATAGCGTTTGGTTCAGCAGCTGCCATGGTTATGCATAACATGGATGGCGGTAATAAACCTAATCCTAATCAGTCTAGCTCTTCCGTTGGCATTAGTGCTAATGGTGGTTCTGTAGCAGGCCCTGATTTAGGATTTGATTCATATGCTTCAATGGGGCAATATGATAATGAAAAAAAATTAGATGCTGCATCTAAAAACAAACCAGGGGCCCCTGGTTCTGTAAACACTGTAGGTACACAATCTGTACCACAAGCAAGCGGTAATAATACTGTTAGACAAGTTCCTAACCGTGTAGGGACTAGTTCTTATAATGCTTCTGCTCCTACTGGCAGCAGTTCGCCTAATTATCAATCTGGTAATGTTAGTGGTGGCTCTATTACAAGTCGTAATAATCCATATGCAAGTGCTATTGCCTTTGCATTAAGTGGTGGGAATGCTATTACAGATAGCACTAGTGGTGATGCTAGTTCTGATTCTGGCTCTAGTATTTCAACTAACACACCTGATTATAGTAGCTATACAACGGCTGATCGTGTATTGCTAACTGGTACGTTAGTACCTGTAACACTTATTACAGGTATTGATTCTTCACTTAATGGCTCTGTAACCGCACAAGTTCGTGAAAATGTATATGATTCAATAACAGGTTCCTCTATTCTTATCCCTGCTGGTTCTCGTCTAATTGGTGAATATGATGGTAGTGGAATGAATGCAGGTCGTGTATCTGTTAAATTTACTCGGATTATGTTCCCTGATGGCAATAGTGTTGCTTTAAACAATTCATTAGGTGTTGATGCAATGGGCTTTGGTGGTGTAAAAGATTTATATTCTGAACATACTGGTAAAGCTGTTGGCGCATCCTTTATCACTAGTCTATTAGCAGGTATTGCAGGTTCTTCTAGTGATGGAAGTGGTTCTGATAATCGCTCATCTGGCCAAGAAGCCATTAATCATGCAATTTCTAATGTGTTAAACACTGGCAATGAAATTGTTAAGAAAAAATTGGAAGTTGGTGCAACGGCTATTATTCGCCCAGGATTTGAATTCAATGTGATGTTAAATTCTGATTTAGCACTTGAACCTTATTATGGTGAATAATCATGATTAGGGTTTTATTAGCCCTGATTACATTATGTATAGCGTTAGCTTGTTCTACTCAATTATTAGCCTCTTATGTTCATTATGATCCATTAATAGGGCAACCTTTATTTACTATCGGTGCAACGCCTTATTATTGGTTTTTCAAATATTTAGTCTGGATTGCTTTATTTGGTAAATATGTACCTTCATTAGTAATGAAGTCTGCACTACCTTTATTAGTTTGGATTGTTGCTATGTTTGGTGTTAGTTTTGCTAACATGAAAAAACCAGTAAAAGATTATCATGGTAATGCATCCTATGCTGAATTTGCTGACATTAAAAAAATGGGATTCTTCCCTAAATCTGGTGTTATTTGCGGGATTCAAGAAACTGGATTACTCCGTAAAGAAGCATTGACTAATGTATTAGGAACATTGATTTCACCTCAAAAAATTAATTCATGGCTAATGACATGGGGTAAAAAACTCGGTTTATACAAATACAAGTATATTAAGCATGATGATAAGCATCATATGATTGTCTTAGCACCAACTCGTTCTGGTAAAGGCGTTGGCTTAATTGTTCCAACACTATTAGGGGAATGGAAAGGGTCTTGTATTGTAACCGATATTAAAGGTGAAAACTGGGGGATAACCGCAGGCTATCGTCAAAAAGTAATGGGGCAAAAGGTTATAAAATTTGAACCTACAGCATCTGATGGCACGTCTGCACGATTTAATCCGTTTAATGAAGTTCGATTTGGTACAAAATATGAAATTAGTGACATTCAGAATGTCGCAGGGATTATTGTTGATCCTGAAGGTAAAGGCGATTTGGATCACTGGAAATTATCTGCTCGTAACTTGCTTGTAGGATTGATATGTCATATGCACTATGCACATATCATTAATCCTACAGAAAATGCACCTCTAACTTTAAATCAATTGGCAAGTACGTTAAAAAATTCATTAGTACCAGATCCAGATAATCCTGGAAATTATAAAGCGTTAGGTTTTTTTGAATCTGTTGAATCATTAACACAATATAAACATTGGCCAGATGAAGGAATGCCAATGGAAACAATTGATGCTGATCGTAATAGTAAAACCTATGGAGAACGCAAAATGATTACTGTCACTACAGAACATATGCGTACTTTATATCCAGAAGCTACTAATCTAACTGTTCCAGGTCTTAATACAACGCATCCTATTGCGTTTGAATCGTTTATTGATATTGCTTCAAAAGCGGAAAATGAACGGGCTTCCGTTGTTTCTACCGCTAATGCCTTATTGACCCTATATTCTGATCCTGTTCTTGCTATGAATACATATGAAAGTGATTTCACATTGTATGACATTATGAACTATAAGGAACCTGTTACGTTATATCTAATTACTCCGCCTTCTGATATTAAACGTATTCAACCATTATTCCGTTTACTTGTTGAAATGATTGTTCGCCATAATACTCGAGATATGAAATTTGAAGATGGTAAACAAGTTGATACCTTTAAGCATAGGTGTTTATTGTTACTTGATGAATTTCCTGCACTGGGTCGTATGGATACCTTTGAAGAACAGTTAGCATACATTGCGGGGTATGGATTAAAAGCGTTTATGATATGTCAAGGTTTACCACAGTTACAAAAAATTTACACAAAAGAAAATTCTATTGTAACTAACTGTCATATTCAGATTTTTTATGCTCCGAATGATACGGTTACAGCCGATGAAATTGAAAAGCAGCTTGGTAAATATACTGAAGAAGTGGAAACCTGGTCTAAACAACCTGGATTCTTTCAAGGTAAATCCCATAGTAATAGCTATATTGCTAAAAGTTTAATGACGGCTGATGAATCAAAACGGATGGGCGATAAAGAATTAATTTTTATGACTGGCGAAAAGCCTATTTTGACTGAAAAAGTAAAGTATTATATGGATTCGTATTTTAGTTCTCGTGTTATGAATGCACCTGCTAAATCAGATGTTATTCCAAAATTAAACTCTCCTAACACACAACCTACAACTCTCACACAAACACAACCAACAAAACATGAAACTAAACCATCCACTAATACGGTAGATGATATTGTAATTGAAAAAATAATTTAGGTGATAATATGGCTAAAAAAATTACGCTATTTACAGCGTTAAAAAAATCTATTGATGCAAAAAAACGATTAGAAAAACATGATAGTGCGATAAATAAACATGAACAAGAGATTGAACGTCTTAAAAGTTTAATCATAAAAGATAGTTTAATAGCTGAAGCTACAGGGGCTAATGAAATGTTTTCAGAATTTGGCTTTGAGAGCGTTGAAATTCGTCTTGGGGCGTTATTATATGCTGATGAGTATGTAAAGGCCTCTGATGACGAAAATAGGGCCTTAGATGAGTTCTATACGAAAGGAAAGGCGTACTTAGAATCTCTATCCTCTGAACCATCTGAAGATATTAATTCAATTGGTGAATAAGATGACTGAAACAAATACACAAGAAGCTATTAATAAAAAAGTTAATAGTATGCTTGAATTTTCTTTTGGTCGATTATGGCCTATATTACAACAAGATACAATTGGGGAAGTGTATGTTAATGAAGATGGCTATGTATTTGTTAATGATTTAACCACAGGGAAACAAAAAACAGATATATACTTATCTCCGTCTGAATCTAAAGTTCTTATTGAGGCGGTGGCAGGTGCTGTTAATGAAGTTATTAATAATGATCGTCCACATTTGGGGTGTGAATTGTATTCGTTAAATGCTCGTTTTCAAGCACAGTTACCACCGCTAGTTAGGAATCCAACATTTATGATTCGTAAAAAAGCATCTACTATATTCTCGTTTGAAGAATATATTCAAAAGGGGTTTATTACAAAAGAAGGCGCTGATTATTTAGTTAACGCCGTAAAAGAACATAAAAATATATTAGTAACAGGCGGGACTGGTACAGGGAAAACTACATTTCTTAACACATTATTGAAATGTGTTGAATTATATACTCCATATGATCGAACGGTTATCTTAGAGGATTTAAGCGAATTACAATCCAATATTAATGATTGTTTACGAATGCAAACTAGAGTAGATGCTGATCCGAATAAAAGCGTTACGATGCAAACATTGATTTGGCTATCAATGCGTAATTCTCCGAATCGAATTATCGTTGGGGAAGTTCGTGATGGTTCTGCTTACGATTTGTTAAAAGGATGGAATACTGGCCATCCAGGTGGATTTGGAACAACTCATGCAAATGGGGCCTTAGAAGGATTAGATCGTTTGGAATCGTTAATTTATGAAAATCCAACGGCTAAAGGAAATTTTAGACAATTGTTAGGTCAAGCCGTCAATATAATTGTTGATATTGGCCGTATTGATATTCCTAACGGCCCTTCTAAACGCTTTATTCGTGACATTATTGAAGTGAAGGGGTTTAACCGTCATACAGAATCATATGACACAAGTATTATTTATCATAAGGAAGGAAGTGAACCATGATGAGCCGTCACAAGTATACTCATAAAGATATTAAAAATCCGTTTGAGCTTTATGAGCCAGATGTTGACGATATAAGCGTAACTCTACCCACCTCTGATGAATCTGAACAGGATGACACAATTGATGTTGAAAAAATAGATAAACCTGTTAAAGATATGACGAAAGAAGAAAAATTCAAATATTATGCGGAAAAGCGTGTGAATACAATCCTAAAAGAATTAGCAGGATTAAGTGATATGGCCTCTACTTATGCAGGTGTTTACGATAAACCTATGGTAGATGCTATGATGATGACTATTTCATCTGCTACTAATTCCACTAAGGAAATATTTCAGAAACGGGCCCATGTATTACCAACATTTTCATTTGATTAATGCTGATTTAAGAAAGGATTCTTTTATGTACTCTACAAAATTAAAACAACAAGCTAAACGTGTTACTACTATGGTAGGTTCCCAGATGATACTAGCAGCTGCTACGATGCAGACCTTTGCTTATAGTACAGATGGCTCCGCAGGCCTTGGCGGTCATGCTTGGCCTTGGACAAAATTCTTACAATCATTAATGGAACACATTACAGGCCCATTACCTATGGTTTTGGGTATTATGGGTATCGTTGGTGCAGCGATTGCCTTATTTTCTGGTAACGGTGGCGATGGTACTCGTAAATTTATTTTGTTGATTTTCGTTATTTCTATTGCGTTAGCCGCTCCTTCCTTAATGGATATGCTTTCCTTAGGGGCCACTGGTTCTGGTTTCGTAATTCCTTAACATGATGTGAATATAAGCCTATAAGGCAGTTAGGTGTAGTGAATGAAAAAGCTATTAAGCACAATATTCCTCTTCTGCTCTCCATTTGTGGCCTTTGCGAGTAATGGGGGAGCTGCTTCGCTCCCTATATACGATTTAATATTGTTGCCACTCTCACTAGAATTTTCAGGCCCATTACCATTAGCTCTTGGTACGATTGGCCTTGCTGTTGCAGCTATTACCTTTTTAAGTGGCTGTCATCATCAGGAAGGTGCTAGACGGTTTTTTGGAATCATATTTGGCGTGGGAACCGCAATTGCGGCTCCACAAGCCATTGAAATGATTACAGGGTGTTTAATCCCCTAAGGAGGCAGGATGGTCGAACGTGATTATAGAACAGGTGAAGCCCCTTTATTTAGAGCTTTATATGTTCGTCAAACTTGGGGTGGTGTACCTCGGAATTTGTTCCTTATAAATGTTTTTATTTGCGTATTTGCAGTTATCATTTTGGGAACATGGTTTATTGGTGTTATTGGTATAGCCCTCCACTTTTTATTTAGATATTTTACGTCACAGGACGCTGATTTTTTTGATGTATTTACACATTATTTACGGTCTAAAAACTATTATAGGGCCGAATAAGACTACTATAGAAAGGTGTTTATTATATGGGATTGATGTCTAATTTTCGCTTTCACAAAAAGAATTTTGTGAAACGTGATCCAAAATTAAGCGAATATATCTCTTGGTTACGAATTGATGAATCTGGTATTGTCTATAACAAAGATGATTCAATGCAATTGACTTTTAAATTCCGTGGCCCTGACCTTGATTCCTCTACTATTGAAGAACTCCAGTCATACCACGCAGCTATTAACAATATTATTAAAGGTGCTTCTACTGGTTATGTTTTTTATATGGAAAACCAACGTCATGCTTCTGAAGCTTATGATACTGCTGATTTTCAAGCTCCGCTTACAAAAGCTATTGAAACAGAACGTGAAGCATTTTTCAATAGTGGTAAACAGTTTGAAAATGATTACTTCTTTACGATTTTGTATCACCCTAATTTTGATATGACAAAGAAATTTTTATCATTCTTTGAATCAAAAGAAGAAACTACAAAGAAACAAAATCAGTACTGGAAAGAAATTGCTAAAGCAACCAGTGATTTTATTGAAGAAACCAATAAAATGCTTGATATGTTCAATGATATATTCCTTGATGTTAAAGTGTTGACACCAGATGAAACATTAGAGTACTTACATAGTACTGTATCTGATCATCGTCAACCAATTAAAAATATACCAACTATGTATTTATCTTCCTATTTGTTGGATTCTCCATTAGTTGGTGGTTTTGAACCTAAACTTGGTGATAAACATATGCGGGTTATTTCTGTTACTAGCTTCCCACCTATTACTCATCCAGGATTTTTTGATATTCTAAACCGTTTAGGTTTTGAATATCGTTGGTCAAGTCGGTACCATGCCTTATCCAAAATGGATGCTATGAAAGTTTTAAAGGATATTGAAGATAATTTTAATCAACAAGCTAAAACCATTTTGCAATATGCTGTTGAAGCGATTCGTAATAAGGAATCTAATCAAGTTAACGAGTCTATGTTGAATTATGCAGAAGAAGCTAAAATAGCACAACAATTACTTGAAACGGATGCTGTTGGCTATGGGTATTACACAATGACATTAGTTGTCCTTGATAAAGATCCTGAAATGGCTGATAAAAAAGCAGCATTTGCATTAAAAGAAATTCGTCAAGAAGGCTTTACGGCGCAACTTGAAACTACAAATGCAATAGATGCTTATTTTGGGTCTGTTCCAGGTATGTGGGAATATAACGTCCGTAAATACCTTATGGCTTCCCTAAATTTCTCTCACCTTGCCCCGACCTCCGCAGTGTGGTCAGGAGAGAAAAAGAATAGCCATCTAAAGGGGCCTGTATTGCTTCATACGGTGACAACTGGGAGTACTCCTTTCCGCTTGTCTTTGCACGTTGGTGACGTTGGACATACGTTTGTTGTAGGGCCTACAGGGTCTGGTAAATCTGTACTTCTTAATATGATTGAAACACATTTTACTAAGTACCCTGGCGCTCGTGTATTTATTTTTGATGTTGGTTCTTCCTCTAGGGCTGTAACAAAAGCTATGGGTGGTAACTTCTATAATATTATGGGGGACGATAATCCATTAGCCTTTCAACCGCTTTCACGGATTGATGAGGATGTTGAATTTATTTGGGCTAATGATTGGATTATTAATTATCTCACGATGGAAAATGTACCGATTGATCCAATTGTAAAAACTACAATTCATGAAGCTTTAAAATCGCTACGTGAAATGGAACCTTCTTTGCGTACACTGACATCCTTTCAACGCTTAGTTCAAAACCATGCCATTCGTCAAGCCTTAGCGCCTTTGTGTGAAGGGGGTACCTATGGTGGCCTCTTTGATAACAGTACAGATAAATTTGGTGAAGGTAATTGGCAGGTATTTGAAATGGATGAAGTCATGAAAATGCCTAATATCGTCCCTAGCGTACTTGATTTCTTATTCCATAGAATTGAAGGTCAATTACGTGAAGATGGGGCGCCAGGCCTCATTATATTAGATGAATGTTGGCTATTCTTTGCAAATCCTATCTTCCAAAGTAAAATTCGGAAATACTTTAAAGATTTGCGTAAAAAGAATACGTCTATCATTTTTGCAACGCAAAACTTATCTGATATTTCGGCTAGTCCTGAACTTGCTAATACAGTTCGTGAAAACTGTCCTACACAAATTTATTTGCCTAATCCTAAAGCAACTGCTGAAGGGATTAAACAGCAATATATCAATTTCGGTTTAAATAGCCGTCAAATTGAATTATTGTCTGAATTGACACAAAAAAGAGAATACTATGTATCCTCAATTAAAGGCAATCGTGTATTTGACCTTGCGTTACAACCATTAGAGGCTGCTTTTGTAACGGCCACATCTAAAGAAGATCAATTAAAAATTCAAGCATTAGAAAAAAATCATCTATCTAAAGATGAATTTATTCTAGCTTGGCTTGATTATAAAGGTATGCCTGAAGAAAAGGCTAAATACCAGTCGCTCATAGAGCCAGAAAGGAGTTATCATGTTGGATAATGGAAAAATGAAATCAGTTCTTCCTCGTTCAAAAAAGTTACTTGCTGTTATGTTAATTCCTGGCGCATTTGTATTGACTACGTATTCTGTACACGCTGCTTATCCTGTAATTGATGCTCAAAATATAGCTAAAACGGTTAAAGTCATTGAAAATACAGCGAAACAAATCGAAAAATTAAACGAACAGGTAAATCTTGCAAAACAACATTTATCTATTGTTACACAATCCATGAAAGACGTGTCTGATAATGCTAAAAAAGTATTATCAGCCGTTGATGGTACTCGTAATGCAGTCGATGGTGTGATTAAGAATACTCAATCCTCATTTAAAGGCCTATTAAGCCCTGTTAAAGATATTCAAAATGTGGCTAAAGAAACAGAAGAAAAATGGAATAAAACATTCCAGTCATTATCTGGTTTAAACCCTAAAAATTTAACATATAGCGCTTTACAAGGTTCTAATTCCTATATCAATGCACAAGTGCAACAAAATAACAAAGAAGCTGTAACTGAAACACAAGCTATTATGGCGGGATTATCACAAGCGGAAGATGAATTAAAGCAACTTCGTGAACAAGCTCGTCATACAGAAGGGCAACGTGATTTAGCTAAAATCAATGCTGAAATTAATGCTGTAACAGCTAGAATTGAAGGGTTTAATAGTAAACTTACCGCTATTCAAGTGACTAACCAAAATATGGAATCACAAGCTAAACAGCAACAAGATGCTAATAGGGCTGAATTTAACTTTGCAGCCGCAAAGAAATTTAGTGAATCTGTTGTCAATATGAAGGGGTCTATGGACGATCTTCCTAATGGCTATGAATCGAGATCTCAATTAATGAAATCTCTATGGAAATAGGAGGGGTTACATGGATGGTGTTCAATTTGCATTTCTAAACCAGTTATTAGATACGTTTAGAACTGCATCTGTAACAGGAATGGTTAACTTAAAGCCTGCTGCGTTAGGTTTAGTTACTGTTCTTGGTATTTTAGATGTAACCGCTATGTGGGGCCTGTACTTTGGCGAGATGCGGGTACGGGAAATCATGGGAAAAGTGATTAAAATTGGCTTTTTTGTAATTTTAATCCTTAATTGGGGGCCTATTACTACGGCTGTAGAAGATACATTCGTTAAAGTTGGCCAAATTGCTTCCGCCCATCAAACCGCAACAAAGCCTTCCTCAATTATGGTAGAAGGAACAAAGAAGATGTATCGACTTTGGAATAATGCAATATATGATATTCCGATGTCAGATACTGCAAAATCTTCAGACAATATCCCTTATTATGATTCTAATGGTAATCTTAATAAAGATGCTACAAAAATGGTTGAAGCAGATAAAAAAGCAAATGCTCCGACTAATCCATTTTCTGGATTAGGCGAATCCATTGCGGCTATTCCAGGAAGAATTATTAAGATTATTCTTGCGTTAGCTATCTTTATTGCTTTTGCGTTTATTGCATTAAATGTTCTTCTTTGTTTCGTTGAGTTCTATTTAACAACGGCTTTATCTATTATCTTATTGCCGTTTGGTGTTAATAGTCATACGTCATTTATTAGTCAGAAAGCATTAGGTGCTGTTGTCAATTTTGGCGTTAAGCTGATGATCATGATATTCCTTCTTGGTCTTATGTCTACGATGATTAGCAAAATGGATGCGATTACAAATGACGATTATGGAAAATTGTTTGAAGCCGTATTACAAGCGTGTATGTATGCTTTCTTGATTTGGAAATTACCTAGTCTTATTTCTGGTATGTTAAGTGGTACGCCATCTATGGGCGCATCTGCTGCAGGTGTAGTACAATCTGCTGCTACTGCTGCAGGAGCAGGTGCTATGACTACTAGATTTATGGGTGCAGGTAGTGCAGCCGCTTTTAGAGGAATGGCTAATGCTTCTCGTATTAGTGGTGATGCGATTCGTGCAGGTGGCGTAGCTGCGGCAAATTCCAATACTGTTAGAGGCGCTATTTTTAATTCGATGAGGGGTACCGCTAATCATTTAGGTACTGTCACTAAAGGTGCTTACCGTCATCAAATTAATGCGGCTAAGAATTCATTCATAAATGCAGTTGCTCGTGAAAATACAGCTTCTACTATATCCAGAAAATTATCTAATCTTAAAGGGTATAAGCGTTCATAAGGTGATTGTTTATGAATACTATACATATTACATTACAACGTATCATCATGGGTGTTTGTTTAACACTCATGATGGTACTCAATTACAATACAGCCTATGCACTGACTGCTAATAATCATGTTGATATTGGAACTAGTAAAGAACTGGCTTATGATTATGTTGCAAGATATACTAATGAAGATCCACATTATGTTGTCGATCGTATCTGGGAGGAAGCTGATAAATACGGAATTTATGATAAAACAGCTTTACTTGCCTTATTTGAAACAGAATCTAGTTGGAGAACTCAACCTGCGGGTGATGGTTTAGGATATGGTTTAGGTCAACTAAGTTATGAGTATTGGTCAGATTATGATTTAAATTCACAAAATGATATTTATGATGTAACACAAAATATTCATGGTTCTGTGTATTATTACGCTAAAATGCTTCAAGCTGCTAATGGTGATCCTGCTATTGCTTATACAGGGTATAACGGTGGTGCAGGTAATATGGGTGATCTTAGTATTCCTGCAATTGTGGAACACATGAATAATTTTATTGCTAATTATAACCGTTTAAAAACAGGTGATCCTGGTGTAGGTTATCAAGCAGGTGTTTCTTCAATCATCAACTACTTTAGCATGAATAGTGTACTTAATCGTCCTTTAGGATTAGATTTTTCTTATATCTATAAAATGGGTTCATCTATTAGAACGATTGTTGATTCTATTGTGGATGGGTGTGTAATTGCTATTAAAAGTTTGATTCAAGTATCGTTACCTTTATTAGCTGTATTGGCTATTATTGATTTTTCAATGTTTGCATGGCGTGGGCCTACGATTACAGGTCAACTTGATTCAGCATTTTGGACTGGTGCAGCTCAACGAATTGTTAAATATGGATTTTTAACAATTCTTATTGAAAGTTGGCAATTTATTGTCAATAAAGTATTTATTGGTACTGCAAAATGGTCATATGCTACGTTTTCACCAGATACAGCTAATGCCATTGGTGATATAACGGCACCAGATCAACAATTACAACATTTTATTTCATTCCTTAATCCTTCTATGACTTGGCTTGGAAAAGTGACTGCGTTAGATATGATTAATCATATGGGGTCTGTCTCTTATACACATCTCCGAGCCCACGAGACTCCTGAGCATC
>ERZ1027100.786-NODE-786-length-13920-cov-12.096286_pt1 | contig 13920 bp, 16 predicted proteins | sample MGYA00519407_ERZ1027100 | MGnify/ENA primary metagenome ERZ1027100 (study PRJEB26926, sample SAMN06164645) | human gut metagenome | biome: ENVO:00009003; feature: ENVO:2100002; material: ENVO:00002003 | host: Homo sapiens | place: USA | collected 2012 ... | reverse complement strand
ACCAAAAAAGTTCAGAAAGATGAAGAGTACATTTTCAGTTATCTTCTACCTCAAAAGAGTTTTGTTTAAATGTACACTCTGATATTAAGATACTTACATTGATTTAATGCTCTAACGGGTTACGATATGCCAACTTGCAGGCTTCATTGTATTTCTCAAATTTGCTTTTTCAAATAACGCTTCTATTTGAGGCAAAGGTACAACTTTTCCTGCACATATCCAGTAATTACCAAGTAAAATTGTGTACCTTTGTACTTGTTAAAAGCAAAGTGCAGTATGAATAGGATAAAAGAGGTCTTAGATGCAAAAGGTATCAGTCAAACAGAATTGGCGGATAGACTTGGTAAAAGTTTCAATATGGTAAATCTATATGCAACGAATAAAACACAGCCTCCTATTCCTGTTTTATATCAAATCGCTGACATCCTAAATGTGGATGTACGCACGCTTCTTACACCCAATAAAATTCAAACAACAGATTGTAATTTGTAAACATGAAACTAACAGATATAATTAAAGGTTCGGAATATGACCTTAGTTTATTTACCGAAGCTCAGATTTCTGAATTGGAAAGTCGTATTGTCGAACGACAGACAAAGAAAGGAACAGAATATTACATTACGTGTACTGTACGCAAAAAGGATATTAAGGCTACTCCCGAGGAAGTGGTGCGCCAATTATATCTGCTGGCTCTCACCAATGATTTGGGCTATCCGGTTTCTCGAATGAAATTGGAGTATGAAGTTACGTTTGGAAGGGAGAAAAAACGTGCGGATATTGTTATTTTTGATAAACAGCAGACCACAAGTCCCTACATCATCGTAGAACTAAAAAAGCCGAAATTGAAAGATGGTAAGGAGCAACTGAAAAGCTATTGTAATGCAACAGGGGCACCAATTGGCGTGTGGAGTAACGGACGGCAGATTTCTTACTACCATCGCAAAGACCCAAATTACTTTGAGGATTTAAGCGGAATTCCCCGTGCCGACCAAAAATTATCTGATATACTCTCCGAGCGTTGGAAGATTGCTGACCTTATCAAAAAAGACAAGTTGGTAAATGAACGCAAGTCCCTCAAAGACCTTATCCTCGAAATGGAAGATGAGGTATTGGCAGGTGCAGGTGTAGATGTTTTTGAGGAAGTATTCAAACTTATCTTTACCAAACTATTTGACGAAATGGAGAGTGGGCGTAAACCTGACAGAAATTTGGAGTTCCGCAACTATGGTGATACTGAAACAGAATTAAAAGATAAGCTACAAACGCTGTTTGACAAGGCAAAAGACAAATGGCAGGGTGTGTTTACCGATGATGCCAAACTTCTGCTTACACCCTCGCACTTGTCTGTTTGTGTCGCATCCTTACAGGATGTGAAATTGTTCAATTCCAACCTTGATGTGGTAGATGAAGCGTTTGAGTATCTTATCAATAAAAGCAGTAAAGGCGAGAAAGGTCAATACTTTACACCTCGTTATGTGATTGATATGTGTGTAAAAATGCTCAATCCGAAAGCAGATGAAAAGATGATAGACACTGCTGCCGGCAGTTGTGGCTTCCCTGTTCATACGATATTCCATGTGTGGGAGAATATACTAAAATCCAAAGGTTTGAGCCGTAGCCATTTATTTACATTGGAGGAAAAGCCAGCCGAATGTACAGACTATGTTCAGGACAATGTTTTTGCTATTGACTTTGACGAAAAGGCTGTACGTGTGGCTCGTACCCTAAACCTTATCGCAGGGGACGGACAAACTAATGTCATGCACCTAAATACGCTTGATTATGAGCGTTGGGACGAGACTGTAAAGGATGAAAATTGGTCTGATACTTATTCCGAAGGATGGAAGAAGTTGAAGAAATTGCGCACGGACAAAAACAGCAACCGTGATTTTAACTTTGACATCATTATGGCAAACCCTCCGTTTGCAGGAGATGTAAAGGAAAGTCGTATTCTTGCCAAATATGATTTAAGTCGCAGTGTTTCATTAGAAAAATTGAAAAATGCGCCACAAGGTGCTAAGGTGGTAGCAGGTGAACCGACTTTTCCCGAAGCACTAAATAATAATGGCGAAACAGTCTATCAGATGAGCGATGGCACTTTCCGCAAAACTAAGTTGAAGCAAGCTTCTAACATAAGCCGTGACATTTTGTTTGTAGAACGCAATCTCGACTTTTTGAAGCCGGGAGGACGTATGGCTATCGTATTGCCACAAGGACGCTTCAATAACAGTAGCGACAAATCATTGCGTGAATATATTGCTGACCGTTGCCGCATTTTGGCTGTGGTAGGCTTGCATGGCAATGTGTTCAAGCCACATACAGGTACAAAGACAAGTGTCCTCTTTGTGCAGAAATGGGATGATGAACTTTGCCCAAAGGTTGATGATTACAACATCTTCTTCGCTACTATGCAAGAACCGAGCAAGGATAACAGTGGTGATAAAATCTATCGCAATACCATTGACGAGGATGGTAACAATGTTCCTTTGCTTGACAATCATGGTCATTTGATAGTGAAGCACGACCTTTTCAATCATGACGGTTTAACGCAAGATGGAATTGCTGAAGCGTTTGCAGAGTTTGCCAAGAAAGAGCATTTATCTTTTTTCGCGGATGCCCCTTTGACGAGGTAAAGTATAAGACTTTGTTAGAGGGGCTGGAAGTAACAGAAGTTAAGTTGCATAAGTTGGAAAACAATTTTACTATCGGCTCAGAATTTTATTCTAAATTTTATGTTCATTTAATGGATATAATAGGAAAGTGTCATTATCCCTCAAAACGATTGGATGCTGTATGTCCTTTAATTACAGATGGAGATCATAGTGCACCAAACTATAAAGATAATGGAGTTTTATTTCTTCTGAGTGAATCTGTCCAAAATGGATATATCGATGACAGTATTTATAGGTATATTTCTCCTGAAACTCATGCATTTCTTAGTAAATCAGCATTGAAAGAGGGAGATGTTCTTGTGACTAAAACAGGTATTTACTTTGGAAAAAGTGCCGTTGTTCCAGTAGGATTTCCTGAAGCCAATACAAGTGCTCATGTAGGTGTTTTGAGAATTGGAGACAGCTCAATCAATCCTTATTTTTTATCTACATACATAAATTGCAAATATGGTTATCATCAATTTAGAAGAAGAGGAATAAAAGCCACCAGACCCGAAATAAAACTTGTAGAGTTTAATGATATTCAGATTGTGCAAGCCCCATCGGATATACAACAACAAGTTGCGGAAAAAATATTAATTGCTAATCAGAAACGTATAGCTTCACAGCAACTATACACTTCAGCCGAAACCTATCTTCTTGAATGTTTAGGAATGGCAGACTTTGCTGCAAATCCTGACGCATATAACATAAAAACACTAAAAGAATCATTCCTCGAAACAGGACGTTTCGACTCCGAATACTATTTACCCAAATATGAGGACTATATAGAACTTGTACACTCTTATCCGAATGGTTACGACCTGATTGGCAATGTATGCGACATTAAGGATAATAACTTTACTCCGTTCAGTGGCGTACAATACAAGTATATTGAACTTGCCAATATCGGCAAATCGGGTGAGATAACTGGATGCGACATTCAAGACGGAGAAAACCTGCCAACCCGTGCAAGGCGTTTGGTGCATCAAGGAGATGTGATAGTTTCCTCAATAGAAGGTTCGCTTGATAGTTGTGCTTTGGTGATGGATGAATATGACGGAGCTTTATGTTCTACAGGGTTTTATGTATTGCAATCGCACCAACATAATCCTGAGACATTGCTTACGCTGTTCAAATCGTTGCCTATCCAAAATCTGATGAAGAAAGGATGTTCGGGAACAATATTGACAGCTATCGGTAAATCTGAGTTTGAAAAAATCCCAATTCCTCTTATCCGTAAGGAGGTTCAAGAGGAGATAGCCAAACATGTCCAAAAGAGTTTTGAACTACGTAAAGAAGCTATGCAATTGCTTGAAAATGCAAAACTTACGGTAGAGGCTGTTATAGAAAACGGGGGGGGTAATTTGTTGATTTACAATAAATTACAAGCAGATGCGTTAAAAGAATGGAATAAGGCAGTTTGGTCGCTATTTACAGAAATAGGTATAACCTCCTACATTGATGCAAAAGCACCGATAGTCAGCGCATATAAGAAATTATCAAACAGTTTCTTGAAGAGCGGCAGATTGGACGCAGAATACTATCAACCGAAATACGACCATTTGTTCAGCGAGCTAAAGCGGTTCAAAACAAAAACCATAAAACAAATAGCGACACCATCCAAATCAATAGAACCGGGTAGTGAGGCATACCGTGAAAAAGGAATCCCGTTTATCAGAGTGGCAGACCTTTCTAAGTTTGGCTTGTCTGAACCTGCGGTTTATTTGGATGAGTTAGAATTTAAGGACACGATTAGACCTCAAAAAGATACGATTCTCCTATCCAAGGACGGAAGTGTGGGTATAGCATATAAAGTGGATGAACCTGTTGATGTTATTACTTCGGGAGCAATTGTTCATTTGAATATTACGGATAAAGAGGTGCTTCCTGATTATCTGACATTAGTACTCAATTCTGCCATAGTGAAATTACAGGCGGAAAGAGATGCAGGCGGTTCTATTATCCAGCATTGGAAACCATCGGAAATAGAGGAGGTCATCATTCCTATATTACCGATGGCAAATCAAATTAAAATATCGGAAATGCTTCAGCAAAGTTTTTCCTTGCGAAAAGAAAGTAAACGCTTGTTACAGGAAGCGATACAAATAGTAGAGACCGCCATTAAAGAAAACTGATTCTGTTTTGTCAGCCAGTATTTGTCGCTGGCTGACAAAATCTGACAATACTTTCATAATCTCATTCCCCGTTTGCGTTTCTTCTTCCTGCGAAGTATATCCGCCATTTCCTGATTGGCTTCTGCATCAGAGGCGTTGTAGCCACTGCCATTAAACAATCCCAACGAACCACTGAAATACTCATTGTATACAGTTTCAGATGGTGCGCTTGACGTAACAACTTCACGCAGTGGGGATGCCATGCTTTTTTGTTCCTCCAGCCTGTTGCACTGCAAAGCTGCATCTATTTTGGAATAACTGAAACGCCTGTCCACTTTGGAACCATTGAAGAGATAACCGTTCTTGGTAAATATAACGCCCTGTATCTCGTCTGTCCGTCCCTTGTACTTGAAGCGTACTTCCACGCCTTGACGTTGCAGGTTGGCTATAAGTACATTCCAGTTTCCACACCTGCTAACCTCTTTTTTGAGAATGTCGTATAGTTCATACTTCGTTTTATCCGGCTCTTTCAATCGGTTACGCTTGACATTATCCTTCCCATTCGCCATGTGCAAGCCATACTTCAAGGTAAGCTCCTTACAGATGCGGGTACTGCGCAACCGCTCGTTTCTGTCAGAAATGGTGTTTCCGTTGTTGTCTATGCGGTTGAAGGCTATATGCACATGCGGATGCTCCTTGTCGAAATGTCGGGCAAAGAAGAACTGCGTATCCCGAATGCCCATTTTCTCCATGTATTCAAGTGCGATACCTGCCATAGCACGATTGGTCAGTCGTGGTTCATCCTCTTTAGAGAAACTCAAAGCTATGTGTCCGACAGGCTTCATAACCTTGCCGTTCATTTGTGACTGTGTATTGAAACTCATGGTGATGGTATCTTTGTTTTCCATGAACAAGCCGTCGTATGCCACTACCTGCGTACCCTTGCCTTTGTCAAGAATGTAGTTCACCACCCCCTTGAAGTCGCTTCCCTTTACGATTTTCGCCATCATATCCCTATCTTGTTCAGAAATTCGTGAATCCTTGCTACCGCCACCTTGCAATCCCAACGGGCTTCCGTGAATCCTTCGGCATTCGCCTTATGCGCAAGCTGGTTGAGGTTGTTCGCCATGCCGCAGAGCTGGCGAATATAATTGGACTGCTCTTTCGATAACCGTTCCAGAACATATCCGTTTCGGAAACATTCCCTCATGTACTCGCTCGGTGATATACCTGCCTCGTGCGCCTTTGTTAGCAGACGGTAGTAGTCTGCTGTCGCCATCTTTACCGCTATACGGTATTTCAATTTTTCGGTCGCTTCCTTTTTGGGGCGACCTCCCTTGTTACGTTCCTTATGTTCCATATTTCAATGTTGTTACTGATTATACTGTATCGACCAACGGGATGCACTCCTGTAATTTTAGGGAGTGGTTGCAAGCGGTTTCGGTACACCCGAAACACAAACTTGCTACCTCTCCAATTCCATCGGATGAATTTCGGGCAGCTCCCATTTTCCCCGTCCCTTGGCTCATAATCCCAAGCCTTTTTTCTTGGGTTTAACGATGGTTCGTGACGGTGGGCTGACGGTTAAATCCTGTCGCTTACTGCACAGGTAGTCGTTCAGGTCTTTGTACCCGTTGTAGTTTTGGGAGAAGTCCCTGATACGTCCGGCAAACTCTCCAGCCAGTTCCCAATACGCATTCCGCCCTGCTTCGTCATTGTCAAGCAGACAGTGTATGCGCTCATACCCATGCAGCACATCTATGGCTTTAGATACGTTGGAAATCGAATTGAGAATAATGTAATCCTGCCTGTCAAGGTTGGGCATGGTCGGGCAGTTCTTCATCCGCAAAGTGAGAAATGAAAAATAGTCCGTCATTCCCTCGAATACGAGACATTTCTCTCTCGGTTCTCCCGACTGTCGAATATGGCTGATGTCCTTCGGGGCGATGCAGCCCTTGAAGAAACGGTTACGCACCTCATAGCCTCCTGCCACATTCGGGAACCCGATGGCGAAATAAGGTTTGCCGTTGTGGACGAAGTGCAGTTCTTTACATTCCGCTCGCGCCAATGCGATGTTTATTCTACGTTCCTGCAAGTAGCGGAGTAATGCAGGGTGCGTGAGTTCTCTAACCTCCAAATGTTGGAAACTCGGTTCGGATGCCCGCTGACGAAAAGAGAAAGACACAGGACGAACGTGTGGCGTTTGCTCCGCTATTTTGCCAAGCAGGTAAGGCACATAGTTCGAACCGTAAAGCTCCTGCGCCAAAGCGATGATGTTGCCGCCCTTGCCTGTTCCGAAGTCGTACCATTGATTGAGGTCAGTGTTCACCTTGAACGAGGCTTCCGTTTCTTCCCTTAACGGTGATTTGTACCAAAGGCTTTTGCCCTGTTGCTTGACGGGGCTGTAGCCTAAACTTTGCAGATAGTCTGCCAGTCTGATTGTTTTTGCTTCTTGAATGTTCATAATGTATATTTTATGGATTTAATGATGATTGATAAAGCGATGATTTGATGAATGGGATAATTCTCTTATTGTATATCAACACTATAGTTCCTCATCATGCTTTCATCAAAACATTCACCGAAAGAGAAAGGATACTGGTGGTTTCTTTCTCTTTTCATCAGCAAAATGTCTTTAGTGAAAGGTTGATGAGAAAATAACATACTGTATTACAATACTTTTATATACTTATTCATCATTTCATCAAAATAATCATAGTGTTTCTAAAAAAGCCCTTGTCACGGTGTAATACCTTCCTGTCCTGCGAAGTGGGGAGTAACGGCATTCCCGATTGTAGTCCACTTGGTAGGTGGTATATGTGAGGGTGTTGTGGGCAGGTGTCAGTTTCCAACACTCCTGCAATACTTTCCTCACTTGGTGCTTCTCCGCCTTGACATATGAGTTTGCCAACAACGTGAGAATGTCGTTGCAGCAAAAAGAGAAAGTGTCGATACCCGTACTTGCCATGATGTCAAGTATAAGTTCGCACATCTCTATCTCCAATCGATTGCGGTTGCTGCGGATTATCTTCTGCAAGGCTTCGGTATGCAGCAGTGATGGGGCAAACCACATACGGCTCTCTTTCTCGGTGGATAGTTGTCTGTGCTGCAAATGGTAGAGGAAAGCAGGGATTTCCGCTTTCAGCTTTTGCAGAAAGTCGGTATCGTCCGACTGCAAGCGGTCTATCTTGCGTACCCAATAGCGTGTTTCCCCTGCATCTATGATGACGGGCAGGTACTCGTTGTTGGAACATAGCACGAACTTGGCGAAGAAGCCGATTTCGTCACGGTCTTTGCCTTTGGCTTCCACCTTATAGGAAAGTGTGGTACTAAGATTTTTCAACCGCTCGCTGTCTTCCCTGCGGTTGAGCAACACCTCATCCACCACGATAAGGAGTTTGCCCGTCCAGTCGGAATTGAACTGGCTGCGGAAGTCCTCGTTGGTGTTGAATGTCACGTTGTTCTGAAAAAGAGCTTTCAGAAAGTTCAGGAACGTGCTTTTGCCTGTGTTGCGTTCTTCCGATACCAACAGTAGGATAGGCAGTTTTTGGATGGGTTGTAGGTAAAGCAGTTGCAGATAGTCCATCCCCAACTCATATTGTTCCCCGAAGATGTGTTCCACCAACGAATATATTGACGGGAAGACACCTTCCATCGGTTTGTGGTCTATCGGTTCGTAAAGGTTCAGGAACTTGTCCACCACGGGGCGGTAATTCACATGGTCGGGTACGGTACAGAAACCGTCATACTTTGGTACGGTGGCAAGATAATGCTTGCCATAATCCTGCCTGAGCGTCTCATTGTTCCATACGATGCGTTTCTTCACATAGCCGCCGTTCAGTCGGGGCTGGTTCACTAACTTGTAGAGGGTCGTACCCACTCGGATAAACTCCTCCTTACAGATGTTGCCTTGTTTCATATGCACTTTATTTTGTTTAATCAATGCAAAGCTCGGCAATTCATATAAGACGGATTGACAACTCACGTGTGGCTCACGTACGATTTTCTTTGATTTGGCTCATACATATACAAATAAAGTCCGAAGAAATGTCACTTTGACGGGCTCTTCTTCGGACTTCGATATTAGTACGTATTAGTAGTAATACGATATGGCATTTGTTCAACTTACTACCAATACGTTTTATCAGCAATACGTTATGTCGGCAACATGTTTTATCGGCAATAGACTGGAATACACAAGTTTAACAATACGGTGTTTATTTATGCCTGATATTTTGACGCAGCCATTTTTTCAATATCCAGCGAAAAGAAGATACTTGTTTTCTCTTTTCGCAAGTACAGCCTTTCAAATATGGCATTTCGTAACCGTTCCGCTCCGTATGAATGGATACGAAAAGCGAGGGTGACAACCATTTCAAGGCTGTAAACATTCATGCCGATTTTATCCGATAGGCGGATATACCGTTGTGCTTTATACTCTTTCAGTATTCCACTTTTATATACCGTTTTGATTGCAGCACGGATGGATGGGGCGATAACTCCGAACAGGCTGACAAGTTCCGCTTCACCCATCCATATATCGGCAATGTTTTCCGGCATGATAACATTGCCCGTTTCGCTTATTGTTATGATGCTTCTTCTCATAATTATGACATTTGGTAATCAAACGAGTTTCATTTTGTCTCCGATTTTGCTTTCCAACACAGAAAAATCCTTATCCAGTTTCTCTGTTGTTATCTTGGCATAATGCTGCGTGGTGGTAATCTTAGTGTGTCCCAATACCTTGCTAACGCTCTCTATCGGCATACCGTTTGAAATTGCCATTACTGCATACGAGTGCCTGCTCATGTGAAAGGTCAGCCGTTTGTTTATGCCACACTCATCCGCTATCTGTTTCAGTAAGGTGTTTGTCCATCCGTTCCGATACACATTGAACAAACGGTTTCCACAACGGAAAGGCTCGTAACGGTCAATGATTTTACAGGCACTTTCCATCAGCTTCACACGGAACGGTATCTTCGTTTTCTGTCGTACCGATGAAATCCACAGACTGTCATTTAGGGTGACAAGATTGTCCGTGGTCAAATTCTTTATGTCGATGAACGATATTCCGGTCAGGCAACCAAAAATGAAAATATCCCGTACAAATGTCAATGCAGGGTCGTTGAAACGGTGCGCCATAAGTGTTTGTACCTCTTCTTCTGTCAGGAACTCACGTTCCTTGTTACCACCACTGATATGACTGTTGGCGAAAGGGTCTCTCGGTATCAATCCGTTTTTGTGCGCATGGGAAACTATAGACTTCAATGTAGTGCAGTATAGTCTGATGGTGGATTGTTGGACACCAACCTCATTACGGAGATAGATGCAATATTGGTTTAGGAAATCTTCTGTCAGTTCGTTCATCCCAAAGTCACTCCGATTATAGTAATGCTTGATAAAGTTTGCCACGTGTGTACGGGCGATGGTGTGCTTGTAAAGGGTTTCTCTCACCCTGTCTTTCCCCACACGCTTGGCGAAGTCCGCATTATGCTTGTCAAAAGCACGGAGTAATGTCTCATATTCCGTGCCTATACCTTGATAAGCATTACGCACCATTTCAGCAGTAACATAGGCTTCTCGGTCGGATATGCGCTGGTAGTGCTTGATGATTTGTGCCTTGATGTTGTCGAGGGCGAAGTTGATGTCACGGGCTTCCTTGCTTTTCCCCTTCACTTTGTTCGCCTTGGTATCCCATTGCTCCACTGCAATGGAATACTTGCAACTGAACTGCGCTTGTGTTCCGTTGATTGTCACTCGCCCCATGATGGGAACAATACCGTTTTTCTCTTTGCTTCTGTTCACGAAGAACAGGATTTTGAATGTTGCTCTCATACCAATTGTTTTTTGGTTGCAAAATTAGTTTCACATGCGTTAAATGGCTGAAAGCAAATCAGTGCAGAACGGTGGAAAAGCCACGCGACTTTGACCCTTTTGGCCAAACAGGATTGTCCCCTTTGGCTACAATATGATTGACCCTTTTGGCCAAAATAGTATTGACCACTTAGCTCACCTATTGTTATAGATTTTTTTGTGTAGATTTGAGTGCCCGAGTCCTGGTGTAACGGGGGTGATAATAAAATCTATACAAATGGATAAACGAATCAAAAACATTTTAAGATGTTATGCGGCCGGCATGGGAATCAAGGAAACGGCGTCCACGTTTCATACTTCCCGTAATACTGTCCGCAAGTATGTCCGCCTGTTCCTTTCAAGCGGCAAGAGTATTGAACAGCTTCTTTCCCTGTCCGACGGGCAATTGGATGAACTGTTCGTACGGCATCCCGGCATCGGGAGCCTTCTTCCAGGAGGATTGAACTGGAGGCCCTGCTTCCCGGCTATGTATCCCGCCTGTCACGCAAAGGCATGAGTGTCCGAAAACTGTTCAAGGAATACCATGCCGAATATCCTGACGGCTATCAGTTGTCTTCCTTCAAACGGGCTGTCCGTCAGTACAAGTTTCACGTCAAGGTCGTCGGTCATGTCGAGCACTATGCCGCCGACCAGATGTATATTGACTTTGCCGGTGACAGGCTTGAAGTCGTTGATGAAATGACGGGCGAGACGAAGAAAGCCGAGGTGTTTGTCGCCATCCTTCCGTTCAGCCATTATACCTACTGCGAAGCCGTGTGGTCTCAACGCAAGGAAGACCTGATAAAGGCATGTGAGAATGCCATGCAATATTTTGAAGGCGTTCCTGCGGCTATCGTCCCCGACAATCTGAAGGCTGCCGTCACACGAAGCGACCGCAACGAACCTGTCATCAATGATGATTTCGCCGCTTTTGCCGAATATTACGGCTGTGCGGTCTATCCCGCCCGTGTGCGTCATCCCAAAGACAAGGCTTTGGTAGAGAATGCCGTAAAGCTCCTCTACCGTTCCATTTACCTTGACATAGAGGGAATGACATTTTCCGGCCTGGAGGAACTCAATACCGCCATCCATGTCTCCCTGCTTGATTTCAATGAAAAGGTGATGGCCGGACGGGAGGTGTCACGCAAGGAAATGTTCCTTCAGGGAGAGAAGGATTATCTTCGGCCGCTTCCCGTGAAACGTTACGTAATGAAAGAGAGGAAGCTGATGACTGTCGGGAAGAACTCTTACGTCTCGTTGTTCAAGCACCATTACAGCGTTCCGAAGGAGTATGTAGGCAGGCGCATGACGATTCTCTATGATGCCGGCACGGTGGAAATCTACTGTGGCATGAACCTTGTCGCCACCCATGACCGCTGTGACATTCCCTACGCTTATTCCTGGAAAAAGGAGCACAACCTGCCGGGACACTATGGCCCCTATGACAAGGACCTGGAGGAACTCTTCCGACGCGCCTCGGAAATAGACAATATCGTATTGAACTATCTACGGGAAGTGGAGCGTGCCATGCAATATCCGCCAAAAGCGTTCAGGTCATGCCGGGGTATCTTGACGTTGGAGAAAAAATACGGTCGCGACCGTCTGGTGGCGGCTTGCGCATGTGCGGACCAGAAGTTGCAATACGGGTATCAGGCCTTGCGCGAGGTACTTGAACTGGGAGAAGACGCGGATTTCCTTCCCGATGAGGACGGGAAAGTACAGCCCGACATGACTTCCCCGGCTCCATTGACCCACAAAAACATACGTGGACGTGAATATTACAGAAAGGACAAACAATAAAACTCATATGTATGGAAGTAAACAATAAAACAGCTCCCGTTACGGGACAACAGGACCAGAATACCATATCGCTGGATTTAATGAACCGTATGAAATTGCATGGCATGGCAGAGGCTTTCAGGGAAAGTCTTGCCGGCACCACTCCGCAATCCATGACTGCGGACACGTTCCTTTCCATGCTCCTTGCACGCGAATGGGACTATCGTGCGCAGGCTGCCATTGCACGGCTTACCAAGAATGCGGCATTCCGTTACAAGGCCTATATTGAACAGATCGACTATGCCACGAACCGGGGGCTGGATCGCAACCAGATGGAACGTCTCGCCACCCTTGATTTTGTGCATAAGGCACAGAACCTTTTCATTACCGGTTCTTCAGGAACGGGGAAAAGCTATCTGGCCTGCGCCCTCGGCCACGAAGCATGCAAAAGGGGATTCCGTACCTTCTATGCCAATGCCCCGAAACTGCTCGGAGCGCTGAAAGTCGCCAAAGTCAAAGGTACACTTGAGACGGAACTCAAGAAGATTGAGCGATGCCGGTTGCTCATCCTTGACGACCTGTTCATCGTGCCCCTCGACGCCAAGGAGCGTCCCATACTGCTTGACATCATCGAGGACAGGCATGAACGGAAATCCATCATCATCACATCGCAGTACCCCTCCTCCAACTGGTACGACATGGTAGGTGACCCGACAATAGCCGATGCAATCCTTGACCGCATCATACATACGGCTCATACCATAGAGTTATATGGTGAAAGTATGCGAAAGTTACGGGCTAAGAAAAACGGGAAATTTTAAAAGGGTAAAATAAAATTGACCCCCAACACCAGGACTTTAAAGGGGCAATCATATTGTAGCCAAAGGTGGGCAAATCCTGTTTGGCCAAAAGGGTCAAAGTCGCGTGGCTTTTCCAGATAACAAGGAAAGTTAACCCCTGAATGGTGTTCCTTTCCAAACCATTAATAACAATTTAAAGATGAACATAAAAAACAAGATATACCATACAGTCTATTTTCTCCTATTCGGAATAATAGTAGGTATTTTAAGGTGGTCTATATGTATAGTAGATACAAATGGAACAATGGATTTCACCCCATTTTTACAAGCGTTCTTGTTGATAGTCGCATTGTTATTGTTTGTAATCTTGGATATTATTTTGCATAAAGTAGCCTTGAGAGCGATTTCGATAACCATTCTATTGTGTTTCAATATATGGTCTTATACCTACTATTTCAAAATAGAAGAATTGCAAGAATATTGGAGTGGACTTAAATATTCACCTTATGACGCATATCTTCCACCCAATATTGATGATTTCATTTTTGTATGGTTGGCAAGCCAGATTCTTGTTTTTTATTTGTTCTTGACGATAGGTATTTCATATCTAATGAAAAGAAAAAAGTTATTAACGAAGCAGGATAACGGACAAGCCGTTCCCCGCTAACCATTAATGGTAATTAAGTATGATAGATTATTTATTTTTCAAATTTTATAGGC
>ERZ1027100.765-NODE-765-length-14289-cov-6.072081_pt1 | contig 14289 bp, 10 predicted proteins | sample MGYA00519407_ERZ1027100 | MGnify/ENA primary metagenome ERZ1027100 (study PRJEB26926, sample SAMN06164645) | human gut metagenome | biome: ENVO:00009003; feature: ENVO:2100002; material: ENVO:00002003 | host: Homo sapiens | place: USA | collected 2012 ... | reverse complement strand
CGGCAGCGTCAGATGTGTATAAGAGACAGCACTACAGGCGATGATGACTGCCGGTAAAACAATCAGTATCAGCGGTCGTGCTATTTTCTTAATCCAATTCATATTCTTTTATTTTTCTGTAAAGGGTACGCTCGGAGATATTCAGATCCTTTGCCGCACTTTTCCGCTTACCATGATGCCTCTCAAGCGCTTTACGTATCATTTCTTTTTCCACTTCATCGAGCGAAAGGGTTTCTTCCACATATTCTTCCGTGTCCTGAATATCGTCATCGTCTTCTTTGGGACAAACAGACGGTTGCTGCACAGCATGGATAATGGCCGGCACGGAAGGTTGGTGCGTCGTTGTCACTACCGGAGTAGCTACTACCTGTCCCATCTGTCCGACTTGTCCCGCACGTTCGGCCATCATATTGTGCACCATCTTCTTCAGTTCCGCCACTTCCTGACGCATATCGAACAAGACAGAATATAGTATTTCGCGTTCGCTCTCAAAGCTCTTGCTCTCGCGTGTGCCGAACAGTGCCGGAAGGCGTTGGGTATTCTGTGCCGGAAGATAGGTCTGCAGAATCGCAGCCGTTATCTCACGGTTTGTTTCTATAATCGAAATCTGCTCTGTGATGTTCTTCAACTGCCGGACGTTTCCCGGCCACGGATAAGCAAGCAATATCTTCTTGGCATCTTCCGTCAGCTGGATAGCCGGCATCCGGTACTTTTCGGCAAAGTCTGCGGCAAACTTACGGAACAACAACAGCACATCATCTCCACGCTCACGCAAAGGTGGTATCTGAATAGGCACCGTGTTCAACCGATAATACAAATCTTCCCGGAAGCGTCCTTCGGCAATGGCTTGTGTCAGGTTCACGTTGGTAGCTGCCACAATACGTACATCCGTCTTTTGCACTTTGGATGAACCTACCTTGATAAATTCACCGCTTTCAAGTACACGGAGCAGACGCGCCTGTGTAGGCAACGGCAACTCTCCCACTTCATCAAGGAAGATGGTTCCACCGTCAGCTTCTCCAAAATATCCTTTCCGCTCACCAATAGCACCGGTAAATGCTCCTTTCTCGTGTCCGAACAGTTCGGAATCGATCGTACCTTCCGGTATGGCACCACAGTTGACAGCAATATACTGCCCATGCTTTCTCCGGCTATATTGATGAATGATCTGTGGAAAACTTTCTTTTCCGACACCACTTTCTCCGGTAATCAGCACAGACAAATCGGTAGGCGCTACCTGAATGGCAACATCTATGGCACGTGATAAGGCCTCGGTATTGCCAATAATACCGAAACGCTGTTTCACTTGTTGTATCTCCGCTTTGGTCATCTATCTTAATATTAAGTAATAGGTAATAAGTATTAAGTAATAAGTATTAAGTATTACCATCACTATCATCTCGCTTCTATCCGCATGGCTAATACTTAATACTTATTACTTAATACCTATTACTTAATCTTCGTCTACTGTATCCAGTTTTAGTTTATCACTATCGTCCCGTTTCTCGTAATACTGCTTCCGCAACGGGTTTACCCGTGCTGCTTTCTCGCGCTGGCGGTTGCGGAATACATCAATTGCTACATAAATAGCCTGGCGGAAAGAGTCTTCGCTGGCCAGTCCTTTACCGGCGATGTCATAGGCTGTTCCATGAGCCGGAGAGGTACGTACAACCGGCAGTCCGGCGGTATAGTTCACACCGTCTTCCATAGCCAGGGCTTTGAACGGAGCCAGTCCCTGATCATGATACATAGCAAGGATTCCGTCAAAGTGGGTATAATTGCCCGAACCCATAAAACCGTCCGCAGCATAAGGACCGTAACAGATGATCCCTTTCTCTTCCATTTCTTTCATGGCAGGGATAATGATTTCCTGTTCTTCCATACCCAGCAGTCCGCCGTCTCCTGCATGAGGATTCAGTGAAAGCACTGCAATACGGGGCGCACCGATACCGAAATCCTGTTTCAGGCAACGATGGAAAATCATCAGCTTTTCCTGAATCAGTTCCTTGGTGATCGTTGTGGCAATCTCCCTTACCGGAATATGCGTCGTTACTAAAGCCACACGAAAATCGTTTTTCATCAGGATCATCAGTGACTTGTTTCCATCGCCCAGACGTTCTTCAATATACTCCGTATGACCGGGGAAAGAGAACTCTTCCGACTGAATGGTATGTTTGTTGATCGGAGCTGTCACAATGACGTCGATCAGCCCCTCACGATACTCTTCTATGGCACGTTCTAAAGCACCCAATGCAGCCTTACCTGCTTCGGGATCGGGTTTGGAGAATTCCACTTTCACTTCGTCATCCGTACAGTTCACTACACTCAGACGGTTGTATCCGGCTTCGGAAGCTGTGTTGACAATGCTGAAATTAGCCTGTACATCCAGTGCTTTACGATGGTAAGCCGCTACTTTAGGTGAACCGTAGATAATCGGAGTACATAGCTCAAGCATGGTAGGGTCTGAGAATGTCTTCAAGATCACTTCATAACCTACCCCGTTGATATCTCCTTGGGTAATGCCGATTCTTATTTTGTTTTCTTCCATGTTTTTATTTATTAGTTGGTTCCGCTTCTTTGGTTACCCCCAGTGGAATCTGGCTCTGCTGACCTTCTTGCGGAAGTTTCAGCGTATAAAGAGATGCTTCCATCTGGCGAACCAGATTGCGTTTCATTTTATCGGGTGAATATACAAATATTTCTGCTGTAATAATACGTTGGTTCTTCTGATCCAGACGAGTATGGGAAACGAACGGCCCACCCATGAAGTCACCCTTCATGCGCCACAATCCACGAGCTTCCATCGTGTAGTCATTGTGCACGTTGATCGGACGAACATCGGTCAGTAACGAGTCTGTCGACATATATACGCCTTCTTTATATCCGGGGATATTGGCTTTCATCACGGAATCGCGCTTATGAACAAAGTATTCTTTGGTGAATGTATCCTTGTCAGTATAAGGATAAGAATACATCACGAAATTGCGATCCGCGCTGCCTGTATTGGTAGATGCCCAGAAGAAGTCCTCTCCTGTCTTGGAGTTATTCAGTTCGGAAGGTATCCAGATATCGCAGCCAAACAGACTATCTACCTTATTTGAGATAAAGTTGTTGTGCTTTTCCTCCAGCAAAGTAATCTGACGGTTCATTTCAGCGCGAGTGAAGAAGTCGATAATCGTCTGCTTATTTTCTTCCACAAACTTCTCAAACACTTCTTCGTTCGGAGCCTGAATGGTCAGTATCATCTGTGGAGAAGCATAAACGTCTTTCGCATACTTGAAAGTACCTTTGGTATAAATATCTTTTATATCTACTATCACAATATTACGGATCAACTTCAGCGTAGAATCATAGTCCTTCGGTGAAGTATACATAATCCGGAAAGAAGGTTCCGACTGGGGCAGTCCCGGCATGTCAGAATCAAGCACATCATGCAAGGCCCTTCCGGCGGCACGGTCCCACACTCCCGCATCTACTACAACCAACAGTTCATACGGACGACCGCTAGAGGTATGATTCCCCTTTAATCCACAAGAAGCAACTACGAAGGCTACCAAAGCCATGCTTAAATAAAAAAAGTACTTTTTCATGATGTTCGATTTTTATATTAACTTTTATTATTTTCCTCCTGTTTCGCAGTCGACAGCATACCGCATGCCGCAAAAATATCCTCTCCCCGCGAAGCACGAATGGTAGTGAAAAGCCCGTGCGTGGTCAGATAGTCACGGAAACGGGTCATTGTATCCATATCGGCTCCTTCAAGGGCTACTCCCGGAATAGAATGGAAACGGATCAGGTTCATCCGGCAATCCAGTCCGCGAAGCAGTTTGAGTAACTCCTTGGCATAAACTTGCGAATCATTAAGCCCCTTAAAAACAATATACTCAAACGAAAGTCGACGCTGTTTGCTAAAATCATAGTTTTTTAACAGTTCCACCATTTCCGTGATAGAAAAGGCTTTCTCCGCCGGCATCAGTTCCGCACGCTGGGCGGTCACCGGAGAATGCAGGCTGATGGCAAGGTGACAGTCGCTTTCTTCGATAAAGCGCCGCAATCCTTTCCGCAATCCGACAGTTGAAACGGTAATCCGCTTCGGACTCCATGCATAACCATAGGACCCAGTCAGTATGTCCAATGCCTTCAACACCTCTTCCAGATTATCGAGCGGTTCGCCCATTCCCATCATGACGACATTCGTCAGTTTGTCCCGTTCGGGCAAGGAGTGAATCTGATTGATAATCTGATGGGCGGTCAGGTTGGCAGAGTAGCCTTGTTTCCCGGTCATACAGAACTTGCAGTTCATTTTGCAGCCTACCTGCGAAGAGATGCATAAAGTCGCCCGTTCATCATCCGGAATATACACCGACTCCACAAAATGATTCTCGCCCACAGGGTACAGGTATTTCACCGTACCGTCTACAGAGCGCATTTCCTCCACCGGAGCTTCAGCTCCTACCTCATAGTTCTGCTTCAGTAACTCCCGGTATTTCAACGACAAGTTAGTCATTTCATCAATCGAAGTCACCTTCTTATCATAAAGCCAGGATGCAATCTGTTTGGCTGCAAAGCCCGGCATTCCCAGACGTTTCACCAGTGACTGCAGCTCTATAAGCGTCATTCCTAAGAGGGGATATTTAGACATCATTCTTTCTGTTCATGGTTTATATTTGCAAATGTAAGGAAATAAAGTCGATTTCCGTATAGCAAGGATGTAAAAGTTAGCAAAAAAGGTCGTTCCAAAGCATGGAACGACCTTTTGCAGTTATCGTTTTTACGACTAATCTTAGAAGAACAGGTAACGTGTATCCTTCACTTTTCCTTTCAGATACAGGTCGTTCATCAGACGGCTTGCGAAGCGTGCGTGCATGTTAGCCAATGTAGCTTCTTCATCTTTAGCGTTGAAAGTATCGCTCAGTTTGTCTTTGCCATACATCTGAAGCACAAATACACCGGCATTACCTTTGATTGGAGCACTCAGTTTGTTCATTTCAGCCACAGAAGCATAAGCACCTACCAGCGGTTCGCTGCTGCGCAATTCAGAGACATAAGCGGGAGCGGCAAATGTAACCAGCTTCAAAGAATCGCTGACTGCGCCGGACATAGCCTTGTACTGGTCGAGAGAAGTTGCATTGGCAGCCTTCATGTCAGCCATGATCTTTTCGGCTTTCTTATCTTTAACGATTTCAGCTCTCAACTGATCCTGTACAGCTTTCAGCGGACGATATCCTTCCGGAGTAACACCAACCAGAGCTACTGCAACCATATGGTCGCTTTCGCCACATTCATACAAACCGGAAACATCACCCGGTTTAGCGGAAAATGCCCATCTCAATGCTTCTTTAGTACCTCTTACACCACCGATAGTATGTTCTGAGCTATACAAGTCTCTTCTGTCAAGCAGTTTGTATCCGGCTTCTTCAGCGTTAGCGATCATCTTTTCAGCAGTAGGATTGGCAGCGATGAACTGGCTGAAGTCATTGTAAGCACGGTTATAAGTTTCTTTGCTGAATTCAACTTCACGTTTCACAACAGCTACTTTATATTTATCCTTCACAGCTTTCTTGTTAGTCACTTGCAGGATTACATTAGCTTGTCCCAACGGCAGGTTTACTACTTCGTTCACGCCTGTATTATTGATAGCAGAGATAAACTTCAGGTTGTCACCATCGATCTGTGCGCCTTCATACTGTGCAGAGCTCATCCAGTTAGTCTCACCCGTCTGACCGTATTTCTTAGCCAGATCTGCGAAGTTAGCACCGCCTTTGATAGCAGTATAGATACTGTCCGCCAAGGCTTTTGTCTTCAAAGCGTCTTCTGCAAACACCTGAATCTGACGGAACTCGATTGAGTCGGCAGCAGCTGTTTTTGCAACCACTTTGAATGAATTGATAGTATTGTCGGCACCATTATAGTACGGACCATAAACAGAACCAACGGATGCAGAGTCCAGACGGGCAACTACATCTGACGGGAAAGCTGTTTTATTATAGAACAAGTCTACATAAGGAGCTTCCGAGCCTACAGAACGGATAAAAGAAGTATAGTCATCTGTTGTAGTAGCCAGCTGTGCAGTAGCTTCGTCTACTTCCTGCTGGATAGCAGCTCTGTCTTCCGCACTTGCAGTCACCTGAACATCAATGTACTTGATATCACGGCTTTCCTGATATTGCTTGAACTGTTCTTTTTTCTTGTTATAAAGGTCTTTCAGTTCCGATTCTTTCACAACGATTGTAGAATCTACTATAGAAGAATAAGGAACGGCAGCCATCAACAAGTCATATTGATTCACTCTTGCGTCAAAAGCGTCCTGTGCTTCTACCGGGTTAGAGAGAAGCGCTTTTGCTACCAATGCCTGATATTTCTCTGCCAGGCGGCTCTGAACCAATGTCTTCTGGATGAATGACCAGTATTTGTACATGTTGTTGTACTGTTCTGCATACTGAGCCGGCATCTGAGATTCGTTCATTTTAGCGTAATCTACCAGGAACTTATTGAGCATATCCTTATCGAAAGCACCGGTCTGCGGGTTGCGGAAAGGAGTCTGTTGCAACAACGGATGCACGCCTGCTTTCAGGATATCCTGAATTTCAGCAGCAGAAACTGTCAGTCCCAATGCTTTTGCTTCTTTCTCAACCAGTTTGTTATTAACGTAGGAACGCCATACTTCGTCGCGCACCTGATTGGTCTGTTCGTCGTTCAGTGCAGTCACTCCACGGGAGAGTTTTATCACTTCGGTATATTCTTCTACCAGATTCTGATACTCTTGAGCGGAAAGAGCATCTCCGTTCACCTCACCTACGTCATGTGCCTGGTGCGGTTGCATCACCTTCCACGCGTCACCCGCGATGAAAGCAAACAGCGCCAAACCGATAACAATCACCAATAGAGGTCCTTTCGACCTAATGTTTTGTAATGTTGCCATTTTGATTAATACGATTTATGTTTATTATTATTTCTTTCTATTGTCATTTTAGCGCACGAAGATACAAAAAATGCTAATATGCTTCTATTTATTAGCTAAAAATTTCACGGTTATCGCCATTATTCCATGACTTTTAAGCGTACAAGTTCTATTTTTGTCGCTGTCACCTTGATTATTTTAAACTGATAACGGCCGACACGTACCAATTCGTGCAGTTTCGGGAAGCTCTGATATTGGTTCAGTATCAATCCGCCTACCGTCAGATAGTCGTCCGATTCGGGCAGATCAAGTCCGAACATTTCATTGACTTTTTCTATCTCCAGACGGGCGGACAAAACATATTCATCTTCGTCAATTTTCTTGCAGATATAGGAAGTATTGTCATGTTCATCTTCTATATCACCAAATATTTCTTCTACCAAATCTTCCAACGACACAATGCCGGATGTACCTCCAAACTCATCCACTACCACGGCAATCGTCCTCTTTTGCAACATAAACAGCTTCATCAGTTTGTGGGCAGACATCGTTTCGGGTACGATCGGCACGTCTTTCACGTTATCGCGCCAGTCTTTCGGATCACGAAACATTTCCGACGAATGGATAAAACCGACCACATTATCGATATTTCCGTCATACACAATGATCTTCGAGATCCCGGATTCTATAAAACGGCTCTTGAGTTCATCCAACGAAGTAGTAAGGTCGACCGCAACGACTTCGGTACGTGGAACGATACAGTCACGTATTTTTATGTTTGAGAAATCAAGTGCATTTTGAAAGATTTTCACTTCCGTATCCAATTCTTCTTCATTCGCAGCATTATCGATGCTACTCTGCACGAAATAGTCCAGATCGACTTTTCCGAAAGCCTTGTCCGAAGCATCTTTGTTAACCTTCATACCGAATATACGAAGAAAAAGGCAAGACAAACCGGAAGATAACTTCGAGACAGGATATAAAATGACATAACAAATAAAAAGCGGAATAGCGGCAACATTCAAGACCAGATTGGGATTGATCTTAAACAATGTTTTAGGAAGAAACTCTCCAGTCACCAAAATAATCAGAGTAGAGATGACGGTCTGCGCCAACACCATCAGAAAGTGGTTATCAATAAAACCAGCCAACAGATTATCACCGATGATCTGTGCCATCAATATACCATAGATAACCAATGCTATATTGTTTCCTACCAGCATGGTAGAGATAAATTCGTTCGAGTTCTTGAAAAAGATGGAAAGAATACGGGATGTGATTCCCCCCTTACGTTCCATTTCAAAGCGCAACTTATCTACTGAGACAAACGCGATCTCCATTCCTGAGAAGAAAGCGGAGAAAGCCATAGTGATGAGTAAAGAGATATAAATATTCATAGTTTATTTCACAGAATCTTTTTTCGTCGAATCCGGCGGCAATGCTTTTACTTCCGGTTGAGCAGTTCCCCCATTTTCGTCAACATAGAAAATGCCCTCAATATTCTGAATGACATAAACGGTCATTTGCTGATTGGAGTCAAAACCATGTCCGGTAATTACACGATCCGGCTGCTGGATACGTATAAACTTGTCGGAATAGACTTTTTGAGTTGCCTCGTTCCAATAAAGCAACTCGGTATTGAAACGCTCCCCTTTCCGGTTCTGTATATCTACATTCCCTATCAGTTTCCAGAGTTTCTGCTTATCATAATAATAAGCGGTATCTGCCTTGATGCTGGCTTCAATATTAAAGATAGAATCAAATTGTTCCAGATAAACTCCCTTTTCAAATGCCCAATAGGAAGGTTTCTTGCGGTCGTACACCGTCCATTCTTCTGTATTCACCCGATAACGTGTCACTCCCGAGTCGGATATAAGAGTAGTTACTCCCAGTGTATTCATCACCGGTAATGAATCACGTTCTGTGATGGCGTCGCCCAGCGTATTCTTCTTACCGCCGCAGGAAGAAAATGAAAGAAGCATAACAATTGCCCCGAAGGCAATTGTTATGCTTATGCTTTTATGCAACAAACGGTTACTTCGTTTTCGCAACATAAATTTTATCTAATCGTTGTAGTCTCTCCGATCCAGCCACCGATAGTGATACGGTCGCCTTGTTTGTAACCTAACATAAATAGGTCTTTAGCCTGTGGAGTATGACCGGAATATGTACCAATCAACTTGTTTGCTTCTTCAGCCACACTTGGGTCAACTGCTTTTGCACGTTGCAGTTTATCAATTACAGCGAAGTATGTACACTTATTCAATGCAGACTCGTCACTCCAGTTAGGACTCATTGCATACAAGTTAGCAATCAGGATATAAGGAGCACCATAGTTCTCGTTGAAGCTAATTGCTTTCTGACAGTATGATCTGGCTTGAGACAATTTCTTAGCAGAAGCCAATACAGCTGCAGCAGCATATGCCTTTTCTGCTTTCTTCACGTTGTCAGTTTCCAATTGGATTGCTTCGTCAAAGAACTTCACAGCACCATCAATATCACCTTTCTTGAATGCCTGATAAGCACATCCTGTAGCAGCTTCAGCTGTTGGCTCTATCTTATAAGCGTAGAAAGATGCTTGCAGATAAGCTTCGCTTTCTGTACATCTCATCATTTTCATGATATCGATTACTTTTTTCAGATAAGCCAAGTCTGTCTGGTTAGCTTCTACTTTCGGGCCATAGATACTTTGCAGAGATTCGCAGTCAGCAGTACCACTGTTTACGAACAAAGCCACGAGGTTATCTTTGATACCCATAAAGTTTTTCTTTTTTGCTTCATTAGTTTCTGCAGCAATAGCAGCGTCAGCATATTCTGAAGCAAGCAGATAATCCTGAATAAATTGTTCTTTATGATTAGGATCAGCTTTCAGTTTATCCAATGACATCTGAAGGAAATAAAAAAGCGTAGCAGCTGCCGATTCGCCTTTCACTGCATTTACAGACTGGCTCAACCATTGATAGGCTTGGTTAGCGTCTACTTTCGGAGCCAAAGCAATATAGTCTACAGCCTTGATACCCAGTGCTTCGTCAGCAGAAGACACTTTAGTTCCTTTTGCAAGGAATTCTTCTGTGTATTTCATACGCAAATCATGCGTATTCATCAATTCATCAAAATACTTCTGATATTCAGGATTATTCTTATCCTTAATCTGAGCCATCAAGCCTTTAAGGATTTTATATCCGTCAGTAAAAGTGTAAAAACGGAGTGTGGGACAATTTTCCAACACAGCTTTCCAGGGAGTATACGCATCTTTAAAATTTCCTGCACGCACAGCCTCATGCGAAATACTACTGTTTGAGTTACAGTTAGACGCATCCTGTGCCACCACAGTGGTTGCTCCAGCCGAAAGGAACAACATAGCCACAAGCGTTTTAATTTTCATTGTATCTAAATTTTAGTTGTTTATATAATATCGTCTATTCTCTCTCTCTCACTTTTATTACTCTACCCTACGCTTGAAGAACCAACGTTCGTTGAACGTAAGCCCGATACTCACGCGGAAGATATTTTCATTCACCATGTTCGTCTCCAATCCTTTTACACGGACAAACTGTCCACTGATACTAAGTATTGAACGCGAACGGGGAACAGGCAGACCGAAACCGGCAGTTACACCATATTCACGTGAAGCCTTTTTCCCATCAATCTTATAATACGGCGTCGTATAATAAGCTCCTAAACGGTATTTTATGTGGGCGAAATAGGAACGTCCTATCAAATTAGGAATGTATTCCGCACCTACTGATATTTTTGTACGATCACAATAAGTGAAAGTTTCATTAAAGTCCTGACGTACATTCTCGTCACTTGTTACTACGCCAAAATTAGTTTTTGACCATTGCTGTAAGCTATAATCTGCACCAACTGTCAAACGCTTGTCATAGTTATATGTAAATCCGACTCCAAAGGTATTGGGTAATTCAAATGTAGCATCCAAGACATCCTTATATTCAGTTCCATAACTTGAACTAGATGCTCCCATGATTACAATTGACGTATAATCATTATTCAACTTATGTTTAGGAGAATATACAGCACCAATCGTCAAAGAACTCTTTTTATTCAAAGCCTGTGTATATTGTGCACCGAAATCCAATTTATAATCAGAAATCGAGGTTACCATTTTTCGCTGATAGGAATCATAAGAAGATGTTCCCGGATAGAACATTCCTCTTGTACGGGTTATATCTCCCCAAAAATAAGATGCATTCACACCGACAGAGAGATTCTTAAGTACTTTTACACCAGCACCAACGTACATTTGATGCAAACCACCGTCGCCGGTAAAACTTCTGCTATATGCCAAACCATTGTCCGTAGTCTGACTATCAGACACCGTATACCCCACATTAGAATATGGCAACAATCCGACACTCATCGCCATCCACGGAGCCAACCGGAACTGCATAGCGAGATAATCGAAACTGGCGTTTTTGGCATTCAACTTCAGGCCACCACCACTAATATTCATATTCTGTAAACTGACACCCCCTTCGAACAGGAACGTCAACGAATCAATGGCCGTATAGGAAGCAGGATTCGTTGGATTGATCTGTGCTCCATCCCTGAGTCCGAAAGCAATTCCACCCATCGCCTTGCTATTTCCGAAACTTTGATCGGACAAGTCGCCATAGCCATATCGTGTGTAAGGAGAGTTTGTATTATTTTGAGCGATTGCCGTTCCGGTAACCATCATGAGCAAAAGCGCCCAAATCGTGTGTTTAAATCCTACCATTATTATAGTTTAAAATTCTATTTAATCCTTTCAACACTAAAAATCTATCTGCAAAGATGGCACTTTTTACGCTGCTATCAAAAGAAAAGTCATCTCCGCCCGTTAAAAAAACCAAAAGTTCAGGATATTTATGCTTCATAGCCTCAATATAACCTGAAATTTCATATTCCATTCCTTTCAGCACCCCTGCACGGATGGCAGTTTCCGTATCCCTTCCCATCGGCAGTTTGCGCCCGTTGGAGTCTATCAGCGGCAAGCGTCCGGTAAACTGGTGAAGCGCTTTATAGCGCATCTGCATGCCGGGAGAAATATTACCGCCATGATATTGTCCTTTCGAGTCAATAAACTCATAAGTGATGCAAGTGCCCGCATCAATGACCAAGATGTCATTATGAGGAAACTGCTCGTTGGCCCCCACTACGGCAGCTATCCGGTCGTATCCCAATGTCTCGGGAGTTTCGTACAGATTACCTACCGGCAGCGGAGTCTCATGATTGAGCCATAACAGGGGGAACGGCAAAGCAGCCAGTTCGGCAAGTATCCGTTCGTTCAAATCGACGACAGTAGCTACAATCCCCCGCTCAATCCGGTATTTGGAGCAAAGAGCCTCCAAGCTATCCAATGATTGATTGGATTCGGTCAACACCTCCACCATCTCACTTCTATTGAAGAGGGCAACTTTCGCTGTCGTATTTCCTATGTCGATAATTAAGTTCAATACTTTTCGTCTTTAGCGGCGCAAAGGTAAAGTAAAAAAAGAAAAGTTGAAGCATACAGAAGGAATTATCTTCTTTTTTCATTTCAAATATCGCCCCAAACGCCAAAATCGAACTATATATTTTTAAATATATAATTTATTAGTTATCCCTTATTATGGTACCGCTTTGCGTTTCATAGTCATTTTTCCTTACACAACATTTCCCTATATATCAATCAGTTACAAGAGTTTTAAAGTGTTCCGTTCAGCGTTCCACATTTTATAAGAAAAAAAGAACGCTTTTAAAGGCCCTATTTACCCTAATCAGAGGCTCTGTTTGGGTAAAACGAAGCCTCTGTTTGGGTAAAACAAAGCCTCTGTTTGGATAAAACGAAGCCTCCGTTTCTACAATCCAACTATTCTTCGTATATTCGCCACCAAAATAATAAACGGGCATTTCTGATGAAACGGACAATTCTATATCCATTACTGACTCTTTATCTGCTTATCTTTTCAAACGGACAAGCCATAGCTTCTGGCAACGACTCCATCCGCCTCAGCCTGCTGACTTGCGCCCCCGGTGAAGAAATATACTCCCTGTTCGGACATACAGCCATCCGCTACGAAGATCCGGCCAACGGAATAGATGCCGTATTCAACTATGGACTATTCAGCTTCAATACTCCCAACTTCATCCTCCGTTTTTCACTCGGTGAGACAGACTACCAGCTGGGAGCTACCGACTACGCCCGTTTCGCGGCGGAATATGCCTTCGACGGGCGCAGCGTCTGGCAACAGACACTCAACCTGAGCAAAGAAGAAAAAGCGGAACTCATCCGACTACTGCAAGAAAACTATCTTCCCGAAAACAGAGTTTACCGGTATAATTTCTTTTATGACAACTGCGCTACACGCCCGCGCGATAAAATAGAAGAAAGCATTGACGGAAAGGTAATATATCCCGCAGAGCCGCAAGACGGTTCGCTATCTTTCCGCGATATCGTACATCAATACTGCAAAGGCCATCCGTGGGCCCGCTTCGGCATCGACCTCTGCATCGGCAGCGAAGCAGACCGCCCCATCACGCAACGCCAAATGATGTTTGCCCCCTTTTACCTGATGGATGCTTTCGCAGGCGCCCAAATCGTCCATGATTCGGTTCAGCGTCCGCTCGTATCCGGCAAGGAGCTGATCGTAGACGCCCTTCCCGAGGAAGAAGAAGGCGGTTGGATGCCCACCCCGTTCCAATGTTCCCTCCTGCTTTTTATACTTACCGCAGCTGCTACTATCTACAGCATCCGCAAAAGGACAGGACTCTGGGGTGTCGACCTTATTTTATTCGGTGCCGCAGGCATCGTGGGCTGTGTGCTGGCCTTCCTCGCCCTATTCTCCGAACATCCGGCTGTCAGCTCCAATTTCTTATTGCTGGTATTCCATCCGGGACAGCTTCTGCTCCTTCCATACATCATTTATTGTGTCCGAAAAGGAAAGAAATGCTGGTATTTGACGCTGAATTTAGTCGTTTTAACACTTTTTATGGTGCTTTTTCCGCTAATTCCGCAGAGATTTGACTTAGCTGTTGTACCTTTGGCACTCTGTTTGCTGATACGTTCAGCGAGCAATTTGATATTGACCTCTAAAAAGAAATAATGAAAGGACTACTAACTTCCCTGATTACCGTACTGACCTTCACCGGGCTACAAGCTCAGTCGTTGCCTACTGCCCCTAAACTTGTGGTAGGACTCACGATTGACCAGTTGCGTACGGACTATCTGGAAGCTTTTTCGTCGCTCTACGGCGAGAGAGGCTTCAAACGCCTCTGGAAAGAGGGAAGAGTATTCCACAATGCAGAATATACATTCAGCGGTGTAGACCGTGCCTCTGCCATGGCAGCCATCTACCTGTCTCTTATACACATCTCCGCGCCCACGAGACTCCTGAGCATCTCGTATG
>ERZ1027100.763-NODE-763-length-14359-cov-6.370456_pt1 | contig 14359 bp, 10 predicted proteins | sample MGYA00519407_ERZ1027100 | MGnify/ENA primary metagenome ERZ1027100 (study PRJEB26926, sample SAMN06164645) | human gut metagenome | biome: ENVO:00009003; feature: ENVO:2100002; material: ENVO:00002003 | host: Homo sapiens | place: USA | collected 2012 ... | reverse complement strand
CTTCCTCCGCCTTGAAATAAAAAAATTTATCCTGCAAGATTGTTTCAAGAATCAACTTGTCGGCACACTTGTCAGAATTCAGATTGATTTTTTATCATCAAAAACGCTCTTGTGATAGGGTATCAATCTGGCAGTGATTTGTCAAGTGCGGGATTTTGGCATACATATGTCAAAATCCCACAGGATAACAGCGTATAAAAAGTAAATTACCCAAAATATTCATTAAGCTGTGCAATAAATTCCTCCGGCACTTTCCGTTCAAACGGAAAGCTTTCAATATTTCCCAGTCTGTCTGCAATATAGCCGAGCAGAACTGCACTTCTCTCCAGTGACCAGTCTGACAGCAGTGCAATGGTGTCGTGACGGGTATGCATGCCAAACCCATCTCTGTTCAGCGTCATTGCAGGGATTCCTTTCCATGCAAAAGTATTGGAATCACTTCCCCATATCTGGTTCTTCGTTGACATTCCGATACCGATTTCATGAGCCATATATGTGAGTATACTGCAGACAGACGCATCACCGGTGATCCCTGCCACAGTTCCGCCAACAAGCTGTCCGGCAAGATCTACATTCATGTTAAAACGATGTGCCGAAAGTTCATTTTCATGAATTTTGATATAATTCTGACTTCCCAGCAGACCTTTCTCTTCTGCTCCAAACCATATGAATTCCATTGTTCTGCGTGGTCTGTGTGCATGGAAATATCTGCACAGTTCCATAATGATCGCTGCTCCGGACATATTATCATACGCCCCCGGTCCCTCCGGAACAGAATCATAATGTGCAGTCAGAGTCAGGATTTCCTCTGCCTTATCTGTCCCCTCGATACGTGCCACTATATTACGGGATGTATGTGTTACTATCTCCTGCTCTACAGATAAACATACCTGAGATGCACCCTTCGTCACCAGTTCGATGGCATCTTTGTAATGAATGCTTACACCAGGAATTCTGTTATCATAATTGACAGCTTCTCTTCCTGCTTCTTTTTTCTCTTCTCCCGGCAGATTCTTTGGCAGAGCGTATGCACGTGGAACCAGATCCACGCCTTCATCTAACGGAGAACCTGCAATACTGATGAATCCCACAGCACCGGCTTTCACCAGCTTCCGGTACATATCTTTTCTCACTGGATCATTTACCATAACAATCTTTCCGCTGACATGTGCAAGGCTGATATCATCACCGTTCTCTGCATACGCAAATGGTGCTTCCAGCCCGTCCTCTGCTGTGTTTCCGCATCTTCCATATCCGGTTACTGTGTATTCTTTTGTGTATGGCTCTGTTACTTTCAGCTTTGCTTTTTTTATCTGAAAGGTATCAAAAGAAAATTCTTCCAGATGACTCTCCACGCCAAAACTGTCCAGAGTTTTCTGAATCCTTTCTGCTGCTTTTTCTTCTCCTGCAGTTCCTGCCTCTCTGATATAATCAAAATCTGCCAAAAATTCCAATTGACGCTTTCCACTGATCTCATTTGTATTCATAATCGTAAAAACCCTTTCCCTTTTCTTGAATTGCTATAGAAAAGACCTTTTTCTTCTGATAATATGATGTCAGGGCCAAAAGGTATTTTAACCCTGATATCATAATACTTATCATAGCAAAAAGGTCTTCAATTTAATAAACTGTATTTTTATTTCAGACTGTCAAAATATTCATCCCATGGTTTCGGTTCGTTGTCTTCTTCCTCTTCTTTTGGTGATGAATCATTCTGCTCTTTTTTATCATCCATATCTGTCTGAACATTCTGTATTTCTGTGCTGTCCGTAATATTCTGTTCATCTTCGTTTTCATAAGAAACCGATTCTTCCGGCACACGCCAAAACTGCTGCGGATGCGTCTCATCTTCCTGTGGCTGTTCACTCTGTGAATAGCTGTCAAACATAGGATTCACATAGTCTCGTGCCACACGTTCTTCTTCCTCTTTCTGCACTTTAAGCTCCCCTGTCAGATCACGATAGAACATTACTTCTGTCATGGCCATATATGGAAATATCCACAAGAGTGCAATATAGAACGTAAAAACAGAAAGAAACATCAATGGGATAAAGCTTATCTTCAGCATAAGATATCTTCCGAAGTTTCCATGCATCATCTCCAGACTCTCTTTCATAGCCTCTGTACTTTTCAATTCCGGCTTATCTGACAGAATATAATAAGTCATCTCCAGAGGAATGACCAGAATCTGATAAACAATCATTCCAACGATCATCAGAACAACACCTGTATACAGCCAGGTGATCAGCACCTCCACAGAAGCATCTTCACCCGGAAGATTCGCATTACTGTAAATCGTATAGGGCAGCATGGTAAGCAGATTCAGTACTGCCATAAAAAATCCGGCAACGATCACTCTGTCCGGATGATGTCTGTAAAAATAAAACAGGTCATTTAATGAATATGCTTTCCCTCTGGCAATATTCAGATACATATAATTCATACCTGCCGCTACCACATTGATCAGCAGAGTCAGAATAAATGTAAATGCATACGACAGCACAATATCAATTGTTTCCTCTCCCGGAAATAAAGCCGAGGATATCATGCTGCTAATCAGAGCCAGTGCCTGAACTGCAACAAATGCCAAGATCAGTATCCCATATTTTCCTGACATGGCCTGCTTCGCATAGTTTTTTAATTCACGTCTCGATGTCATGTAATTCTCCTAAATCAGTCTGCCAGACCAAAGGCATCATGTACTGCATTCATTGCGCGCACGCCGTCCTTTTCATTGATCAGAACTGTCACACGAATCTCGGATGTAGAGATCATATTGATGTTTACGCCCTCATTATAGAGGCTCTCAAACATCTTTGCTGCTACTCCAGGATTACTCATCATTCCTGCACCTACGATGGAAAGCTTCGCAATATTTCTCTCAGAATGAAGCTCTGCAAATCCAAGTCTTGCCTGATTTGCATCCAGAACTGCAACTGCATCATCCAGATCATTTCCATCGACTGTGAAAGAAATATCCTTTCTGCCCGCACGTCCGATAGACTGCAGGATCACATCTACATTAATATTCTTCTTCGCAAGGGTATCAAATAATTTAAAAGCTACACCCGGCTCATCCTTTAATCCGATTACCGCAATTCTCACTGCATCTGTATCCAGCGCAACACCGCTGATCAACATTCTCTCCACTGTAACTTCCTCCTTTACCACAGTTCCTTCACTGTTGTTTAAACTTGAACGTACCACAAGCGGCACGCCATATTTCTTCGCCATCTCCACAGAACGGTTGTGAAGCACACCTGCCCCGAGAGTCGCAAGGTCAAGCATTTCATCGTAAGTGATCTCTTTGAGCTTTCTTGCTTTCGGAACCTTACGCGGATCTGCTGTGTAAACACCATCTACATCTGTATAGATTTCACAGGCATCTGCATGAAGAGCAGCCGCAAGAGCAACCGCTGTTGTGTCAGAACCGCCTCTTCCAAGAGTCGTATAATCATCATACTTGTCAACTCCCTGGAAGCCGGTAACTATTACAATCTTTTTGCTGTCCAGCTCTCTTCTGATACGCTCTGTATCAATTCTTTTTAAACGTGCATTTCCATGACTGCTTGTCGTATGCATGGAAACCTGAAAAGCATTCAGGGAAACCGCAGGAACTCCCAGTTTATCCATCGCCATTGCCATCAGTGCAACAGACATCTGTTCTCCGATGGTAAAGAGCATATCCATCTCTCTTTTCGGCGGTTTCTCATTGACATCCCTTGCCATAGTGATCAGTTCATCCGTATATTTCCCCATTGCGGACAGAACGACAACCACGTCATTTCCTTTTCTGTACTCTTCTATACAGCGGTTGGCAACATTAAAGATACGTTCTTTATTTGCAACCGATGTACCGCCAAATTTCTTGACAATCAACATTGTTTTACTTCCTCCATAATAAGTTTACAGGAAAGAGAAGATTCTCATATCTTCCCTTTCCTGTTCTGTTTACAGTAATCACTGTACAAATATTTATCTGAAGTATTGTATCAGTGTCCACCTTATCAGGCACACTATATGATACACGAAATCTGTCAGTTTATCAATCTTTAACTCGAATCTTTGCAAGTACCTGATCTCCGATCTGAGCCAGTTTCTCTTCAAATGCTCCCTGTGTCATTTCATCAGTGATAAATGCACATTCCTGTGGAAGCTGTCCCAGGCTGATGATCTCAACATCACCAAATACCTTCTTCACTTCTTCTGCTGCTTCTTTTTTGATTCTCACGAAAAACTTTCCTGTCACTTCATCCAGTGGTTTCAGTACTGCCGGAGTGCTGTTCCAGTTTGTCACAATATTAACATGGAGATGTTTTGCGGCATCCACAATATCACCAACTACAGCACTTGCTGTAGGCAGTTTACCTGCACCGCTTCCATAGAACATGGCATCTCCAAGCATATTTCCATGTACAAATACTGCATTAAACACATCATTTACACTGTAAAGAGGGCTGTTCTGGCCGAGCATAAACGGTGCTACCATTGCATAACAGGTTCCGTCTGCCAGTCTGCGGCTGGTTCCAAGAAGTTTGATGGTTCTGCCAAGCTTTGCAGCATACGCCATATCTTCAGGTGTGATTTTTGTAATTCCCTCTGTATAAATATCTTCAAAATCAAAATATCTCTCATAAGCAAGAGAGGAAAGGATTGCGATCTTACGGCATGCATCGTATCCTTCCACGTCGGCGGTAGGATCTGCCTCTGCATAACCCTTCTGCTGTGCTTCCTTTAATACAGTGTCAAATTCACAGCCTTCTGTGCTCATCTTATAAAGCATGTAGTTGGTAGTTCCGTTCAGGATACCTGTTACTTCGTCAATCTCATCTCCTGTAAGGGAAGAATTGATGACACGAATGATCGGGATTCCGCCGCCACAGCTTGCTTCAAATAAGAAGTTAATGCTCTTTTCCTTTGCAATATCCATCAGCTCGCGGCCATGCTTTGCAACCAGAGCCTTATTGGAAGTGCAGACATTCTTTCCTGCCAGAAGTGCCTTCTTTACAAAAGTATAAGCAGGCTCCACACCGCCCATAACCTCTACTACAATATCTACTTCCGGATCACTGACGATCTGTTCATAATCATGGACCAGAACCTTCTCTACCGGCTGTCCCGGAAAATCACGAAGATCCAGAACATATTTTACATGAAGTTCCTGTCCGGCACGTCTGGAAATGCTCTCTTTATTTTCATTTAATACTTCAAATACACCGCTTCCAACTGTGCCATATCCTAAAATTGCTACATTGATCATTTTCTTTTACTCCCTGCCTAATATTTTCAGATAATGAATTCCTTCATTCTGTTCAATCGTCTCTACCATTGCTTCTGCATCCCCCTCGCCCGGAAGAATGTCCACACTCAGAGTAAGTGTGGCAATCCCATTGATAGGAATACTCTGATGAATGGTGAGAATGTTTCCATGAAACCGTGCAATCGTCTGCAGGACAACCGACAAAAGCCCCGGTTCATCGTCCATCTGGATAATAAAGGTGATCGTCTTTCCCCTTGTCTCTTCATGAAATGGAAAAATATCATCTTTGTATTTGTAGAAAGAGCTTCTGCTGATTCCTGTGCGCTCTGCTGCATCCTGTACAGTGTCCACTTTGCCGGAGTCCAGAAGCTTCTTTGCCTCCACCACCTTCAGCAGGACTTCCGGAACTGCTCGTTCCCTCACTACAAAATATTTCTTTTTCTCTGTTACTGGTTTCTGCATATCAATTTACCTGTCCGTTCTTTAAAGACATTTGTTTTTACACACTGGATATATTATCACACCACACAAAAATACGCAAGAAATATATTCTGCTGAATCATTGTGTAAAATCATTATGCCTCAACACGAAAAAGGCTGTCCTGATTTCAGACAGCCTTTTTTATTCTTTTATTTCTTCAGTGCGATCCATTTCAGATATGCATTGATGAAAATATCAATTCCTCCGTCAAGTACTGCATCCACATTTCCGGTCTCCTCGTTTGTACGATGATCCTTTACCATGGTATATGGCTGCATAACATAAGAACGGATCTGATTTCCCCATCCGATATCTGTCACCTCACCGCGGATACCGGAGAGTTTTTCCTCTGCCTCCTGCTGCTTGAGAAGATACAGCTTGGCTTTCAGCATCTGCATGGCTTTATCTTTATTCATGTGCTGAGAACGTTCATTCTGACACTGTACCACGATTCCGGTAGGATAATGTGTGATACGGATGGCAGATGATGTCTTGTTGATATGCTGACCGCCGGCACCACTGCTTCGATAAGTGTCAATACGGATCTCATCGTCATTGATCTCTACATCCAGATCCTTCTTGATATCCGGCATAACATCACAGGATACAAAAGATGTCTGTCGCTTACCTGCTGCATTGAAAGGAGAAATACGCACCAGACGGTGAACTCCCTTCTCTGATTTCAGATAACCGTAAGCATTTGTTCCGTTTACCTGGAAAGTAACCGATTTGATACCTGCCTCATCGCCGTCCAGATAATCCAGCACTTCCAGGGTAAATCCTTTCTTATCTGCCCAGCGGCTGTACATACGGTAAAGCATACCGCACCAGTCACAGGCCTCTGTTCCGCCTGCACCTGCATTCAGCTTAATGATAGCATTCTCACTGTCATATTCTCCGGAAAGAAGTGTCTTGATACGGATATTGTCAAAATCCTTCTGAAACTCATCCAGCATTTCCTGAATCTCAGGAATCAGTGCAGGATCGTTCTCCTCATATCCCATCTCGATCATGGTTTCCATATCTTCCATCTGTGTAACCAGATTCTGATAGGTCTCCATGTCATCTTTCATGTCTTTTAATTCTTTCATTTTCTTCTGGGAAACTTCTGCATCATCCCAGAAATCAGGCGCTTCCATTTCGCGCTCTAATTCTTCGACCTTCTGCTCTTTGTTAGCCAGGTCAAAGTGAATCCCTCACTTCCACTAATGGTTCTGTATAAGTCGCAAGAATGCTCTTGAACTGGTCTAATTCAACCACAGCTTCACCCACTTTCTTATTATAAATATTCTCTGTCGGACTCCCTGTGGATAACCGACTGAATTGCTATAGATTATAGCAGTCCTAGTAAATAATTCGTTTAAAATAATACCATATCTTTAAGCAAATTACAAACAAAGAATTACCCACAGCGTGAAATGATCATTTATCATAACAATCATTTCACACTGTGGGTAATCATACTTTACACTGAATTACGCATAAAGTCTGTGTAATTTATGAGAAGAAGCTCTCTGCAACACTTATATCTGCAATATATCCCACTGTTCCTGTCATATAGATGGTTCCGTCCTCTTCCATATCGATCTGTATCATTCCGCCTGGCTGATTTACATTAATACGGGATTCTACCAGCCCCAGCTTATAGGCTGCCGCTGCCGCCGCACAGCTTCCTGTTCCGGAAGCCTTTGTATATCCGGAGCCTCTTTCCCAGATTTCAATCTCCAGATTTCCCTTGTCGACCTGACGGCAGATCTGCAGGTTCATTCTCTCCGGAAATTCATCTGCATTTTCCACATAAGGTCCCAGATTCTTTACAGCTTCTGCACTTACATTGTCTGTAAAAATAATGCAGTGTGGATTACCAACTGTCAGGCAGGTAGCCTTGTATTCTTTTCCATGGAATACGAAATTCTCCTTAATTACTTCACGAACTTCACCGGAAACAGGGATATCGCTGGAGATAAAAGATGGTTTTCCTATGTTTACTTTAAATTCCGTTGCCCGGCTGTTCAGGCATTCCACATGAATCGTGCCTGACATAGTTTCAATGTCAAATTTTTTCTCAGTAATATATCCATTATCCATCAGATATTTGGCAAAAATACGCACGCCGTTTCCACTGATGGCAGATTCACTTCCGTCTGCGTTAAAAATACGCACGCCCAATTTCCCATCAATTTCTACCGGTCCATAGAGCACACCGTCAGCGCCAAGCCCAAATCCTCTCTGGCAGAGAAGTGCAATCTTCTTTCCCTGAAGCTGTACCTGATTTTTCTTCGGATCAAGAATCAGATAATCGTTTCCAAGTCCCTGATATTTACTCATAATAATTGTATTTGCCATAACCATATCTCTCCTTCTGATTTATAATCCCGGATACTTCCCGCTTTTGTATCTGCACCGATAATCAATTGTCGGGCAATCTTCCCAACTCACTTCGCCACTTGTCTGAGTCCCCACCCACTGCTTATTGCTCTTCGCAATTGAAGCAGGGACTTACTTGATTCGGTTAAATTTTGTGTCAGGTAATTTTCTCATATCACATCCTGACTTTATATTCATTATATTTTATTGTTTTTACCATGTATATAGAGTAAAATGCTTAAAACATTGCAAAAAATGCTCTGTAGGTATTACAAAAAAGACCATTATATCAGTTCTCTGATATAACAGCCTTACAGCAGCATCGCTCCTCTCTGTTCAGTTTTCTATTTCTTTACCCTATTTCGAAATAGTTACAAAGTTTTTACGATTACTTTGTAATTGCATGATACTATTATCGTGTAATAATGTCAATATCTTTGTAGCATATTTTCTCAGAAATTATAAAATATATTCGTTACTATTTGTTACATTCTTAGTAATAATTGTACATTTGTGCATTAAATGATATGATTGTACCATGAATCAAACTTTTCCCTCCGCTTATTGCTTTCCACTGCTTATTTCTTTTCACAATCTCCACAGAGGACTTGCTTGATTCGATTAAATAATCATTGCAGATATCGGAGGCAGATATGTTATTATCAGAACAGTTCTATCAGACAGAAAAAACAGGATACCTGAACGAACAATTCCGACTTTTTCATCTTAAAGACCAGACCAGAAAGGAATTCTCTTACCATTATCATGATTTTCACAAGGTAGTTATCTTCATCTCCGGCAAGGCTGCTTATCATATAGAAGGAAAAGCTTATCAACTGAAACCATGGGACATTCTTCTGGTAAACCGCCATGCCATCCACCGCCCGGAGATTGATCCTTCTGTTCCATATGAACGTTTCATTCTCTGGATCCAAAACGATATTCCCTGGCAGGAACTGCTGAAATGCTTCCAGAAAGCAAATGACCGAAGCTATAATCTGGTACGTCTGAACTCTGCTCTTCAGGAAAAGATGAAAGACATCCTGTTTGAACTGGAAAATTCCGCAAAATCCGATGAATATGGAAGAGAAATCCTGACACAGTCACTTTTTCTTCAGTTTATGGTTTATCTGAACCGTATCTTTCTGGAAAAGCAGTACATTTTTGATAAAAAATCCTACACCTTTGACTCGCAGATTGCCAGTATCCTTCAGTATATCAACCACAATCTGAAAGAAGATCTATCTGTAGAAACGCTTTCTGCCAGATATTATGTAAGCAAGTACCATCTGATGCGGAAGTTCAAACAAGAAACCGGCTATACCCTTCATAATTATATTGTAAACAAGCGGCTTCTTATGGCACGTACTCTGATCTCAAATGGAATGCCTGTGACAAAAGCAGCACAGGAAAGCGGGTTCGCAGAATACAGCACTTTTTCCCGGGCATACCGTAAACAGTTCAAAACCAACCCCAGCGAAGAACTGCCTCATTATAGCAATCCTCTAAAATAATGCATCCACTACCTTTACACAACAATTCCATAACACAAAAAAGATGTAACCATGTCTGAAAGAATCTTTCCTCTCAGACATAATTACATCTTTTATTGTTCTCAGGTCGTGCAGATATTCACACTCTGCTTATTATTTCACTTTCTTCTTCGCTGTCGCACAGTAGAATACGAATCCCAGCAGTACCAGTGCCACGATCATCCATCCGGCCAGTGCTGCTGTTCCCAGACCTGCAAATTTATCATAGTAACCTTTCAGATAGATCACAATGATAATCGCCGGAATTCCATAGGCAACATAATTTTTCAGACATTTCGGGAATTTCATGCCTGTACCGGCATTCACCTCTGCAATGAAATTGTCCCATCCCCATCCGTTCTTTCTGGTACAAAACAGAAGGTAACCAAGACTTCCAAGAGGAAGAAGGTTATTAGAAACAATAAAGTCTTCCAGATCCATGATGTTGCTTCCATCTCCGAATGGCTGGAATCCGGAAAGTACATTGAATCCAAGCACACATGGAATGCTTAAGATCATAACAAGAACTGCGCAGACAACAACACTCTTTTTACGGTTCCAGCCAAACAGTTCCATATTAAACACGATCAGGTTCTCAAATACAGCAATGATCGTTGAAACCGCAGCAAATGTCAGAAACAGGAAGAACAGACTTCCCCACAAAGCCCCTCCGCTCATCTTTGCAAAAATATTGGGCAGAGTGATAAAGATAAGGCTTGGACCTGCATCCGGCTGGATTCCATAGGAGAAGCATGCCGGAATAATGATAAATCCTGCTGTCAGCGCAACAAAAGTATCGAGTACGGTGATGCTTACCGCCTCTCCGGTAAGGCTTCTGGATTTGTCCAGATAACTTCCGAAGATCAGCATGGCACCAATACCAATGGATAATGTAAAGAATGACTGACTCAATGCCGCAAATACTACATTACCAACTCCTGCTTCCTTAATCTTCTGAAAATCAGGAATCAGATAGAAGCGGATTCCTTCTCCCGCGCCTTCCATCATTACTGAATGAACCGCAAGGATCACCATAATGATAAGCAGTGCACTCATCATTACTTTGGAGATTTTTTCAATACCATTCTGCAATCCCATGAAACAGACTGCAAATCCGATCAGACAGATGATCACCATCCATAACATCATCGTCGGTGCATTTCCCAGCATCTCGGAAAAAGACTGTGTTACTGCTTCCGGAGTCGCTCCAACGAAATCTCCCCGCAGACTCTTCACACAATAGTAGATCATCCATCCTCCTACTGTTGTGTAAAACATCATCAGCATATAACATCCAATAATACCAATAAATTTCAATGGCTTCCAGCCGCTTCCTGCAGGTGCCAGTTTGTCAAAACATTTCGCAACACTTGTGTGGCTTCCCCGTCCTACCGCAAATTCTGCTACCAGAACCGGAATACCGAGAATAACCAGAAAACATAAGTAGATCAGGATAAAGGCCGCGCCTCCATATGCCCCGCAGATATACGGAAACTTCCACACGTTTCCAATACCGATGGCACATCCTGCTGACACCAGGATAAAACCAAGGCGTGAGCCGAAAGACTCTCTTTTCATACTGTTTTTCCCCCTTTATGGAATTGTTATGTGACTGTTCATCAATCATAATCACATAGCTGTGGATGTACTGAACAGTTCAGACAGATATTCACAATCTGCCAATTCAACGCGCTAACGTGTTTTTGCGCACGATAAAAGGGCCTCATGATTCAGCCCTTTTATTTTGCAGCAGACATGATCTGCTCACAATGTTCTGTTTACAAAATCATTACTGCCCGCTCTGTAGTAATGAACTCACCACATACAGAAATGGGAGTCTTCTCAACTGAGATAAACGAGTCAGACCTTATTCTTACGTCCACAGCACTGTTTGTATTTCTTACCGCTTCCACATGGGCAGGGATCGTTCGGATATACTTTGATTTCTTTTCTCTGAACCGGTTTCTTAGGACCGGCACTGTCATCCTTGTTTGTTCCGGTAACTTTAGCTACCTGTTCACGCTCGATCTTCTGCTCTACATGTACATGGTACAGCATACGAAGAGTATCTTCCTGAATGGATGTGATCATTTCGTTGAACATATCAAATGCACTCATTTTATATTCAACAACCGGATCTCTCTGTCCATAAGCAGCAAGTCCGATACCCTGACGAAGGATTTCCATATCATCAATGTGATCCATCCACTTGCTGTCAATGCATTTCAGAAGTACAACTCGCTCTAATTCACGAAGCTGCTCCGGTTCCGGGAACTCTGCTTCTTTTTCTTCATAGAGCTTCACTGCCTCTTCTTTCAGTTCATGTCTGATCTCATCGCGTTTCTTGCCTTTTACACTCTCAGCTGTAAGCGGTCTGATCGGAATGATCGGAGTAAGAACACCGTTAAATTCATTCAGATCCCACTCTTCAGAATCTACATCATCAGAGAAACACATATCAACATAGGTATCCACTGTATCCTGGATCATCTTATAGATTGCTTCACGCATATTCTCACCGTCGAGAACCTGACGACGTTCTTTGTAGATGATCTCACGCTGTTCATTGTTTACCTGGTCATAATCAAGAAGATTCTTACGGATACCAAAGTTGTTAAACTCAATCTTCTCCTGAGCTTTCTCAATTGCATTGGAAAGCATCTTGTGCTCAATCTGTTCATTCTCTGCAACACCAAGAGATGTAAAGATCTTCATCAGTCTCTCAGAACCGAACAGACGCATCAGGTCATCTTCCAGGGAAATATAGAAACGGGATTCACCCGGATCTCCCTGACGTCCGGAACGTCCACGAAGCTGATTATCAATACGTCTGGACTCATGACGTTCTGTACCGATGATCATCAGACCACCTGCATTTCTTGCCACATCATCCAGCTTGATATCTGTACCACGACCAGCCATGTTAGTGGCGATCGTAACTGCTCCTGCCTGACCTGCCTGTGAAACAATCTCTGCCTCAAGTTCATGGAACTTGGCATTCAATACATTATGTTTGATTCCCTGTCTCTTCAGCATACGGCTGAGAAGCTCGGAAGTTTCAATCGTAATGGTACCGACCAGTACAGGCTGCTGTTTCGCATGAGCTTCCACTACAGCATTGACAACTGCGTTGAATTTCTCTTTCTTTGTCATATAAACAGCATCTTCATGGTCAACTCGGATAACCGGTCTGTTAGTCGGGATCTCTACAACGTCCATTGCATAGATATCACGGAATTCTTTCTCCTCTGTGACAGCTGTACCGGTCATACCGCCCTTCTTATCATATTTATTAAAGAAGTTCTGGAAAGTGATGGTTGCCAGAGTCTTGCTCTCACGTTTGATCTTAACATGCTCTTTCGCTTCGATTGCCTGATGAAGACCATCTGAGTAACGGCGTCCCGGCATGATACGTCCGGTGAATTCATCAACAATAAGGATTTCATCATCTTTAACTACATAATCCTGATCCTTATGCATCAGGTTATGGGCACGAAGTGCAAGTGTAATATTATGCTGAATCTCCAGATTCTCCGGATCTGCCAGGTTTTCAATATGGAAAAATTTCTCAACCTTATGAACGCCCTGCTCTGTAAGGTTTACGATCTTATCTTTTTCATTTACAACGAAGTCACCTGTCTCGATAACTTCTTCACCCATGATGGCTGCCATCTTGGTCATCTCATGGCTGGCTTCACCGCGCTCTAACTGCTGAGCAAGGATATCGCAGGCCTCGTATAACTTGGTTGACTTACCGCTCTGTCCGGAAATGATCAGAGGGGTACGTGCCTCGTCGATGAGAATGGAGTCGACCTCATCGATGATACAGTAGTGCAGATCTCTCTGTACCAGCTGTTCTTTATAGATGACCATGTTGTCACGCAGATAATCGAAACCGAGTTCGTTGTTCGTAACATAGGTAACATCACAGTTGTATGCAGCACGACGCTCATCCTGCTTCATATCATTTAAAACAACACCGACTGTCAGGCCAAGAAACTCATGGATCTTTCCCATTTCTTCCGCATCTCGTTTAGCCAGGTAATCGTTGACTGTTACGACATGCACACCTTTGCCTTCCAGTGCATTTAAATATGACGGAAGTGTGGCGACAAGTGTTTTACCTTCACCTGTTCTCATCTCTGCGATACGTCCCTGATGGAGAATGATACCACCGATAAGCTGCACACGGAAATGTTCCATTCCAAGAACACGCTTGCCTGCTTCACGTACAACCGCAAATGCCTCAGGAAGCAGATCATCCAGTGTCTCTCCCTCTTCAAGACGTTTCTTAAATTCTCTTGTTTTTCCTCTGAGTTCTTCGTCGCTTAACTTCTGCATGTCCGGGCGCAGGCTCTCAATTTTCTCAACCAGAGGCATGATACGCTTAACCTCTCGCTGGCTGCGGGTCCCGAATACTTTTGAAAACATATTCATATTAGGTTTTACTCCTGTTTATTTCTTTTTTATACAAGCATTGCTGCCATATAACAATTGCTACTGTGCGGAATAATTTCTGTTCACTCCGTCCACAGCAGACATGTCAGCAGCATGCGAACATTACAAACGCTTACTATAATACACAATACTTGTATATTCTAACACTTTCCGTTATGGAAAACAATGAATTTTTCATGAACAAACCAAGAAAATTACGGAGTCACCAAAATTTACGTTACTGTTCACTCCGTTCACAGTAACGTAGCCAAAATTCATTCC
>ERZ1027100.755-NODE-755-length-14615-cov-8.040797_pt1 | contig 14615 bp, 17 predicted proteins | sample MGYA00519407_ERZ1027100 | MGnify/ENA primary metagenome ERZ1027100 (study PRJEB26926, sample SAMN06164645) | human gut metagenome | biome: ENVO:00009003; feature: ENVO:2100002; material: ENVO:00002003 | host: Homo sapiens | place: USA | collected 2012 ... | reverse complement strand
ACGAGATGCTCAGGAGTCTCGTGGGCTCGGAGATGTGTATAAGAGACAGGGCTTGATGGAGGCACTGCACAGCGGCACCTGCGATGTTACCATTTCCATCGACTGTGATGGTCAGGACGACATCAACGCCATGGACGAGATGGTTAAAAAGTATCTGGACGGTGCCGAGGTGGTCTACGGCGTGCGCAGCCGCCGCGATACAGACACCTTCTTCAAGCGCTTCACCGCCGAGGGCTTTTACCATGTGATGAACGCTCTGGGCGCAGACATCGTGTTCAACCACGCAGACTACCGCCTCATCAGCACCCGTGTGCTGGAAAGCTTTGCCGACTACAGGGAAGTGAACATTTTCCTGCGCGGCATGGTGCCGCTGGTTGGCTTCAAGAGCGAGGTAGTCACCTATGAGCGCCACGAACGCCTTGCCGGTGAGAGCCACTATCCGCTGAGCAAGATGCTGGCCCTTGCCTTTGACGGCATCACCAGTCTTTCCAACAAGCCCATCCGCCTTATTACCGGATCTGGCATCTTTGTGAGCCTGATCAGCTTTATCGGAGTCATCTGGGCCATCATCGAAGCTGCCATGGGCAGCGTGGTGGCCGGCTGGGCCTCCACTATCTGCATCGTCTGCTTCATGAGCGGCGTGCAGCTGGTGTGCTTAGGCGTGATCGGCGAGTATATCGGTAAAATTTATATGGAGACGAAAGCCCGTCCGCGCTACATCATCAGCGAGCGCACCTGGGCCCCCTACGAAAGGAAGTATCACGGATGAGCAAACAGAGCTGGCGGGGCAGCACCCTGCTGAACCCGGAACCGCCGGTATTGGTGTCCTGCGGCGGGCTGGAAAAGCCCAATCTCATCACCATCGGCTGGACGGGCACCATCTGCACCCAGCCCAGCATGGTGTCCATCAGCGTTCGGCCGGAACGCTACAGCCACCACCTCATTCAGGAAAGCGGGCAGTTTGCCATCAACCTGCCCACCGAAGCGCTGGTGCGTTCGGTGGACTGGTGCGGCGTGAAAAGCGGCCGTGATGTGGATAAATTTGCCGCCTGCGGCCTGCATTCTGCCCCCGGCAGCGTGCTGACCGACTGCCCCGTTCTGGAAGAAAGCCCGGTCAATCTGGAATGCAAGGTAACTCAGGTGATCCCGCTGGGCAGCCACGATTTGTTCCTTGCCGAAGTTGTGGCCTGTGATGTGGACGAAAGCCTGCTGGACGAAAGCGGCAAGCTGTGTCTCGAAAAGGCAAAGCTCATCGTCTACAGCCACGGCGACTATCTGGCACTGGGCAAAAAGCTGGGCACCTTTGGCTACAGCGTGCGCAAGAAAAAGCCGGTAAGGCGTAAAAAATAATTTGCATTTCATCGCTTGACTTTTGCCCAAAACTGCATATACTAAAGATAGGCAATGTAGAGAGATTGAATCCATCGGGTTCATGCCGAAACACAAAGCCCCCGGTAGTGTCAGTACCGGGGGCTTCTTTTAATGTTTGCTGCCCTTGCCGATCTTACCGTCGATCCATGTGCACAGATAGTAGGCGACTACCTGCGCGGCAACGGTTTGAATAAATGTAGAGAGAGTTTCCAAGGGGTTCACCTCCTTTCCGCGGTTAGGGGAATGGAGAAGGGCCGCAGGAACCGTATAGCACAAAAACCGGTATCGCGCAATTTTGACGCAATACCGGTTTTTGTGCATTTATTCGTGCTTTACGCGCTGGATCTCGCCCAGATCGTAGGGGGTGTTCTGGTAGACGTAGTAGTTCAGCCAGTTCTCATACAGCAGGTGGGCGTGGGCACGCCAGCGGAACAGCGGCGGCTTTGTGGGATCATCGTCCGGGTAGTAATTCACCGGCACATGGATGGGCAGGCCCTTGTCCACATCGCGGCGGTACTCTGAATCCAGCGTGTATTTGTCATATTCCGGGTGGCCGGTGACAAAGATCTGCCGTCCGTTCTCGGTGCTCATGAGGAAGGGCCCGGCCGCATCGCTCTCGGCAAGGATGCGCAGAGCCTTACAGTTGTCCACATCCTCGCGGCTGATGCCGGTGTGGCGGCTGTGGGGCGCATAGAACACCTCGTCAAAGCCGCGCACCAAAGGGTTCGACGGGCGGGTGACCCGGTGCTCGAACACGCCGAACATCTTTTCCGGCAGCAGCTGCTTGTGCACGCCGTAGTGGTAGTACAGGCCAGCCTGTGCACCCCAGCACACATGCAGGGTGGAGTAGACATTCGTCTCGCTGAAGTCCATGATCTCGCACAGCTCTGGCCAGTAATCCACCTGCTCAAAGTCCATGGTCTCCACCGGTGCACCGGTGATGATCATGCCATCGTAGCGGTTGTTTTTTACCTCGTCAAAGTTCTTATAGAACGATTCGAGGTGTGCTGCCGAAACGTGGGTCGCCGCATGGCTGGCCGTCTGCAGCAGGGTCATGTGCACCTGCAGCGGGGTATTTGCCAGCAGACGGGCGATCTGGGTCTCAGTGGTGATCTTGGTGGGCATCAGGTTCAGGATCAGGATCTCCAGCGGGCGGATGTGCTGGGCAAGGGCGCGCTCACGATGCATGACGAAGATATTTTCGTTGTAGAGGGCATCGTAAGCAGGCAGGGTCTTGGGGATGATCAGCGGCATAGTTCGTACTCCTAACGATTTAGAATAGCCTCCGCTGACGCTCTGGCTATCTTCAGCGGAATTTATTTTTATATTTTGCGTTTGTCGCGCCCTGCGGGGCGCTCCAAACGCGTTTTTACGAGAAGGGCCGGAACCGATAGATGCTGCTGAACTCACCTTTTAGATCTTATCCAGCGCCTGTGCAATATCTGCGATGAGGTCTTCGCTGCTTTCCAAGCCGCAGCTCATGCGCACCAGCTCTGCGGGCACACCGGCGGCTTTCAGCTGCTCATCGTTCATCTGGCGGTGGGTGCTGGATGCAGGGTTCAGGCAGCAGGTGCGGGCATCGGCCACATGGGTCTCGATGGCTGCCAGCTTCAGATTCTTCATAAAGATGCTTGCAGCCTCACGGCCGTCGGCCAGACCAAAGCTGACCACGCCGCAGCTGCCATTCGGCAGATACTTCTCCGCCAGTGCATGGTACGGGCTGGACTCCAGGCCGCAGTAGTTCACGTAGGCCACCTTGGGATGGCTCTCAAGGAACTCTGCCACGGCCATGCCGTTGGCGCAGTGGCGCTGCATCCGCACATGCAGGCTTTCCAGACCGAGGTTCAGCATGTAGGCGTTCATGGGCGACTGCATGGAGCCAAAGTCACGCATCAGCTGCGCGGTAGCCTTGGTGATAAAGGCACCCTCTTTGCCGAAACGCTCGGCGTAGGTGATGCCGTGGTAGCTGTCGTCCGGGGTGCACAGGCCGGGGAACTTGTCGGCGTGGGCCATCCAGTCGAACTTGCCGCCGTCCACGATGGCACCGCCCAGCACCGCGCCATGACCGTCCATGTACTTGGTGGTGGAGTGGGTCACGATATCCGCGCCCCACTCAAAGGGGCGGCAGTTGACCGGCGTGGGGAAGGTGTTGTCCACGATCAGCGGCACACCGTGGGCGTGAGCAGCCTTGGCAAACTTCTCAATGTCCAGCACGGTCAGGGCCGGGTTTGCGATGGTCTCGCCGAACACCACCTTGGTGTTGGGCTGGAATGCGGCGTTCAATTCTTCCTCGGTGCACAGCGGATCCACAAAGGTGGCATCGATTCCCATCTTCTTCATGGTGACGGAGATCAGGTTGAAGGTGCCGCCGTAGATGGTACTGGATGCCACGATGTGGTCGCCTGCTTCGCAGAGATTGAACAGGGCAAAGAAGTTTGCAGCCTGACCGCTGCTGGTCAGCATTGCAGCCGTGCCGCCTTCCAGCTCGCAGATTTTCTTAGCCACAAGGTCGCAGGTGGGGTTCTGCAGACGGGAATAGAAGTAGCCGTCAGCTTCCAGATCAAACAGCTTGCCCATATCCTCGCTGGTGGCATACTTGAAGGTGGTGGACTGGATAATGGGGATCTGGCGGGGTTCGCCGTTGCCGGGGGTATAACCGCCCTGCACGCAGATAGTATCACGATTCATACTACATACTCCTTTACTGGGTTTGTCCATATAGCACAATTCCCCGCAGGAGTGCTGCAGCCTCCGGCGGGGAATTGAAACGTTAAATTTTAGTTCCCGTTCGGGGGCAAAATGAGGAGAGGACTCCTTCCGTCAAAGCCTTTCGGCTTTGGCAATACCGGAAAGTTTTCCTTTTCGCCAGAGGCTCCCTCTCCGAGGGAGCTGGCGCACGAAGTGCGACTGAAGGAGTTACTTCCGCAGCCGCTTATCGCTTCTGGTGGCCCAAGCAGTGCCCAAAGTCTGGAACACCTGAACCATCAGCACCAGCAAAATGACACACACGATCATGATATCGGTCTGGTAGCGGTAATAGCCGTAGGACAAAGCGATCTTGCCCAGACCGCCGCCGCCAATGACACCGGACATGGCCGAGTAGCCCAGAATGGTGGTCAGTGCGGTGGTCATGCTGGAGATCAGGCCGGGCAGGCATTCCGGGATCATCACCTTGGTAATGATCTGGAACGGCGTTGCGCCCATGCTCTGGGCGGCTTCCACCACGCCCTCGTCCAGCTCGCGCAGGCTGGTCTCCACCAGACGTGCCACGAACGGGAAGGCTGCCACCACCAGCGGAACGATGGTGGCTTTGGTACCCACCGTGGTGCCCACGATGGCACGGGTAAGCGGGAATACACAGATCATCAGGATCAGGAACGGAACACTGCGCAGGATGTTGATAACGATGTTGAGAATGTGCATCAGCCAGCCGGGCAGCGGCAGAATGCCGTCCTTATCACCGGCCACCAGCAGCACACCCAGCGGCAGGCCCAGCACCAGCGCAAACGCGGTGGAAAGGACCGTCACATAAAAGGTCTCCCAGATGGCAAAGCCGTAATCTGCAATACTCATTCGCCGGTCACCTCCTCTACCGTAATGCCGGGCTGGGCGCGCATATAGGCCGCAGCCTGCTTTGCCTGCTCCACATCAGTGGGCAGCTTGAGCAGCATGGAGCCGTAGCACTGGCCGCTCAGGTCGCGGGTGTCGGCGCTGAGTACCGACACCAGAATGCCTTTTTCTGCGGCAAGGCTTGCCACCAGCGGCTTTGCCGTGGACGAACCGTTGAAGGTGACGCGCACCACATGGTCGTCCGGTGCAAAGCTGGAAAGGTCCCGCGCAGCACTGCCGCCATTGGGAGCCACCAGACGCCTTGCTGCGGGCGTTTTGGGGTTCGAGAAGATCTCCTGCACGGAGCCTTCCTCCACCACAACGCCGCCGTCCAGAATGGCAACGTGATCGCAGATCTCTTCCACAACGCTCATCTGATGGGTGATGACCACAACCGTGATGCCCAGCTTCTTGTTGATGTCCTTGATCAGGGTCAGGATAGCATGGGTGGTGTTGGGGTCCAGTGCGCTGGTGGCTTCATCGCAGAGCAGAACTTTGGGGTCCGTTGCCAGTGCGCGGGCAATGGCAATGCGCTGCTTCTGGCCGCCGGACAGCTGTGCCGGGTAGGCGTTGGCCTTATCGGGCAGGCCCACCACTTCCAGCAGCTCTCTGGCACGCTTTTCGGCATCCGCCTTTTTCACACCGGCCAGCTCCATGGGGAAGCAGATGTTCTTCAGACAGCTGCGCTGCATCAGCAGATTGAACTGCTGGAAGATCATAGTGATATCGCGGCGGCGCTCACGCAACTGGGCTGCGTTTAAAGTCTCCATAGCAGTGCCGTCGATCACAACGCTGCCCTCGGTGGGGCGTTCCAGCAGGTTGATGCAGCGCACCAGCGTGGATTTGCCCGCACCGGACATGCCGATGATGCCATAAATGGAACCATCCGGGATGGTGAGGTTGATGTCCTTCAGCGCATTCACCGCGCCGTCCTTCATCTGGAAGGTCTTGGAAAGATGTTTGATCTCGATCACAGAAATTGCTCCTTGCTGTTGAATAAACTCCTTCAGTCAAACCCTTGCGGGTTTGCCAGCTCCCTCATGGAGGGAGCCTGAAACAGGACGGTCAGGCAAAGACCCCCTCCCCGAGGGGGCTGTCACCGCAAGGTGACTGGGGGAGTTTGCTTAGCCCTCGATCGGTGCCAGACTGTCCTGCTTGCCGCCGTAGATGCCCATAGGCTCCACGTGGATGCCGGCAACCGTCACCAGATGGGTGCCGTGCTCTGCATTGAAGTCGTCCAGATACGGCTGATGCTGGAAATAGTTGGTATCGCACTGGCCGTCCTCAACGATGTTGTTGGGAATGATGTAGTCGTCGTACTCCTGAATATCCAGCGTGATGCCCTTTTCGGCCAGAATGTCCTTGCAGATCTCCAGAACCTCGCAGTGAGGAGCCGGAGTAGCAGCGCAGCTGACGGTCTCGCCGTTCAGTGCATCGTAGTCGATGGAGGAGTCATAGCCGTCGGTGGGGTTCTCCACAACGGACACCACAGCGCCCTTGTAGTTTTCATCCATGAAGTCCTTCACCTTCTGGCTCTGCAGAGCAGCGGCCAGAGCCTTGATCTTCGGCTCTTCCTGATTGCCGTCCTTGCAGACCAGAATGTTGACGTAAGCAGAGGTGCCGTCCTCCATTGCCAGAGCATCGGTCATGGGGTCCAGACCAGCGGAGATGGCGTAGTTGGAGTTGATGACGGCGTAGTCCTCGTCCTGCAGGACGTTGGGCACCTGAGCAGCCTCGACCTCATCGACGGAAACATTCAGAGGGTTCTCCTCGATGTCCTTTGCGGTTGCGGTCAGGCCTGCATCAGCCTTCAGCTTAAAGAAGCCGTTCTTCTCCAGCAGGGTCAGGGCGCGTGCCTCGTTGGTGGTGTCGTTGGGCACAGCCACCTTCACCTTGTCCAGCTTAGCCACAGCAGAAGAAGCTGCGGAAGAAGCAGTGCCGGAAGCAGCAGAAGATGCGGTGGAAGAAGAACCGCCGCATGCGGTCAGGGCAGCTGCAGCAGCTGCAGCTCCGGTAACTTTCAGAAAATCACGACGAGTAATCATAGTTTTGTTCCCTCTCTATTTGCTTATTATAATGTACAGCGGCCCGCACGGCACAGTTCCGTGCTAAGGGCCTTTGACGGATGCATGAAAAAAGCTCCCGTCCTTGACCTTGAGCCAACGCTCAGACAAGGACGGGAGCATAACATACTTCCGTGGTACCACCTTGGTTTACCGCACCCTTGCGGGCACAGCCTCAATGCTGCGGCAGCTTTGCTGCTTACAGCCGGACGCTGTAACGGGCGCATCCCGTTGCGAACTTAGCGCTCATGCACCTCGCCCGCACAGCTCCGAGACCATTTTCAGCTTCCTGTTTCCTGCCCTTTTCCATCGCCCGGGCTTTCTGGTAAGGATCAATGCGAAGGCCTACTCTTCTCTTCACAGCCATTTTTGTGATATTGCATTTATAATAATCCAATCGACCGGATTTGTCAACACCTACAACGAAGTTTTTTAGTAGGAAATTGCGTTTTTTTATCTTGTGCGCCAGCCGCGGACATGGTAGAATAAGACAGCATTATTTATAAAGGAGGTGCGGCAATGAACAGCCGCGAGGTTTTCCCGGATGAAGAACTGCGCCGCCGCATCATGGATTTTATCATGGCGGCGGGCCAGACATTGCTGGAAAACGGTGCCGAGGTGTTCCGGGTGGAGCAGACCATGGAGATCATGGCCCGGTCATTCCACCTGCGGGAGTTCCATGTTTACGTGCTGACCAACGGCATCTTTGCCAGTGCGGGCACCGCCGAGATCAGCGAGGTGCGCAATGTGCCTACCCGCACCACTCATCTGGGCCGGGTGGCGGCAGTGAACGCCCTCTCCCGCGAGATCGCAGAGGGCAGCATGTCGCTGGACGAAGCCGAGAGCCGTCTGGTGCTGGCGCGGTGCATCCCTTTTCCCAAGGACTGGGTGCAGCTGGTCAGCGGCATGTGCGGTGCGTTCTGCTTTGCGCTGATCTTCGGCGGCACACTGCGCAGTGCACTGGCGGCGGCACTGGCAGGCTTTCTTGCCAGCGGGTATCTGCTGCTGTGCGGCCGGCACGACCTGCCCGGCGGCTTTTGCAAGATCAGCTGTGCTGCGCTTATCACGCTGGTGTGCATTCTGGCCTGCCGAATGCTGGGCACACCGGCCAGTCATTCTATTATCGGTTCGCTGATGATCCTGACCCCCGGCATCGCCTTTACCATGGGCATCCGCGACTTTGTGCACGGAGATTACCTCTCCGGCACCATCCGCATGATCGATGCGCTGCTCATTGCAGCCAGCATTGCCATTGGCACCGGCCTTGTGCTGAGCCTTTATACATTCTTTACGGGGGTGGTCGTGGCATGATGTTGACCAGTACACAAATTGGGGAGCTGGCCGCGCAGTTCTTTATCGCCGGCGCAGGCACCCTGAGTTTTGCCGTTCTGTTCGGCTGTCCGCGCAAAAGCCTGCCCTTCTGCGGGCTGGTGGGTGCCGTGGGCTGGTTTGTCTACGAGCTGGCCGTGATGCTGGGGGCAGACAGTGCCGCAGCCTCCCTGCTGGCGGTCATTCCGCTCACCCTGCTCACCCGCGTGTTTGCCATTGTGCTTAAAATGCCGGTAACGGTGTTCCTGCTGTCCGGCATCTTCCCGCTGGTGCCCGGCGCGGGCATCTACTACACCGCCTACTATTTTATACAGGGCAACAATGCGCTGGCCCTCTCCAACGGCATCAGCACCTTTAAAGTAGCCGTTGCGCTGGCCGTGGGCATCTCGCTGGTGCTCAGCGTGCCCATTCCGAAAAAGCGGCGAAACTGACTATAAGTGTAAAAAGGCGGCAGTTCAATATGACTGCCGCCTTTTTTGTGAACTTAGTTTTTGAGCTGTAAAAGCCAGCTCAAATTATTTGTGCATCTTGATCGTTGCAGTAACAGCAACTTCGCCCTTGCCACCGCCCAGATCATTGATGCCGAACGGGCCATTATTGATAGCAACAACATCAAACAGATAGCCGTTGCTCTCAACCGTTGCTGCGGGCAGCTCAGCCTTGGTCAGAACCTTCTTGCTCTTGGGAACAGTAACAGTTGACTTGGTAATGACCTCATTAGAGCCCTTCATATAGTAGGTAACAGTAACTTCCATTGATTCTCCCGGCGCGATAGGCTTAACAGACATCACAACGCGGTTATTTTCGCTGATCTGGTTCTTGCCGTTGTCGATAATCTCGTAGCCGGGCAGAGATTCCTTCAGATCGGTCTTGTAAACAAACTCAGCATCCGATGCAACGTTAATCGTCATGGTGGTGCTCAACATAGCCTTGTTGACGGTATCGTAGAATGCAACCGTAACAGGCTTAGTGGTAGCAATCTTCTTCAGGGTGACAAGCACGCACTCCTTGCCGCCGATTTCCTGAATCTTCAGCTCACCGGTGCTCTCCACAGTATAGCCCTGCGGAATCTGCTCAGCCTTAATCTGGGAGACCAGAACAGTCTTGGCGTCCTCATTAACAACAACAGAGCCATCCTTGCCAGCGGTTGCGCCGTTGCACATAAAGATGACCGTAACTTTCTTGGTCACACCGGGAACCGCGGGGGCATCGTTGCCAGAGCAGCCAGTCAGCACACCGGCAGCAGCAACAGCCAGAGCAGCAACACCTGCGCCCTTGAGGAACTTACGACGAGAAATGTTAGACATAAGAATCAACCTCACAATCTTTTCTGCACGCCCCGATCATTTTTTGTGGAGCCTGCTTTTCTTATATAATACCCTCTCCTGTAATATTTAGTCAAGTAAAATTTTAACAAAAAAACAACACCAATAGGGCGGAGACCTTGTTGGCCACCACCCTGTTGGTGCTATTTGAGTTTTTTCAAAAAACTTCTGTGCCAGGAAATCAGAGCTTGGTCACAATGAAGACAGTCCCGAAGGGACGAACCTTCAACAGCTCTTCCACCGTGCCGTAGTCGGTGCTCAGCTTGTAGCCGTCCGGCAGCTGAATATCAGCAGCGCTGACGCCAGTTGCATCGACTGCAACCTCAGCCTTAGCCTCAATGAAGTTGTTCGGCAGCTCCAGCAGTTTGACATCGATGGTCTTCTTGGTCGGAGTCATGGTCACATCAGTCACGAAGACGATGATGTACTCACCCTTGCTGTCGTCCTTGCGGATTTCAACAACAGCGTTCTCGTTCTCCAGATGGTAATCTTCGGGAAGCAGCTTCTTATCGATGTCAGCAACCTTCACAGAGTTCTCGGTCTTCAGAACATCAATCTTGGCAGTCTCACCCACAACGTTAGTCACACCATTGCCTTCGTCCTTCATGAAGATAACCGTAACAGGACGAGTGGTCACACCGGGAACCGCGGGGACATCGGGGACATCATTGCCAGAGCAGCCAGCCAGCACACCGGCAGCAGCAACAGCCAGAGCAGCCACACCTGCGCCCTTGAGGAACTTACGACGAGAAATGTTAGACATAAGAATCAACCTCACAATCTTTTCTGCATGCCCCCATCACTTTTTTTGTGGAGCCTGCTTTTCCTATATAATACCCCCCCCGGTAACAGTTTGTCAAGTGGTTTTTGGCATCTTTTGCCGCCGGATGCAGAAAAACAGGAGCGACCAAGAGAAAATCGTAAGTTCGGTCAAGCCCGGCAAAAAGGGCCGCTGCACAGCATCCCGTACAGCGGCCCTTTTTGTTCTCCGTTATTTTCATTCATTCTCAACATGTCTTGTTTTCATCTTCTGTCTGCTCATGTTCCCCTTTTGCCGCCCGCATCAGCCCGGCAAACAAAAAACCCAAATTGACCCCCAGAATAAAACCCACGATGCCTGCCGCCAATACCATTGCGCCTCCTCCTTTCTTCTACCATATTTTACCATATATCATTTGTCGGATGCAATCGCAGCCTGTCGCAAAAGGCAAAATCACTGCCCAACGTGCAAGCTTTTTGCGCCGGAGCGTTGCAAGACTCTGCCGCATCTGCTATACTTTTGACAACACTTATATAAAGGAGGTGCTCTTTATGTCTGTTATGGATACTCTTGTCAGCCGCCGCACCTACCGCCGCTTTGCACAGAAAGCTGTTCCGCAGGATGTGGTGGAGGATATCGTCGAGGCCGTCCGCCTGTCCTCCTGCGGAGCCAACCGTCAGGCTGTGCGTCTGGTGGTGGTGAACAAGCCCGAGGCGGTGGCAAAGGTGCAGCCGCTGGTCAAGTGGGCTGCCTATCTGCCGCCGGAGCAGGGCACGCCCAAAGCCGACGAGCTGCCCACCCTGTATGTGGCCGTGGTGCAGGACACTTCCATCCCCGGCGACCTTGCCACCGATACCGGCATCGCCCTTGCCAACATGACCCTTGCCGCATGGGACAAAGGCGTGGGCAGCTGCATCATGGGCGCGATCAACAAGCCTGCCCTCACCGAACTGCTGGGCATTGAAGAACCGCAGAAGCTGGCATTCATGGTGGCGTTCGGCTACCCGGCCCACAAGGCTCACATTGTGCCGCTGACGGCTGAGACCGGCGTAAAATATTATCTGGACGAGAACCGGGATTACTGCGTGCCAAAGCGGAGCAAAGAAGAGATCGCAAAATATCTATAATTTGTATATATACATTTCTTCGACGCATTTTTTGTATAATTGTTTTCAATTCGGTTTCAAATGATGAGATTTTTTGCACAAGTATTGACTTTTCAATTTGTACAATCTATACTAAATTCGTTCGCCAGATGTTCGATGAATCGCATCGTTCCGGCGTACCGCAAAAACATACAGTACATTTGAGGAGTGTTTGAATATGAAAAAGATCTCTCGTCGCAGCTTTCTGGCAGCTGCCGGTCTGTCCGTTGCCGCTCTGGCTCTGACCGCCTGCGGTGGTTCTTCCGCAAGCACCGCTTCCTCCGTGGCAAGCTCTGCTGCTTCTGAAGCTGCTTCCACCAGCGCTGCCGCTGGCGAGCTGACCACCGTTGAGGCCGGCAAGCTGACCATGGCTACCAACGCAACCTTCCCTCCGTATGAGATGACCACCGATGCAGGCGAGTTCGAGGGCATCGACATTGAGACCGCTCAGGCCATTGCTGACAAGCTGGGTCTGGAGCTGCAGATCGATGACATGGACTTTGACGCCGCTCTGCTGAGCGTGCAGCAGGGTAAGGCCGATATCGTCATGGCCGGCGTCACCGTCACCGACGAGCGCAAGGCTGTGATGGACTTCTCCGACAGCTACGCTACCGGCATCCAGTCCATCATCGTGCCCGAGGGCTCCGACATTGCTTCTCCGGACGACCTGGCCGGCAAGAAGATCGGCACCCAGCGCGGCACCACCGGCTACATCTACTGCTCCGATGACTTCGGCGATGACGCCGTGGTGGCTTACGACAACGGTCTGACCGCTGTGCAGGCCCTGAACAACGGCCAGGTGGACGCTGTGGTCATCGACAACGCCCCTGCCAAGGAATATGTGGCCGCCAACCCCGGTCTGGCCATTCTGGACACCAGCTACGCCGAGGAGGATTACGCCATCGGCATGGCAAAGGGTTCTTCTCTGGAAGCTGCCGTCAACGCCGCTCTGGAAGAGCTGAAGGCTGACGGCACCCTGCAGGCCATCGTGGACAAGTACATCACCGCTGAATAAGCCGGGCCGTACATCGTACCACGGGGAGGCACCCCCATTGGGGCACCTCCCCTTTTTTGGAAAAATAAGGTTACAAAATTCTAACAAAAAACGGAAAGCGAGGATGCGAATGGCTGCTCAATATGAACTGCTCAAAGAGCTGCTCAACAGCGGCACAAAGCTGAACTTCGGGCAGGAGTTTTTCTTCAAATTTTATCAGGCCTTTCTGCTGAAGGACCGCTGGCTCCAGTACGTCGGCGGCGTGGGCACCACCCTGCTGGTCACCGCCCTGGCACTGGCGCTGGGCATCGTGCTGGGCAGCGTGGTGGCGCTGGTGCGTGTGGCCCACGACCAGCAGCGCCCCGGGCACAAAAACCCGGTGCTGGGCTTCTTCAATGTGATCTGTGAGATCTACACCACTATCATCCGCGGCACCCCCATGATGGTGCAGCTGCTCATCATGAGCATGGTCATCTTTGCCAACAGCCGCAACTTTACCATGGTGGGTGCACTGACGCTGGGCATCAACTCCGGTGCCTATGTTTCGGAGATCATCCGCGGCGGCCTGATGGCCGTGGACCCCGGCCAGATGGAGGCCGGCCGCAGCCTGGGCCTGAATTACATGACCACCATGGTGGTCATCATCATCCCGCAGGCTATCCGCGCGGTGCTGCCTGCTCTGGGCAACGAGTTCATCATGCTGCTGAAGGATACCTCCCTGATCACGGTCATCGGCGGCAAGGAGCTGCTGTACGCCGCGCAGGGCATCATGAACCGCACCTACGAACCCATGTTCCCGCTGCTGGGTGATGCACTGATCTACCTTGTGCTGGTCATGCTGTTCACCCGTCTGCTGGCAAAGTTTGAGAGGAGGCTTGCTCAAAGTGACCGATAAGATTCTGGAAGTCCGCGGCCTGACAAAGACCTACGGCGGCGAAAAGAAGCCGGGCGCAAAGCAGCCCACCCCCACTCTGGACGTGCTGAAGGGCATCGATATTGATATTTACCGCGGCGACGTGGTCTGCCTGATCGGCCCCTCCGGCTGCGGCAAATCCACCTTTCTGCGCTGCCTGAACCGGCTGGAGATCCCCTCCTCCGGCAGCATCAAATTTGAGGGCACCGAGGTGGACGAGGCCCACATCGACGCTGTGCGCCAGAAGATGGGCATGGTGTTCCAGCACTTCAACCTCTTCCCCCACCTGACCGTGAAGAAGAACCTTGAGCTGGCCCCCACCCTGCTCAAGCTCAAGGATAAGCAGGCCATTTCCGACAAGGCCGACGAACTGCTGGCCCGCGTGGGCCTGGCCGACAAGGCCGACGCCTACCCCAAGAGCCTTTCCGGCGGCCAGCAGCAGCGCATTGCCATTGCCCGTGCCCTTGCCATGGACCCGGACGTGATCCTGTTCGACGAGCCCACCAGCGCCCTCGACCCCGAAATGGTGGGCGAGGTTCTGGAACTGATGAAGGAGCTGGCCCACACCGGCATCACCATGCTGGTGGTCACCCACGAAATGGGCTTTGCCCGCGAGGTGTCCAACCGCGTCATCTTCATCGACGACGGCAAGATCCAGGAGGACGAGCCGCCGCAGGAGCTGTTCACGAATCCGAAGCATCCCAGACTGAAAGCATTCCTTTCTAAGATGCTGTAATACTTTTCCACATAGAAAACGCTCCGCTGTGCAAAACACAGCGGAGCGTTTTGTTGTACTTCGTCAAAAATTATGGTATAATTCAAATAAGGCGCTGATTGCAAAATTGGTGGTCATGCTTTCTATCCCGTATCGCTGCTTCTTTTCACATAGAACGAAGCAGAGGTTCCGGGAGGAAACTTTTTTGGGGAAGTACCCTGCCCGGAGCCTTGAAGGCGAAGGGAGGGATATCGGATGACTCTGTTGGAAACTCTCGCGCTACTTACGTTCATTCTCACGCTGCTGGGTCTGATCGTGGATGTGATCCGCCTGACCGTCGAGGTTCTGTCTCTTATACACATCTGACGCTGCCGACGAAGCTAGAAGTGTA
>ERZ1027100.746-NODE-746-length-14735-cov-6.222956_pt1 | contig 14735 bp, 10 predicted proteins | sample MGYA00519407_ERZ1027100 | MGnify/ENA primary metagenome ERZ1027100 (study PRJEB26926, sample SAMN06164645) | human gut metagenome | biome: ENVO:00009003; feature: ENVO:2100002; material: ENVO:00002003 | host: Homo sapiens | place: USA | collected 2012 ... | reverse complement strand
TAAATATCCTATGACCGAGATAGGTTCACAGGGATTTTTTACAGTGAAGATCGAGGATAGCGGGGCATTTGCATATAAGCTCATAACAGAAGGCGAGCAGGCGGCTGAATTCTATGATCCGTATTCATTCGGATACAGCGTGGATCCGGTCAATGTCATGAAGGTGGTAAATGGAGACGATGGAATATTGTCGGATTTCCATGTAAAGGATCTGTTTGGAGCAAGACAGATCACGCTCGATGGTGTACAGGGTGTATCGTTCTGCATGAATATGCCGGGGGCAACCAGGGTCAGTGTGGTCGGAGATTTCAACGGATGGGATGGACGCGTGAATCCTATGAGAAGGATTGACTACACTGATATGTTTGAGCTGTTCATTCCGGGCGATCTCATGAATACCAGATACAAATTCGAGGCATTATACAGAGATGGAAATACAGATATATTTGCAGACCCTTACGCTGAGGTTTATGAGGTGGCACCGGGGAATGCGTCGGTACTTGCAAAGCTTGAGTATAGCTGGTCAGACTCTTCATATATGAAGAAGAGAGGCAGTGTATCTGCCCCGGTAAATATATATGAGGTTCACATGCCGACATGGAAGAGAAACTCAGATGGATATCCTCTTAACTATCTCGAATTTGGCAAAGAGGCTGCCATGTACGTGAAGAATATGGGATACAACTACATACAGTTTATGCCACTTATGGAATATAGAGATGACAATGGCTGGGGTTATGATACCGTGGGAATGTTCGCTCCGACATCGAGATTTGGAACACCTACGGAGTTCATGGCTATGGTCGACCATTTCCACAGCAAGGGAATAGGCGTTATCATGGATATGGTATCTGTAAGGGATGTGGATTGCATCGCATATTGGATAGACACATATCATCTGGACGGAGTAAGGCTGGAGGACGAGGAGCTTATCAGAGCATTGAGAACAACCCTCGGCACTGCAGGCGATGCTGTCATGACAGATCTCAGGTGGAATAATGAAGCTGTGTCCAGAGTGACAGATTTCATGATGATACCTCCAGTGAACAGAGGAAGCTTTATGGATTATACATGTGGTATACCATTTGACGAGAAGGATGATAGCGTATGGGCGCTCAGCCATGATGAGGTTGCATATGAGCGTGGAAGTTACGCATCCAAGATGTCGGGTGGCTATGAGGACAAGTATGCTGATCTCAGACTTCTGTTTGGTCTCACCATGTCACTACCGGGAAGAAAGCTGACATTTATGGGACAGGAATTAGGCGGATTTGCCGGGTTTGACGGAAGAACCCAGATCGACTGGTCGGTTCTTGAGTTCGATGCAAACAGCTATTTTCAGAAATATATAAAGGAACTCAACAAATTATACGATACAAAGAATGCTCTGTGCGGTGATGGCAGGGACCTTGCCGGCAGTGCACTTGATATACAGGAGAAGGGACAGGTAATATCATTTGTAAGACATGGTTTGGATGTCGCAGATGATGTGTATATTGTCTGCAACTTCGGACTTAAAAATGTGACAGGATATAAGCTTCCGATTGAGACGGATGGAAAGTACAGAGAGATCTTCTCAAGTGATAACCTGAAATACGGAGGCGAGGGCAACAATAATAAAGGATATGAGACTGCGGCGGATGGCGTGATAGAAGTGAGTGCTCCTGCACTGTCATTTGCAGTGTTTGCCCATGTAAAATAGGAGGAATAGACATTTATGCTATTGATTGGTGATCTGTATAACATGGCGGCTGATACTGCGACCACAGAGAGTGTGGTCGGGGATGCGGTGAAGGAGGCCACGGATCAGGTAAGTATCGTAGGGCAGTATATCCAGAAGCTTACAGACTGGTGTATGTCCAAGCTTGGCAGTATAGTTGTGGCTGTCATATTCATGGTCGTCTGCTTCAAGCTGGTGAAGTTGCTGCTCAGGATACTCAGGAAGAGTTTTGAGAGGTCAAAGCTGGATCCAAGCGTTGCTGGTTTTTTCATATCTGCGGTCAAGATTGTTCTGAATGTGTTGATCGTGCTCACTGCGGCGAGCATTGTGGGATTTCAGATCACTTCATTTATAACTATACTAGGCACAGCGGGGGTTACCCTCGGACTTGCACTTCAGGGAAGTCTGTCGAATCTTGCGGGCGGCTTGTTGATTCTCATATTAAAACCATTCAGGGTCGGTGACTATATTGTGGAGAACAATACCCACTGCGAAGGAACAGTCGTGTCCATAGACATATTCTATACAAGGCTGATAACTTTCGACAACAAATCAGTCGTCATACCGAATGGCAACATATCCAACACATCCCTTGTGAATGTGACAGAGCATGATATGAGGAGGGTGGATATACCATTTTCTGTTGCGTATGATTCTGATATGGAGAAGGTCAAGAGGGTTACCATTGAGACCATTAAGGATGTGGATGGTTATCTTCCGGATGAGCAGATTCTGTTCTATATAGATGAATTTGCAGACAGTGGGATCAATATGTATGTGAAGTTCTATGCGACGATAGAGAAGTTCTTTGATGCCAAGTGGGATGCCATGTGGAAGCTGAAAAAGGCATTTGACGAGAATGACATAGAGATTCCATTTAATCAGATGGATGTACACATGAAATAAATACTCAATAATCCACATATGATGTCTGATTTCTTGCAAAAATAAAAGCAATCGAGTATAATCATGTGGATGTAGATATCAAAGACCGTGTATTTAGTATACATGGTCTTAATATAAATTTGTTTAAGGAGTGATTGATATGACAAAGATTGATATTATCTCAGGCTTCCTTGGAGCTGGCAAGACAACGTTGATCAAGAAACTTATTGAGCAGGCATTTAAGGGAGAGAAGCTGGTTCTTATAGAGAACGAGTTTGGTGAGATAGGAATCGATGGCGGTTTCCTGAAGGATGCCGGCGTTCAGATCACAGAGATGAACTCAGGTTGTATCTGTTGTTCACTGGTCGGAGATTTCGGTACTGCACTTAAGCAGGTTATCACAGATTACACACCTGACAGGATCATCATTGAGCCATCAGGAGTTGGCAAGCTGTCTGACGTTATCAAGGCAGTAAAGGATGTATCAGGAGATCTTGATGTAGAGCTCGACAGCTACACAACAGTTGCCGATGTGTCAAAGGTTAAGATTTATATGAAGAACTTTGGCGAGTTCTTCAACAACCAGATCGAGAGTGCTAACACTATCATCCTGAGCAGAACACAGACTACTACACAGGACAAGATAGAGAAGGCTGTAGCCATGATCAGAGAGAAGAACGATCATGCAACCATCATTACAACTCCATGGGATGAGATCGATGGAGCAGCCATCAGAGAGGCTATGCAGAACTACAAGTCTCTTGAGGAGACAATGATGGATGAGGCTAAGAAGGGACATGATCATGACCACGACCACGGCGATGAGTGCACATGTGGCTGTCACGACCATGAGCATCATCACGACCATGATGACGACCATGAGCATCATCACGACCACGATGAGCACGAGCATCACCACGATCACGACGAGCACGAGCATCACCATGATCACGACCATGGCGATGAGTGCACATGTGGCTGCCATGACCACGATCATCACCATCATCACGCAGATGAGGTATTTACAAGCTGGGGATGTGAGACGATCAGGAAATACACAAGAGAAGGTCTTGAGAAGATGCTTGAGGCTCTTTCTGCTTCTGAAGATTACGGTATTATTCTTCGTGCAAAGGGAATGCTTCCTGCAGAAGACGGAACATGGATTTATTTTGACATGGTTCCGGAGGAAACAGAGATCCGTGAAGGTGCACCGGAATACACAGGCCGTCTCTGCGTGATCGGCTCCAAACTGAAAGAAGATAAGCTTGCAGAATTATTCGGGCTTGCATAATGATCATGAGGAAACAGCGATTTATGGCAATCCTCTAAAATACTGCATCTGGATTCAGCTCATCAGAGTGTGAAATCCTCTCGTCATAGATGCGCGACTGAATGATTTCGGCAGATAATAACAGAATCAGAATAAAGATAAAGGAATAAATTATATGATGGATGATATCAGAGTTCCCATTTATTTGGTTACGGGATTCCTGGAAAGCGGAAAGACTACTTTCCTGGATTTTACATTGCAGCAGGAGTATTTTGCCATTGACGGCAAAACTCTGTTGATCCTTTGCGAAGAAGGCGAAGAAGAATATGATATGGATAAACTGAAACTTACAAACACAGTTGTGGAAGTGATCGAGGATGAAGAAGATCTGACACCACAGCGTCTGGCTGCCATGGATATCATCCATCAGCCGGAGCGTGTTGTGATCGAGTACAACGGAATGTGGCTTGTAAGTAAGTTTGAGCAGATGGAGCTTCCGGAAGGCTGGGGCATTGAGCAGGAGATTACCTGTGTGGATGCAACTACTTATCAGGTTTATATGGCAAACATGAAATCTCTGTTCATGGATATGATCAGAAATACAGATATGGTTGTATTTAACCGCTGTAAAGAGGGAGATCCGCTTCCTGCATACAGACGAGGGATCAAGGTCGCAAATCAGAGTGCAGAGGTTATCTTTGAAAATGAAGAGGGCGAGATGGATGACATTTTCCAGGACGAGATGCCGTTTGATATCAATGCACCGATCATTGAGATTCCACCGGAAGATTATGGTATCTGGTTTGTGGATGCCATGGATAATCCGGATAAATATGTAGACAAAATTGTCCGCTTTAAAGGACGTGTCATGAAACCACGTGGAATGGGAAGTAAATTCTTTGTTCCGGGACGTGTGGCAATGACCTGCTGCGCAGATGATACCACTTTCCTTGGATACGTGTGCAGAAGCGATTATGCACCGCATATCAAAGAGGGCAGCTGGGTAGAAGTAACAGCGAAGGTCGCATTTGAGAACCGTACAGAATATCAGGGTGAGGGCATTGTTCTTTATGCAAGTGATGTGAAAGAATGCGAGCCGCTTAAGGAAGAGATGGTATATTTTAATTAATTATCTTAGCGTGTGTTTGAAAAATGCTTTCCGCAAGACGTGCGTTACAATTTGCAGGATTGGTTTTTGAACACACTTTAGAGGATGTAAAAAAATAAATTTGACATCAGGACAGGTATGGTAATTCCGGAAAATGGTGTTAAATTAAGCAGGAGACACATATATGTATTTAGTAGTTGGCCTGGGAAATCCTGGGAAACAGTATGAAGCAACACGCCACAATATGGGATTTGATACCGTTGACCGTCTGGTAGAGGATTACAATGTCCCTCAGGGTGGTGTGAAATTTAATGCCATGTACGGTAAAACCATGATCGGCGGAGAGAAAGTGATTCTTATGAAGCCGCTTTCTTTTATGAACCTGAGTGGCGGTCCTGTTCGTGAGATGGCGAATTATTTTAAAATTGATCCGGAATCAGAGCTTATTGTTATTTATGATGATATTGATCTGGAGCCCGGGCAGCTTCGCATCCGCAAGCAGGGAAGTGCGGGTGGACATAACGGGATCAAAGATATTATCCGCCAGCTTGGCACAGAGAAATTTCTCCGTATCAAAGTAGGAGTTGGTGCAAAGCCGAAGGGATGGGATCTGGCAGATCATGTACTTGGCAGATTTTCCACAGAAGACAGGAAACTTGTGGATGAAGCAATAGCAAAGGCGGCAAAGGCTGTGGATATCATAATCTCACAGGGTACAGATGCAGCCATGAACGAATATAACAGAAAAGTACCTGTACAGAAATAAGCAGACAGGAAACAGATGATTGTTCAGCAAAAGGTATAGAAAGCGGTAACTGGAAACAGAAGCCGCTTTTATTACGTCGAAGGATCATGAGGGGTGAAGATGAAAGCATTTTTAACACCTCTGCAGGGGCTTGCAGAGTTTGAACAGATTAAAGAAAAAAGCAAAACGAATAAGGGAATCCTGCAGGTTTCGGGGTGTATGGAATCGCAGAAATCTCATCTGATGTACGGACTTTCCGGGATTGCGCCTTATCGTCTGATCCTGGCGGAGGACGAACGCCGCGCCAGAGAAATTTATGAAGATTACAGATTTTATGACAGAAAAGTGTATTCTTATCCTGCGAAAGATCTTCTGTTTTTTCAGGCAGATATCCATGGAAATCTGCTGATACGTCAGAGAATGAAGGTCATTAAGGCGTTACTGGAAGAGAAAGAACTGACAGTTGTTACAAGTATTGACGGATGTATGGATTTTTTGGAATCTCTGGAAAAGATAAAAGAACAGCTGATTCATTACGAAAGTGACAGCACCGTAGACACAGAACAGCTGAAGAACCAGCTGGTGGTTTTAGGTTACGAGCGGGTAGGACAGGTGGAAATGCCGGGGCAGTTCTCTGTGCGTGGCGGTATTGTGGATATTTACTGTCTCACTGAGGAAAATCCATGGAGAATCGAGCTTTGGGGAGATGAGATTGATTCTATCCGGAGTTTTGATCCGGAGAGTCAGCGTTCTCTGGAAAATCTGGAAGAACTTACGATCTATCCGGCGGTGGAGCATATAGGGGACAAGGATATGGTTTCCTTCCTGGATTATTTTCCGAAGGAAAGAACCATAATCTTTCTGGATGAACCAAACCGACTGACTGAGAAAGGCGGGGCTGTAGAAGAAGAGTACAGACAGAGCCGTATGCACAGAGAGGAAAAAGGCAGCCGGAATCTGCCGGAAAACTGGCTTTGTTCTTTTGAACAGCTTCAAAAAGAACTGAATAAACGCAATTGTATTTCTGTATGTGCGCTGGAACCGAAACAGGCAGGCTGGAAAGTGCGGGAGAAATTTTACCTGGAGGTAAAATCAATCAGCGCTTATAACAACAGTTTTGAACTTCTGGTAAAAGATCTTCATCAGTATAAGAAACAGGGATACAGGATCGCGTTGCTTTCCGGTTCCCGCACAAGGGCCGAGAGGCTGGCAAAGGATCTTCAGGAAGAGGGACTGGCAGCCTTTTATGGACAAGATTATGACAGGGAGATCTGTCCGGGCGAGATCATGGTGGTTTATGGCCATGCAAAGAAGGGCTTTGAATACCCGTTGATCAAGTTTGCGGTAATGACAGAATCTGACATTTTTGGACAGGAACAGAAGAAGAAAAAGAAGAAAAAAAATTACAGTGGAAGCCGTATTCAGGATTTTGCGGAGCTTTCTATCGGCGATTTTGTTGTCCATGAAAAGCATGGTCTTGGTATTTACCGAGGAATTGAAAAAGTTGAAGTAGACAGGATCGTTAAAGATTATATTAAAATTGAATACAGAGGCGGAAGCAATCTCTATATTCCTGCTACTCAGCTTGACTGTCTGCAGAAATATTCAGGGGCAGATGCTTCAAAGGCTCCGAAGCTGAACAAACTTGGTACTCAGGAGTGGAATAAAACAAAGAGCAAGGTTCGTGGGGCAGTTAAAAATATTGCAAAAGAACTGGTAGAGCTTTATGCAGTGCGTCAGGAAAAGGAAGGATATGTCTGTGGTCCTGATACTGTATGGCAGAGAGAATTTGAAGAAATGTTTCCATATGAAGAGACAGAGGATCAGCTCAGTGCTATTGAGGATGCCAAACGTGATATGGAGAGTACCAGGATTATGGACCGGCTTATCTGCGGGGATGTGGGATACGGCAAAACAGAAGTGGCGCTGCGTGCCGCATTTAAGGAAGTACAGGAGAGCAGACAGGTAGCTTATCTTGCACCTACAACGATCCTTGCGCAGCAGATTTATAATACCTTTGTGCAGAGGATGAAGGAATTTCCGGTACGTGTGGAACTGTTATGCAGATTCCGGACCCCGGCACAACAGAAGAAGGCAATCGAAGATCTGAAAAAAGGTCAGGTGGATGTGATCATTGGAACGCACAGAATCCTTTCCAAAGACGTACAGTTCAAAAATCTTGGCCTGTTGATCGTTGATGAGGAACAGCGGTTTGGAGTTACGCATAAGGAAAAAATCAAGCAGTTAAAGAAGGATGTGGATGTCCTTACACTGACTGCAACGCCCATTCCCCGTACTCTTCATATGAGCCTGATCGGAATCCGGGATATGAGTGTCCTGGAGGAACCTCCTATGGACAGAATGCCGATCCAGACATATGTTATGGAATATGATGAAGAGACAGTCCGAGAGGCTATCAACAGGGAATTGCGCAGAGGCGGACAGGTTTATTATGTTTATAATCGAGTGACGGATATTGCAGATGTTGCCCTGCGTATTGCGAAGCTGGTGCCGGATGCAAGGGTGGATTTTGCTCATGGCCAGATGAGTGAGAGGGAACTGGAGAATGTGATGTATTCCTTTGTAAACGGGGATATTGATGTGCTGGTTTCCACCACGATCATTGAGACAGGGCTGGATATTTCCAATGTAAATACTATGATTATCCATGATTCAGACAGATACGGGCTTTCTCAGCTTTATCAGCTTCGGGGAAGGATCGGGCGTTCCAACAGAACTGCCTATGCGTTTCTGATGTACAGAAAGAATGTGATGCTGAAGGAGACGGCTGAGAAGCGTCTGGCTGCGATCCGCGAGTATACGGATCTGGGAAGCGGATTTAAGATTGCAATGAGAGATCTGGAACTTCGAGGTGCCGGAAATCTGCTGGGTGCGCAGCAACATGGACATATGAATGCGGTTGGATATGATCTTTATTGTAAGATGCTCAATGAAGCAGTGAAAGAGGCGAAGGGTATTCATACAATGGAGGATTTCGAGACATCGGTTGATCTGAATGTTGATGCGTATATTCCTGATTCCTACATCAGTAATGAATTTCAGAAGCTGGATATTTATAAAAGAATTGCGGGGATTGAGACACAACAGGATTATGATGATATGCTGGAAGAACTTCTGGACCGTTTCGGAGAACCCGGAAAGGCAGTGCTGAATCTTCTGGCGATTGCGAAGTTAAAGGCGATTGCTCATCAGGGGTACGTAACGGAAATAAAGCAGACTGGAAAAAAAGTCCGGTTTACCCTTTATGAGAAAGCAAGGCTGAATACAGAAGGCTTTCCGGCTCTTATGCAGAAATACAGAAGAGGTCTGCAGTTTAAGAATGAGCAGGAACCGAAATTTATCCTGGAACCACAGGGGAATCTGATCCTGGCATTGACGGAATTTGCAGAGGAGCTTAAGAGCATGGCGGAAAATATGTGAAATATACTACATATTTTTCGATTTGCCTTGCCCTTCGCAGGAAAAAAGTTTATACTCTAATAACAGTACATTCTGGGAAAGTGGTATGGAAGAAAGACCAGATTGATAATATGGAGGAAGAAATGAAAAAAATGGTAAAGAGAACAGCCGTTGTGACACTGGCAGGTGTGATGTCAGTTGGTATGCTTTCCGGCTGTGGAAGTAAAACATTAGATGGAACAAAGACAGTGGCTACTGTTGACGGAACAGATATTCCGCTTGGAGTTGTAAGTCTTTATGCCCGCGAACAACAACAGCAGACAACAACCATGTATTTAAATTATATGGGAAGTGCAGATAATATCTGGGATCAGACAGCAGGTGATGATTCAGATGAGACTTATGGTGATCAGGCAGTGACAAGCAGTCTGGAGTCTGTTGAGAAGATGTATATTCTCAAAGAGAAGGCTGCGGATTATAACGTAGAGCTTACAGATGATGATGAAGCAGCGATCGCAGATGCAGCATCACAGTTTATGGCTGCAAACAGTGAAGAGACAATTAAGGAACTTGCGGTAACGGAAGATCAGGTAAAAACACTTCTGGAGCTTCAGACAATTCAGAAGAAGATGTATGATCCGGTTGTAGCAGAAGGAAAGATCACAGTTTCTGATGATGAAGCGAATCAGACAACCTTCACTTATGTAAGTATCTCTACAAGCGGTGATGATATAACTGATGAGGAGAAAAAGACTAAGAAAGAACAGGCTCAGGAGATTCTGGATAAGATGAAAGAGGATCCTACAGCAGATATGAGTGAGATTGCCAAGGGTGTAGATGACAGTTATTCTGCAGTACAGGGTAACTTTACAACCAAAGAGAGCAAAGATGAGGATAAAGATTCCGGCAGCGAGGCATATCCGGATGAGGTTCTGAAGGTTCTGAGAGGACTGAAGGACGGAGAAGTTGCAGACAATATTATTGAGACTGACACAGGATACTATGTAGTAAGACTTGACAAGATCAATGATGAAGATGCCACAGCTTCCAAGCGAGAATCTCTTCAGAATTCCAAAGAAAGTACCTATTTTACAGATACAACTGCTAAATGGCTGGATGAGGCAGATGTAAAGGCGGTTAAGAAAGTCATTAAGACACTTAAGATCACTGACAAACATACCTTCATGGCACCGACTCCTACCCCGGTTCCGGAAACACCGACACCTGAAGTGACAGAAGAGGCAACTCCAACACCGGAAACAGAGGAAGTTACAGAAACACCTGCAGCAGAAGATACAGATGTGACTGAGACACCTGCGGCAGAGGAAGAAGCAGCAGAAACTACTGAAACACCGGAAGCAACACCGACAGAAGCAGCTAAATAAGAAAATCCGAACTGTCAGTAGCTTGCTGATAGGAATTGAGTATTGTAAATTAAAACAGCTATGATGAAAACCTGAGTGTTTTCACATAGCTGTTTTTAAGTTTAAATAAATCCGAAATCATTCTCCTAAATATGCAAAAATAACACAGATAAATAGAGATATGATAATACGTTATTTTGTATGTTCTGCTAAATGAGATGGAAATGCTTCAAAGCATTGGCAATTCCGTTGTCCTCTATATCGGTTGTCTGGTAAGTGCAGTGAGGCAGGATCAGGGGATCCGAGTCGCCCATTGCGATGCTGTTTCCGGCGAACTGCAGCATAAGAAGATCGTTCGTGCTGTCGCCGAATGCATAGGTGTCTTTGACCGGAACCCCAAGACGGTCTGCCAGAAACCGGATTCCGGTTGCTTTGCTGAGATTTTTCTGAGTCAGTTCCCAGGCCTTGTCTTCATGTATGAAACACAGAAAATGTTCATCTGCAAATTTGCGGAAAGTTTCCATATCAGAATCAGCAGACGGAAAAGCCAGAAACTTGTCAAATGTAAAATGGTTGTATGTTTCGGGCGGGTAGAGAGCCAGATCTTCTACTATAACTTCTGCTTTCAGCTTCTGAACAGTTTCAGGAACAGCACATGAACTGCTGTCATATAAAATCTTATCCGGGCGTTCAAAAAACGCAGGAATTCTGCATTCCCGCAGTAATTCTGTTGTTTTACGGCAAAGCGGATTTGGAATAGAACTGGAAAACAAAAGCTCTTCATTCATATAAATCTGGCTGCCGCATCCGCATACATAGCCGTCGAATCCCATTTCTTTAATGATTTCCGGAATCATTGTATAGGTACGTCCGGAATTGATGAAAAGGAGATGACCATTATAGCGGGCTTCTTTTAAAGCCTGTTTCGCACTGTCCGGAACTGTCCATGGGTAAGGGGTTAACAGGGTTTTGTCAATGTCAAAAAATAAGAGTTTACGATTATTCTCCATCAGATGTCTCCTCTGTCTCAGTATCTGTATTGTCATAAAATTCGTCATCAGAAGGATTTTCATTTCCTGTATGTACGCGGATTCCGTTCAGTTCAACTTCGCCTTCCATTGGGATCACAAGGCACTTGCGTCCGTCAATTACGCGTGTTTCCACAAGATCGGCACGTTCAGGATCTACGTGGACTACAACATCCGGGGTTTTGATCTCGAATCTTTTTGTATTGGTGATGTTGGAAGCAACCAGAGAGGATTTTTCCCCGGCTGTGATCTCGTATTGTTCATCAAATGACTGTAGTTTTTCATCTTCTACGCCGCATTCTTCAAAGAGGCGTTTTACCTCAGATTTGGTCAGAACTACAGGTTCCGGCTCATCCTTCTGTGATTCGATCAGGTCGTTTAATTTCTCGTGAATGCTTAATACAGTGTCATATCTGCAGTCGTCGCCCAGAGTATCTTCAACCAGTGCGTTAAAGGAATCACGCTGTCCTCCTGCAGAAAGAGGTGCTGTACATCCAAGCAGTTCATCGATAAAAATATCCCGAAGCTCGTTTGCATTTTTACTATAATAAAGGACACCATGGATGTCAGTGCTGCGGTCGTTAAACTGCGGGAAAAGGAAAGCAACATCCGGAAGTTCCACGATCCAGTCGCGGATACGGTCCTGGATGCTGTTGGTTTCGGCATTGTAGCAAAGACCTGCCTTAGAGAGTTTTACAGGACAGATACAGCACATGATGTGCTCATAAATCTCATCAGATGCATCAAACATTTCTGCACCGTCGGAAGACTTTCCGGGGATATCATATACTCCATGGATCAGGATGATGTAGTAGTTTTCGGGATAATCATAGTTTTCAATGATCTTATCGTAGAAACTTTCTACCAGTGCATCATCGGTCAGTTTGCTTTCTCTCAGTTTCATAAGAAAATGTTGAGTTCCACCCTCAGTTTCCTGCTCGAGAGGAAATTCCATGTTCATCAGATTTTTTCCTATTGTTCCGGAAAGGGATTTGCGGAAAATTTCAAAGTATTTGAACATTTCTTCTTCTGATAAAGAGAGAAATGCTTCTTTCAGTTCGGTTTTTTTATTCTTTTCTCCGTCAACGTAACATCCGCAGATGCGGGTGAGAGAACAGTTCTCGGGAGTGAACTGTTTCTTGATTTCAGAAATTTCTTTTTTGTTCATATAGTTTATACCTCATGTTAGTCTGTTCTTTATTATAGACCAGTTGTGATGCAGGGGCAAGGAAAATTGCCTGAAAATTATGGGAAATACAGGTGAGTTTTGGTAGATGTAGTGCTATAATATAGGAAGATATTGTTGCCTGACTGTGTTGCTGAGAACGTGGTGGACAGTAATGTTGCTTTGACAGTGATGAAAATAAATACAGGAGGATATGAGACATGAATGAAACAATAAAAAATCTTTTGGAGCGAAGAAGTGTACGTGGTTATAAAGAAGATCTGGTGCCGGAAGAAGTGTTGAATGAAATTCTTGAAGCAGGGGAATACGCACCAAGCGGAATGGGACAACAGGGTACACTTATGGTAGTAACACAGAATCCGGAACTTGTTGCGAAGCTTTCTAAAATGAATGCGGATGTGATGGGGACTGAGAGTGATCCGTTCTATGGGGCACCGACAGTTGTTGTGGTCTTTGCAGACAGTAATATGCCTACATGTGTGGAAAATGGAAGTCTGGTTATGGGAAATCTGATGAATGCTGCTCATGCCCTTGGGGTTGATTCCTGCTGGATTCATCGTGCAAGAGAGGTGTTTGCTTCTGAAGAAGGAAAGGCATTGAAGGCAGAGTGGGGTGTGCCGGAGTCTTATGTTGGAATTGGTCATTGTGTGCTTGGTTATCGCTCCGGGGAATATCCGAAAGCGAAAGCGAGAAAAGACGGATTTGTGATCAGGGTGTGATTGTAGTGTGGCGGCAGAGTGATTCCTGAAACAGGATGGCAGGAAAGATGTGAGAATGTTCGGGAAATCAAGTTGCCGGCACAGTAGCTGTGAGAGAGGGTTGCTGTTGAGTATATTTGATTTTAAGAGAAAGAAGTACAGAACGTTTCTGCAGGATTCTGAGACAGGTGAGGAGATTGCTGAGGAGTATGAGAAAGGCCGGGGAGTCTGGAAAAAGCATGATGTTCAGGATGGGAAGGGTTCGGAGATGAGAGAGAATCTGATAAGGAAGCATTATTGGTTTTCGGGGAGAGTGCAGGGAGTTGGATTTCGCTATCGGGCCTGTTATATTGCCAGTTCTCTGGGGGTTACCGGTTGGGTGAGAAATAACTGGGATGACCGCGTGGAGATGGAGGCGCAGGGGAGCAGGGAGCTGCTTGCGCAGATGGTGGAGATGTTGGGGAGACAGAGGTTTATTGAGATTGAGGGGATTGAGGAGAGGGTGATTCCGGTGGAGGTTGAGAGTGGGTTTTATTCCAGATGAAAGGGACGCAAGCTCAAATCATTCTCTTCGGCTCGGTTTCGGGTCTTAAGAAAAACTAAGCCCGGGAAGATCAGCTAAAAGCATTCGCAGATAACTCAAACTCGCCGCGAAGCGGCTCAGACAGTGAGTGATCTGCGAATAACGCTGATCTTCCCGGGCTAAGATTTTCTAAAGACCCTGCAAATGTCGCCGAAGAGAATTGTTTGGGGCTGCTGGCTGTTGGCTGTGACTGGTGGCTGAAAGAGAAGAGAGATGGTGGTCTGTTAGTTTTGTGGAATAGAAAAGTTTCCTATATATAGTATGAAGGGGACGGGGTGTTGTGTATATATGGTATGTGGGTGCTGCAATATAGGAAGGATAGATGGGGAGGATGGTTGGAATTCCGGTGTCAGATAGACTGGATGTCTGTTGGGAATTTAGTGGAGATTAGGGTGAAAATATAAAAAGTTTGTCAAATTATAAAATTAACTGTTGACAGGGACTGCTTTCGGTGTTATATTAGTTGAGCTGTCGGAAATAATTGTTTCTTGAAAAGAGACAATTTAAGATAATTTCTGAAAGAAAAAAGAAATTTTAAAAAAGTGCTTGACAACTTAAAATGAATATGTTAAAGTAATCAAGTCGCTTGAACAGAGCTGACAATCACAGATCAGAAGAACAGTTCGGAAATCCGGAAGAGTTCGAAAAACTTTGAAAAAACTTGAAAAAAGTGCTTGACAAAGAAAAAGAGATGTGATAAAGTAAACAAGCTGTCGCAAGACAGACAA
>ERZ1027100.734-NODE-734-length-14929-cov-6.737394_pt1 | contig 14929 bp, 8 predicted proteins | sample MGYA00519407_ERZ1027100 | MGnify/ENA primary metagenome ERZ1027100 (study PRJEB26926, sample SAMN06164645) | human gut metagenome | biome: ENVO:00009003; feature: ENVO:2100002; material: ENVO:00002003 | host: Homo sapiens | place: USA | collected 2012 ... | reverse complement strand
CCAACAATTTAATATAACATATTTACTTAGAGTTCCAGCTCAGCTCCCGAAGGAGCCGGAGCAAGTTTTTGACTTTCTTATCGCTACATAGCAAACCCGAACCAAGGCTATCCCGGAAGGGATGGTCAGGTTCAGGTTGTTGTGTGGCGATTTTTTATTGCCAAATCAGCAACGAACCTTGAAAACCGAAAGACCGTCTGCATGGGATACCCGGCAATGACCCCGCAAGGGAGAGCTGGAAAACGCCGCTGGAAGGGGGCAGGAAAGCCATGCAGGGAGAACGGCAACTGACATCCACTCGCCTCATGTGTTCAAAATGAGCACATGAGGCGAAACGGACGTTTATCTACTCGTTGAGGTAGGAGAAATCAATGTGGACAAATTGTCCACATTGATTCTGTTCGTGCTACGCTTAACCTCGACTTGACATTTTGTCAAGCCACGGTGAAATCTGGTAAGTGTCGCTTTCCGGTATTTGCCAGATTACTGTAACACGATTACCCCATGGTGGGTTACGAAAACCGTAACTCACCACTTGGAAGTGGTAAATGGACAAAATGTCCACTTACCACCCAGCATTAACGCACAGATTTTAGTTGGTGATCATTTTGATCACCAACCAGACAATCGTAACGCTTTATTGTGTAAAAGTGGTGGTTATCATTTTGGTAACCACCATATACCCGTAACATTTGGGGCAAATAATGCTTTTCATTATCCACCACACACCTGTAACAGCCAAAGGAGGATGCCTATGACAACAGAACAATGGGAACGCGAAAATCAAGACACCTTGATGGAATATTTCATTGATGGCGACCCCAGTGTGCGCAGAATCCAATGTGAATACTGCCGCAAGGTCATCTACACCCAGACCCGGAACCGAAAATATTGCAGCTTCCAGACTTGCGGTCACAAGATGCTGAATCTGCGGAAAAGCCTTAAAAAGCGCGTTGAGCGAGGAAAGTATACCTGCGCTTGCTGCGGGAAGCAGTTCTTACCAATTCGGGCGGATGCCAGATATTGCAGCAATGCCTGTCGTCAGAAAGACTACCGCCATCGTAAAACAGCCGCACACACTTCTCTTTTAGGAACTTGACAAAGTTTGTCAAGTTCCTTATCTACGCTCGCTTTTATCCAGTAAAGTGGCACTTCCCATTCTGGGAAGTGCCAAAATACCGTAACTCTTAATCGCTCACTCCCAAATCCCCAAAGTGGGAATTCGGGCTGTCATCTGAAATCAGGTTACGCTTTCCGTAACTTGATTTGCAACTCCCGCCGAATCAAGTTCCCACTTTGGGAACTTGATTGTAGCCGTATCAAAATCAAGTTATCAAAATGATAACTTGATTGCATCCGTGGCAGAGCCACCGGAGTTCTCATTTTGATAACTTCGGTTTTATCTGTTACACGTCACTCCCACTCCGTAAAAATCAGGTGGTCAAAAAGACCACTTGATTCCACCTGTAACGAAATCAGTGGGTCAAAGTGGCCCACTGAAAAAGCCGGACGAGCTGCGGGCAGGGATTCGCAAATCTTTGCCCGCCAGCTTGCCAAAATCAACGGGCCAAAATGGCCCGTTGAAGGGAGTCAAGGGGGAACGCCTTGCCCAGTGATATGATGCTGTGCGTCATATCCTACTGGGTATTATCTGGCGCAAAAAGGCGGCAGATCCAGCAGCTTCGCTGCTGCGTTCTCCCCACCAAGCTGTTGAAATGGAGGAATGTCTATCTGAAATTAACACGACACAACGGACGAGCCGGAGCACACGGCACTTATAACCCCAAGCACAACGACCGGAATTTCAACCTCACCGACAGCGAACACATCGACCCGGAACGAGCCAAGGGCAACATCTACTGGGACTGCTTCCATGGTTTCCGCACTGCTTTTGACCCACAAGACCCAGACGATCTGGTAGCAACCTTCTCGGATGTGGAACGGCAATTCTATGAAACCCACTACTCAGAGTTCATCGAAAAGCAGAACGAGCGCAACGCCAAGATCCGGCACACCGAACGCAACCGCTCCATCTCTGACCTTTTGTCCGGCCGCAAGACCTGCCCGGAAGAGACCATTTACCAGCTAGGAACGCTGGACGAACACGCTTCGGCAGAGGACTTGCTGAATATCGTCACGGAGTTTATCGAAGAGTTCAAGGGCAAATTTGGCGAACACGTTCATGTGCTGGACTGGGCATTGCATCTGGACGAAAGTACGCCCCACATCCACGAGCGTCATGTGTTCGACTGCGAGAACAAGTACGGCGAGGTAGCTCCCCAGCAGGAAAAGGCGCTGGAAGCACTGGGCTTTGACCTGCCCGACCCGGCTAAGCCCCTCAGCCGCCGCAACAATCGCAAGATCACCTTTGATGCCGCCTGTCGGAAAATGTTGTTTGAGATTGCCAAGCGGCATGGGCTGGAATTGGAGGAAGAAGCGGAGTACGGCAACCGCAAATATCTGGAAAAACAGGACTTCATCCTCGCCAAGCAGAAGGAGCAATTTGCCGCCCAGCAAAGCAAGCTGGACGAATTGACCTTGAAAGTTTCGGATATGGAGACCCTGCTGGAAAATGTTTCGGCCCCGGCCACTCTGCCCGCCTTTGCGGACGTAGCCGACCCGGAGCTGACCCAAGCCGCCCAGTGGGCCATCGAGCAGGGCTACCTGAAAGCCCGCGCCGACGGCAGCTTTAAGCCGGACAAGGGCGTTGCCAAGTGGCGCGTCATCCGCGGCTACCGGGCAGTGACCGAACCATGACCGTGCAGGTAAAATAGCCCCACAGCACAAGGCCCCGCAGACTTTGAAAAAGGTCTGCGGGGCCGCTGTTTGTTTATTGCAGCGTCTCCTTGGTGCGCAGGCGGCGGCAGGCGTCTTCCTTCACCAGCTCCAGCACCACCGCCGTCAGCGGGATGAAGAAGAGGATGCCGAGGATGCCGAAGAGCTTGCCGCCGATCATGGCTGCCACAAGGGTGTACAGGGGCGAAAGCCCCACCGATTTGCCCACCACCCGGGGGTAGATGAACTGGTTCTCGATGAACTGCACCGCAAGGTAGACCAGCAAAGCGCGCACCGCCAGCAGGGGGTCCACCAGCAGCACCAGCAGCACGCTGATGACGCAGGAGAGCAGCGCCCCCACATAGGGGATGATGGCGCAGATGGCGGTGAGCATCCCCACCAGGCTGCCGTAGGGGATGCGGAAGAGGGAGAAGGCGAGGCTCATAAGCATGCCGAGGATCACCGCCTCGCTGCACTGGCCCGTGAGGAAGTTGGCGAAGGACTGGCGGAACAGGCGGCAGAACTTCAGCACCCAGGCGGCATGGCCGGGCTTGAGGTAGGCGCGCACCAGGGTGCGGGCCTGGTGGCCCAGGCTCTGTGCCCCCAGCGAGAGGTAGACGGAGATGATCAGCGCAAAGGAGGCCGTCACCACAAGATTCACCGTGGCGGAAACGGCCCCCGCCGCGTTCACCAGCACCGTGTCGAGGCCGGAGGTCACCTTGTGCAGCAGCTGCTCCCAGTCGATGCCCTCCAACCGGCTCATCAGCCAGCCCATGTCGGGGTCCTGGGCGTGGAGGTAGGCCGTCCAGCGGGGGATGTTGGCTTCAATTTGCAGATACAGGCTGTGGAAGGACTGCACCAGCTCCGGGATCAGCAGCGTCAGGGCCAGCACCAGCACCAGCACCACCCCCAGCAGGGTGAGCAGAAAGCTCAGCAGGTGGAGCGCCTTGCCCGAGGGCTGCTTTCTCGCTTTGGCAAACAGCCGCCCCAGCCGCTTTTCCAGCCCGGCCATGGGCACGCTGAGGAACAACGCCAGAATGCCGCCCGCCAAAATGGGCAGCACCAGATCCACCAGCTGCGCGGCAAAGGCCAAAACGTCCGAAAGCCGCAGCAGCGCCACAAAAAGCGTCACGCCCACCAGCGTCACCAGCAGGGCCTGTTTCGTGTTCGATCTCATCCAAATGTTCCTTTCCCGGAGCGTCTCCGAGGTTTTTTCTATTGTATCCAGAAAAAACCAGCTTGTCAAGCAGCCGGGGCGCGGCGCAGCACGCGCTTTACAGCCGCCCCTGGAGCTTCCGGCTTAAATCGGCCAGACACCATGCGATGGCCATGCCGCCCGCAATGCCCAGCGCCGCCAGAAAGGTCTGCTCCCCAAAATGCTCGGCGGCGGGCAGGTCGTTGGAGACGACGGCGTTCATGCAGTAATATAGGGTGCTGCCGGGGATGAGGGGGATGGCCGCGGTGATGAAAAACGGGGTAGAGGGGGCGTTGCGGCAACGGGCAAGCACCTCGGCGTAGAGAGCCGCGCAAAACCCGGCCAGCAGGTTGGCCAGAACCGAGAGAAGATTTCAAGACACGGTCTTGAAATGCGAGACCCGTTGCTTAGAAGAATTGTATCACTTCTGTGATTTGATCGCACGAGTGGCCGTACACAAAAAATACAGGAAAAGAGGGATGTCTATCTGAAATTAACGCGACACAACGGACGAGCCGGAACCCACGGCACCTATAACCCCAAGCACAATGACCGCAGTTTCAACCTTTCCAACAGCGAGCACATTGACCCGGAACGAGCTAAAGGCAACATCTACTGGGACTGCTTTCACGGTTCCCGTTCGGCTCTCGCTCCACAAGACCCGGACAATCTGGCGGCAACCTTCTCAGATGGCGTATTCTATTTGAGAATGATGCAACGTCTTTTCTATTCGATATCGGTGGAAATCGCATGGTCGGTATGGTATACTAAAATTAACCCCTATATGCGCTTTTCACAGAAAGGAGCTTCTAAATGCCTGAAAAGCGCAAGGATAGCAAGGGCCGTGTTTTGAAGGATGGCGAAAGCCAGAGAGCAAACGGCACCTACGACTATCGTTATACCGATATCCACAAGAAACGGCGTTGTATTTACGCTAAATCCCTGACAGAGCTGCGGAAAAAAGAGGAAGAACTGTGGCGCGATCTGGCAGACGGCATCGACTATGCTGCCGGAGAGATGACAGTGGCTGATCTGGTTGACCGCTATATGAACCTGAAACGTGGGTTGAAACCCAATTCACTTCGGTCGTACAACACAGCGGTCAAGCGGATTCATGCTGACCCTTTCGGGCAAAAAGCCATTAAAACGGTAAAATTGTCCGATGCGAAAGGCTGGTTCGTGTTTCTGCATGACAGCGGTTTCAAGCAAAACACCATAGGAATCCTGCAAAGCGTTGTCAGACCGGCGTTTGAGATGGCGGTGGAGGATGACATCATCCGCAAGAATCCATTCAAGTTCAAGCTGTCCGATGTTGTGCCGAAGGACGCTTATGTGCGCAATGCCCTGACCAGAGAACAGCAGGAGAAATATCTGCAATTCGTTCAAGACTATGGCGGCAACTATTATGATGATATCGTCATTCTTATGGGAACCGGCTTGCGTGTGAGCGAGCTGTACGGCCTGACACGAGCAGATATCGACTTTGAACGGCACTGTATCCATGTCCGGCGGCAGCTTTGCCGGACGGCTGAAAAGCCCTACTTTGTCACACCGCCGAAAACAAAAAGCGGTATCCGCAATGTTCCCATGACAGATACCGTTTGTGCAGCGTTGCGGCGTGTAGTAAAAGCCAGAGCGTCCACGAAAGTGGAAGCGCTGGTGGATGGTTGCAGCGGATTCCTCTTTCTGGACAAGTCCGGAATGCCGAAGGTGGCAATGCACTTGGAAAACTATATGCGTGGCGTGCAGGGAAAGTTTGAGAAGGCGTACGGCAAACCGGTTCCGCGCATTACACCTCATGTGCTGCGACACACCTTCTGCACCAATGTTCAACAGGCCGGGCTGGATGTAAAAAGCCTGCAATACCTGATGGGACACTCCAATGCCAGTGTGACGTTGGATGTCTACACGCACAGCAGCTTTGAATCGGTTGAAAGAGCCTTTGAACAGATCGCCGGCAACCTGTGATTTTCGACGCATGAAGCGGAATTGCTTACGCCGAAACTTACGCCAAAACTTACGCCAATCGCCCGGTAAGTGGCGTAGATTTGCGTAGAAAAGCGTGGATCGTGCAAAAACGGAGAATCTGGAAAAATCGGCTTGTGGCCTTGATAATTCTACAAAAGTCTACGTTTCCCGATATTCGTGATTTGGCTCCAAAAGTGTGGTTTGGAAGGGCGGCATGTACTAAGCCAAAACCGCCGCTCCCAAGAATCCCAATTTATAAAAAGAACGCAGGCAGAACTTTTCGCAAAGGCGAAGGCTCTGCCTGCTTTTTTGCACCCCTGCCGCACTTTTCTCTTCGCCGCAAATGTGCTACAATAGCCTTAGCATAAGGAAAAGGGGAACGCGCATGGCCAGAAACAGGCAGAACCTGAACATCATCTACATCTCGGACCGAATGCGGGAGACGCTGCGGCCCATAGCGTCCTGTGCGCTCACGGCGGTGGTGGCCCCCATGGGCTACGGTAAAACGACGGCGGTGCGCTGGTTCTTGGCAGAGCAGGCCAAGGCGGGGGCCGTGGTGCTGCAAGCCAGCATCTACTCGGATAACCGCTCCATCTTCTGGAAAAGCGTGCAGAAGGCCTTTGCCGCCGCCGGGCTGACGGTGCTGGAGGGCTACGACTGCCCCGCCGACGCCAGCGGCGCGGCTTTGCTGCTGGAGGACCTGTGTGCCGCGCTGGGCGGCAAAACGCCCTACTATCTTTTTCTGGACGATTTCCACCTGCTGGGGGACGAGCGGGTGGCGCAGTTTTTGTGTCGGCTGGCCTACCGCCTGCCCGAGAACGTCCACCTTATCGTGGCCAGCCGCAACCGCTTTCTGCCCGGGGAGCAGGTGGTGCGGCTGGGGCGGCGGCTCCACCGCATCGAGGCCGACGGCCTCCGCCTGAACCGGGAGGAGCTGCTGGCCTACACCCACCGCTGCGGCGTGGAGATCACCGCCGCCCAGGCCGAGAGCCTGCTGCGCTCCTGCGAGGGGTGGTTCTCCGCCGTCTACCTGAACCTCCATGCCCTGGCCGAGCGGGGGAGCCTGCTGCAGCTGGGGTCGGACATCTACGCCATGTTCACCGCCGCCATGCTGGAGTCCCTGCCCGAGAAGACCCGGGGCTTCCTCGCTGTGATGGGGCTGGCCGATGAGTTCACGGTGGAGATGGCCCGGGCTGTCACCGCCCTGCCCGACGCGGAGGAGGTGCTGCGGGCCCTCACCCAGCAAAACGCCTTTGTCACCCGCCTGCCGGACGGGGTGAGCTTCCGCTTCCACCACATGATGAAAGAGTGCGCCGAGCGGCTCTTTGCCCAGCTGCCCGCCGCTCGGCAAACGGAGGTCTGGCAGCGGTATGGCCGCTGGTATGCCCAAAAAGCCCAGTACCTCCACGCTTTGCAGGCCTTTGAGCACTGCGGCGACCGCGACGCAGCCCTTGCCGTCATCGAGGCGGACGCGGGGGATCTGCTTGCCTCCCTCAGCCCCGCCGAGCTGCTGCAGCGGCTGGACCGCTGCCCGGTGGAAGCGCTGCAGCGCCACCCGCTGGCCATTCTGGTGCTGATGCGCCGGATGTTCACCTGGCAGCAGATCCCCAAAATGATGGAGCTGAAAGCCCTGCTGGAAGCCGCCGTGGCCCAACACCCCGAGTGGTCCGCCGCCGAGCGGGGCAACCTGCTGGGGGAGTGCGACCTCATCCAGAGCTTCTTGTTCTACAACGACATCACCCAGATGAGCCGCCTCCACCGCAGCGCCAGCCGCCAGATGAGCCGCCCCGCCGTCACCCTGCGCAACAGCGGCAGCTGGACCTTCGGCTCCCCCTCGGTGCTGATGATGTACTACCGCGCCCCGGGGAGCTGGGCAAAGAACTGGCCGAAATGTACGAGTGTATGCCCCATTATTATAAGATCACCAACGGCCACGGCCGGGGGGCCGAGCTTTTGATGGACGCAGAGGCCGCCTACCTGCAGGGGGCGTGGGAGAAAGCCGCCGTGCTGCTGGAGCGGGCCCGGGCCGACGCCGCCGGGCAGGAGAACATGACCCTCTGCTGCGACTTTTTGGCCCTGCGGCTGGCCCTGTGCGGCAAGGGGAAAGAGGGGTACGATTTTGCCGCCAAGCGCGCCGCCCTGTTGCAAAAGCACGACGGGGTGCAGGTGCATCTGCTGGAGAGCATCGCCGCTTATTTCTACGCTTTGCAGGGCAGGCCGGAGCAGGCCCCGGAGCTGTTCCGGGAGCACAAGCTGGCCGAGGTGAGCTTCTTTGGGCCCTGCCGCCCCATGATGTCCCTCATCGAGCAGCAGATCTGGCTGGCGCAGGGGGAGTACGTGAAGGTGATCGCCCACAGCGAGGGCCTGCTGCGCCGGTGCGAGGCCATGCACTACGGTCTGGTGGGCCTGCAGGCCCGCATCCAGCTGGCGGCGGCGCAGCTGCGCTTTGGCCAGCGGGCCGAGGCCCGGGCCGCGCTGGCAGCGGCTTTGCTGGACGCTGTGCAGGACGATTTCTGGGTGCTCTTTGTGGAGCAGTATCCCGCTCTGGCCCCCCTGCTGGAAGAGGAGGACTGGGCCGCCTGCGAGCCGCGTCTGGGGTCCTTCGTGGCCCGCATCCTGCCCGCAGGCCGGGCCTTTGCCGTCCGGCTGGGCCTGCCCGCCCCCGCGCCGGAGCTACCCCTGACCGACCGCGACCGGGAGCTGGCCCGTCTGGTGGCCGGGCGGTGCACCAACAAGGAGATCGCTGCCGCCCTCTACCTCTCCGAGGGCACGGTGAAGCAGTACATCAACCAGCTGTACGCAAAGCTGGATATGGGCGGCGACCCCCGCACCCGCCGCGCCCGCTTGGCCGAGTGGTACCAGAAAAACGCCCCCCGGAATTAACCAAAAACTAACCCCGGGTTAATAGCAAAAACCAAAGCTCCACGGTATCCTAAAAGTGAACCGTGGAGCTTTTTTCCTGCAACAAAATTGGTAGAAAAAGGAGGCTTTTGCAATGAAACGAAGATGGAAGAAATTCCTCGCCGGGGTGCTTTCCGCAGCCCTCGCGCTGAACCTTGCGGCCCCGCTGGCACTGGCGGACGGTGTAGCTTGCAGGGTGACAAAGGTGTTTGTGTATCCGGATCATGTCGGCCGGGTCAATAGTGTGAATGTGAACTGCATTCAGGGTGAGGTATCCTATAACCAGGGCGTTTTGACCTTTGACGGAGACGTGACGCTGACCACAGTTGGGCCTGCGGATACGGGGACGATCTCGCTGGTCGAAGCCCTTGGCGAAAAAAATCTGAGGCTGGTGGCAAATGGCAAGGTGACGGGCAGGACGAAAGGCAACGGCATTGAGAAAGCAAAAGAGATCGCCGGGGGAGAATACGATCTCACCTATGCCGATCTGGGGAAATATTCGGTTACTAAGCCGATAGGAATTTTGGGCGGAGACACAGGAACAACGATTACAGCCGGGACCGAAATCACGCTGAAAGATTTTCATACGGGCATCGGCGGAGGAAACGTCCAGATCGATGGCACCATGAACATCACAGGAGCACAGTTCCAGGGAGCAACCTACGGCATCGCCAATTCCACTACCGTGAACCCGGGCAGCGAGCTGGAGATCCATGCGGATCGGTACATCGGGAAGGATTGTCTTCTGACATACAACGGCGGCCATCTGCTTATGATTGTGGCGGAAAACGGCGACGGCAATAACATCGTCCAGGGGAGACTGAGCATCGGAAACGTAAGCAGGTTCTGGTATCGCACCGACGAGAATGGAGCGTATACGGAAATCAACGTGAAGGAAAATTATGAGAACTTTACGGCTGCCATAGGACAGAACCAAGACTATCTGGAACTGACGGATGTGGACCCGGACCAGCCGGAAAGTGAAACCTACGCCCTTTTGGTAGCAGGCAAGCAGGTAACGGAAACCAACCAGAAAGACGTGCTGGACGACGGCACGGTGTCCTATGACCCGAATACTCACACCCTGACGTTGAACAATGCGTACCTCACGCCGGACGGGGATGCGAATTTTACCTACTGCATCGATTCCGAATTGACGGATATGCTGACCATTACCGGCACAGCCACCCTTTCCAACGCCGATGGAATCCTTACGGAAGGCCCGCTGACGCTGAAGGACGCAACCCTCACCCTTACGGGCAATATCGATGGCGACATTGGTGAGGACGCGATCCGGGCAGGCCGCTCTGACGAGGACATCACCATCCAAAACAGCACCGTGACCATTGCAGGCACGAACTCGGAAGGCAATTTCTTCCAGTTTGGCATTCGGTGCGGCAAGCTCACCGTGGCGAACAGCACGCTGGATGTGAAAGCCGGCGGCTCGGCCGTCGTGGCAAACGAGTTGGAGGCTTCCGGCGCAGGCACCGTCATCACGGCGGAAACGGATGCATCGGAGGAACAGGATTATTATGCCCTCGAACTGGGACGCCTGATCATGTCTCACGGCCTTGATCTGGTGGAAGGCAAAATGAACGAGAGTAAGAAGGCGAAGATCGCCCGGCCGGAGCAGGCCCCCACGGACTTTAAGGTCTACTGGGTCGTCCATCCGGGGGACGAACCGGTGAATGGAGGAATGCAGTTCCCCGGTGCGATCACCGGCAGCGAGGAGGAAGCCCGCCTCTTTGAGGGCTGGTTCCTCGAAGACGGCACCCGTTTGGAGGATAGCCCCTACTACATGGGCCCGGGCGCGAACCATGTGGGCAACCTCGACCGGGACGTGACCTTCTATGGCCATTGGCGCACCGCCGAGAGCGGCGAGGGCAGCCCAGACGGCGGAGACGGCTTCGGCACCCTTCTGGCGGTCGGCGCAGTCGTGGGCGCGGCGGGCGTCGTGGCCTATCAGGTGGGCACGGAGCTCATCCTTGACCAGCTCCTGCCTGCAGGAGTGGCCGTGCCCCATACCCGCGCCGAGCTGGCAATGCTCCTCTGGAACACCGCAGGCCGCCCGGCCCCGGCCACTCTGCCCGCCTTTGCGGACGTAGCCGACCCGGAGCTGACCCAAGCCGCCCAGTGGGCCATCGAGCAGGGCTACCTGAAAGCCCGCGCCGACGGCAGCTTTAAGCCGGACAAGGGCGTTGCCAAGTGGCGCGTCATCCGCGGCTACCGGGCAGTGACCGAACCATGACCGTGCAGGTAAAATAGCCCCACAGCACAAGGCCCCGCAGACTTTGAAAAAGGTCTGCGGGGCCGCTGTTTGTTTATTGCAGCGTCTCCTTGGTGCGCAGGCGGCGGCAGGCGTCTTCCTTCACCAGCTCCAGCACCACCGCCGTCAGCGGGATGAAGAAGAGGATGCCGAGGATGCCGAAGAGCTTGCCGCCGATCATGGCTGCCACAAGGGTGTACAGGGGCGAAAGCCCCACCGATTTGCCCACCACCCGGGGGTAGATGAACTGGTTCTCGATGAACTGCACCGCAAGGTAGACCAGCAAAGCGCGCACCGCCAGCAGGGGGTCCACCAGCAGCACCAGCAGCACGCTGATGACGCAGGAGAGCAGCGCCCCCACATAGGGGATGATGGCGCAGATGGCGGTGAGCATCCCCACCAGGCTGCCGTAGGGGATGCGGAAGAGGGAGAAGGCGAGGCTCATAAGCATGCCGAGGATCACCGCCTCGCTGCACTGGCCCGTGAGGAAGTTGGCGAAGGACTGGCGGAACAGGCGGCAGAACTTCAGCACCCAGGCGGCATGGCCGGGCTTGAGGTAGGCGCGCACCAGGGTGCGGGCCTGGTGGCCCAGGCTCTGTGCCCCCAGCGAGAGGTAGACGGAGATGATCAGCGCAAAGGAGGCCGTCACCACAAGATTCACCGTGGCGGAAACGGCCCCCGCCGCGTTCACCAGCACCGTGTCGAGGCCGGAGGTCACCTTGTGCAGCAGCTGCTCCCAGTCGATGCCCTCCAACCGGCTCATCAGCCAGCCCATGTCGGGGTCCTGGGCGTGGAGGTAGGCCGTCCAGCGGGGGATGTTGGCTTCAATTTGCAGATACAGGCTGTGGAAGGACTGCACCAGCTCCGGGATCAGCAGCGTCAGGGCCAGCACCAGCACCAGCACCACCCCCAGCAGGGTGAGCAGAAAGCTCAGCAGGTGGAGCGCCTTGCCCGAGGGCTGCTTTCTCGCTTTGGCAAACAGCCGCCCCAGCCGCTTTTCCAGCCCGGCCATGGGCACGCTGAGGAACAACGCCAGAATGCCGCCCGCCAAAATGGGCAGCACCAGATCCACCAGCTGCGCGGCAAAGGCCAAAACGTCCGAAAGCCGCAGCAGCGCCACAAAAAGCGTCACGCCCACCAGCGTCACCAGCAGGGCCTGTTTCGTGTTCGATCTCATCCAAATGTTCCTTTCCCGGAGCGTCTCCGAGGTTTTTTCTATTGTATCCAGAAAAAACCAGCTTGTCAAGCAGCCGGGGCGCGGCGCAGCACGCGCTTTACAGCCGCCCCTGGAGCTTCCGGCTTAAATCGGCCAGACACCATGCGATGGCCATGCCGCCCGCAATGCCCAGCGCCGCCAGAAAGGTCTGCTCCCCAAAATGCTCGGCGGCGGGCAGGTCGTTGGAGACGACGGCGTTCATGCAGTAATATAGGGTGCTGCCGGGGATGAGGGGGATGGCCGCGGTGATGAAAAACGGGGTAGAGGGGGCGTTGCGGCAACGGGCAAGCACCTCGGCGTAGAGAGCCGCGCAAAACCCGGCCAGCAGGTTGGCCAGAACCGAGAGAAGATTTCAAGACACGGTCTTGAAATGCGAGACCCGTTGCTTAGAAGAATTGTATCACTTCTGTGATTTGATCGCACGAGTGGCCGTACACAAAAAATACAGGAAAAGAGGGATGTCTATCTGAAATTAACGCGACACAACGGACGAGCCGGAACCCACGGCACCTATAACCCCAAGCACAATGACCGCAGTTTCAACCTTTCCAACAGCGAGCACATTGACCCGGAACGAGCTAAAGGCAACATCTACTGGGACTGCTTTCACGGTTCCCGTTCGGCTCTCGCTCCACAAGACCCGGACAATCTGGCGGCAACCTTCTCAGATGGCGTATTCTATTTGAGAATGATGCAACGTCTTTTCTATTCGATATCGGTGGAAATCGCATGGTCGGTATGGTATACTAAAATTAACCCCTATATGCGCTTTTCACAGAAAGGAGCTTCTAAATGCCTGAAAAGCGCAAGGATAGCAAGGGCCGTGTTTTGAAGGATGGCGAAAGCCAGAGAGCAAACGGCACCTACGACTATCGTTATACCGATATCCACAAGAAACGGCGTTGTATTTACGCTAAATCCCTGACAGAGCTGCGGAAAAAAGAGGAAGAACTGTGGCGCGATCTGGCAGACGGCATCGACTATGCTGCCGGAGAGATGACAGTGGCTGATCTGGTTGACCGCTATATGAACCTGAAACGTGGGTTGAAACCCAATTCACTTCGGTCGTACAACACAGCGGTCAAGCGGATTCATGCTGACCCTTTCGGGCAAAAAGCCATTAAAACGGTAAAATTGTCCGATGCGAAAGGCTGGTTCGTGTTTCTGCATGACAGCGGTTTCAAGCAAAACACCATAGGAATCCTGCAAAGCGTTGTCAGACCGGCGTTTGAGATGGCGGTGGAGGATGACATCATCCGCAAGAATCCATTCAAGTTCAAGCTGTCCGATGTTGTGCCGAAGGACGCTTATGTGCGCAATGCCCTGACCAGAGAACAGCAGGAGAAATATCTGCAATTCGTTCAAGACTATGGCGGCAACTATTATGATGATATCGTCATTCTTATGGGAACCGGCTTGCGTGTGAGCGAGCTGTACGGCCTGACACGAGCAGATATCGACTTTGAACGGCACTGTATCCATGTCCGGCGGCAGCTTTGCCGGACGGCTGAAAAGCCCTACTTTGTCACACCGCCGAAAACAAAAAGCGGTATCCGCAATGTTCCCATGACAGATACCGTTTGTGCAGCGTTGCGGCGTGTAGTAAAAGCCAGAGCGTCCACGAAAGTGGAAGCGCTGGTGGATGGTTGCAGCGGATTCCTCTTTCTGGACAAGTCCGGAATGCCGAAGGTGGCAATGCACTTGGAAAACTATATGCGTGGCGTGCAGGGAAAGTTTGAGAAGGCGTACGGCAAACCGGTTCCGCGCATTACACCTCATGTGCTGCGACACACCTTCTGCACCAATGTTCAACAGGCCGGGCTGGATGTAAAAAGCCTGCAATACCTGATGGGACACTCCAATGCCAGTGTGACGTTGGATGTCTACACGCACAGCAGCTTTGAATCGGTTGAAAGAGCCTTTGAACAGATCGCCGGCAACCTGTGATTTTCGACGTATGAAGCGGAATTGCTTACTCAATAAGTACCTTATGGAGACGGGATCTCTTCGGAGACCCCGTCTCTTTTTGTATAGAAACCACAGATGCAGCCCACTCTATCAAAAAGGGGTGAGCAGATGTCCGGCAAACGGGTATTGGCGTTGTATGCAGCTGTTCTGCTGGGGTTTGCGGTAGTTTTGTGCCGCCTGTATTTTCTGGCAGAGAACCATACCTATGCTGCCCGGGCCGAAGCGCAGAGCACGGTCCGGCTCTCGCTGCCTGCCCGGCGGGGCAGCTTCTACGACCACAGCGGCCTGCTTCTCACCGGGTTGGAAACGCGGTATCTTGCCCTCTGCTTCCCGGGCGAAAACAACTACACACGCCTGTATGCATTTACGGACAGTGCCGGGCAGGCACTTTTGTACCGGAACCGCAACCGCTCTGCACCGTTTCTGCTGGAAGTGGACCGCGACCTTTCCGGGCGCGGCATACGCTGCTTTGCAACGGCACGGCGCTGCGCAGAAGTTCCGCTGTGCCAGCATCTGATCGGCTATCTGGATGCAGAAGGCCGCGGCATTGCCGGGCTGGAAAAGGCGCTGGACAGCCAGCTGGCCGGGACAAAGGAGCATGACACGCTGGTGTGCGCGGTCACAGCACAAGGACGGCTGA
>ERZ1027100.708-NODE-708-length-15296-cov-6.039367_pt1 | contig 15296 bp, 8 predicted proteins | sample MGYA00519407_ERZ1027100 | MGnify/ENA primary metagenome ERZ1027100 (study PRJEB26926, sample SAMN06164645) | human gut metagenome | biome: ENVO:00009003; feature: ENVO:2100002; material: ENVO:00002003 | host: Homo sapiens | place: USA | collected 2012 ... | reverse complement strand
TCTAGCTTCGTCGGCAGCGTCAGATGTGTATAAGAGACAGATCATGTTTGTAATCTTGAACTCCGAATCGTTTCTCTATTTCTTCACTATGATGTAAAAGTTGCTCAATTTGAACATGAGACAAGTTCAATTCCTGTCTATATTTAACCACCGTACGCAGATCTGAAATATATGGCAGTTGGGGACCGTTATTCTTTTGATAGAACATATAATCATTCCCTTCTAACGGGGTCAATAAACTCGCTATTGTATTTATTGACGGACAATACCATCGGGCAATCTCATCTAATGATTTTCCTTTTTTCAATTCCATTTCCGCCAAACTATCGTTTTCTTGGAAGAAGGTCCTTAAATTCATGATACTTTCATCAGAAAGTGATATTTTACTGCTGATAGCATAAATTTGCATAGCAATACTTATAGAATTCTGAGATATGACAACAGACTGCTCTTTGCTTTGACAACCAGATAACAACACTATTACAATAAATGTGCTTATTAATTTCATTTTTCTTCTTGATTATATTACAAATTACCACCAATATCGTGTCCCATCCGGCATAATAATGAAAGGACGCTCTTTTCGTTCGGAATACTCCGGCACAAGAAGCATTAGTACATTTTGCGGTACCTGATTGAATTGCAGACAATCGGCATCCATTGTTGCAACTTGTGTTCCCAATGAAATCCATGCATTATCCCAATAAAAAAGTTCATATTTCTTATCCGGGCGAAAACGCAGATAGCGGTCCTGTTCTTCAATTTCAACAGTCATAGTATGCAATAAATCCGGAACTAAATACAATTGATGGTTATAACCATTTACTATAGGATAACCTATCGGTATAAGTTGATGCTCCTTATATATCATAGGAAGAATAACCACGCCACGAGGCATATTATGAAATGTAACTGAATTTTCCATTCGTTCACCCCACCACTCAGCATTCCATCTACCCATACTAAACATGCAGGCATATATAATGTGAGTAGTATCATTAAACAAAGGAATGGTCACATCAGATGTTTCCCAATATTCATGGGTTACATCAATATAGTTTGTTTTTTGTAAAAATCCAGTAGGAATACATTCTTCCTTTTCTTTAGATGCTAAGGTGCCAGGTTGGCTGGAATAAGTATAACGAATTACTTTAGACGGTTCCCGATCAAGTGGATGATCTACAACAGCGTGTGTGGTAACATCCAACTTCACCGGTTTCATCTTCGTATCAAAAACGGTGTTCGAGAAATGTGCTCCGGCAGAGGTTGCCCATAATGGCACAGATATGTAAGCAGCCGGAATACCTTGCGAACGAAAAATAAATGTTTCCAAAGCTGCTATATCCTCACAAGCTCCTTTCTTACGAAACAACAATTGCTGCGCACTTAGACGGGAGAGAGGCTCATTTCTCGTTTCACTTCCATAAGTGAATGTAAACCAATCTTTGTAATCGATAGCAGCATAATCAAGTACATTCTCTAATGGCTTATTCTGAAGGCTGTCTGTCAACCAGTGATATCTCTTACAATATTCTTTTCGCCATTCCGTTACAGGCTCTACTGTAACCCGGTAAGGTAATATATATTCGCAGAAATCGTTAAAAGGTATGTCTTTATATTCAGATAGCCGCCAAGTATCAACCGCATGATTTACATTATTAATAAGATATTTACCAGTTAAACTATTTACATCGTAAATGATAGTATCTTGAAAATCCAAGGAACCATATTTTTTCCTCATTGAATCGATTGCCTTTACGGCTGTTTCCAAATTAGCATAATCGAACTCCGAAAAATCCACTCTTTTCCCTTCGCGCGTTTTCCAATAGTAAGTTTCACTGTAATGGATATCCATATGCGCCACCAAAAACTCTATGGCTTTTATCTTTATACTGTCTCCCTGTTTATAAAAATAATCCAGTGCCTTTTCAAGTTCCTTACGGTTATTCCCAGCTTTCGCTAATACAGTTTCTACACTAAATGGATATTTTGTTTGTTGTGTGTCACATCCGGTATAGAAAAAAAACAGACTTACTATAAATAGGTAGATGTTTTTCATCGTAAAAAAATATATTTGCACAAAGGAAGCTGTTTTTACCTTCAGAAGAGTACTAGAATCAACCAAAAGAGTTCGAATTTCATTCAATCACATTTTTCATGAAAGAGAAAGGAAAAATAGGATAATATAAATCAGATAAACTACAAATTTCACTGCACAATGACTGCAGTTATAACTTTCTTACGAAATCAAGCTGTTTGTGAAATTAAAGAAACAAAATAAGGGGGCACTTTGCGAAGTGCCCCCTTTCATTATTACAGTATCAAGTAAATTACTTAATCAAAATCTGACCGTTCATATCAGCCGGAGCTTCCAGACCCATGATTTTCAGGATAGTCGGAGCCACATCAGCCAGGCGACCGTCTTCTACTTTCGCAGCTTTGTTTCCGGTTACGTACACACAAGGAACCGGATTCAGAGAGTGAGCCGTATTCGGAGTGCCGTCTTCATTCAAGGCATGATCAGCGTTACCGTGGTCGGCGATGATGATAGCTTCGTAACCTTGTGCTTTAGCAGCTTCGATTACGTCTTTCACGCAAGCGTCTACAGCCACAACAGCCTTCTCGATTGCTTCGTAGATACCGGTATGACCAACCATGTCACCATTAGCGAAGTTCACCACGATGAAATCATATTTGTTTTTGTTGATGGCATCTACCAGCTTATCCTTCACTTCGTAAGCGCTCATTTCCGGTTTCAGGTCGTAAGTGGCTACTTTCGGAGATGGAACAAGGATACGGTCTTCGTTGTCGAACGGAGTTTCACGACCGCCGTTGAAGAAGAAAGTAACGTGAGCATATTTCTCTGTTTCAGCGATATGGAGCTGGTTAAGTCCTTTGGAAGCGATGTATTCGCCCAGTGTGTTGGCAACGTTTTCCTTGTCGAACAGGATGTGAACACCTTTGAAGGATGCATCATACGGAGTCATGCAGTAATATTGCAGTCCCGGGATCGTATGCATACCTGCTTCCGGCATATCTTGCTGAGTCAGTACGACAGTCAGTTCTTTGGCGCGGTCGTTACGGTAGTTGAAGAAGATAACGACATCACCTTCTTTGATGGTTCCGTCGCAGTTGGCGTTTACAATCGGCTTGATGAATTCGTCCGTTACACCTTCATCGTAAGATTCCTGCATAGCCTGAACCATATCGGTAGCTTTCTTACCCTGGCCGTTTACCAGCAGGTCATAGGCTTCCTTTACACGTTCCCAACGTTTGTCACGGTCCATAGCATAATAACGACCGATGATAGAAGCGATCTTGCCTGCCGATTTCTCGCAGTGTGCAGAAAGTTCTTCGATAAACCCCTTGCCGCTCTTCGGGTCAGTGTCACGACCGTCCATGAAGCAGTGGATGAATGTATTGTCGATGCCGTATTCTTTGGAGATGTCGCAAAGTTTGAAAAGATGAACCATTGAGCTGTGTACGCCACCGTTGGAAGTCAGTCCCATGAAATGAACGCTCTTTCCGTTTTCTTTCGCGTAAGAGAAAGCAGAAACGATTTCGGGGTTCTGCAGGATGCTGTTGTCAGCACATGCGCGGTTGATTTTCACCAAATCCTGATAAACCACACGTCCGGCACCAATGTTAAGGTGACCTACTTCCGAGTTACCCATCTGTCCGTCGGGCAAACCTACGTTCTCACCACTTGCCTGAAGTTGGGAATGAGGATAATTGTTCATCAGATAATCCCAGTAAGGAGTGGGAGTGTTGAAGATTACGTCGTCTTTCTTTTGGTCGCCTAGTCCCCAACCATCGAGGATCATTAAAAGGGCTTTCTTACTCATAATATTTCAATATTTAAATTATCACTCTGATTTTCGGGTGCAAAGGTACAAAAAAGATGATTACGTAAACGTTTAATCTATGTTAAGTTAAAAGGGAAAAAGAGAGGGAGCTATGGATATTTTTCTTTCTTTGTATAAGGAACTACTAAATGCATTTATTCAAAATTTAATATTATGAAAACGATTCTACTCTGCATGATGCTCATGCTGTCGGGTATGCTCACAGCACAAACCGTCGACAATCCGCCATTCAAAGCCCGTTCGGGAAGTATTGGCAACATCACCCGTATAGAACGCACGCCCGATGGCACGCGTGTTTATATTCACGCCATCTTCCGTCCGCACTGGTGGATAAAGGAAGAAGGAGACAGTTATCTGGAAGATGCAGCCACCGGCAAGAAATACCAGTTCAAGAGTGCGGAAGGCATTGAGCTCAATAAGGAAGTGTATATGCCCGATTCGGGCGAGATGGACTATGTGCTCGTTTTCGAAGCTCTGCCGGAAGAGACGCAGGTCATCCATCTCCTCAGTCCGAGCGATACGGAAGGAAATACGTATGACATATCTTTAGTACCGTCCTCCGGCAAAAACGTTTCGCCGTTGGCGGCAATCAAGGGAAACTGGTTCAAGGCAGATGATTTAAACACCTGGGAATACGGTATCTACGATTCTGTTACGATTATGGACAACCGGATATTTACCAACGAAAACATCCGTAAGAAAGGGAAGCGGGTGGAAATCACCGTCAAGGACAAGCAGAATGGAGACATACGCACCCTGCTGGTCACTCCGCAGAAAGACGGAAGCTGCCAGATACAAGTGAACGGAAAAAAGAATCAGCTGTATACCCGGCAAAGGGGAGCTACCAAGACAATCGCTGCCGACACAGGTTTCCAGCAGTTCTTCCACACAGACACCACCTGTCTGCAAGGGTACATCGACGGCTACGACCGCCGGCTGGGATTCGACACCGGACTCATCTATCTATCCAACCATATCACCCGCCAGGACTACCCGACTGTGATTCAGATAGACGAAGACGGCAGCTTCCTGTGCAAGTTTGTCATCAAGCATCCTGTGGAACAGTCCGTCACGCTTGACAATAACTGGATTCCATTCTATATCGAACCCGGACAGACACTTACCATGTATATCGACTGGGAAGCATTGCTGGCACGCAGTCGTGCACGCGACTATTATTTCCCGATCAAGAATACAGCCTACATGGGTCCGTCGGCTCCCCTCTCCTATCTGCTGAAGGAATTCAAGTCGCTGATCCCCTACCGTTACGATGATTTATCCAACGCGCGCAACAAACTGACTCCCAGCCAATATCAGGAGCACATGAAGCCGATTGTCGCCCGATGGGAGCATACAGCCGATTCACTTATTCAGATTTGCCGCCCATCGGCAAAGGCTGCCCGTCTGATCAAGAATAAGGCAGACCTGCAGGCAGGAGGCTTATTCTTCGACTTTCTGATGAGCAGAGATTATTATGCGAAGCAGGATACAGCCAACCAAGCCCTGAAAGTGAAAGAAGAAGATTCTTATTACGACTTCTTGAAGAAGATGCCGCTGAATGATGAAACAGTGCTCGCCGATGCCAATGCAAGCTCTTTTATCAACCGGTTTGAATATATGGACGCCTTCAGAACAGCCTATAATTATCATGCACCGAAAGCAAAGGATACCATCTCTTACACGTATCCGGAAGAATCGCTTCTCGCTTTTCTTAAAGAGAGAGGAGTAAAACTGAATGCAGAACAGGAGGCAATCAGACTGAAACAGGAGAAACTGGCAGGAACAACCGTCAGAATCCCCTTAAAAGAACTTCAAGAAGAGAATGACAAGGTGACAGGCTTATACGAAAAAGAAGAAAAACTGGTCCTGGAGTACATCGACAAGCAGTATAAAAACAAGCAGTCAGAGCAAGACATGGACAGAAACTTTATCTCGATGGAACAAAAAACCGGTCATAAGAAAGACAGCATTCTTGCCCGGCTATATGATGTGCCCGATCCTTTGCTTTGGCAAATAGCCAAAGTCCGCAACTTGGGTTTCAGCCTGCAGAATATCAAGACACGTTCCATTGCCCGTGAGTATGTGGACAGCATCAAGCAAAAGCTCACTCACCCACAATTGGCAGAAGAGACCGAATATCTGTTCGCCAAAACGCATCCGAAGGAAAAAGTCAATTCCTATCAACTTCCGGAAGGCAAAGCCACCGACGTTTTCCGCAACATTATTAAGAATCATCCGGGCAAAGTCTTGTTCGTAGACTTCTGGGCAACAACCTGCGGACCTTGTCGCGCAGGAATAGAAGCGACGGCAGACCTGCGCAAAAAATACAAAGATCATCCGGAGTTCGAGTTCATCTATATCACCGGACAGAAAGACTCACCAGCCGGTGCATATAAGCAATACGTGGAAAAGAATCTGAAAGGAGAAGCCAGCTATTATGTCACCGACTCAGAGTTCAATTATCTGCGCCAACTTTTCCGCTTCAACGGCATTCCGCACTATGAACTTGTGCTAAAAGACGGCAGTATCTCCAAGGAAAAACTGGGGACGCATAGAATCAGAAAGTATTTGGAGGAGCACTTCCCCGTTTCCGGGTCTGCCGGACAGGGAGAGAATGATCAGTAATCCCGACTGAACCTAGGTATAACACATTGATAACAATGTACATTAATGATAAAATCAAAGGTCAGTAGCAACTTTCCCTATTGAAAACCGGAGTGGTAGGCATACTTTATAATTGAATAACAACAATTTATGTATTTACCTACCACCTCCCCCTACGGGTACTCCTCCTTCCCGAAGGAGGAGATTTAAGATACTATTGACTTTTTAGTCAGCCCAATTTCAGTTACTATTGACTTTTGCCTTCCTCTTCGACAAATTCAGCATGACAGATACTCTCTAGAAATAAATACTTTTCTATTGTCACTTATCACCTTTTGGAGATAACAAGCTGATAATAAATACACTTCGGGTGATAATAGCTGGTGACAATAGGGTGATAATAAGGTGATAATAGCCGTAAATCATGCTTTTTATTGTCACTTCACCCCTATTTCATGACTTATTACCTGTCATTTCCTCCCCATCTTATTACCTATTACCTGTTACTTATCACCTGTTACCTGTTACCTATTACCTGTTACTTATTACCTGTTACCTATTACCTGTTACTTATTACCTATTACTTATTACACCTATCACGCCTCATCCGAGTCTTGACCTTATACCACAAATACGATAAGCTACCAATGCTTTTAGCTCATCATGCCTTTATACTTCCATTAAGCTACCGACATCTTTACCTGTTCACGGCCGTGACAAGACCTGATCACATCCGTGAGCAACTCTTACCACAACCGTGAGCAACTCTTACCACGGCCGTGAACAACTAATGATATCAGTAGCTTATCCCAACTTTCCTTATAAGGAAAGTCTACTATGTAAGGAGCTAACGGGAACTTCAGCACTATCTTACAAGTGATTTTACCATAGCCAACCAATGAACTCCCCGCATGCTGAAAGACCATAAACAACAAGAAAATCTAAAAAAAGCGATGCAAAAGACGGAACCTCGGTTAATTTTCCGTACTTTTGTATCGCTTTTAAATTAAATCATAGAAAAATGGACGATTCAAACCCGCGAACGTGCACTTATAGTATTAATTAAAGCGATCAGAGTCATTGAAAACTGATGCCTCTGCTCGTGTAAACAAACGAAAGGAGGCAATAAGATGAGAACATATCTTTATTGTGAAGCTGGCTTTGTGGAAAAACCGCAATGGCTTCCTAACTGCTGGGTAAATGTAGTATGCCCGGACAACGATGACTTTGAGTTTCTAACTAAAACCCTGAACGTACCCGAATCATTTCTGAACGATATAGCCGATACAGACGAACGTCCGCGAACCGACACGGAAGGCAACTGGCTATTGACGATTCTGCGCATCCCGATGCAAAACGGTCAGAACGAAAGTCTTCCCTTCGGCACCGTACCCATCGGCATCATCACCAACAATGAAATCATTGTATCAGTCTGCTACCACAACACAGACCTGCTGCCGGACTTCATCGAACACACCCGCCGAAAGGGAATCGAAGTCCGCAACAAACTCGATCTGATTCTCCGACTGATTTATTCGTCTGCCGTATGGTTTCTGAAATATCTGAAACAGATAAATCTGGATATCAGCGCCGCCGAAAAGGAACTGGAACGCAGTATCCGCAACGAAGACCTGCTCCGTCTGATGAGACTGCAAAAAACACTCGTTTACTTCAACACCTCCATCCGAGGAAATGAAGTAATGATCGGAAAGCTGCAAAGTATCTTTCAGGACACCGACTTTCTGGACAAGGAACTGGTGGAAGACGTGATTATCGAGTTGAAACAGGCATTTAATACCGTGAACATCTACAGCGATATCCTCACCGGAACGATGGACGCCTTTGCCTCCATCATCTCCAACAACGTGAATGCCATCATGAAACGCATGACCAGCCTTTCCATTACGCTGATGATCCCGACATTGATAGCCAGTTTCTACGGAATGAATGTGGATATCCATCTGGAAGAGATGCCGTATGCCTTTGCACTGATTATCCTGTGCTCTGTCGTGCTGTCGACATTAGCGTTTATCGTATTCCGGAAAATCAAGTGGTTCTAATTCAAGCGACTGCCATTCAAGCAGTTCTAAATCTCCCTTTACGTCAGAGACATAAAAAAGCAGCCTGTCATTCTTAAGACCTGAATTCAAGGTCGGCGATGACAGGCTGCACACAATACGTTTTTTATTCGATAGAGAATATTAAAAAGAGAATGTTTAAGAGAGAGAAATTATTTTATCCTTCTTTACTGGATTTCTTTCCGCCCAATGGCACAGAAATACCAACAAATCCACTTACAGAATTGGTGTTCTTACCTAAGAACATGTAGTCAGTTCCGAGGAACACCGGACCCAGCTTCAAGCCCAGACCGAATGACTTACCGGCAGACTGAATAGCCGAGTAGCTGAGCGCAACGTTAAGCCAGCTTTTCGGACGATAGTTTGCGGAAAATGTTACTTCTGTCAGCGTTTTCGGTTGCACGAAGCGAGTCGTAGACAATACACCTACTCCGAGCTTGTTCTCAAAGAAGCCGTATTCTGCTCCTACCACAACTGTAGATGCCAGACTAGACTTGCGTGATTTATGTACGTCCTCTGTCTGAAGTTGCAACATTTCATAGTCGAGTACATCACCACCATTTACACGATCCATGTATCCATTAGCATCATTCTGCAAACGGTTGATATTAGATTGAACCGCAATTACAGAACCGTCAATATTATTTGGATCAATACCTGTCAGATAATTATCACCTGCAATATTAATTGCTTCCGGATTAGCAGAAGCTATTTTAGTAGCACCTTTCGACCATTTGACGAATCCTAAGTCTAGAACAGAGGCAGACACTGTCAGATTATCCATAATTTTATAAGAAGCTCCCAAATCAATACCGAAACCATAACCTGCAATACCCAACTTACCACTATCAAAATCAAAGTCGCTGATATAGTCTTGACCGTTTTCTTCTACCAATTCCAGTCCTTTGAAAGAACTTTCTAGATGAGCATCAACTGTCAGCTTTGCATGATAACCTTTAATTTCATTTTGCAAAGCTTCTATCTCTTTCGCAGCCTGTACAGGATCACTGCTAAACTGAATATTCTGTAATTGGCTGATGCGGGTATCACTCGGAAGATTAGCGTTCATCATTACATTGTTGATCTTCAGATTCATATTACCGATACCCAGCAATACTTTCACCTTACCACCGACTGTCAAACGGTTATTGATCTGACGCGCATACCCTAAACCAACTTCACCATAAGCGTTAATATCCAGTTTCTGACCGCTGATATCGTAATTGCTGTTTCTCCAGTTATCTTCAAGCGCATCCATCTCATTCAGGAAAGTAAACATGGAACGGGTAAGGCTTGCACCTATATCCGCACGAACACCTACATTGAATGACCAAAAGTTCTTTCCTTTATACCATCCGGCAGAAAGAATCTCCGTGCTTACGTTTACATTTAAGTTGTTTTTATCTTTCAGACGGCTGAGGAAATCGGGATTAGAGTAGAAATTGTCGCTATCGTCAATAATGTCGATAATATCCTGATAACCCAATGAAGTGGACCCGACAGTAGCATTGACCGATCCCAATACCGGAATATTAAAATACCCCTGAGTCGGAATCAGAGCCGGATTCAATTGTTGCCGATAATGAGTACCTTCCATAAAATAAGAAGTACGTAAAAACTGCGCATTGGCAGGTAAAACAAAACCCATCATAAGAAGTAAAGCCCCCATCAACTTCTTAGATGCATAAAGTCTGCTTGTTGTCATGATTTTATCTTTTTTTAATTCTTGTTATCGAATGCAAATATATAGCATTTAAGTAACAAATAAAAGCACAAGTCAACACTTTTTTAGCATAAACCGAACATTTTCATGGCTATTTGGAGAAAATTCGTGCTTATTCTGCAAAAATATGTAGAAAGTGAAACAAAAGACAATATCAGAAATTCAGGTTCAACTGCCCGTCACCAAGCAGATTGAAGGTCATTCGGTGGTAGGGAGTCGTTCCACGTTCGGCGATGGCGGCACGATGTTTTTTAGTCGGGTATCCTTTATTCTTATTCCAGTCATAAAACGGATATTCTTCGTGAAGACGATTCATATAATCATCTCTGTAGGTTTTAGCCAGTATAGAAGCGGCGGCTATCGAGAGATATTTACCGTCTCCTTTTATCACGGTAGTATGAGGAATGTCAGGATATTTATTGAAACGGTTTCCGTCGATCAGCAAATGCTGAGGACGGACAGAGAGCTGATCGACAGCCCGGTGCATCGCCAGAAAGGAGGCGCGGAGAATGTTTATCTCGTCTATCTCTTCGGGCGACACCACTCCTACCGCCCATGCCAGCGCTTCTTTCTCTATCACTTCACGAAGTGCGTAGCGTTGCTTCTCGGTCAGTTGCTTCGAATCATTCAGCAACTCATTCTTGAAATCTCTAGGAAGAATGACGGCGGCAGCATACACTGATCCTGCCAGGCAACCGCGGCCGGCCTCATCGCAGCCGGCCTCTATCAGGTCTTTATTTAAGTAAGGTAGTAGCATACTTATTCTTTTTTTTATCTGCCACAAAGATAAAGGAAATAAAAAAGGAGACCTCATCCAAGGTCCCCTTTTTCCGTCATTCATTCACACAAACAAACAATTGTTCCCCAAATATATTCTACCGGTTCACAGCCCTAGCGACCGGAACCATCACCCTACCATTCGTTTTACAGATTTTGTTCGTTGATAACATCAGCCTTTCCCCTTAGCCATTATGATAGATTTCTTCCATTTCCCCTTTATAACTTATAATATATCGTCTTGCAAAAGTATCTAAATAATAAGAGACGAGAAAATGGCTTTGAGCGAGTATTTGCATGAAATGCCCCGAAACAGGATTATCTGCCGGAAAAAAGTGATTAAGTGCGCAAAAAAGGTGTTTACCCGGTTCTATATAATCAGAAGGCGATAAGCGGACTTATCTCCGGCTATCGCCCTCTTCAATAAACAAACCTTCTCTTAGTTAAAACAAACTCCAGGCAACGGTAAGCCCTGCCATCACAATGGCTACCATGCTCATAAGCTTGATTAAAATATTCAGACTCGGGCCGGAAGTATCCTTAAACGGGTCGCCCACAGTATCGCCTACTACGGTTGCCTTATGCACTTCACTGCCTTTGCCTCCAAAGTTCCCCTCTTCTACATATTTCTTCGCATTATCCCACGCACCGCCTGCATTGGCCATAAAGATAGCCAGCACAAAACCTGTGCTCAAACCGCCGATCAACAGTCCCAGTACTCCGGTCACTCCGAAGATTAATCCGGTAGCGATAGGCGCAAGGATAGCAATCAGCGACGGAATCACCATTTCGCGCTGCGCACCCTTGGTTGAGATAGCCACACAACGTTCATAATCCGGCTCGGCTTCTCCTGTCAGAATGCCTTTAATCTCACGGAACTGACGACGCACCTCATCCACCATGTGTCCGGCTGCGCGGCCGACCGCATTCATCGTCAGTCCACAGAACAGGAACGCCATCATCGAACCGAGGAACATACCGGAAAGAACTTTGGGATTCATCAGCGTCACGTCGTAATAGTTCATGAAATCGACAAAGGTAGCATTGGCGGTAGAGACGACATCGCCGTTCGGCATACTCAGGTCTATTGTTCCCAAGCGGGTCAGACCGATACGGATTTCTTCGATATAGGATGCCAGCAAAGCCAGTCCGGTCAATGCAGCGGAACCGATAGCAAAACCTTTTCCGGTTGCCGCGGTTGTATTTCCCAAAGAGTCGAGCGCATCGGTACGCTTGCGGACTTCGGCACCCAGACCGGCCATTTCCGCATTACCGCCTGCATTATCAGCAATCGGGCCGTAAGCGTCCGTAGCCAGTGTGATTCCTAATGTGGACAGCATACCGACAGCAGCAATACCGATACCGTAGAGCCCCATACCCACATTGGAGAAATCGAAACCGGAAGCAAGCAGGAAGGAGGCAATGATGCCCACCACCACCGCAATCACGGGAATAGCCGTAGAAAGCATACCCAGACCGATACCGGAAATAATGACGGTGGCAGGTCCGGTCTTTCCGCTTTCACTCAGTTTCTGAGTAGGGCGATACGACTGGGAAGTATAATATTCGGTAGAACGTCCGATCACAATGCCGACCAACAGGCCGACTACGACAGCGCATGAAATCCAAATCCAGTTGTCCAACTGCAAGAGCCACAGGATTAAGAAGGTAGCAGCCACAATCAGCACGGAACTCAGGTTTGTTCCGAATGCCAGCGAGCCGAGCAAATCTTTCACCGTCGCATTTTCTTTGGTGCGCACGGAGAAGATGCCGATAATGGAAAGCAGAATACCTACCGCAGCAATCAGCATCGGGGCAATAACTGCTTTGAACTGCATGACCGTATCTGCCGAATGTATAAAGGCGGCAGCACCCAATGCGGCAGTCGCCAGGATAGAACCGCAATAAGATTCGTACAAGTCGGCTCCCATACCTGCCACGTCGCCTACGTTATCGCCTACATTATCGGCAATGGTGGCAGGGTTTCGCGGATCGTCTTCGGGAATTCCGGCTTCTACCTTACCCACAAGGTCGGCGCCTACGTCGGCAGCTTTTGTATATATACCGCCACCTACACGGGCAAAGAGCGCCTGTGTGGAAGCTCCCATACCGAACGTCAGCATCGTGGTAGTGATTACGCAAAGTTTATGAGTCGGTGTCAGTGCGTCGGCGGGAATCACCGCGTTCAGCAACAGATACCAGAAAGATATATCGAGCAACCCCAGTCCGACTACAACGAGTCCCATTACCGCACCACTGCGGAAAGCGATTCTCAGTCCGGAGTTCAATGAATTGCGTGCCGCATTCGCCGTACGTGCCGAAGCATAGGTTGCCGTCTTCATACCCAGGAAACCGGAAAGACCGGAGAAGAAACCACCCGTCAGGAAAGCTATGGGAACCCACACATTCTGAACATGAAAGCCATAAGCCATAATTGAAAACAAAATAACCAGCCCAAGGAAAACACAACCTACAATCTTGTACTGTTGTTTCAGATAAGACATAGCTCCCTTGCGTACCGCAGCGGCTATTTTTATCATTTGGGGAGTACCTTCACTCTCTTTCATCATCTGCTTATGGAAGTAATAAGCAAAACAGAGGGCTAACACTGAAGCGACCGGAACCAGCCAGAAAAGAATGCTATCCATAGAATTAATTATTAAAGGGTTTTATGGAGGCTAAAAGTATGGAAATCAAACGAAAAAAGCAAGCAAAAAAGGAAAAAAATCCGACTTGCCGATTGATGCGGTATCTCTCAATGAAGCGAAGAGAAGACAAGTAGAAAAGTCCTTTGAGAATCCTACAGAAGAGCATCAAGCCAACAGCACGTTAGTTAATTTTTAGTCTTATTACGTTAATCGTTAACAAACCCGTTATTTCTATTAAACCATGTTATAAAGCGCCTCACTTTGCCCCGAAAATTTGGAGATAGCCGAAAAGTCCCTATCTTTGTAGTGTGTTTTTCATAGTATTAGATTTAAGGTTAACAAAAGATTGGCTGTCTGGGATAGATAGCCTTTTTTTATGCCTTTTTCTGCATAAACTCCGTAGGAGTCACCCCAAACTGTTTCTGGAATATCTTGGCAAAGTATGAAGGAGACTGGAAACCTACCCGATCACATATCTCATTGATGCGTAATTCTCCTTCCTGCAAGAGTTCTGCCGCACGCTTTAAGCGGATGACCCGAATAAAATCAAGCGGAGAAAGGTCTGTCAATGCCTTTATTTTCCGATGAAGGCTGGACCGGGACATATTCATGGCGGCAGCCAGTGCTTCCACATTATAGTTCGCATCCGTAAGATTCTCACGTACCCTAGTGATGAGTTGCGACATCAGTTGTTCATCGGCACGTGTCATGGCATCTCCCTGCGGGGTGCAGGCGCCATAAGTAATCTGATTAATGAATCTCTCGTGCGTACGATGCGCTTCACGCTCACGGGCTAACTCTGCAAGCAGTTGCTGTTCACGTATCTTCTGCACTTCCCGTCGCCGATAAGTGCGGAGAGTCAGCACGAAGCTGCCGGACAGGAGAATGATATATATCAGATATGCCCATACCGTACGCCACCAGGGAGGAAGGATTTGTACGGACAGAGTCGCTTCCTCTTGATTCCAGACGCCGTCGTTATTACTCCCGCGCACGCGGAATATATAATCTCCCGGAGGAAGCTGGGCATAGGAGGCGGTATGTGCATCGGAGGTATAGTTCCAGTCATCGTCAATGCCTTCCATCTTGTAGGCATAGCGGTTGGCTCCCGGTGAAGTATAGCTCAATGCGACAAAGTCAAAGCTGACGTTAGAACGGTAAGGCAATCGCATTCCTTCGGGCTTCAAAGGTATTTCCCTCCCTTGCACCTTGATACGGGTGATATACACGGGCGGTACAAACGTATTTCGATGTATCTGATCCGGATTAAAAGAGACTAATCCGTTGATGGTTCCCATCCAGATCGTGCCGTTGCCGGCAGCCAATGCCGATTTGTAGTTGAACTGATTGTCAGGAAGACCGTCGTTTCGGGTAAAGACGTGCAGACTGTCCGTCTCCGGATACAGGCAGACCAGTCCACGGTCGGTACCGAACCAGATGCGGTGCTGCCGATCTTCTACCGCCTTGTAGGTTACATTGTCAGGGAGGCCGTCCGCCTTCGTATAGGTACGGAAAGTTCCTGTTTGGGGGTTAAAGCATGAAAGTCCGCCACGGTCGGTGGAGAACCTGTCTCTTATACACATCTCCGAGCCCACGAGAC
>ERZ1027100.702-NODE-702-length-15303-cov-5.551810_pt1 | contig 15303 bp, 8 predicted proteins | sample MGYA00519407_ERZ1027100 | MGnify/ENA primary metagenome ERZ1027100 (study PRJEB26926, sample SAMN06164645) | human gut metagenome | biome: ENVO:00009003; feature: ENVO:2100002; material: ENVO:00002003 | host: Homo sapiens | place: USA | collected 2012 ... | reverse complement strand
ATCTACACTTCTAGCTTCGTCGGCAGCGTCAGATGTGTATAAGAGACAGATATGACACAGGCTGAAAAGGATCGTTGGGCGGCTGAAGTGCGTTTTCTGAAAGCCTATTATCATTATTGGTTGATCAGGATGTATGGTCCGATTCCTATTATGGACCAGAATATTCCGGTGAATGCTGGTGAAGAAGAGGTAAAGGTCTTTAGAAATACAATAGATGAATGTTTTGATTATGTGATTAACACATTGACTGAAATTATCGACAGCAACCATTTACCAGATAAGATAATGAATGAGGCGGAAGAACTGGGACGAATTACTCAAGGAATTGCAATGGCTATAAGAGCAGAGGTGATGGTAACTGCTGCCAGTCCTTTATTTAATGGAAACGCGGATTATAAAGGATATACCGATTCAAGGGGCATTGAGATCTTTAATCCTAACAAATCGGAACAAGATAAGAAGCAACGTTGGATAGATGCAGCAGAAGCATGTAAACAAGCTATTGAATTTTTAAAGGCTCAGGGACATGATTTATATAAATATACTTCTCTTGAGTACACTATATCTGATCAGACACGGGCAAAAATGAATATCCGTAATATTGTAACAGAGAAATGGAATCAGGAAATTATCTGGGCTAATTCAAATAGTATTATCGGTCAATTGCAGGATCATGCGATTCCACGCGGTTTGGAACCAGGAAAAGAAGGGAATGCAAGTGTTGGTGGTAATCTGGCTGTTCCTCTGAAAATAGCTGATTTATTCTACACAAAAAATGGAGTACCTATCACGGAAGATAAAACCTGGAACTATGATGATCGCTTAGAATTGAGAAAGGCAACATCTGATGATAAATACTTTATAAAAGAAGGATATACAACAGCCAGTATCAATTTTGACAGAGAAGTTCGCTACTATGCAAGTTTAGGATTTGACGGTGCAGTTTGGTTCGGTCAGGGTGTAACGGATGAAACGAAGCCGATTTATGTACAATGTAAGCAAGGACAGTCTGCTGCTAATCAGATATCAAACTCATGGAATGAAACTGGTATATGGCCTAAAAAACTAGTTCACTTTAAAAGTGTTGTAGGACAGACTAGTGGGTTTACCAAGATTACTTATCCATTCCCAGTGATGAGATTAGGAAACTTATACTTGTTGTATGCCGAGGCTTTGAATGAGAGTGGTGCTTCTAAAACAGATGTTCTGACCTGGGTCGACTTGATCAGAGAAAGAGCAGGTTTGGAAGGAGTAGAAGAGAGTTGGGATACATACACGAATAACAAGAAATATGAAACAGTAGACGGCAGACGTGAGATTATCCAGCAAGAACGGGGTATTGAGTTAGCCTTTGAAGCTCAGAGGTTCTGGGATTTGCGTCGATGGAAGTTGGCATATCAGGAACAAAATAAGCCTATTACAGGATGGAATACTCAATATAGTACAAATGAGGATTACTATACAGAACAATTGATTTATGCTCAAGAATTCAGAATAAGAAACTATTTCTGGCCGATATTAGATAAAGAATTATATTCGAATAAAAATCTGGTACAGAATTATGGGTGGTAAACTTTAAATTTAAGACGTTATGAAGAAGAAATTATATAAATATGGTTTGCTTTATATAGGAGTGGCTTTAGCTGCTTGTGCTGATAATGCTGATTTGAATGAACCGGCAGGAAGTACAACGCCTCCGGCACAGGTGTTGAACGCAACGGTAAAGAATCTGCCTGGTGCGGCAATTATCTATTATGACTTACCGGATGATCAGAATCTGAAATATGTTAGGGCCAGTTATAAGGTTGATAACATGGTCCGCACAGTTAATGCTTCTTTCTACACAGATTCTTTGGTAGTGGAAGGTTTCCCGACTAAGGGGGAATATGATATTGAGCTTTATTCTGTTAGTTATGGTGAGGTTGTGTCTTCTCCGTTAGTCGTGAAAGTGAATCCTGATACACCTCCTTATCAGAAAGTTCGTGGAACATTGGTTTCTGCCGAAACATTTGGCGGTATCAGAGTGAATTTTGATAATCCGGAAAAAGCGAAACTTGGACTGGGCGTTATAAAAAAACAAGCAGAGGGTATTTGGACACAGGTATATATGCATTATACTGAAGCTAAAGGTGGAGATTTTTATGTACGTGGTCTTGATGCTGTTACTACAGATTTTGGTATATTTGTCAGGGATAGATGGGGGCACCTTTCGGATACATTGTATGTAACTGAAACTCCTCTTTATGAAGAACAATGTGATAAGTCTTTGTTCAGAAAGATGGCTTTACCGACCGACTCTTATGAATGCCATTCATGGAATGAGGTCACAAAAGGGAATGATATGACACGACTTTGGGATGGAATAACAGATGCAGACCCCTGCTTTCAGACTAAGACGACAACGGTAATGCCTCAATGGTTTACTTTTGATATGGGAGAGAATTATAAATTAAGTCGTTTTGTGATGGTTTCACGTTATTATCCGGGTAAATATGGCAATACGTTCAAGGCTGGTCATCCGAAACATTTTGAAATTTGGGGAAGTATTAATCCGAATCCGGATGGAAGCTTTGATGATTCGTGGGTATTGCTATCAGAATATGAATCAGTGAAACCTTCAGGTGGTGGTGTTAATGATGCTCTAACAGCTGAAGATCAGGAAGCTGCAAAGAATGGTGAGAATTTTATTATTCCGGATAATGCTCCTGCTGTTCGTTACATTCGTTTCAGGACGAATAACACTTGGGGAAATACACGCTACATGCATCTTCACGAACTAACATTCTTCGGTGCAAAGCATAATTAGTAATAAGTAAAAAGAAATAATGCTATGAGACTATTTAAGAATTTTGCTCTTGTATTTTTATTTATAGGTACTTTGGCGTCTTGTGATGGCATGGATGCAACATATAAAGAGTTTATTGAAGAAGGACCTATTGTTTATATAGGAAAAGTGGATTCGTTGAAAGCGTATGCCGGACGTAACCGAGCTATGCTTGAGTGGCAGAAGTTGCTTGATCCACGTGCTAAAACAGCTAAAATCTTCTGGGAAAACAGAACGAGGTCCACTGAATTACAATTAACTGATAAGGCTGGTCTAACACAGGTTATAGTGAAGGATTTGGCGGAAGGTTCGTATGTATTTGAAGTTTGCACATATGATACTCATGGTAATTCTTCTATTATGTCAGAAGTTCCTTGTACTGTATATGGTGATGTTTATGAGAAGTTGTTGTTTAATACAAAAGTAAAGACGGCAGTTTTAAAAAACGATGTGTTGACCATTACTTTTGCAGCTTCGCTTGAACCGACTTTCTTTGGTTCCGAAATTACTTATACGAGCATTGATGGAGGGGATAAAACGGTGATTCTGAAAGCACCCGAGACGCAGATTAAGATAGATGATTTTGCAGGCGATCGTATTATTTATCGTTCTGTTTATTTGCCGGAAGAAACTGCTATCGATTATTTCTATAGTGAATCGGATGAATTTGAAATTAAATAAAGAGGATAGAAAGAATGCGTAAAGTAGTAATATTATTATATTTGGTCCAGTTATTGTTTACCGGTTTTGCTCAGGCAAAACCGGGCAAGGACCGTGAATACTGGGTGAAGACAATGATTAAAATCATTGATCCTTTTTATACAAACTTGAGTCAGAATACTCTGAGAAAGAACATGCCTGTTGAAACCTTTGATGGATTGAATAATGGCAATACTAGAAAGAATGTAACACATTTGGAAGCTTTAGGGCGTTCCTTTAATGGCATTTCTGCTTGGTTAAACTTACCTCCTGATGGCACAAAAGAAGGACAACTCCGTGCTAAATATACTGACCTGGTGGTGAAATCTATATCCAATGCTGTGAATCCGGATTCTTCGGATTATATGCGTTTTGATGGACCTGGTGGACAACCATTGGTAGATGCGGCTTTTTTTGCACAGGGGTTATTACGTTCGAAGGATCAGATCTGGCCGAAGTTGGATAAAGTGACTCAGGAGAGAATTATCAAAGAACTGAAAGCTTCCCGTAGAATCAAAGCCTCAGAATCTAACTGGTTGATGTTTTCTGCTACAATTGAGGCTGCTCTATTGGAATTTACAGGTGAATGTGAATTGAACCCGATTCATTATGCATTAAAAAGACATAAAGAATGGTACAAAGGAGATGGCTGGTATGGTGACGGACGCAACTTCCATCTGGATTATTATAATAGTTATGTGATCCAGCCTATGTTGATAGATGTATTGTCAGTTATGAAGAAGCATGAAGTTGAAGGAGCCGATTTTTATGATGTACAGTTACAACGATTGATCCGTTATGCCGATCAACAAGAAAAGATGATCTCTCCGGAAGGTACTTATCCTGTGTTGGGCAGGTCGATGGGATATCGTTTTGGGGCTTTTCAGGTATTAGCTCAAGTTTCCTGGATGAAATTATTACCGGAACATATCAAACCAGCACAGGTACGCTGTGCATTGACTAAGGTGATGAAAAGACAGTTAATTAAGGGAACATTTGATAAAGACGGATGGTTGAACTTGGGATTCTGTGGACATCAACCGGAGATAGCCGATAGATATGTATCCACAGGCAGTAATTATCTGTGTACGTTTATTTTTCTACCTTTAGGTTTGCAAGCGGATGATGAGTTTTGGACGGCCAAACCTGAAGAATGGTCCTCAGTCAAAATATGGAGTGGGAGCCGAGATATAAAGAAGGACGGTTCTATTAAAAACTAGGATTAAATCTTAGGGAAGTATTGAAAAGAAAGTAGATGTAACTAAATAAACTTCTGAGAAAGTTGAATAAAGAGTAGAAACAGATGAAAAATCAAATGAAATGGATAGCTTTATTGACTACGGCAGTTTTTATTTTCTCGGGTTGTAAAACACAAAAACAGGTCAGACTGGTTTTGTTGCCGGATATACAAACTTATTCACGGCTTTATCCCGATATTTTAAAATCGCAAACTCAATGGGCAATAGATCATGCAGATAGTATTGACTTTGTTTTGCAACAGGGGGACATGACTGATCACAATGTCGATAAGGAGTGGGAGGTTGCAGCTGCCGCTTTGAATACTATGGACAACCAAGTTCCTTATGCTTTTGTAATGGGAAATCACGATTTAGGTAAAAATTCGAATAAAAGAGATTCGGAACTCTTCAATCGATATTTTCCTTATGATAAATACAGTAAGACGAGAAATTTCGGTGGTGCATTTGAAGAAGGGAAAATGGATAATGTGTGGTATACTTTCAAGGCTGCCGGATTGAAATGGCTGATTCTTTGTTTGGAATTTGGACCTCGTACTAGTGTGCTTGACTGGGCAGGTGAGATTGTGAAGAAACATCCGCATCATAAGGTGATTATCAATACGCATGCATATATGTACTCGGATGATACACGTATGGGAGAAGGCGATCGTTGGCTGCCGCAGAAATACGGTTTAGGCAAAGATACCGGTGAAAATGCGGTGAATAACGGTGAGCAAATGTGGGATAAGTTGGTTAGTAAATATCCTAATATTCTTTTTGTATTCAGTGGGCATGTACTGAATAGCGGTGTTGGGACCTTAGTCAGTATAGGTGATCATGGTAATAAAGTGTTTCAGATGTTAGCCAATTTTCAAGATGGAGTGAAAGGGACGAACAGAGGGCAAACCGGTTTCTTGCGTATTGTGGATATAGACGTGAAGAAACAGCAAGTCAGAGTAAAAACTTATTCTCCCTATCTGAAGGAATATAAGAATGATGTTAAAAATAAATTCTCTTTCGAAGGGGTAAACTTTAAATGATATAGTTTTAGTATTCTGGAGGATGTGGCTATGAAATACACTCAATCTTTTTGTTTTGTAAGTGTGATTGTTTTGTCGTCTTCTGTTCATCTCCATGGACAGAATAATAAGATGAATGTTTTGCTTATTATTGCCGATGATATGCGTCCTGAATTGGGATGTTATGGAATAGAAGATATTGTGACTCCCCGTCTGGATAGCTTGGCAAGGTATGCTACGGTCTTTCAGAATGCATATTGTAACATTCCTGTAAGCGGGGCTTCCAGGGCAAGTCTGTTTACAGGAATGTATCCTCGTTACCCGAATCGTTTTACTGCGTTTGATGCCAGTGCGGAGAAAGATTGTCCGGAGGCTCTTTCACTTCCGGAATGCTTTAAGAAGAACGGATATTATGTCGTTTCTAATGGAAAAGTATTTCATAATATAACGGATCATGCTGATAGTTGGTCGGAAGCTCCATGGAGAGTGCATCCTGATGGATATGGTAAGGATTGGGCTGAATATAACAAGTGGGAATTATGGCAGAATGAAGAGTCTTCCCGTTATGTTCATCCTAAAACTTTACGAGGTCCTTTCTGTGAGTCGGCTGATGTTGCTGATACAACTTACATAGACGGTAGAGTGGCGCAAAAGACAATTGCGGATTTAAGGCGTTTGCATAAAAAGGAAAAACCGTTTTTTCTTGCATGCGGTTTTTGGAAACCGCATTTGCCTTTCAATGCTCCCAAAAAATACTGGGATTTATATCGGCGAGAAGAAATACACCTCGCCCAAAATCCTTATAGACCGAAAGCTTTACCTAAACAGGTTACTTCTTCCGGTGAAATTCGTGGGTATGGGAAATTTGTTACAACTAAAGATGAGACTTTCCAGCGAGAAGCTAAGCATGGCTATTATGCATGTGTGAGTTATATTGATGCACAGATTGGTCTGATACTTGACGAACTTGATCGTTTGGGACTGTCTGAGAACACAATAGTGGTAATATTAGGTGACCATGGTTGGCATTTAGGGGAACATGGATTCTGGGGAAAACATAATCTAATGAATCATGCAACTCGTGCTCCGTTGATTGTTCGTGTTCCTCATTGTAGAGGTGGCAAAGCAAAAGGAATTGTAGAATTTGTCGATATTTATCCAACTTTGTGCGAGTTGTGTGGAGTGCCAATGCCTAAGGACCAATTACAGGGAAAGAGTTTTGTGCCTATTTTGCAAGACAGTGGGAAAAAGACAAAACAATACGCCTTTATTCAGTGGAAAGGTGGGTATAATATTGTTTCGGAGCAATATAGTAGCACTATATGGCTGCAAGGAGATTCGGTTGTAGCCCGGATGATATTTGATCGCCAATTGGATGCATCGGAGAATGAAAACAAGGTGCATTGCCCATATTTGAGTAGAGAAAGAGATAAACTTGAGGCTCAGATTAAGATCCGGAAATCTCAATTATAGAAATAATTTAAAAGAATATATAAATGAAAGTAAGTTCATCTATCATTGCATCTCTTTTGCTTTTGACAGTTTGTAGTTGTTCAACTCCGAAAAGCGAAATGAGTACTCTCGTGAATAACAGTTTACAAACGGCAACTGTACAGTCAAAGCTTATGGCTGAGGATTTATTGAATGAAGAAGGAAAACTACCTCGTACAATCGGCAAGGATGGTAAGTTGATGACATCAAAATCCAATTGGTGGACAAGTGGCTTTTTTCCCGGTGTATTATGGTATCTGTACGAGGTGAATGGCAATGATTCTTTGAAAATGTATGCTGAGAACTATACAAAACGGATAGAAAACCAGAAATATACTACTGATAATCATGATGTGGGATTTATGTTGTATTGTAGCTTTGGTAATGGATTACGCTTGACAGGTAATGATGATTATAGAAAGACATTATTGCAGGGGTCTGAATCGTTGAGTACCCGTTTTCGTCCACAGGTGGGTTGCATTCGTTCTTGGGACTGGAATCAGAAGGTGTGGGAGTATCCGGTAATTATTGATAATTTGATGAATCTGGAGATGTTAATGTGGGCTTCCAAGAACTCTGATGATCCTAAATTTGAGGAAATAGCTAAGTCACATGCGGATGTGACGATGAAATATCATTTCCGATCAGATTATAGCTCATATCATGTAATTTCTTATGATACTATTTCCGGTTTACCGGAAAAGAAGAATACTTGTCAGGGATATGCACATGAGTCATGTTGGGCGCGTGGGCAAGGTTGGGCATTGTATGGCTATACTATGATGTATCGTGAAACAGGGCAGGAGAAGTATTTGCGGCATGCCATCAATGTTGCTAAATTCATAATAAATCATCCCCGTTTGCCTGAAGATAAGATTCCATATTGGGATTTTGATGCTCCTAATATACCTAATGAACTTCGCGATGCCTCTGCTGGTGCATTGATGGCTTCTGCTTTTATTGAACTCAGTCTGTATACAGAAGGGGATTTTTCGAAGCAATGTCTCTCTGTTGCAGAAACACAGTTGAAAACCCTTTCTTCGCCGGAATATTTGGCGGAGCCTGGCACAAATTGCAATTTTATCCTAAAGCATTCTGTAGGTAATAATCCAGGTAAGGCAGAAGTTGATGTACCATTAACCTATGCCGATTATTATTATGTTGAGGCTTTAGTGCGCTATAAAAGAGATATTTTAAAAGAAAAGCTGAATTGAAAATCTTATTTTAAATGATACAAAGATTATCTTTTTGGATAATAATGATTATCTGTTCGACGATGGTCTATGGACAAGAACATGATGGTGATTATACAAATCCGATCCTATCTTCGGGTGCTGATCCCTGGGTGATAAAGCATGAAGGATGGTATTATTATTGTAGTGGGGTCCCGGGTGGTATAGGAGTATCTCGTTCGCGTGATCTTCATAAGATAAATCCTCCAGTGCGTGTATGGAAGGTACCAGAGAAAGGACAATGGAACTCAACTTGTGTTTGGGCGCCTGAACTTCATTTTTGGAAAGGTAAATGGTATATCTATTATGCCGCAGGATATAGTGGTCCTCCTTTCATTCATCAGAAAGCAGGTGTGTTGGAATCCGTTACATCAGATGCAATGGGGAAGTATGTTGATAAAGGAATGCTGTTTACAGGTGATGCTCTAGGGGATTGGGAAAATAATCGATGGGCGATTGATATGACTTTGTTGGATCATAAAGGACAACTATATGCAGTCTGGTCTGGTTGGGAAGGTAATGAATTAACTGACAAAACTCAGCAACACCTTTACATAGCCAAAATGCTAAATCCCTGGACTATGGCCTCCGGAAGAGTGAAAATATCTTCACCGGATCGTTATTATGAACAGGGAGAACTGCCATTGAATGAGGGACCGCAAATATTGAAGCATGAGAAAGATGTATTTATTGTTTATTCGTGTGGTCAGTCGTGGCTGGATACATATAAACTATCTTATTTGCGTCTGAAAGATTCGGATGCAGACCTCTTAGACCCAGAGAGTTGGATTAAGAGTGAGAAGCCGGCATTTGAGGGAACTAATCAAGTGCTTGGAGTTGGACATGCTAGCTTTACAACTTCACCTGATGATAGGGAATATTATATCTGTTATCATTCGAAAAGAGAGAAAACACCTGGTTGGAAACGTGATATCCGTCTACAGAAGTTCACTTTTGATGCATCTGGTGTTCCTTGTTTCGGTAAACCTGTCTCGGTAGGCGAGAAACTACCTTTACCTTCGGGGACTACTCATTTAGTGAAAGCTAAATCAATGGTTGATCTTGAAAAAGACTTTACTGAGCTTTCTTCGACTGCCCGTCCTTATACATATTGGTTCTGGATGAATGGAAATATAACAAAGGAAGGTATTACCAAAGACTTAGAGGCTATGCATCGTATCGGAGTAGGAGGTGTCTTTAATTTAGAAGGAGGCACAGGTATTCCGAAGGGGGCTGTTACTTATTTGAGTTCGGAATGGTCAGAGTTAAAAGCACATGCCGTAAAAGAAGCTGCTCGTTTGGGGATCGATTATGTGATGCATAATTGTCCGGGATGGTCATCGAGTGGAGGACCTTGGATTACTCCTGAATATTCAATGCAGAAATTAACTTGGAGTGAGATAGAAGTGGTGGGAGGAGAGCAGATAGATACTTTGTTGCCTCAGCCTGCTATGGAGTTAGGATATTATAAAGATGTTGCTATATTGGCTTTTCCTTCTTTTAGGAATGGAAAGCCAATAGGTTTTTCTGATTGGCAATTACTAAATAATAGTGTTTTCAATCATAAAGGTCTGATTGATATACGGGAGTATGATAAAGAACAAGTTATTCATCCGGAGGATGTGATTGATTTAACTAAACAGGTTGATTCAAACGGATGTTTGAGTTGGGAAGCACCTTCGGGAAATTGGACGATCATTCGTATGGGACATACTTCTACGGGAAGAAAGAATTGTGCGGCTCCGGATACAGGTGTGGGACTTGAATGTGATAAATTTAGTAAGCAGGCTATTCAACTTCATTTTAATAAGATGATGGACCTGTTATATCCATTAATCAAACCATATGTTCATCAAATTCAGATCGGTTTGGAAATAGATAGTTGGGAGGTCGGTATGCAGAACTGGACATCGGGATTTGAGGATGAATTCTGTGAGAGAACCGGATACGATTTGATTAGATATTTGCCGGCTATGACTGGTAAAATTGTAGGAAGTAAAGAGATAACAGAACGCTTTTTATGGGATATTCGTCGTATACAGGCTGATTTACTGGCTGATAACTATTATGGTGAGTTCAGGAGTTTATGTAATCAATATGGTCTGGTATCGTATTGTGAGCCTTATGATCGCGGACCGATGGAAGAATTACAGATAGGTTCGCGAGTGGATGGAGTGATGGGAGAGTTTTGGAATGGGCTATCCGCTATTTTCCAAAACAATTTGATGATGCGTCGTACCGCTAAATTGGCATCTTCTATTGCCCATATCAATGGACAGAAAGTAGTAGGTGCCGAGGCATATACTTCTGAACCGGAATCGGGGCGATGGCAGGAATATCCGTTTGCATTGAAGGCTGTTGGTGATAAGGCGTTTACAGAGGGAATTAACCGGATGGTAGTTCATCGTTACGCGATGCAGCCTCATTCAAATGCTGTTCCTGCTATGACTTTAGGACCTTGGGGAATACACTTCGACCGGACGAACACTTGGTGGGAACCGGCGCGCGCTTGGATGGATTATCTGAATCGTTGTCAAACTCTCTTGCAAGAAGGCTTATTTGTTGCTGATCTGGCATACTTTACGGGGGATAATGTTGTGGGCTATACTAAAGTACACCGTAATGAATTGAACCCGGTGCCACCGGAAGGATATGACTATGATCTGATGAATACGGAAACCCTGCTGAATAGAGCATGGATAGAACAGGGACGGTTAAGACTTCCGGATGGGATGAGTTACCGCATTCTTGTTCTACAAGAACAGTCGTATATTACATTGGGTTTGTTGAGGAAACTTCGGGAGATGGTAGAGCAGGGCTTGGTTATTGTTGGTGCCCGTCCTCATCAGACTGTGGGATTGCAGTCTTATTCTATTACAGAGGAAAAAGAATTCGAACAGCTTTGTGATGAATTATGGGGAAAGAATATGGCTACAATGATAGACCGTAATATTGGAAAAGGTAGAGTATTTTGGGAAATCTCTTTGAATTTGAATCAGGTATTCAGGCAGATTCAGTTAAAACCAGACTTTGAAGTTGGAGATAATCCGAATAGTGCTCCGATACGGTATATTCATAGACAAATAGGAGATACGGATGTCTACTTTGTAACTAATCAGAGACGGACTCCGGAAGACATAATTTGTAACTTTCGTGTAGAAGGAAAAGTTCCGGAATTCTGGAATCCTCTAACAGGCGAAAGGTCACGTGCTTTGGTATATCAGAAAAATGAAGGAATGACCTCTGTTCCTATCCAGTTGGATGAATACGGTTCTGTTTTTGTTGTATTTCGTTCAGATCTTCCTGAACAGACAGCTATTCGTTCTATTTATAAAGATAGTGAGTGTCTGGTGGATGCTTCAGTTGTTTCTGTCGAAGAGCAGGAACAGGCTAAATATTTTGGTGTAAAAGATGATTTCTCGATATCATTATGGGTAAAACCGGAATCGGATGCTATGTTGAATACGGATAATCCAATGGGATATATATCATATCCCTGGACAGAATATTATGCTATCTATCCGTCGCATGGGGAATTGCTATATGGCACAGGACATGCTACTTGTGGAATGGCTATAGGTAGAAACGGAGTTGCTGTGTGGGAGAATGCAAAAGGATACCCTGAGTTTAAGATGGCAGTAGAGAAGCCGATTTCCGGGTGGAGCCATATTTGCTTGGTATATAAAGAGGGTGCTCCGCATATTTATATAAATGGTGAGTATGTAACTTATAAAACGAGATCTCTGCAGACAATTCATCCGGGGTTGAATCCTACTACTTTGAAAGAAGGAGCCTCTTATTATAATGGAGATATGTCTGTTCCGGTATTATTTCAGAGAGTGTTATCGAACAAGGAAATTTCCCGTTTGGCAGCTGAAGGATATGTAAAAAAGGCAGATGAACGAGCCTTGAATTGGGTGCCTTACGCAGATAATCGTTTTCTGCTGGCTTGGCATGATGGAAACTATGATTTTATAACATCGGATGGTGTAAAGAAGAAAATAAAGGTTGAAAAAGTTGGAACTCCCGTAATGCTCAATCAGAAATGGGAGATTACTTTTCCTGATGGTTGTGGGGCACCAGAGAAGATTACTCTGCCTAAACTATTTTCTCTGCATAAACACGAAGACGAAGGAGTTAAGTATTTCTCAGGTACAGCTACCTATATGACGGACTTTGTTATAAAGGCTTCTATATTGTCTGATGAAAAAGTTGTCTTTCTTGATTTGGGAGCGGTAGAGGTGATGGCAGAAGTGATTGTCAATGGAGTGAATAAAGGGATTTTGTGGGCTCGTCCGTATTCGATTGATGTTACTGATGTATTAAAGCCGGGCAAAAATACATTGGAAATAAAAGTAACCAATCAGTGGACTAATCGTTTGATTGGTGATGAACAACTACCGGAAGAGAATGAATATGTACTTGGAGGTGGTATAAATGGTATTGCCGCATTGAGTCGTGGTGCTATCAAAAAATTACCGGATTGGTATAAGAATGGTGTGAATAAGCCGAAAGGGGGAAGAGTAGCATTCACTACCTGGAAACATTATCGGAAAGATTCACCTTTGCTGGAATCGGGTTTGATAGGCCCTGTCCGATTAGTTTTTGCAAAGAAGATAGAATTAAAATAATTGATATATTTATGCGCAAAGGTGTATTGACAAAGACATCTATAAAAGTTCTTTTGAGCTTATTATTGCTTATTGGATCATTTGAGCCTGTTGTATCTGCGTCATATGGAGGGAGTAAACCTGCAGATGTCACTTTTGAATCTTATTTTCCATTAAGAGAAGTACGTTTGCTGGACAGTCCTTTTCTTGATTTACAACGAAAAGGAAAGGAATATCTTCTATGGTTGAATCCTGATTCATTATTGCATTTTTATCGAATAGAGGCAGGATTACCTTCAAAAGCTGCACCCTATGCAGGTTGGGAATCACAAGATGTATGGGGTGCCGGACCTTTGCGCGGAGGTTTCTTAGGATTCTATCTTTCTTCTGTATCTATGATGTATCAGTCAACCGATGATAAAAGGTTATTAAAACGTTTAAAGTATGTACTGAAAGAGCTTGAACTATGCCAAAAAGCAGGGAAGGATGGTTTCTTACTAGGGCTCAAAGATGGTAGAAAGCTATTTGCTGAAGTTGCTTCTGGAAAGATAAAAACAAATAATCCTACAGTAAACGGTGCATGGGCTCCGGTTTATCTGATTAATAAAATGCTTCTTGGGCTTTCTGCTGCCTATACGCAATGTCAAATGGAAGAGGCATTACCTATATTAATCCGATTGGCTGATTGGTTTGGATATCAAGTGTTGGACAAACTGACAGATGATCAGATTCAGCGGTTGCTTATCTGCGAACATGGCTCTATCAATGAATCTTATGTGGAGGCTTATGAACTAACCGGAGAGAAGCGTTTTCTTGATTGGGCGCGTCGGTTGAACGACCATGCGATGTGGGGTCCTCTGTCTGAGGGGAAGGATATTCTTTTTGGATGGCATGCTAACACGCAGATTCCAAAGTTTACAGGATTTCATAAGTATTATCAGTTTACGGGTGATGAACGTTTCCTGACAGCAGCAACTAATTTTTGGAATATTGTAACTCAGAATCATACATGGGTAATAGGGGGAAACAGTACTGGGGAACATTTTTTTCCGAAAGAGGAGTTCGCTGATCGGGTACTTTTGGTAGGAGGTCCGGAAACTTGTAACTCAGTGAATATGCTACGTTTGACTGAATCTCTTTTCTGTCAGTATCCTGATGCAGCCAAAGCAAGTTATTATGAGCGGGTATTGTTTAATCATATTTTGTCAGCCTACGATCCAGAAAAGGGCATGTGTTGCTATTTCACCTCTATGCGTCCGGGGCATTATAGAATTTATGCTTCACGTGACAGTTCTTTTTGGTGCTGTGGACATACTGGTCTGGAGAGTCCGGCAAAACTTAGCAAGTTTATTTATAGTCATTCAAAGAGAATTATTGATGGAGATCCTGATATTAGAGTCAATTTGTTTATACCTTCTATTCTTTTCTGGAAAGAAAAAGGAATAGAACTTATTCAGCAAAACCGACTCCCTGAATCGGAGCAAGTGAGCTTTATGCTGAATTTAAAGAAAAAGCAAGAATTGATACTTCGTATTCGTAAACCGGATTGGGCGGATAAAGTAACTTTCATTATTAATGGAAAAGTAGAATATCCTATCCTTGATAAGGATGGATATTGGGTGGTTAACAGAACTTGGGCACGAAAGAATAAAATCATATTGCAACTTCCGATGCATGTATATGTCGAAAGTTTGATGGGTTCTGACCGTTATGCTGCATTACTATATGGTCCATACGTACTTGCCGGGCGCATGGGAACTGAGAATTTGCCTACTACTTTTTGGGGAAAGATGAACAATACGGCAATGAATAAGATCGATTTGAACAAGATTCCGGTATTTAGGATGCCACTTAAGCAGATTCCTGCTTATGTGAAATCAATTTCTACAGATACATTAAAATTTAAAATAGATTTGAAGGAATTTGATAATGTAGTTGTAGAACCGTTTTATAAAGTACATTTTGAACGTTATGCAGTGTATTGGCCTATAAGCTACTAACATAAATGCAATAACATATATAAATAATACGTTTCAGCCGTACATCTCGGTAATACTCAGTAGTACATGTGGGTATTACCCAGTTGTACATCTTGGTATTACCGAGTCGTACATGTGGGGATATCTATTTATATAGATTAATATCTGTCTCTTATACACATCTCCGAGCCCACGAGACTCCTGAGCATCT
>ERZ1027100.674-NODE-674-length-15847-cov-4.665590_pt1 | contig 15847 bp, 17 predicted proteins | sample MGYA00519407_ERZ1027100 | MGnify/ENA primary metagenome ERZ1027100 (study PRJEB26926, sample SAMN06164645) | human gut metagenome | biome: ENVO:00009003; feature: ENVO:2100002; material: ENVO:00002003 | host: Homo sapiens | place: USA | collected 2012 ... | reverse complement strand
ATCTACACTTCTAGCTTCGTCGGCAGCGTCAGATGTGTATAAGAGACAGGGGTATGACAACCATTATGTTTTCTTTTTACAAGATGGCTATGCAGAAGCGTATATTCAAAACTCACAAGGAACAGTTGCTACTATTCATGCTTATAAACCCAATAGTATATTTGGAGAAATAGAACCTTTTTGCAATGAATTAAAACCTGTTAGTATAACAACTGTAACCCCCTGTGTCGTAGAGATGTTACATCATGAATATTTTATTGAATGGTTAAAAAACGATTTTACAGCAGTTTCGATTTTACTTGGCATACTTGCAGATAAACTTGTATCGAATAGCCTTTTAATCGAAGAAATATCACTCATGAATGTTCAGGAACGGGTTTTAAGGCGAATTGCTGTATACAAATATAGTAATCGTCTCAATTCCTTAACCAAACAACAGCTTTCATTAGAAGCAAATGCTCCAATTCGTAGTGTTAATAGAGCAATAGCTAAATCTGCAAGGGATGGGCTATTTACATATCAAAATCACCAATTTGAAGTTCTTAACGAACATGCTATTATGAATTTTCTTCCAGAAGCACTTAAATAAAACGCAGAGTCGACAATCTGTAATGCAGTTTACAAATTCATCGGCTCTGCGTCTTTGCGTCTGGCTCTTTGATGACGGTTATATGTAGTTCCTTTGCATCAATCAAATTTTCCTGCTTACATTTCGGACAGTAGAGAGGATAGTTTATCAAAACTGTATCCTCTCTAAGCCTATCACGAGTTTTGCTGCCACAAACAGGACATAATATCCATTTTTGAGTCATAATTTATCATCTTCCCCTGTGTTTTGCTTTTTTCTTTTCTTGGCGTAAAACATATCTTCGCTCTTTTTCAGCTTCCTTCTGCTCACGATTTTTACATTTCCGTTCAAGTTTATTTTGTTCGTGTTGAAGTTTTAATGCTTGTTGTGCTTTTGTTCCCATACCTCTGTCTTGCAACTGACCGTTAATTTCACGCTGCTTACGCTTTGGATTTATTTTTCGTTCCTCTACTAATTCTGATTTTATAGGTGGGCTGAACTTTAATTTACTCCAGTTTTTTAAGAGAAATTCGTACACCTCATAGTCTTTTGGCTCTGCACCAAAAGTAATTTTGCATACTTCGTATTGACCATCATCGTATCGCTCATATACCCCAATCCAGAATGGAGCTTCAAACATAATGGTTAAGCTGGATTTTATAGGCATACTATTATTCCTTTTTGAATTGGCTTTCAAATTCATTAAGCCACTCCAGAAGTGAATTATATAAATGCCTTTGTTGCTCAAAAATTGTTCTTCCAACAAGTGGGATATCCGCATATTCGGAAGCATACCTTTCATTGGATTGAGCCGAAGTCTGTATAGTTGCTCTCAACTCAGAAATCAATACAAGAGCTTCTTCTTTACTAACTTTATTCAGATTAGCAATTACAACATTAAAATCGAATAATAAAGGAACAGATTGTGATACATACGAAGTCATCAGCTCATCAAAATATCGCTTTCCACTATCCGTAATAGAGTAGACTGCTTTATCTGCAAATCTATCGCCCTTTACAATATCGCTTTGCAAATACCCCTTTTCACTAAGCTGAATAACTTTTCGATATATAGAGGGTACACTTATTTTAGTCCACCGTGACAAATGATGATATTCCACATCTTTTTGTATTTCATAAGCACTTTGCGGTTTTTCTAACACAATCCCAAGTATTACCAAATCTATAGATGACATAATAGCACCTCCCATTTACTATCAATAATAGTACTATTATCGATAGTAAAAGTCAAGAGGGCAAGCAAAATACTTATAAAAAAAGCCGATAAACTATGACCATTTACAAGTTCATCGGCTCTGCATCTGTGTGTCTGGCTCTTTGATGACGGTTATATGTAGTTCCTTTGCATTTATCAAAGTTTCCTGTTTGCATTTCGGGCAGTATAGGGGAAAGTTTTTTAGTTCAGTATCTCCTCGTATCTGTAACCTTGTTTTACTACCACAAACAGGACATAATATCCATTCTGCTGTTTTTATCATATTTTCACCATTTGCTTCAATTATTTCTTTTTCTAATCGGATACCTTATGACGGTTTTCCACTTTTCAGGGGCAATTTTTCGTGTGTCAGACATATAAATTTCGTGATGCAGCCGAGTATCGCTTATATCATTGATATATCCGTTCTCGTTTAGAAACTTATCCATAACAGCAACAGTAGCAGGTTCATTATCAAACGACCCAATGTGCATAATCTGCACACATAAACCTTCTTCGATTGTCAGAAACTCCGCAGAGGAACAATCTAACTTTTTCTTTTTTGTTGCTGTGTCAACCGCCCAATCAAAATCTTTTTTTGTAACAAAATCAGGCAGACGAATAACGGAAATCCAATTAAAGGTATCTTTATTTGAATAATCTATGCTATGGCAACTATTCTGCCACCAAAATCCTTCAAGAGGGGGAACAACATACTCATAAAACCCCTCTATTTTATGCTCAGTCTTATAGCTCATTTTCAATGTATATGCGACTGCGTATAGCACAGCTATTGCTTTCTGATAATCTCCACCATCTTCATTTGGGTTACCTTGTCCCCGTACCGCTATATAATTTGCCGTTGGAACAATCACAATTTCTGGTTTGCTCTTTGGCATATAAAACTCCTTGTATTCTTTCTTAAAATCAAAAGCCATCTATTTAACCTCACTTTCTCAAAAATATATTTATCTCGTTTCCAAATCCCAAAGGCTAAGTTGCTTACCTATATTTTTCTCCTCAAAAGTACGCAAATAGTTAAAAATCTGCTCGTTGTTATGGATTATTCCATACTGTTCGCACTTTTTATGAAACAAGTGCATTAAATTTGTATTGTTCGGACTGGCAATTATATATTGATTTCCGTATCGTTCAATGTATTTTTCCTTTAATCGTGGGTATAAACGGTCTAATTGTTCATAAAAGTATTCTCTGTTCCCTTCACGAAGTGTCAGACCCATTCCAAAACAAATAATGCCATATACCTTTGCTTCAATACACATATCCAAAATGCCAGAGATGTTTTCTTCCGTATCATTGATAAATGGCAAAATTGGAGTCAGCCACACAACAGTAGGTATTCCTGCATCTCGCATCTGTTTCAAAACTTCAAATCGTTCGGCTGTTGTGCTGACATTTGGCTCAATTTTTCTACATACTTCTTCATCATAGGTCGTTAGGGTCATTTGAACGACACACTTTGTTTTTTCGTTTATCTTCTTTAACAGGTCTATATCACGCATAATACGGTTTGACTTGGTTATTACTGTAAAACCGCAACCATATTCATATATTAACGAAAGTGCCTTTCTAACATATCCGATTTCCAATTCTAATGGAATGTAAGGGTCGGTCATAGAGCCTGTCCCTATCATACATTTTTTTCGTTTTCGTTTAAGAGCATTTTCTAAGAGAGGAATAGCATTCTCTTTAATTTCAATATCCTCAAAATCGTGTTCCATATGGTAACAGTTACTTCTGGAGTCACAGTAGATGCACCCGTGAGAGCAACCACGATATAAATTCATTCCATTTTTTGCTGATAAGATACCTTTTGCAGTCACATAGTGCATATTATTGTTCCTTTCCAATTCGCTATTTAGCAGTACAATTTTTCCTGTGTGCTTTTAGTTTTTTCATAGCCCAGTCATAATGACTTGCTGTAACACTAATAAAATATGACCCCAAAGTACTTCCGCCAACCCATTTATATACGCCTTTAGAAAACAGTTCTTCATTTGAAAAGTGTTCCATTAGCTGCATAACTTCTGTGTGTGATTTTTGAAGCATACTTTTTGCTTCTTCCAAAGTTGTTTTTTGATGTTTATTCCAAAACTCAACATTCATTTCACCATAGGTTTTCCAATTATATGGTGCAGGAATAAAGGTAGTATTATTACCCCCTCTATTTGATTGCACCCAATTAAGTAATAACTGATGCCATTCATAAAGATGAATTAAAATATCTCGTAAATTTTTATCTCTTTTCCAATGCGCTTCTTTTTTCTTTACATCGCTGGAAAAATCAAAAGGTGTCGATAATTCGTTCTCTGTTAATCCTGAAATCAAGGTATTCATTTTTTCATAGTTTGCTGTTGCTGCGTTTATTAAATCTGTTTTTGATGTTGGTCTACCCATAATCTTTTCTTTCCTCCAAATAACAATAATCTATCATAAGAGTATCACAATAATGTTGACACCTTGTGTCAAGGTTTATTTTTTTCATATATTTTTCTTGCCTGTTCAGCTAAGACTTCTTTTAAGTACAATGGTTCGATAATATCAACTTGTGTTCCGAAAGTTAACAAGTACCCAATCAGCCAAGCATCTTCGGGCATTTCAGTCGAAACAATTAAATCTCCATTTGTTTGTATTTCGACTTGTGTTATATCAAACTCATCATAAACTCTGTAAGCAACTTCCTTTGGAAATCTTAATACAATTTTTTTATAGACTGGCTTTGAAGCTATCTCTAATTCAGGAAACTCCTTATTAGAAAAACCTTCAGATAGAACTTCTATATTCATAATTCGAGTCAACTTGAAAATCCTATAATCTTGTTTCAGCGTACAATACGCTTTCAAATACCACGACATAGACTTATACAGAAGTTTTAGCGGTTGTATAATTCTTTCTGTAATTTCCTCATAAGAGCTTGCATAAGCAATTTTCACGCATTTTTGATGGATAACAGCAGATTTTAATTGCTCAAATTTTTTGTTATCACTATGCGGCGTACCCCATCTTGAAAAATCAATTTCAAGCCAATTGTCTGTATTGAGATTAAATATTGCAGAGAGTTTTCTTATTATTTCATCATTGTTTTGAGCAATACTTAGGCTTTGCATTGCTAAAAGAATTTCTTGTTTTTCTTCATCGGATAGTACAGCTTTATCTAAAACAAACCCCTTCATCAAGTAAATGCCGCCATTTCTGCCTGTTTCCGCATATATGGGGATACCAGCTCCACTTAATGTATCTATATCTCGATATATTGTTCTAACAGATACTTCAAAATGTTCTGCTAATTCAGGAGCAGTCGCCCGTCCTTTATCAAGCAAATAGTAAACAATTCTGAACAGTCTGCTTTCCTGCATTTAATCATCCTCCGTTACAGATAAAATAACACATAAAACCTGACATCTTATGTCAAGTTTTATTATAATGTATAGCCAAATCGAATTCAAGAGTAGTAATATGAATTTTTGCCTCTGTTTATAGGAAGTGAAATATCTTATAGTCGGCATTTTCACATCGTTTAATAAGAAGCCACAAATCCATACAATATAATAAGAGAATTATATTGGTACAAGGTGGTGAGCTTATGGACGAGAGAAACAACGATTTTGATTTCGATTTTATGCCGATAGGACAGGCGATTAAGAAAGCCCGTGAAGCAAGAGGAATGACGAGAGAGCAGCTTTCTGGGATAATCGGCTATGCCCCCAGACACATTCAATCTATCGAAAATGAGGGAAAATATCCAAGCATCGAGCTGTTTATTCAGCTTATTACAATGTTCGATGTTTCGGTTGATGAGTATATATTTCCTAACAAAGAAGTCAAAAAGAGTTCCGTCCGCAGACGCTTAGACGCACAGCTCGACAATTTAGATGATAAAGAACTGTCCGTGATTGAAGCAACTGTAAACGGACTATGTAAAGCAAAAGAGCCAGAGGAATAAAATCCTCTGGTTTTCTTTTGCCCATTTTTAATAAGCAGGGATACCGTAGCCGTAGATAACGCTGCTGCCGATAGAGTAGCTGTTCTGTCGGCAAGCATCGCCTGAGTTACCTTCAACGGTATAGACTGTTCCGTTTTCCACACGCTCTACAATACCCACATGGTCTGTAAGACCGTCACCTTCCCAATCGAAGAAGATAATGTGTCCTGCTTCTGGCGTAAAGCTGCCGTCCTGCCATTGTCCTCTTTCCTTAAACCACTCAGAGCCTTGTATGCAGCCTGCAAACTTCGGGATAATCCCGTTCTCGATATAGCCGCATTCATTCGCACACCACGAAACAAAGCAAGCGCACCATTCCACACGAGAGTTGAAGCCATACCACGACCAATAGGGTTGACCGCCTGTATTGCCGACCTGCGACAGAGCCACGGTCACGATTTCGCCGTCGCCTACGGATATGCCGTAAAGCACCTGCGACCATAGCGAATTGTTTTCATCGGCAAGTAATTCGGACAACATCTGCCGCTGCTCGTCATCAAAACCGTATTGGTCTGCCATTTCCTCGGCGGTTTTGTGGCTGACTGTGATATACAGGTAAGTCCGTGTTTGGGTGGTTTCGGTCTGGACGATATTTCCGTGACCATCATCTGTTTCGGTTATCACGGTTTCGGTCTTGCTTTCCGTTCTGGAGCTTATTTCGTTCATTTCCCAGAATATATCCGTCAGGAGCTGCTTTTTATTATCGTCCATTGTCGCCACTTCCTGCGGATTGTCTGGGTCGGTGGTAGTTTTGACCGAGTAAACCGCAAGCACCTCTTTCCAGACGGCACGGCTTCCCGACATTTCTAAAACATCATAAGCCGTATCGCTTTTGATTTCATCAAGGCGGGTGTCATATTCGGTATTGATTTCTCTAACCACGGTCTGCATTGTCATTCCGTTGCCTGAGTCCTCGCCCGCAAAGAATATACCGAACACCGAGCCTACAAGCATACCGATAAGGCAGATAACTAAAATCACAACAACCGCAACCCAACCGCCCGCCGCAATCGCCGCAATTAACGCCTTTGTTCCTGCAATAATCGCTTTAACTGCCGCAATCGTAGCTTTGACCGCCGCTTTCACGGCAACAATCGTAGCCTTCGCCGTGGCTCTTGCTGCCTGCGCTGCTCTCTGAGCCGCTTTTACGGAAGCCTTCGCAGCCGCCTGTGTTGCTTTGGCGGTATGTTCGGCAGTTTTTATCGCTGCCTTTGAGGTTGCCTGTGCGGTTTTTACTGATTTTTGCGTAGTCTTTACCGTACCTTTGGCGGCTGTTTTTACTGTCTTTTTACCGCTTCGGGCAGTCTGCTTTATGGTTTTTTCCGTTTGCTGTGCGCCTTTGACCGCCTTATCTGTGGAACGGCTTACGGTACTGCGATAGGTCTGTACGCTGTTTCCAGACATACGCTGCTCGGCGGCTTTGGCGGCTCGCTTTTGCTTGAACTCGGATATTTTATCCTTTGCCTTAACCACATTGTCCTTTGTGGTTTTTACTCCTTTTTGACCTTGCTTATTGAACTGATGAACACCCTCGTCCGTGATACGCTCCGAAGCTGCCAAAACCTTATCGGCGGCATATTCGGTAGCGGAGTTTTCATCGGCGTAATAGCCTTGTTCAGCCTTGCTTTTTATCTTGGAGTAAGCAGACTTCATACGCTCAGAAGCTACCGCAGCCTTGTCAATGGTCTTAATCGTTCCTTTGACTGCATCTCTGGTCTTTATATCAGCCATAGATAACCTCCTTTCCAAGAATACAGAGTATTCTTTAAGATTTTGCGGTCAAAATCAAGCTGTCTTTTTTGCGACCACCACAAGCCTGCCGTTCTGCGCTGAGTATTCGCAGGTAGAGAGCGTAATGAGCCTGTCGCCGTATTCTGCATTTACGCCTGTTTCGTATAATGCAAGCTCTTTGCATTTTTGAATATAGGCGTTAAACTCGTCCTCGCTTTCCGCATTGACAAAATCATAGTAGCGGAAGCCCTGAGAGCTGTACGCCACGGTCTTAAAAACAGCGATAATTTCATATTTGCCACGCTGCGTAAGGGTATCAAACTGAATGGTTTTGTGTTCCTCATAAAAGCTCTGGGACTTGTAATCCTCCAAAGCTCCGAACATTTTGCCGCCCTTAATGTGATGACCGTAAATAACAAGGTTATCGCTGCCCGTAAGGTCGCAGTTTTCCTGAATATACGGTGTTCCCAAGTCGCTGTATTCCTTTTCAAAGTTACGCTTCAAATAGTAGTTAGGCTCATTCGGGGTCTGCATCACGGGATAATTGAGGGTCGTGCCGGCTATGGAAAGCCAGCCGACCATATCCGTGTTTTTCAAATACAGTTCTCCGTATTCCGTGAGGATATTTTCTTCCTCTGTCAAGGGAACTTCTGGGGCGTTTCCGTCCTCTGCCTGTGCCTGCTCTACGATTTCGGCAATATTCTCAAAGGCTTCGGTCTGTTCAGCTTCGTCGGCATAATGGTCGTAAATGTGATAGCCGCAAAAAGCCGCCGTACCTAACAGGCACACGGCGGCAATCAGACAAATATACTTTTTCATTTTCATACGGTTACACCTCTCCAAACTTGGTAGTCATCAGCTTGTAAAGCTCGGTATTGCGTGGGAACTTGTTGACGAACGGCACAAGGGAGCTGCCGACTTTGAGCAAGCCCTGACCTGCGCCGACATTCGTGATATAACTCATCTGAAGGTCGGAGATATTAAGCAATTTGGCAAGCTCAATCCTATCGGTGGACGCTTGATTTAACATTATGATAAATTCACTATTGGCAAGCATCGTCCTCGCCGTATGGCTCTGCAAAAGGTCGTCCACATTCTGCGTAATACCCGTACAGTATGCACCGTACTTACGCACACGCTTCCAGAGAGTAAAGAGGAAGTTTGCCGAGTATTCGTGTTGGAACAGCAAATAGATTTCATCAATGAAAATGAATGTGTTTCTGCCTTTTGCTCTGTTCTGGGTAATACGGTTTAAGATACTGTCGAGAACGACAAGCATACCGATGGGCTGTAACTGCTTGCCTAAATCCAGAATGTCATAACAGATAAGGCGGCTGTGCGTATCCACATTGGTATGCTTTGCAAAGGTATTCAGAGAGCCGTCCGTAAATAGCTCGATTGCAAGGGCAACTTCCTTCGCTTCTGGCTCGTCCTGTTTTAGCAGTTCCTCACGGAAGTCCTGCAAGGTGGGCGGTACGCCCTGATAATTGCCCTGCTGATAGTGGCGGTACACGCTTGCCGTACAACGGTCAATGATTGACTTTTGCTTTGCACCCAGACTTGCGCCGCCGATGAGCTGCTCACAGAGGGACAAAATAAACTCCGATTTCAAAATGACAGGGTTTGCACCGTCACCGTAATCGGAGTTCATATCCATAGCGTTGATATGGTTTTCGCTCGTTGCCGAGATGTGAATGACCTCACCCTGCATAGCCTTTACAAGCGGAGAGTATTCCCGTTCGGGGTCGATGATAATGACATCGGCGTTTGGGTCTGTGAGAATGATATTTACCATTTCTTCTTTCGCCGTAAAGGATTTTCCTGCGCCAGATACGCCGAGGATAAAAGAGTTGCCGTTGAGCAGATGGCGGCGGTTTGCGATAATCATATTTTTGCTTATAGAGTTCTGCCCGTAATATACGCCGTTTTCGTGATGGATTTCCTGTACTCTGAAAGGAATAAATACCGCAAGGCTCTCCGTTGTAAGAGTACGCATCGCATCAATCCTGCGAACACCAAACGGCAGGGCGGTATTCAGTCCGTCCATCTGCTGATATTTCAGCACCGCAAACTGACATAGGTGCTTTCTGGCTGTGGTAAGAAGAGCTTCCGTATCATTGTCAAGCTGTTCCTTTGTTTCCGCCGTATGCACCATCGTCAAAACCGCAAAAAGCATTCTCTGGTCACGGGTCGTTAAATCGTCCAAAAACTCCTTGCTTTCCTTGCGCTGCTGTTCAAGGTCATAAGGAATGACCGCCGAGAAATTGTTGTTCTGATTTTGCTTTCGCTGCCAGTTCGTGATGTTGGTTTCCACGCCCAAAAGACGGTTTTCCACTTCACGCACGGCTTCGTCTGTGGGTACTGGGATAATGTCAACGGACATCATCATATTGCGGTTAAGCTCGCAAAGCTCCGCCACCATACTGTCTTTGATATATGCCGCATATTCACGCAGGAAAATGACACGCCCATATCTGTCGCCCATACGGAAGTAATCCTTTTCAAACTCAAAGGTATCGGGGCAGATAAAGTCCTTAAAATCGTGACCTTTACGCATTGTCTGCTTCAGGTCGAAATGAAAAGCCGTTTCCTCGCCTGTGCGGTAGAAGTCGTGGAAAATGCGGAGCTTTTCTTCCGCTTCAAGCTCTACGCATCTTGAGCAGAGCCGTGCAAAATGAGAAATCAGGTCTGCGCCTACACGGGCAAAATAATTCCTCGCTTCCTCGATGTTCTTTTTGCAGACGGAAACCGTCACATACTTATCCTGCACGATAGAATTCGCTCCCGTTGCTTTATCAAGCAGCATTTTGTTGTATTCCTTACGGTACTTATCCAGTCCGTCCTCAGCCATAGGAATTAAAATCGTCTGCTCAAAATCAACCTTATTGAGCCTGCGGTTGTTGACCGTGATTTTTGTGGTTGCGCCACTATCGAGAGAATTGAGAAGCTCTGAGTATTCCAAAAACATCGCTTCTTTGTCCTCACGGCTTGCCACGGAATAGTTTATATCCTCAAACTTAAAGGTCTTTGCGTATTTGTTGCTGCCGACAAGAAAAATGCCGTCCTCCCAGATGGTCTTAATCGGGATAATCGCCTGCACCGATTTGGGAACGACAAACTTTTCCTTATCCTGCTTAAACAGAGTTTTAAGAGTTTTCAGCATTCTTTACCTCCTTACTGCGTTTTGCTTTTCTTGATTTTTTCGTCACGGGGCAAACGCCTTTTTCGTGGTTTTGAATTGTGATTTTCAGCGTTTCATAGTAGAGATTGTCGGGGTTAAACATCAGCTTTTTCGGCATTAGAAACTCCGATTTTATCCACGCCCATACAAATTGCTCTGCGGTCATACCGTTGTACTTAACAAAGCCCATTACCGCAAAGGGCGCAGCTCCGAGAATACACACCCAACTAAGAGTTTCTATTCCGAAATACGGACGGAGAATAAAATACAGCCCTACCGCTACGCCGCAGGCAAGCAAAGAAAAAATGAACTGCCGCAGCGACAGCCCAAAAAACATACTCTCCGTGTAATTGCGGATTTCCTTATTTATCTTGACTTCCAAAAGTTACACCTCCTTATAAGCCCATCATTTCTCTTACAACACGGTCTGCCATTTTGACGGCGCCGACCAAGACGAGCATATTAAATACCAACTCACCGATATAGCTCCAAACCATAGATACAGGCGCAGCGTTCGGGTCAACAGCAGGGGGCGAAGCCGCAAAGAGTGAGAAGATGATACAGGCAAGCACAATGATTGCGCCCTCCAGACAGACGGCAGCATAAGACTTGATAAAGCTCTTGCCGACACTCTGGCTTGGCTCTCCCGCAAAAGTGGAAAGAGGGACGGGAGCGATTGCGGTATAGAGATACAAACGGAAAAATCTTCCGTACACCGACATAATCATAATGAATGACAATATCGTGATGAAAAGTCCGCCGATGAGCGTAACAGCCCACAATGGAATGCTCTCAAAAAAGCCGCAGTCCTCAACAGCCGTGACAATCTCCTGCGGCAATACCGTCTGTGCAGCCGAGCCGAAACCTGCGGCGTTCATAATGGTTGATATTAAACCCTGCACAATGTTGAACAGAGCCATCATCAGTTCCAAGCCATAGGTCACAACACCTTTTGCAAGGGCAAAGCGAATAAACAGCTTCAGAGCGTGTTCGGGCTTTTTAACCTCGGCAAAGCTGCCGCAGGTTTTCATCACACCGATTACAAAGAAAAGGACAAGCAAGGCAAGTCCGATAGCCTGTACTGCACCGTGAATATCTACTATGACATTCCAAATCGACCCGCCCTTGAACTGTTCTGGAGATTGGGTAATGAGCTGCCATATTTCCGATAGCTTATCGTTCCAAGTCTTGAGTGCGTTCTCCAAGTTTTGCACAATCCAATTATCCGACATTTGACCACCTCCTTAGATAATTGGATAACGGGAGTAAATCCGCAAAGCGGATCTGCTCCCGTTATCTTGTCTTGTGTCAGTTCCTCATCAGCCTGTAATGAGGGTAAGGATTTCTTTGGCAAAAGTAATGACAACGCCGCCTGCAAGGGTCAAGAAGCCGTTAGCTCTCTGGGACGGGTCGTGCGATTTGAGGGACAGACCAATCTGCACAATACCAAAGCCAAGCAAAATCATACCGACAGCACGGATTAGACCGAAAATGAAGTCGGACAGATTATTGACTACGGTAAGAGGGTCGCTTGCTGCAAAGGCGGTCATAGAAGTGCCGACTACCAAAGCCGTTGTCATAACCGCTACACAATAAAAGCGGAAGCCCTTTTTTACCTTGCCAGACATCGGCAGCTTTACGGTTTCCTTGCTTTCGTTTTTCTTAAAAAGTTTCATAAATAAAAATCCTCCTTTAGATGTTAAAGATTTCTTCCAAGTCCTCATTGGAGAGAAGTTCATAGGAAGTGCTGACAGCTTTTACGCTTACGGCGTTCTTTGGAATATCGCTGTCAAACACAAGGGTTGCGACAGCCTGTGTCGGCTCACCGTGGATATACGGCGGTTTACCTCCGTCGGTTGTCAGCCTTACATTGGGGTGCTTCATAATGTCGTACTTAAAGTCCATTACAGGGCGTTCCCCACGAACAAAAAGAAGTGCGTAGCGGTTATCAAGCATACGCACTTCATCGGGTGTCATCAGCTCACGCCCTGAAATTTGATAGTTGGTTGAGTAGCTGCCGCTTCGACCTTCGCTCTTTCCGTAAGTGTTCGTATCAATCGTTTCCTTGCCTAAAAGCTCCGACACATATTTGTGGGTCGATTGCTCATTACCTCCCAAATACAGAAAGGTATCGCAGTTGCCGACAATGCTTTCCCATTGCTTTTCAAAAAGAGCTTTGAGCTGCGCCAGATTTTGCAGGATAATACTGACCGACACACCTCTGGAACGCATAACGCTCAAAATCTTATCGAAGTCATCAGGCAGGCTCACATTGGCAAATTCGTCCATTATGAAATGGCAATGCACAGGCAGGCTTCCTCCGTATTTGTGGTCTGCCAGATAGAAAAGCTGCTGAAATAACTGCGTATAAAGGATACTCACGAGAAAATTAAAGCTCGTGTCATTATCGGGAATGAGAGCGAACAAAGCAACTTTCTTTTCGCCCAAAGAGGGCAGGTCAAGCTCATCGGTGGCGGTAAGCCCCGCAAGGCTTTCAAGGTTGAACTTTTCAAGCCTTGCGGCAAGGGTAATCTGGATACTCTTTAAGGTCTTAGCCGAGCCTGAGTGATAGTCCCTGTAATACTTCAGGGCAATATGCTCTGGGTTTACCATTTCCAGACGGTCAAACAGTTCGTCCAGAGGGCTTACATAGCTGTCATCGTCCTCACGGACTTCACCCGCACGAAGCAGCTCCATTACCATCGGGAAATTTTGCTCATCGGGCGGTGCTTCATATTTCAGATAGAACACCAACGCCAACAGAAGCATACTTGCCGCCGTATCCCAGAATGGGTCTTGCGACTGTGAGCCTTTCGGAGTGGTCGCCTTGAACAGATTGGTTACAAGCCTTTGCACATCATTGTCATTCCGCAGATAAACAAAGGGATTGTAACAATGGCTGCGGTGCATATTGATAAGGTCAAGGACACGCACCTCATAGCCTTTCTTTTCAAGCAGTCCGCCAACATCTCGCACGATTTCACCTTTCGGGTCTAAAATTACCATTGAGGTGTTGCATTGCATTGCGTTCGGCTTACAAAAAAACCTCGTCTTTCCTGCTCCAGAGCCGCCGCACACAAGGATATTCAGATTTCGGCGGTGCTTTTTTCCGTCTAAGCCTATGCGGACATTCTGGGTGAGCAGCTTATTTGCGGACGAGTCTTTATCACGGTATTTCTTGTTCAAAGTCCCCGCATCGCCCCATTTAGCCGAGCCGTGTTCCTCACGCCTGCGGTAGTTCCTGCGTGTAGAGAAATAAATGCCGATACCCATAGCGTAGGCAAGCAAAAAAATAAGGACAGTTTTTACGCTGTCCTCACATACCGTTATTTGAAACGGATTGCCCATTGCCACGGGCAGACCTCGGATTATTTCAACTAAACCTCCACCCACATAGGGTGCTGTCATCAAGGCAAACCATATAACAGGAACAATACCGCAGACAGAAAGGATTAAGCCCGTTTTTTTGTCATCGTTCCTCATTGCACCTACACGGAACAACCTTGACCTTTCTGGTCGGTGCGTTGGCTACCTTGTCAATCAGCTCATCAACAGGCTCGGTGGGGCGTTCCTCCTGTATCTGCCGATTTCTCAGGTTGTTGAGCGCATTGATAACGATATTTTTATCGTACTTATCAAGTGCGATATGGTATCGTTCTTCTTTCATAAACTGCACCTCCGATTAGCGTTCCTGCTCTTTATTCCTTGCAGGCTTGTTTTTCTCCATACTCTTATACATATCGTTCTGGATTTCACCCAGAACATCACGCATTGTACCAAGCTCTCCCTTAAATACCTGCGTATCCATTCCGTCATACTCTCTGGGCAGTCTGGAAAAATCAAAGCCTTTGGTATCCACGCCGTAACGGGAGCTTACCATATAGGCAACGCAAAAGGATTTGAAATCGGAAGTATCACGGCTCTCATTGTACTTAAAGTCATAAACCGCCGCAGATACTTCCTTTGCCATACTGATAAACAACACTTCCTCGGAGAGTCCCTTTTTGACAAAGATAGTCTGCTGAGAGCTGTCATAGTAGGCAGGCAGTTCCAACTCATCAACGGGAACGCAAGGTACGGGGCTTGCGTCAATCAAAGCCGATACAAGCTCACGCATAGATTTCTGCTCCTGCGGCTGCATTCTCTCTTTTGCCGATGTTTCGGAAATGTCATATACCACTTTGGCGTTATAGGAAATACCTTTTGTACCGTCATCACGGGTATATTCCTTGCTCGGCTCAAGGATAACAACTTTCTGTGCGTCCTTGTTCACATAGACACGGCTCTGCTTCCAAGTGTTGTAGTCTTTAAGCTGTGTCGCTTCGGGCATTTGTGCCGATACCAAAATAGCGTTTGCAACCGAGTAACGGTCAAAACGCCCCTGCACATCAAGATACTGACGGAAGCTGTCGCCGCTTATCATCATTTCGGCGCAGGTGTTGTCAATCAGCTCATAGGCTTCCTTGCGCTGCGCCTGTTTCTGGGCTGCCCATTCCGCTTTATCAAACGGTTTGCTGCCGCCGTTAAACACATCATAAATGCTCATTCTGTTTTACCTCGTTTCTTTAGATTTGGGTTTCTTTTTCTTTCTCTGGGGCTGCTGATGCTCGGTCTTGCCTGCGGGTTGCTTCTTCGCCCTGTCAGAAGCAGAGCTTTTGTCCAGGGCAGAAGAAGTATCCGCTTCCTGTTCCTTTCGGCTCTCCTTGATTTTCCGCAGTTCCTCTCTGACGGACGGTTTTTCGTCCTTAGTCATAGTAGCCCCCTCTGCGGACTTCTTTGGCTGCTCTGAGATAGGCTCGGACTGAGGGGATTTTTCGGTCTTTGCCAATGAGGGGTTTTGAGCATTTTCCTCCTTTTGGATAGGCTTACCCATAAGCTCATCGAGCAGCTTGTCTTTCTCGGCTTTTTCCTGTACGCCGATGTCTGGCTCTGGCTGACCTGTTTTTTCATCTTTGGATTTCTCGGTTTCGGTCACAATAGAAGCGGTGGCTTCCGACGCCAATTTGAAGCGTTCCGCAATACGGCTGATTTTCGATGCGTCCTCCGCACGGGCAATGACATCGACCTCCGCATTGGGGTCTTTGTTTCCTCTGTCCGCAAGCTGTCTCTTATACACATCTCCGAGCCCACGAGACTCCTGAGCATCTC
>ERZ1027100.668-NODE-668-length-15944-cov-3.928945_pt1 | contig 15944 bp, 17 predicted proteins | sample MGYA00519407_ERZ1027100 | MGnify/ENA primary metagenome ERZ1027100 (study PRJEB26926, sample SAMN06164645) | human gut metagenome | biome: ENVO:00009003; feature: ENVO:2100002; material: ENVO:00002003 | host: Homo sapiens | place: USA | collected 2012 ... | reverse complement strand
GTTATGGAGAAGTTTTCGCTTTCCGAAACTGCCGCCGCAGCTAAAATCACTAAACATGACGCATACCGCCGCCGATACCATAATCACTATTCGGATTTTAAATGGGGTGACTCGCGTAATTATGATGTTTGTATCAATAGCAGCCGGATTGGCGTGGAAGGGACAGCAAAATTATTGAAGAAGTTTGTGGAGAGCGTAAAAGAATCCTAGTCTCTTTTACCACAAGCGGTGCCGTGCCGCACGAAGTGCGTCTCTACGCGCGCACGCGCGCTTTGCACCTCTCTTTTACCATAAGCGGTGCTGCGCCGCACTTCGTGCGTCTCTACGCGCGCACGCGCGCTTTGCACCTCTCTTTTACCACAAGCGGTGCTGTGCCGCACTTCGTGCGTCTCTACGCGCGCACGCGCGCTATAAAATCAGAAATAGACTCAGAAACTCGCAAGCAAGCTTGCAGTTTCTGAGTCTATTTCAATTTTGCACCGCTTAGTGTGAACGCGATTATTTTAATGTTACTTTTGCACCTTCAGCTTCGAGTTTTTCTTTGATTTCTTCAGCTTCTTCTTTTGTAGCGCCCTCTTTAACTACTTTAGGAGCTCCGTCTACAACTTCTTTAGCTTCTTTCAATCCAAGACCAGTTACTTCACGAACAACTTTGATAACTTTAACCTTAGCTGCTCCAACTTCTGTCAACTCTACGTCGAACTCGTCTTTCTCAGCTGCACCGCCTGCTGCGTCTCCGCCTGCTGCTGCAACGACTACACCTGCTGCTGCAGATACGCCGAACTCTTCCTCACATGCTTTTACTAAATCATTCAATTCCATAACGCTCATCTCTTTGATAGCATCGATAAATTCCTGTGTTGTCATTTTGTTTTCCTCCATTCAAATTTTAAAAAATAATAATAACTTATTCTGCTGCTGTTTCGCCCTGAGCTTCTGCAATCTGTTTTACGACACGAGCAAAGTTCGTGATTGGTGACTGCAGGCTTCCAAGCAACTTGGAAATAAGCTCGTCTTTTGACGGGATTGTAGCAAGAACTTTAACGCCAGCGGCATCATAATACTCACCATCTACAACTCCACTCTTAATCTCAAGAGCCTCTGCTTCTTTTGCAAAATTATTAATAATTCTTGCCGGAGCAGTCTCATCTTCGATACCGAATGCGATTGCTGTAGGACCTTCCAAGTCTTTGTCAAGCTGCGCAAAATCGGTTCCATCAAACGCCAAGTGAAGCATTGTATTTTTGTATACTTTGTATACAACACCAGCTTCTCTTAACTGTTTACGAAGTTTTGTATCCTGCTCAACTGTCAGTCCACGATAATCAACAAGAACTGCAGATTTAGCATCTGATACATAGCCTTTGATTTCATCAACGATAGGCGCTTTTAATTCGACTTTAGCCATGATTTGTTACCTCCTTATTATTGTCAGCTTATGCTGCCATATAATCTGCCGGAGATTTCATCAAAAATGTCATTGACATTTATAAAAAATCCTCTGCCTGCGCACGCAGACAGAGGATATAATCTCACTATGATTGCATTCACAATCTTCCTCGGCAAGCGGCATCCGCACTTACATAGCAAAGCTATACTTGCTGTCTACGGCAGTTATAAACTTTAGTCAGTGTAGCATAGCGCTACACAATTGTCAAGTTTTTAATTATCCAATTTTCAAAGTATTTACTTTGATTCCAGGACCCATTGTAGAAGTTACGGTAACACTCTTCATATAGGTTCCCTTTGCACTTGCTGGTTTTGCTTTAATAATAGCATCCATCAATGTGTTAAAATTCTCGGTAAGCTGCTCTTCTGTGAAGGAAGCTTTACCAACCGGACAATGGATAATATTTGCTTTATCCAAACGATACTCGATTTTACCTGCTTTAATATCATTAACAGCCTTTGTAACATCCATTGTAACCGTACCGGCTTTTGGGTTTGGCATCAAGCCTTTTGGTCCGAGGACACGTCCTAAACGACCAACTACGCCCATCATGTCAGGTGTTGCTACTACAACGTCAAAATCGAACCATCCCTCATTCTGGATTCTTGGAATGAGTTCTTCGCCACCAACAAAATCTGCACCTGCTGCTTCTGCTTCTGCCACTTTATCACCTTTAGCGAATACAAGAACACGAACTGTTTTACCAGTACCGTGAGGCAGAACAACGGCACCACGTACCTGCTGGTCAGCATGACGGCCATCTACACCAAGACGGATATGAGCTTCTACGGTTTCATCAAATTTTGCAACTGCTGTTTTCTTAACAAGGCTAATTGCTTCAGCCACATCATACTGTGTTGCACGATCTACTAATTTTGCGACCTCTGTATATTTTTTACCTCTTTTCATTTTTCAAACCTCCTAGTGGTATTAACGAACATTGTCTCCCACAACGTCCAAATGACATTAGTTCTTTTTTCTGCGATAAATTTTGACTACTCTTCTACTGTGATACCCATACTTCTTGCTGTACCAGCAATCATGCTCATAGCTGCTTCTAAGCTGCCGGCATTTAAGTCAGGCATTTTTGTTTCTGCAATTTTCTGGATATCTTCCTTAGAAATTGTAGCAACTTTCTTTTTGTTCGGCTCGCCGGAACCAGACTGAATCTTGCATGCTTTCTTCAAAAGAACAGCAGCCGGCGGAGTCTTTGTTACAAAACTAAAACTTCTATCTGCATAAACAGTAATTACAACAGGAATAATCATTCCATCCTGTCCCTGTGTTTTAGCGTTAAACTCTTTTGTAAACTGAGCAATATTGATTCCGTGCTGTCCAAGTGCAGGACCAACCGGTGGTGCCGGAGTTGCCTTTCCTGCCGGAATCTGTAATTTAATATATCCTTCGACTTTCTTAGCCATTTTCAATTCCTCCTAAACGATTAAACCAGTTTCAATTCTGAGAAGTCAATCTCAACCGGAGTATCACGGCCAAACATATCAATGACAATGACTGCCATCTGTTTTGCCGGGTGAACTTCCTGAACAACACCGTCAGTATCCTGCCATACTCCCTCTGTAACGATAACATGATCTCCAATGGAAAATGGAGAAGCCTCTGCCTCTGCCAAAAATCCCATGTTGGCAATTTCTTCTTCTGTCAACGGTACCGGTTTGGATCCCGGTCCAACAAATCCTGTTACGCCACGTGTGTTTCGCACAACATACCAAGTCTGGTCATTCATAATCATATTGATTAAAACGTACGCCGGAAACATTTTCTTCTGAACCTGTTTCTTTTCTCCGTTTTTCTCTTCTACGACCGTCTGCAGCGGAATCAGAACTTCTAAAATCTGATCCTGCAGATTACGATTCTCGATTGTTTTCTCAATATCTGCTTTTACCTTATTCTCATAACCGGAATAAGTATGAACTACATACCATTTTGCTTCTTCTGCCATGGCAACCTCCTATGAAACAATGTGAAGTGCAGCCAATCCCAGACGAATCACCCAGTCAACACCGGCAATCAGTACACCGAGCAATACGGACACTACGATTACAAGTGCAGATTGTTTCACCAAATCTTCCTTCTTCGGCCAGGTACACTTCTTGAACTCACTCTTTACACTTTTAAAGAAGCCAGGTTTCGAAGTCTTTTCTGCTTCGCTCATGTGACACACATCCTTTCCGAAACATCACACGGACTACTTAGTCTCCTTGTGTAACGTGTGTTTCTTGCAAAATCTACAATATTTCTTTGTTTCCATTCTGTCCGGATGGTTCTTCTTATCTTTGGTCATGTTGTAATTACGCTGTTTGCATTCTGTACATTCCAAAGTAATTTTAGTACGCATCTTGTCACCTCCGTGAAATTATTTTTTCTGAACCCACGCAATCCTGCGCTTATTCAGCTCTTACACCGCAACTGCGGCTTGGTCAAAATTTTGGCATAAAAAAAAAGACCTAATTCATCGCCTATCCACTATACCACAAGCCATAGGTCCACGTCAATAAGTTTTTTTCGCGAAAGCTACAAGCCATGCAAAAAATAAAAATCACGCTGCTTCGTTGGGAGCTTGCTCACATAAGAAGCAGTGGGAGTTTTATTTTTTATAGGGCGACAGCCCGCGACCGAGTGAGCTTTGCTCACGAGGTTGGCATGGCTTGTAGCTTTCTATCGCCAACATTCTCTCCTAATAACAAACAGGGGCAAAACATATGCCCCTGCAAAAAAATCATGCATAAAGATAAATTTTTGTTACCTTTCCATTCACAACCTTGATTCGATTAGAAATGTTTGCCCAGTTTTTTGTACCTTTTATTCCTCTTTCTCTCATATAACTCTTAATTCCATAAGCATATTCTTCCAGTCCCTCACACTCAATCACCTGGCATTTTGAAGAAACTTTGAATTTACGAGTTTTTGATGCTATTTTTTTCCCATTTTCACAATTCGCCTTCTTCTTAGATTTACGCATACGGCCTTTTACAATTAATTTTCCACCACGATAATACATTTTAATTCGACAACCACTACTATCTCCATCACTTTTTGTCAATACAGTTCCCCAAAGCCAATACGAACTTGCCGCTTTAGCCTTACTTCCTCCGCTCCATTGACACAGTCCTCCAACCAAAAGGGATAACACCAATAACTTTACAATAATCTTCTTTCTCATTTTTCTACCTCCTAAAACATTCTTGATTTCGATATTATATCAAGAAAAAAAAGAAATTTCTTTGGAATTTTTCAATATAATTCTACCAAGCAACTCTTTAACTCATAATTTCAAATTAGCGTTGCTTTTGATAGCAAGTTCCATCATTCCGATGCAACGCTTTTCCGCTTTTCAGACAATTTGCGTTGTTTTTCACGTTTTCGTCTCTATCCACACGCAACGCACAACACAGCAACACACAGCACAGCCGCCACGCAACTTAGCCATCACGCAACTTAGCCGCCATACAACACGAATGCGTCAAATCCAATGATTATACGTTGCCACGGTTCCAATCAGATTAATCGCAAACCCAAACACCAAAATCACCGTATTCCACTGCACAAACTTTTCACCCTTTGGTTTCCAGAGTGTCAGACCAAAGAACAAATACGGCATCATATCAAGCAGGTACCGGTTGCCAAACTGCCAGCCGCCAAGCGTTTTATGACAGCAGATAATCAACAAATGCGCCACCGCCAGAAGAGGAAGCATAATCAGCAGCGTCAAATTTCCCTCTCTCTTTTTCACCAGCGCATATATCCAAACACCAATCATGGTAATAAAAATCGGCGCAATCAGCCAAAACGCCATTCCATCCGATGAGAAAAACGAAAGCGCACCACCGTTTCCCCCTGCTGCCGGCAGACGCAGATAATGCATTAAATTTTCTTTTAAATAAGAAAGATTAAACTGACCGGTCGTGGTTCTCGTAAACTCCGGCAGATAATTATGTCCAAATTCCGTGATATTGCCGAAACGGGCATAATTAAGCGCCATATACGAAATTGCAATCGCACCACAGCCAATCACCCAGTACCATTTTTCTTTTACAAGCTGCCATACAGTCCCTTTCGGATTTTCCTTTTTGTACCCTTTCACCAAAAGATAAACTAAAAGAATTCCATAGAGTGCAAGCATCGGACGGCATCCCACAGCACACGCCCAGAAAGTTAATGCCAGACCGCCTTTATTTCGCAGCGTATAATACAACGCCATCAAGCTGAGCGTAAAACTCATGCTCTGTGCAATAAACCACACATAGCCGTTCATTCCGACAAAAAGATAGCCGGACGCAAAATAGAGCATAAGCACCCAGAACAATGCATGCTCCTTTTCAAAAGAAACCTCTCGGTAAAGTTTAATCGCGTACACACATCCGGCAATAGTGACCAAAAGAGCAATCAAATGGTCCGGTGTATTTGTACCAAACAAGATAACAAACGGTATCAGTACATAGGAAGGAAACGGCGGAAAACTTACAAAATATTTCCCCTGATAAATGGCAAGTTCAAGCCACTCATAATTCTGTCCTAAATCAAGTCTTCCCTTTAACCACGAATCCGTCTGCAAGGCATATGAATTATATGGATTACTCTGCCAAGGCCATTGTCCGGTAAATGCCGCAATCACCCAAAACGTACCAAGTAACGCAAGCGGCACAATGACATAAATCCAATCCACTTTTTCAAGCCATTTTTTCATACTCTCTCCTCCTATTTATCCTCGTAATGCTCCAGAAAATGATGTTTTACACCATCTTTTTTATAAGCAATTACCGTATCTAGATTTACATTTTCCACACTCTTAAAAATATTTCCCTCAATAAAAGGATTTGTCTTCTTCAAGTCATGAATCAGATTTTTAATTTCCAGTCGTTTCGAGCGGGTTTCCTCATTATCGCATGTTGTACAAGTGTCCGTAAATTTGCACGCACACTGAATAAACTTCAAATCATTGTAGTCGCGCCACGCCTTAATGTCATCTTCACGAACAAGATAAAGCGGACGAATCAACTCCATCCCCTCAAAATTTGTGCTGTGAAGTTTCGGCATCATCGTCTGCACCTGCGCCCCATAGAGCATTCCCATCAAAATTGTTTCGATTACATCGTCGTAATGATGCCCAAGTGCAATCTTATTGCAGCCAAGTTCTCTCGCAAAATTATACAAATGACCTCTCCGCATACGGGCACACAAATAACACGGCGATTTCTCAATATGGTAAACCGAATCAAAAATATTCGATTCAAAAATCGTAATCGGCACATGCAGAATTTTCGCATTGTTCTCAATCACCTTGCGGTTTGCCTCGCTGTAGCCGGGGTCCATAACAAGAAATTTTACATCAAATTCAAACTTGCTGAAACGTTTCAAGTCCTGAAAGCATTTCGCCATCAACATCGAATCTTTTCCGCCGGAAATGCAGACCGCAATTTTATCTCCCGGTTTTACCAATTCATACTGCGTAACCGCTTTCGTAAACTTCGACCAGATATTTTTCCGGAATTTTTTATGAAGACTCCGCTCCACTTCTTTCGCCTTGTCAACAGCAGCATCTTGTTCTTCCATTTGACGAAAACGTGCCAAAAGCCACGAAGTGTAACCGCCCTGAAGGCTCACGGCATCGAACCCTTCTTCACAAAGTTTTTCCGCAACACCTACACTGGTCTCGCCTCTGCTGCAGCAAATAACAAGTTTTTTTGTCTTATCTACCTCAGGACTTGCCGAAATTTCATCTTTATCTAAATGCAACGCTCCATCTATGGCACCTCTAGCCACTTCCTGCTCACCGCGAATATCAACAATCTGATAAGTTTCCGGGTTCATTGCAAATAATTCATCTACTGTAATACTCATATTAACGCCGCTCACTTTCCGTCTGACACAAGTCTTTAACCACCTCACCGGCAATAATAAGCCCCGCAGCCGAAGGTACAAATGCTGTACTTCCCGGAATATCCCGGCGCTCCGTGCACTTATGCTTTGCCCCCGGCGGACAGATGCAGTTTGTCCGGCAACTGATTGCCATGTCCTCAATCGGGCGTTTCGGCTGTTCTTCCGAATACACCACCTTGAGTTTCTTCACACCGCATTTCTTCAACTCGCGCCGCATTACTTTTGCCAGTGGACACACTTTTGTTTTATAAATATCCGCAACACGGAAACCGCTCGCATCTAACTTATTACCGGCACCCATACTGCTGATAATCGGTGTATTTGTCTCCTTCGCACGCAAGATTAACTCAATCTTTGCCGTCACCGTATCAACCGCATCAATCACGTAGTCATATTCCTCAAACGGAAATTCTGCTGCATTTTCCGGCAAAAAGAAGCACTTATGAACATTTACGACAGCATCCGGGTTGATATCTAAAATTCGTTCTTTCATGACATCCACCTTGTACTGTCCAACTGTTTTCCTCGTAGCAATAATCTGCCGGTTCAGATTCGTCAGACAGACTTTATCATCATCAATCAAATCAAATGTAAACACGCCGCTGCGAACAAGCGCTTCACATACATAGCCACCGACACCGCCAACTCCGAAAACTGCCACTCTGGCATTTTTCAAGCGTTCCATACCTTCTTTTCCCAACAATAATTCCGTTCTTGAAAACTGTGTCAACATCTTAGTTTCATCCTTTTCTTATCGCAACTGTTTCCGCATTTGTAAATACATTATATACCGGGTTAATTCGTACAAAATACTCCGAAAGACCCAGTTTCTTTCCAATATTTGTTTTTAAATCTTCCTTGTTCTGATCTGTGAGATTATTATAGGTAATCGGATAAACCGATCCAGGCCCGCTGTTTTTCCATGCAATGCACTGAATTGCGCGTCCCATGCCGCTGAGTGTGTTATTTTTAATCGAAACATTGACACCGCCGCTCACCAAAATACCACGGGTATCACTTTTTCCTTTTTGTTTTACATTGGAAATAACATTGTTCTCCAACACAGAATCTGACCAATTCATCACGCGTACCGGCGAATCCCAGAGCATATTTTCAATGCGGTTATTCCGCAAAACAATGTTCTTATGATAAATCTGCTCTTCACCATTCGCACTATATTTATGAGTTCCAATCGCACGTCCCAGATTCGAGAATTTGCAGTTTGCAATTGTCACATTCTGATTCGGTGTCTTGTCATACGTGGACCAGTCATTGTGGAATCCCTGCGTTTCGCGGTCAGGCGTATCCAGATTGATTGCCTCTTTTACATAATCTGAATTTTTCTTCACATTTTTAAAAGTACATCCGGTAACCGAAACATTTGCAGATGCATCCATTTCAATAAAATGTCCTACATTTACATTTTTAAAATTAATTTTTTCAATCGTCACGCCATCATTATGTGCTACATCAAAAGCAATGCCGTATTTCATGTATTTCATGTCAATTGAAACACCGCCTTTGCCGACAAAGTGAATGTTTTTCTCACCATTATAGGCACTGTAAACGCCTTTCTTTTTCGCATTTGATGGGCGAATCAACTGGAACAGCGTAATCGCTGCCGGCATCTTTTTCTTATTCGTCTTCGTTCCTTTTACAATTTTAACGCCCTTTTCAAAAATAATCGTAACATTCGATGGCACATGAATGGTATTGGTAATAGTGTACGTTCCCTTTTTCAAAATAAGCGTTCCTTTTCCTTTTTTCTGGAATTTCTCCATATAGGAACGAATGGTAAAATACATCCTTGTTTTTTTATTATATAAGGAAGATTTTGTAAACTTCGATGCTTTCAACGGCTTGCTTTTAGCTGTGATTTTATACACCTTGCCCTGTTTATAATCTTTCGCTTCCGTTTTTACTGCGCAGACGCTCATGGCAAGTACAAAAAAAAGTGCTGCCGTCAGCATATGAAGTCCTATCTTTTTTCCTTTTTGATTTCTCATGTAGTTCATCCTCTCTTTTTGACTTTTTATACAAAATCTGCTATCGTGTAAGGTAGTTGCTTAATGTTTTTACGGTTGACAAGGAGATAACAATGTCAAATTTACGCTCACATCTTACCAAAAGCGATTTTATATTAATTTTATTTTTATTATTCATCGGCATCGGCATTACCGTCTGGATTAATTATCCAAAATCCACACCTGCCTCAACCGTTGAAGTCCGTGAAAATGGAAAATTGATTCTATCCTTACCCCTGTCAGGAAACACAAAACAAACGATTCGCTGTACAGACGGAGGAAGCAATCAATTCCTTATTCAGGATGGCGCCGTTACTATGACGGATGCAGACTGTGATGACAAAACCTGTGTTAAAACCGGCTCAATCAAAGAAACCGGACAGTCGATTGTCTGTCTGCCACACCGTCTTGTCATAACCATTACGGATTCTTCTTCGGATTCTGCACCGGATGCTATTGTACGATAATATCAAACAGGAGGCTTATATGAAACCGCACATCCACACAATCACTGAACTTGCTATTTTTACCGCCATCGCTTTCATATTCAGTTATATTGAAAGTCTTTTTCCGCTTCCTATCCCATTTCCGGGAATCAAACTGGGGCTTGCCAATCTGGTTATTGTACTTGTTTTGTATAAAAATGGCTTCTGCCAGGCGCTTACCGTAAGCATTGTACGAGGACTGTTAAATGCTTTTACCTTTGGCAGTCTGTTCGGATTTCTATACAGCCTCGCCGGAAGTGTACTTAGTCTTATTATCATGAATTTGTTGAAAAATAAAAACCGCTTACACATTTCCGCTTTCGGAGTTAGTATTGCAGGCGGAATTACACATAACATCGGGCAATTTGCTGTAGCCGCATGGCTTGTGGGTCCTTCTGCCATCCTTCCTTATTTTCCTTTTTTGTATTTCTCCGGCTTAATTGCCGGCGGTCTGATTGGTGCCTTTGTTCTGCTTTGCCGACAAAGAATCCCACTCTTTAGCAGTACGAATTAAACAGCATACCGCTAAATGCAGATGCCTGATAAGCAGTTCCAATGTCGCTCTGATATAAATGCGCATAACTATAAACTTTCTTATCCACATACTCCATCGGATTCATACTCATCTGTTCTGCTTTCGATGCCAAATCCGTAATAAATTTCTCCGGTACTTTTATCTCTGCCTCATCTGAAAATGACAAAAAGCCATCAGAATCAATCGCAATTCCGGATTCAAACAATTCTGCCGTGTGTCCCTCCACAAGATAGCGCAGCTCACCACCCGGTCTCGACGGCTTATGATTTTCCTCGCCATACTCGTCACTGCGTTTGAGCAGACCATTGTACAACGACAAGACGCGGTTCATGTTATCCTCCACGTCCTCACTTCGCCCATTAAGCACATCCTGCGAAGCTTCCGAAAGTTCCATCGACATTTCCTTCACATTCAGCGCATACGCCTGCGTGTCCGCAGAAAGTTTCACCATAACAAGCGGATTTGCATTATTCAGGCTGACAATGCTTTTATATTTATTTTTTAATTCTCTTTTGTTGTGAATACTGTTTTTTGGTGACACTTCCGGCAGGAAGCCCCCAAGATATAAATTATATGCCGCTATCATAATCATCACGCCTTCCGTGGCTGTTCAAATTTCTTCTCTTATGTGTAATCATAAGTCTAATGATTCATTATCATTGTAAATCATTTTTCTGCAAAATGCAAATAAAATCTCCTTTTGTCCAAAAGCAGAAAAAGACACCGTGTCAGACCACGATGTCTTTTTCTTTTCATATATTACACGATATTTGCTTTTTTGCCAAGTCCCTTTCCCTGAAACAATTTCCGGTATTTTTTTAGTTTTTTCTTTGGAACCTGAATTTTTAATTTAACATTTGTTTTTTTGAATGCCTGCTTACCGACCTTTGTTATCTTTGTTGACAAAACCTTTATTTTCTTTAATTTTGACATTTTGTAAAACGCTTTTTTGCAAATTCCGGTTACGGCATATTGATACCCTTTATAAGAAACTGTCTTGGCTATCGTAATACTTTTCTTTGTCTTGTTTGCCACTCCGAGAACGGATACCGTCTTTACCTTTCCGGAAGACGTTGTAATTACATATTTCACCCCACCTTTTTTGATTATGGTTCCTTTTTTCGGAAGTTTTGTCTTTGCGGCAGGTGTACCGGCAACCGGCTGACTCACACCTGGTTCTTCTGTCTGTTTCGGTGCTTCTGTTGGGGCAGCGGTTGGTGTTGCTGTCGGAAGCGGTGTTGGTGTTGCATCCGGCACTGACTTTTCAACAAGTGACGTTTGTGCTGTTATAAGATCAACCGTACATTTTTGAACCTGTTCCCCGGTTACCGCCGGCGTAATTATCGCTTGTTCACCTGCCAAAATTGCATTTTTTAATGCAGTTGCCGATATCTCTTCATACTTGGCTGCATCAATTTTTTTCGCCTTGTCTAATTCATCCTTTAGAAAACCAACCAACTCGTCTTTTGTCACAAATTCTCCTGTCATAACAGCATTTTCCGCATGCATAACAAATGAAGAACCATCCAGTGCTTCCTGCTTTCCATTTACCGTAAAGGAACCTATTTTCAAATAGTATCCTTCATCTGCCTTTACACTTACCTTTACAATGTCACCAGCATGATATGTGGATTTTTCTCCACTTATCTGACCATGCTTCGTATTTGTATCCATGGAAACTTCATATGCTGTAATCATTTTATTATACACAACATCTGCCCAGCGTTTTCCGTGTTCAATCAAACCAAGTTTGCTCAGATGAAGATTATCCGTGTGTCGATACTCACCCTGTAAATCATCGGTCGTTGGTCCCACAAAAATAGTTTCATCGTTGCAGGCCGCACGCTGGGTCTCTTTCATGGATTCCATTTTCTTCGTATTATTGTAATTGCTCCATGCATAGGAAACCTGCGCAATGCACCAATTCAAATTATATCCGGCATCTTCTCTTGTCTGTGCAATTAACTGCTGTAAAGAAGCCAGATATTTTTCGCGCTTTGTTCCATCCGTATCAGCCTCTCCCTGGTGAAGCAAAAAAGCACGATACCCATATGGCTTCAAATCATTAATTGCATTTTTAATTGCAAAATAATGTTTTGTACGAAGTTCCTCAATTTTAGCAGAACCAACACCCGTTGATACAAAGCCAACCGGAACACCAGTCTTCTGTGTCAGGGCGTCTCCCATGGAAGGCCATGCGGAGCCACCGCCATTACCGGTATTAAATCCACTTTCACTCGGCTGACTGTCCTCACAATGCTGCCACGTGTTAGTATTTGGATTATATGCTGATACTAAATCTGATTGAGCAGTTGTTTTTTCGCCTCCAAAGTTACAGGAATTTGACTGTCCACCGGTAATAAAAACTTCACCGACTCCGACTTTTTCTACTGTTTTACTCTCACTTCCCGCATTTACAATCAATGTATACCAGCCACCTCCGGGTACATTTGCAATACTTCCTTCATATGTATTACCTTCCCCTTTGGTTAAAACCGCCGTTTTTCCTAATTCTTTATCTCCGTCATAAAGTTTTGCCGACACCTCCCCGGTTCCACTGTACTCAATAGAAACCTTTACGTTGGCATTATTATCATTATTTCGCTGGTAAATTGCGCGCTCGGTAGGAATTTTAACCTCCAATTTTTCCGCCGCTTTTCCCGACTGCGGTGCAAAACAAATCCCCGCTATCATTGCCATCGTAATCACCGACCATTTCATGATTTTTTTCAATCTCATTAATACTCTCGCTTTCCTTTGATAACGAAAAAGACCTGCAAAAAGAGCAGGTCTCTTTCATCGCAAATACTATTTTACAAATGTTATCTTAGTAATCGTCACAGAGCCTGCGTACCCTGCCTTTCCGGCATTGATTACAACAAACGGTTCTGTACCCTTTTCTTCTTTCACCTTGGAAAGATTTACCTCAAAATATCCTTCTGATGTAACACCATACTTAGGATCTGTTACATCTTTACCATTCACCTTATGACCAACAATTCCGTGGAATTCGAAAGTCGGATCGGATGCTGTAAATTCAATCTGGCATTTTGAATATTGGTTGAATTTAATATCACTCGGAAGCATAACTTTTGCTGTTGGAGCATATATATTCAGTCCGCTTTCCACATAACTTACAGCCTGTGGAAGTTCCGACACAAGACTATCTCCTCCTGCTGTTACCGACTGATACGTAAATGTTCCTTTAAACCCGGCAGTTGCTGTGCCTACATGAACATAAACCTTATCATCCGCACCGATTTTCTTCATGTCATCAGCAGTCAATGTTAGATTTACCTCGCCGCCTGTCTTGCCATAGTAATCTTTAATTGCCGGGGAATTCCATTTGACACCGGTCTTTAGTCCAATGTTAAATCCCTGTGTATCTTTTACGTCAGTTTCTCCTTCCATTGCTGTATACTTTATCGAAATAGTTGTTCCTTCTTTACTCAATTTTGACTTATTAATCTCAAAAATTCCCATAGAAGCATACTGAGCAAATCCATTAGGTACATACGTATAAGATGCACCTGCCCCTAAATCATCACCTTCTAAAACAAGGTCAGAAGCGACTACCGTAACATCATATTTGTCATATGTAACAATGCCGGTATCGGTTGTAATTGTTGCTTTAATCGTTGCCGTTCCTTCTCCAACCGCCGTTACTGTTGCCGATGCGCCACTTGCACTAACCGTTGCTACCTCTTCATTGGAGCTTGTCCAAACAATATCACCGGTTACCGCACATCCAGTAGTGCTTACACTGGCATTTAAATCAAGAGTATCTCCCTCTTCCAAATCAAGTCCTGCCGCACTTCCTGTCGCTGTTACCACAACCGCAGCACTTCCGCTTGCCACACCAGGTGTTGGTGTCGGTTCTTCTGTTGGTGTTGCTGTTGGCTCTGGCACATCATCTTTTCCCATAAGAATAATGGAATAAATATTAAAATTGCAATTTGGTAAATCGTCACCATCCGTATGATATGCATTGTATTTCAAGCGAATACCGTAAGCAAGTGTTCCCTCTGCCAAAGCAGCTGCCAAATCATCACTAATCTGGAATTCAAACACTTGTGCTTTACCAGCTTCTGTAATAGCATTGTACTCACTGTAGCCATCAAATACGTCGATTCCACCACCCCATACATTTGCCGGATTGCTCTTCAGCAATTCACAAACAACAGGTGTATTTGCTGTATCTGATGACGCTACAATACGAATGGATTTGTATTTGGATAAATCAATTCCGGACTTGTCTGCATTGGTCCAGTATGCTACACCACCACCGCTAAATTCTCCGGTCGATGTATAGCTTACACCATTTCCTTCATAATAAGTAATGGTATCTTCCAATACTGAATTCTGCCCGTATTCGTTTTCTTTTGTCAGGTCAACTTTAACATCGTTTTTACCAAGATCCGGAAGCGGCATTGGTGTTGGTGTTGCTGTTGGCTCTGCCGGTGGTTCTTCTGTCGGCGTTGCAGTAGGTGTTGCCGACGGTTCTGTTGTTGATGTTGCAGTCGGTGTCGCTGTTGGCTCTTTTACCGGTTCTTTTGTTGGACCATTCGTTGAACCGTTTGTCGGTTTGTTTGTGGTCTTAGCCGGTTCTGCGGTAACAACAACTTTTTTGGCACTGCTTACTTTCACCGTAATCGTCTTTTTCACTTTTTTCTTTCCATTCTTCATTTGAACGGAAATTTTTGCAGTTCCTTTTTTTAAACCTTTAATTGTTGCTCCCTTTTTGGATTTCTTTGTGAGTTTAACAATTTTGGCTGCTTTTTTTGTTACTTTCCAAGTAACTTTCTTTGCATTTTTTACTGTCACCTTTTTTGTTTTCCCCACTGTAACGGAAACCTTTGTTCTACTCAATTTTGGTTTTTTTGCTTTTGCATCAGCAGATACGCCCGACATCTGCGGCACAAGCAGGGCAGCTGTTAATAACAGTGTAAGCCCCTTTGCACGAAATACATTTTTTCTCATGCTCTGATTCCTCCTTTTTGACTTTTCCATCAAAACCCCAAAAAAGCAAAATACTGCCATTGTTTTCACAATGACAGTATTTTTAGTTATAAGAGTTTGTTTTGGGGGAAAGTAAATATTGATTTACTTGAGTATTAGTATAACTCACTTCCTGCAGCAAATCCATGATATATCTTGAACGAAAATTGATTTATCATGCACACTTTACGGCTGAACCAAATGTTCTTTACGATAATGGCTTGGAGAACATCCTTCATGCTTTTTAAATTGGCGGCAAAAATGCTCTACATTGCGATATCCACACTGCATACTAATCTCACCAACATCAAAGTCACTTCGAACCAAAAGCATCTTTGCCCGAATCATCCGACTCTCAATCACTTCTGAAATACATGAAATATTTGCAAAATTTTTATACACTTTCTGAAGCGAGCGTGGACTTAGATTTATCCGCTCTGCCATCATTTCCAACGTCCAGTCATATTCCGGATGTGCATAAATATCCCCGCGCAGTTTTTCTACTGTCTCTTATACACATCTGACGCTGCCGACGAAGCTAGAAGTGTAGATCT
>ERZ1027100.660-NODE-660-length-16066-cov-5.470864_pt1 | contig 16066 bp, 11 predicted proteins | sample MGYA00519407_ERZ1027100 | MGnify/ENA primary metagenome ERZ1027100 (study PRJEB26926, sample SAMN06164645) | human gut metagenome | biome: ENVO:00009003; feature: ENVO:2100002; material: ENVO:00002003 | host: Homo sapiens | place: USA | collected 2012 ... | reverse complement strand
AGGTGCTTCAAAATTTTTTTCTCTGATTGTGTTGCACTTGACTTGACAATCTATCATTCAAAAAAAGCAGGTACGTGTTATTGAGGAACTGAAGGAGAAAGTGGTTTGCGAGGCCCTTCTTCACGGAATTGACGCTGGGATTTCATACAAAGATTCTGGAATCGCATGGATAGGATCAATACCTGCACACTGGAAAGTAATAAAAATCAAATGGTTATTTGATGAGGCTGACGAAAGAAACACAGATGAAGCTGCTGAATTGCTAACATTCAGTAAAAAGAGAGGGTTGATACCGTTCTCTGAAGCCTCTGAAAAAATGCCAAGTGCAAGCGATCTGTCCAATTATAAGCTATTGCATATAGGCCAGTTGCTTGAAAATAGAATGCAAGCATGGCACGGTATGTTTATTTGTGCAGACAGAGAGGGATGCGTATCACCAGACTATAGTGTCTTTTCGGCTTCAAAAGAGCGAGAAGTAAATGTGAAGTTCTATGAATATGCTTTTCGTAGCCATATTTGGGTAGAGCAATTTGCAAATGCATCTCGTGGTGTGGGTTCAGGATTTAACCGGCTATACACTCCTCAATTCGGAGCTATCTATACAGTTTATCCAGAAATTAACGAGCAGAATCGAATAGTAGAGTATCTTGACAGAAAAATGGCTCAGTTGAATGCGCTGATTGAGCAGATTGAAGAAAGAATAGAAGGTCTGGAAGAATTAAAAACTACGCTTATCTCAGACGTAGTAACCGGCAAAATTGATGTTCGTGATGTCGAAATCCCAGAATACGAGTTTGTGGATGAGGATGCCGATGCTGATTCGGATAGCGATGACGATTCGGACGATACCGAAGAACAGGAGGAATGATTATGGCTTTTACCAATACCAGAGAAGAAGGGCTGGAGGCCTTAATCGTAAAGTGGCTTGTTGAACAGAACGGATATGAGCAAGGCACCAACGACGACTATAGCAAGGAGTACGCTCTGGATGAGACACGCCTTTTCCGCTTCCTGTCTGAAACGCAGCCGGATGAGATGGACAAGTTGGGCGTATTTAAGTCTGACACCAAAAAGCGTCAGTTTCTGAACCGTTTGCAGGGAGAGCTGGCCAAACGTGGCATTATCGATGTTTTGCGTAACGGCATTAAGGTTTATCCGGCGGATCTGATCATGTTCTACCTCACACCGACCGAGAATAACCAGAAGCAGAAGGAAATGTACGAGAAGAACATCTTCAGCGTGACCCGGCAGCTCCGCTATTCACAGGACGCCGGGAAACTGGCTCTGGATCTCTGCATTTTCATCAACGGCCTTCCCGTCATTACGATGGAGCTGAAGAACCAGCTCACAAAGCAGAATACGGAATATGCCGTCCAGCAGTATAAAGACGACCGTGATCCTCGTGACATTCTGTTCTCCTTCAAACGCTGCATGGTCCACTTCGCTGTGGATGATGCAACAATCAAGTTCTGCACAAAGCTGGCTGGTAAGGACAGCTGGTTCCTGCCGTTCAACAAGGGTTATAACGACGGGGCCGGTAATCCTTCGAATCCGGACGGTCTGATGACGGATTACCTCTGGAAGGACATTCTCACAAAGGCCAAGCTCTCACGCATTATCGAGAACTACGCACAGGTCGTCGAGGAAGTTGACGAGGATACAAAGAAGAAGTCTGTCAAACAGATATTCCCTCGCTATCATCAGTTGGATGTGGTGGAAAAGCTGCTGGCCGATGTTCGTGCCAATGGTGTCGGTAAGCGTTACCTGATTCAGCACAGCGCAGGAAGCGGCAAGTCTAACTCCATCGCATGGCTGGCTCATCAGCTGATCGGCATTGAACAGAATGGCCGTCCGCTGATTGATTCTGTTCTTGTTGTAACTGATCGTCGCATCCTTGATAAGCAGATCCGCAACACCATCAAGCAGTTTATGCAGGTGAAAAATACCGTGGTGTGGGCTGAGCATTCCGGTGATCTCCGGAAAGCTATTCAGGACGGAAAGCGCATCATCGTGACGACCGTTGAAAAGTTCCCATATATCGTTACTGAAATCGGACAAGAGCATAAATCTCATAAGTTCGCCGTTATCATCGACGAGGCTCATTCCGGACAGAGCGGACGCAACTCGGCCCAGATGAACTTGGCCCTTTCCGGCCTCGCCTCTGAAGACGACATGGACAATGAGGATAAGATCAATGCGATGATGGAAGGTCGCAAACTTCTGACAACGGCCAGCTACTTCGCTTTCACTGCCACTCCAAAGAACAAGACCGAGGAAACCTTCGGTGTTGCTTATGAAGAGGATGGCGAGATCAAGCATCGCCCGTTCCACGTCTATACAATGAAACAGGCTATCCAAGAGGGATTCATTCTGGATGTGCTGAAGTATTATACGCCTATCGACAGCTACTATAAGCTAATGAAAACTGTCGATGACGATCCCATGTTCGACAAGAAAAGAGCGCAGAAGAAGCTGCGTTCCTTTGTCGAAAGCAATGAGGTCACAATTGCAAAGAAAGCGGCTATGATGGTTGATCACTTCCACGAGCAGGTTATCGCCAAGAAAAAAATCGGCGGTCAGGCTCGTGCTATGGTCGTTACGGCCAGCATTCCTCGCTGCATTGAGTATTACTACGCTATCAGCAAGTGCCTCGCTGACAGACGGAGCCCGTACAAGGCAATCGTCGCTTTTTCCGGTGAGCACAAGTATAAAGGTCAGGAACCGGCACTTACGTCAGCAGCCATGAACGGCTTCTCCGATGCGCTGATTCCGAAGACCTTCAAGAAGGACCCGTATCGCATACTCATCGTTGCAGACATGTTCCAGACCGGCTTCGACGAGCCGCTGCTCCACACGATGTATGTGGACAAGCCTCTCTACGATATCGGGGCCGTACAGACCCTGTCCCGTCTGAATCGTGCATACCCCGGCAAAGACGACACCTTTGTTCTGGACTTTGCCAATAAGACGTCCGTGATTGAGGAGTCTTTCTCAAAGTATTATCGGACCACGATTCTTTCCGGAGAAACCGACCCGAACAAGCTGTACGACTTAATCGCTGTCATGGAGGACTATCAGGTTTACAGCAACAATGATGTTGAACGGCTGGTAGACCTGTTCCTGAGTGGCGCAGAACGTGACCGCCTTGATCCGATATTGGACGCTTGCACGGCGGTTTACAAGCAGCTCGAAACGGATGATCAAATCAAGTTTAAGAGCTCTGCGAAGGCCTTTGTGCGTACTTACGGCTTCCTCGGAGCCATCCTGCCTTACGGTAATGTGGAATGGGAGAAGCTCTCGATCTTCTTAAATCTGTTGATTCCGAAGCTGCCGTCGCCTCGTGAGGACGATCTTTCAGAGGGCATCTTAAGCACAATAGACCTTTCGAGCTATCGCAACGAGGCCCGTGAAATGATCTCCATTCGCTTGGAGGATCAGGATGCGGAAATCGCACCGGTACCTGCGGGTAAGACCGGACACATTGTGGAGCCTGAAATGGATCTGCTTTCCCGAATCATTTCCGACTTCAACGATATGTTTGGCAACATCAACTGGAACGACGCCGACAATGTTCAGCGTCAGATTCTCGAAATACCTGCGATGGTATCCAGAGATAAGAAGTATCAGAACGCCATGCGTAATTCCGATGAACAGAGTGCCCGTTTGGAGAGTGAACGTGCTCTTCAGCAGGTTATCTTTTCGATCATGGCAGATAATATGGAACTGTTCAAACAGTTTCAGGATAATCCATCCTTTAAGAAGTGGTTGTCGGATCTGGTGTTCCATCTGACTTACAATCCGGAAGGCAAGGAGTATATTATGCCGGGTCCGGAGCAGAAATCACCCGTGTACGATTTTCCGACGCAGGAAACGCTGATGGTCGCTGAAGACCCGTCTCCGTATGGCGATAAAAAGGATGAAGAGTAATCTGTAACAAGGTGGAGAATGCAATGAGTGATTCTTTTGACAAGACTTTAAGTGGAGGAAAGTTCGACGAGGTTTTTACCGAGGTGTCCCATACAGAGACCCTTGGTCTTAAAAACCCGGAACAACTGCGCCTTTTTCACCTCAACGTCAATAACAATGCATTCTCCTCCGATCAGCTTGAAGTGTTTCTGAGGAAGAACATCGGTCAGTATGTGTTCTCTCGTGCCCAGATTGAAAATTATCGAATTGAAGATGATGTGTTTAGCGTTGGTCTGGATGCCATTGAAATTATGAAGCGCAACGGCGCACCGGGTAAAAAGGGTACCGGTAATGATCTCGGTGAAATCCTGCTGTATGTTTTCTTGGAGCAGGTTCTTGGAGCACCTAAAATCTTGAGCAAAGTAGAACTCCAAACCGGCGCAAAGCAATTTGATAGCAAATGTGACGGGATTCATCTTCTCTCGTTGGAGCAGACCTTTGGTATGCCGTACTACCACATGGTATTTGGAATCTCCAGCATTGTGGGTGATATGAAAAAAGCTGTGGACTCTGCCTTCGACGCCGTTGTGGAGATCGAAAAGCAAAGCACACAGGAACGTACCCTTGCAGAAAACACGGTTTTCAGCAAGTCGTTTGATCAGGATACCATTCAAAGAATTAAGGATTTGCTCGTTCCGAGCAAGGGTCCGAAAGTTCCATGCGATACTGCCTATGGAGTATTCCTTGCGTATAATCTGGGCCTCAAGGCTGCTAATTACAGCGGAGTCGATTTCAGACGTGCGCTGACCCAGAAAATGGACACGGACATTAGAAATCACGCCTCGTATATTGCGGGTAAAATCAATGCGCTTGGTCTGGATATGCACTCATTCTATTTCTACATCCTGCCGCTCAATGATGCGGATGTTGAGAAAGCCCAGATCATGGATCGTGTGATGAATGGGGGTGGCAGACCTTGAGCAATCAAACACTGCAGAACCTTGGCGATGCCATTTTCGGGGACATTGACAACAATCCCTTCCTGAATGAACTCTACGACAACATCCTTTATAACTATGCCATCACCAAGTTTAACCTCACGGAAAAACGGCAAATGAGAGAGGTTGATGTAGTGTCGGCATTACGGTTTGCCGACCTACTGTCCAAATCAACACATGCGGTTAATCGGGACAAGCATAAAATGTGGGCGCAGGAGATAATCATCCTGCTGTATTCTCTATACCCGGACAATCCCGATGTAAGGTTTTATGCCGGATCAGTGTTTGCGAACACCGGGAATTATCAAGCAAGGAAGATAATCGAGAGCGACTTCTACGGCACGACCGCATTAGAGCGTTTCTTCGCTGAATACCAGAATGATTATTTGACAATTCCTGCAGCACCGGAACTTCGGTTCTTCGGCGCACAGAAAAATGCTTACGATCATCTCTCGGATGATCACTTCAGCTATTCCGGTCCGACATCTATGGGTAAGTCCTTCCTCATGAGAATGTACATCAAGGACCAGATACAGCGTGGGGTAAAAATGAACTTCGCCCTGATTGTCCCAACAAAGGCACTGATCAATGAGATCTACAAGCAGGTCATTGACGAGGACCTTAAGAACCTTTTGTCGGAGCACAATTATAAGGTGGTCACCGCCGCCGGGGATATCGCTTTGGAGGGCAAGCATAACTTCATACTTGTGCTGACTCCGGAACGACTGTTATATCTGCTCATCAGCAAACCGGATTTGCAAATCGACTATCTATTCATCGATGAAGCGCACAAACTGTCCGGAAAAAATAGCCGTGGGCCGTTCTACTATAAAACCGTGGATATGCTTCTCAGAAGGAAGAAGAAGCCGCACTTCGTCTTTGCCTCACCCAATATTCCAAATCCAGAGGTATATCTAAAGCTGCTGACAGACATCGAAACTGACGGTGACAATAGCCACCTTCGTTCCACTTTTTCACCGGTGGCCCAGATTAAGTTCAGCATCGACCTCAATAATTTCACAGTCAGCGTATATAACGACCATATCGGTGAGTTGGATTACCTTGCGGAGATCAAAGACAGAAATGCTTCTCTGGTTTCGTTCCTTCTGATGTTTGAAAGAATAAACCGGGATCTTCCCTTTGAGCGAAAGCAGCAGACCATAGTATATTGCAACGGTAGAAATAAGGCGATTGAAAATGCGCTTGCTTTTGCAGATCAGCTTTCGGAAATTCAGGATAATGACCTGAATGCACTGGCAAGGGATATCACGAATGAAGTACACGGCGACTACTATTTGGCTCAGATTATAAAAAAAGGCGTCGCATATCATATTGGATACCTACCAGCTGCCATCAGAATGCGTATCGAGGACATGTTCCGTCGTGGCAAAATCACGACTATGTTCTGTACCAGCACCTTACTTGAAGGTGTCAATCTCCCAGCGGATAATCTGTTCATTACCGATAACAAGATTTTCCGAAAGGTTATGACGCCGGTTGACTTCCGAAATCTGATAGGACGTGTCGGACGCATCCGTTTCAACCTTTACGGGAATGTATTCTTCGTCTCGCAGGGTGAAAAGCTGAAACAGGAAGACTATGTGGACCTTTTGAAGAAAGAGGTCCCGAAGCAAACGCTTTCTATCGAGGCTGGACCGAAGAGCCTAACAAACGCTGAAAAGAAATATGTCGTTGAGGCACTACTACAGGGCAATATTGAACTTGTAAAAAGAAATGACGCACAGTCAGAGGAAGCCTATGTAATGATGCGTAAGTTTGCCCTCATTCTTTTAAGGGATATTATGCAGGACAACGACAGCCTTGTAAGGCGTGAGTTCTCTAATCTGCTGACACCCAAGGATGAAGCGAAAATACGAGAAGCCTTTACTGATCCGTTCACAGAACCGGATGATGATATCAACACCTCGGTGGATCAGACGAAAAACCTACGTGCCGCTATCGCAATGGGCCTGAAATACCCTGACCGTGTAGATGGCAAGTTCAATTATGACGACGTTTTGGCTTTCCTTGAAAAGCTGAGTCGAATCTTCAAATGGGGAAAGTATGAGGCATCCACGCTCGGAAAGCCGACGCTTCTGCGTTGGTATGCGGTTGTTCTTATTCAATGGATGGAAGGTACCGGCCTTAGCAATATCATGAAAAAGGCACTGGAGTACCGGCAACAGCACCCTGATAACTTCTGGGTGAACCGAGGCCAGAAAGAATACTACGACGATGGACTCCGGCACCGCAATATCGTATTTGCCGACACCTTGGAGGTCATTGATAACATTGTGCTGTTCAGCATTTCAAACTACTTCCTTCGCTTCTCGAATGAGTATAAGACGGTCCATCAGCTGAAGGAGTTTGATAACAACTGGTACGAATTTGTAGAATACGGAACGACGAATCCAATAACAATCCTTCTTCAGCGGAACGGATTCTCTCGTGAGGTATCCACATATATCCGGAACAACAAGGATGAGTTTATTATCGAAGGGCCGGATGGAAAATGGCATCTGAGCACGGCATTGCTTGAATGCTCAAATACTAACGCTCGAACAGAGGCGTCGAGTGTACGATACAACATGCCGGAGCTGTTTATAGCTGAAAGCGGTAATGTGTAAAAGTAAGATAGACTACACGATATCCGGACTTATTCGTAGATTAAGCAGGAGGAACGGTGAATGCAACAGATATTTAGCAACACAACTTTAACAGTCAATCAGTTGATCGAAAAGATCGATACAGGAGAACTTGGCCTTCCGGAACTTCAGAGGCCGTTTATCTGGAAGGATTCAAAGGTGCGTGATTTGTTCGATTCCATGATGTGCGGGTATCCCATCGGTTATTTGATGCTGTGGGAGTGTCCTACGCTTGAGAAGAAGAAAACCATCGGAACAGACACCCACAACTATGAATCTCCGAAGCAGGTAATCATTGATGGCCAGCAGAGACTGACCTCCCTTTATGCCGTTATGAAAGGGAAAAAGGTCATCAATTCAAAATACGACGAGAAGTCTATCGTGATTTCCTACTGCCCGGTGAAGAATAAGTTCGAGGTTGGTTATCAGGCGACGAAAAAAGACCCTGAATGGATCTACAACATCAGCGAAGTGTTCACTACATCGAATATTACAAAGCTGATCATCAACTTTACCAAGAGGCTGGATGAATATCGGTCCTCCAAAGGTGAAACGCTGAGCGACGAGGAACAAGATCTGATTTCCGAAAACATCACTGCGCTTTCAAATTTGAAACAACACACGCTTCCGGTATTTGATATCAAGGCCAACGCCGAGGAAGAGGATGTTTCAGAGATCTTTGTTCGTGTCAATTCCGGCGGTGTTGCTTTGAAGCAGAATGACTTTATTCTGACGCTCCTCTCGCTCTATTGGGATGAGGGCCGAAAAGAGATCGAGCAGTTCAGCATGGAGTCAACATACCCATCCAAAGACAAGATCACATCGTACAATCAGCTTACCGAGGTTACAGCGCAGGATGTCATCCGTGTGGTCATGGCTTATGCATTTGATAGAGCTCGTTTGAAATATGGGTATAAACTGCTTCGTGGAGCTGACTTTGATAAAAAAGGTGCGGTTGATGAAACTCTGCGTGATCAGCGTTTCGATGTGCTTAAGGCAAAGCTCCCAGACGTTCTAAACGTCCACAACTGGCACGAGTTCTTGAAATCTATCATGAATGCCGGTTATCTGTCCGGTGATCTGATCCTTTCGGGAAACGCAATCTACTACACCTATGCATTCTACCTCATCGCAAAGTATAGGTTTAATGCGTCGTACAACGAGAATTTGCATTTAACATCGCTGTGGTTTTTCTATGCGTCTCTTGTCTCGCTCTATACTGGATCATTTGAATCCACGGTCGAAAACCACCTGAACTCTATCAAGGAACTAACATCGCTGGAAGAATACAAGCGATTCATTTTGTCAAGGGTTGAGGAGCGGCTTACAAACGACTACTTCGATATTACTCTTATCGGTTCCGAGGGCTTGGCAGTATCGGGCCGAGGCAATAATGCTTGGAACGCCTTTGTAGCCGCATTAAACATTCTGAATGCAAAAATTCTGTTCTCGAAGAGTAATCTGCTCGTCAGCAAATTATTCGAGCCCGGTACTGACGGTAAGAGAAAGTCACTGGAGAAGCATCACCTTTTCCCGAAGGCTTATCTGAAGACGCTGGGTTATAACGACGCTAAGATCAACCAGATGGCTAACTACGCCTTCATCGATTGGAAGGATAATATGGAGATACTCGATGAGGCTCCCTCGATTTATTATCCTGTTGTTTGTGAGGGCCGCAGCCCTGAAGAAATCCAGCGTATGGAAGAAGAAAATGCGCTTCCGCACGGTTGGGAGAATATGCCTTATGAGGACTTCCTGATTGAGCGCAGAAAGCTGATGGCGGCAAAAATTAAAGCTGCATTTGAACAGCTGAAGAAGAATGTTGAGTGATCACGAATGAAAATCGGACGAAATGACCCATGCCCATGTGGTAGCGGAAAGAAATATAAGCATTGCTGTCTTTTGAAAGAATCCATGAGTACCGGTGATCTGATTAGGGCTGCTGTTCAGAATGCCGGTTACAAAGAGGACATCGCAAATGTCCTTTGCAATTTGAGTGAATATATGAAGCGGAAACTATGGTGGGGCGCTTGCCATGCAAGCTGTTCTGCCTTATATGTTGCGCTTTCTGAACTGGGGTATTCTCCCAAGCTATGCATAGGAGAAATGCTTGGGCAAGGTCTCTATTTCGATCACTCATGGATAGAACTTGATGGCCAAATTCTCGATATTGCAATCAGCATGACTCTTTTGGGAGGCGCACCGGTCTCTGAGCCGATTGTGTTCGGAAAGAATATCCGAAGTGGTAAGGAGCCTGTGATAAAGTACGGGGTTCCCGGACGTGGTATTGAAGGAGAAACGCTGGTCGTTAATAGCCTTCCATTTATAGATTACATGGACGGATTCCCTGATGAGAAGAATGGCTTATGGGGAGTGGTTCAAGAACTTCTCGGAAGAAAAGTAGACATACCGGATCTGCGTGAAAAATATAAAAATGTGGAACGTGTTATTGTACGTGAAGAAGCGGAGTAACATACCTTTTAATTATTCCACACTTTTTAATTATTCCTCCGACAGTCGGCTTTGAGGGGTAAGTTTCAAAGGCCACAGAACCGGCCAGCGACAATCGAATAAACAGAATAAGGGCTTCCGAAGCTCTGCTGTGAAACACAGCGGAACCTCGAAAGCCCTTTATTTCAAGCCTTTTTCAGCACTTATGTGCCGGAGAAGGCTTTTTCTGTTTGTATCAAAGACAGCGTCTTTATAGATCCACCATATAATACTGGCTCTGATGGCTTTGTATATAACGATAACTTCAATTTTACAATTGAAGAATTAGCCACAAAGTTAAGTATCGATGAAGAAGATGCAAAGAGAATTCTTGATCTAACCAAAAGAGGTTCTGCTTCGCATTCAGCATGGCTTATGTTTATGTACCCACGTTTATTATTAGCGAGAGATTTGCTTACAAACGATGGTGTTATTTTCATTTCCATCGATGACAATGAATGTCATAATTTGAAACTATTATGCGATGATGTTTTTGGAGAAGAAAATTTTGTTGCCAGTATTATTGTTCAAGCAAATAAGAGGGGGCAGACTTATAAGCAACTTGCTAAAACACATGAATACCTTTTTGTTTACACAAAGAATATTTCGACTGAGCTAAATGAGTTAAACAAGGTTCAAGGAGCTTTTTCTAAAAAAGATAATATCGGTGAATTTGAAGAAAGAGAATTAAGGAATCGTAACCCGAAATTTGGTAAATTTAACAGACCGAATCTTTTTTATCCGATTTACACAAATCCTAATTTAGTAGATGAATGTGGATATTGTCCTGTTTCGCTTGACAAAAGTGACGATTTCAGCATTGAAATTCTGCCTTTGAATAGTGAAGGTGAGGAAAGCTGTTGGCGTTGGGGGCAAGATAAATTTAAGCGTTTTAATAATTCTACGCAGTCTATGGAGAGCGAATTGGTTGCCAAGAGAAAAAGCACCGGTGAATATGGATGCTATGAGAAATATAGAAAGGGAACATTTAAAGCAAAAACCATTTGGTATGAAGACAAATTGGTTGGCGATATATCCGAGGAAGATGATGATATTTGGGAAGAAATAAGTGTTATTACCGAGCAAGGTTCAAAAGAACTGACTGCTTATGGCATGGGCGATGCATTCGATTTCCCAAAACCAACATATCTAATAAAAAAAGCATTTCATATAGGCTCTAATGATGGAGATTTGTGTTTGGACTTTTTCTCGGGATCTGCGACATCCTTTGAATCTTTGCTTTCTTTAAATGCAGAGATTAATGGAACAAGAACGATCATTGCAGTTCAACTACCTGAGGACTTAGATGAAAAACTATCTAAGGGTTCTAAAACTGAACAAGCAAAAACACAAAAGGTTATTGATTTCTTAGATAGTGTAAATAGAAATCACACTCTCAATCAGGTTGGTTTGGAGAGAATACAAAGAGCTTTATTGAAAATTAAGGAAAATTATCCTGATACAACCGCAGACCTTGGATTCAAGCACTACACCCTTGAAGAGCCAAATAGAACCACACTTGACAAGTTGGAGAAATTTGTTCCTGAAGATCAAGGTATGGTCCTTACCAATGATATTCTAACGGACTTTGGAACACAAACTGTACTAACAACATGGCTTGTCAGGGATGGATATGGGTTTAATGCTGATGTAAAAGCTATAGATTTTGAAGGATATATCGGTTATTATATTGACAAGCATCTTTATCTTATAGATGCCAATATCACAGATGCAGCAATTGCGGCCATCGTAGATAAATACGAAATGGATGGGAATTTCAATGCTGAGAACGTGGTTATTTTTGGATATAGTTTTATTTGGACAAAGACAGAAGAATTAAAGATGAATTTAGCAAGGCTCAAAGATACGGAGAAAAACCTTCGTATAAACTTTGATATTCGTTATTAAGGAGGCGTTTTATGGAATTAATCCTCCAACAACAATTGCCACATCAACAGAAAGCTGTCGATGCTATTGTTGATGTATTTAAAGATGCATATATTACTGCACCAACTCAGTTTTATACTAACCCGACTTTTTCTTTAAAAGATGCTCATATTGCGAATAATATAAGAACCTTGCAAAGTGTCCTTCCAGCAGAATATCGTTCAAGCGTACCAATCTCAGAAAGTGATTATCTTAATCTTGATATAAAAATGGAAACAGGTACAGGAAAGACTTATGTATATACGAAAACGATTTTTGAAATGCATAAGAGATATGGATTTAACAAGTTTATTATTGCAGTACCTTCCTTGGCTATTAAAGCTGGTACAGAACAATTCTTGAATGAACCTTATGTAAGGCGTCACTTTACTGATAGTTGTGGTTATGGCACTGAAATTGAAACGCTGGTTTTAGAAGCACCAAAGAAAAAGAAAAAAGGGCACTCGTATTTTCCTAGCGTTGTAAGTGACTTTGTGAAAGGCTCTTGCCAAAACACAAAGAAAATCTATGTTTTGCTTGTTAATATGCAGTTGTTAACAAGCAACTCAAAGAAGAATGGAAGAGATACCGGCTTGTTATGGCGTGACGATTATGATAATGCTGTTGAGGGGTTCTATAGACCTTTTGAGGCAATAGCTTCTACAAAGCCAATTGTTATGATTGATGAACCACATCGTTTTTCTCGTGATCAAAAAGCTTTCAAAACAATACTTGAACAAATAAAACCACAAGCTATTATTCGCTATGGTGCCACATTTCCAGAAACAACATCTGGAAGTGGTAGAAAGAAAACCATTATAAGAGATTATCAAAATCTGTTATATGATTTGAATGCTTGTGCCTCCTTCAATCAGGGACTTATAAAAGGCGTTGCCAAAGAACATTTTGAACCGGTTTCAAAGAAAGAAGAGAAAGTGAAAATTACTTCTATTGATAGCAAGGAAGCTGTGCATTTTCAGTACAAAAAGAAAGATGAAGCAACAAAAACATTCACTTTAAAAACAAGTGATTCTCTTGCTATAATGAACGATGCTTTTGAAGGCGTTACTATTTCTGCAATTGATAAAACAAGTGTTGAATTCTCTAATGGAATAGTCAAGCACTCAGGTGAAGAACTTGATGTTGATATTTATATGACCTCATATCAAGAGCAGATGCTCCGTCTTGCTCTTCAACGTCATTTTGAAACGGAGAAAGAGAATTTTTGTAGCAGAAAATATAAAATTAAAACTTTGGCATTATTCTTTATAGATGATATTACCTCTTACAGAATGGGTGATGATGGCAAAAAGCCATACCTTCTTACTATATTTGAAACCATGTTGAAGGAACAGATTGAAAAAACAATTTCTTCTCTTGATGAACATGATGTTGAATACAAAATATATCTTGAAGCAAGTCTTGCAGATATTAGTGCTTGTCATGCCGGATATTTTTCACAGGATAATAGTGACTCTGACGAAAATATTGCAAAGGAAGTTGATGTGATTCTTCATGGAAAGAAACAGTTATTGTCATTAAAAAATAAAGATGATAGTCCAAATACACTTCGTTTCTTGTTTTCTAAATGGACATTGAAAGAAGGATGGGATAACCCAAATGTTTTCACTATCGCTAAGCTCCGCTCAAGTGGCAGCGAAAATAGTAAACTTCAAGAGGTAGGTCGTGGTTTAAGGCTTCCAGTGGATGAAAATGGTAACAGAATATCAAATGAAGAGTTTACCCTCAATTATATTGTTGATTTTACTGAAGCAGACTTTGCACAAAAACTTGTGGATCAAATAAATGGAGAACTTCCACAGGCAGCTACCATTTCAGAAGAAAAACTAGAAGCAGTGGCTCAAAAACTTGGAAAGACAAGTGATGACTTATTTGATGAGCTGTATGACAAGCATTACATCGATAGACACAATAATATTAAATCTGAAACGCGTGATTTATTCTTTGCACAGTATCCTGATTTTGCTGCTGGTTTATCAGCCGGAAAGATAAAAGACCGAAACAAGGAAAAACCAAAGCCTGTAAAGATTCGCAAAGCTGTTTACAATGAAATAAAAGAATTATGGGAAACTATAAATCACAGATATCTGCCATTTTATGATAATGATTTGAACGATAACATAGACGATGTCGTTCTTGCTCTTTTTGAAAAACCAGGAGTCTTTACGGATTTAGTAATGCGCAGCGAACGTGATAAAGTCGGAAGTAATGGAATGGGAATGAATGTTGTTAGAGAAACCGGTGTTCAGTATGTTATTCACAAGACTATTCCATATGGTGTTTTCTTAAAAAGAATTTCAACTGCAACAAATCTTCCCATCGAGGTTTTGCATTTGGCACTATGCAAGTATGCAAAGAAGCATGGCACTGACTTCACTTCACATCTCAATGAGAATTCTGTCGCTGGATTCTGTGCTGAATTTACTAATTGGAAAAACGAGAACTTGCAAGGTAGATTTAGATATGAACGAAGTAAGGCTCCTCTAGGTGCTACTGCTCTCACTTATGCCGATGGAATGGTAAGAAATGAAATATCACAAGGAAGAATTGGAACGAAACTCGTGCCGGGTATTCCAAGTGAAAAGTATCTGTATGATGCTTATGCGTACGATTCTACTTTGGAAAAAAATAATATCACAGCAGATATCGAAGAAGTAATTGTGTACGGAAAAATTCCTCGTTCTAGTATTGCTATACCTACAATTACGGGCGGTATGTATAGTCCAGACTTTATGTATGTTGTTAAGCATAAAAACGGAGACCGGGAACTCAATATTATTGTTGAAACAAAAGATGTTGAAAATAAGACCGACCTTAGAGGAACAGAAAAAGCAAAAATAGATTGTGCCAAAGTGTTCTTTGATATGTTAATTGCTGATGGTTACACTGTTTATTTTAGAGACCAGCTGGGCAACAAGCAAATGGCTCAAATTATCAATGAAGTCATGAAGGATGTTGATCTATGAATAAAAGTGAAATATTGGATTTAATTTTACTTAAGCAAGAAGGCTCATATTGGGATTTCAAAAGAGAATGGTATTTCCAGGATAAAAAGGCAGATTTACTCCATGACATCATTTGTATGGCAAACAACCTATCGAATAGAGATGCCTATATTATTGTCGGGGTTGATGAGGAAAATGATTATTCATTTTCCTCTGTAAAATCCGATCCAAACAGAAAGAATACACAACAATTGGTTGATTTTATTCGAGAGAAACATTTTGCAGGTGGTATCAGACCGATCGTCAGTGTTGAAAGTCTTGACTTTGGCGAAATTGAAATAGATGTAATTGTTATACATAACAGTGATGCAACGCCATTTTACTTAACTGAAAACTTTCAATCTGTAATGCCTAATAACATTTACACACGAGTAATGGATTCTAATACGCCGAAAAATAAATCCGCTGATTTACCACATATTGAGACACTGTGGAAAAAGCGTTTCGGATTGCTTTCATCACCATTGGAAAGAATGATGATCTATCTAAAAAATCCTGATTTGTGGAAAAGCTCTCCAAACGATTACCCTACAAAAAAACAGTATTACAGTTTTTTCCTGAATTTACAATCGAGACTGTTCATGATGAAAGCAAAAATGGATATCAGTATTATCTATTTAACCAAACGGATATTCATCCTAGATGGTATGACATCAACTTGTATTATCACCAAACAATGCTTGCTTCATTAGAAGGTCTATCTCTTGATGAAGGGCGTTATTTTACACCATCGCCCAAAACAGATGGAATCTCATTAACACAATACCATCATTGGGATATTTCGTTTAAGTATTATATCAAAGACTCTATTGAATATATTGTTCATAAGTTTTACTATAATTCGGATGGTGACGATGAAACGATTGCACATGATCGATTTATGAAGTGTATTTTGGTATTTGAAACGAATACTGAAAAAGAAGAATTTAAACACTTTGTTGCGAACAATTGGGGAAACAAACCAAAATACAATAAAAATATTTGGATGCCTTATTTTAGAAAAATCGAGGGTTATAATATAGAGGCTGTCTCTTATACACATCTGACGCTGCCGACGAAGCTAGAAGTGTAGATC
>ERZ1027100.648-NODE-648-length-16340-cov-5.528707_pt1 | contig 16340 bp, 10 predicted proteins | sample MGYA00519407_ERZ1027100 | MGnify/ENA primary metagenome ERZ1027100 (study PRJEB26926, sample SAMN06164645) | human gut metagenome | biome: ENVO:00009003; feature: ENVO:2100002; material: ENVO:00002003 | host: Homo sapiens | place: USA | collected 2012 ... | reverse complement strand
GGAGTCTCGTGGGCTCGGAGATGTGTATAAGAGACAGGAGTTTACAGTCCATACTCCACAATGAAGAAATTCAAGACAAAGAAATAGCTTCTGTTTCTTACAAATATTTCTACTGTAAAGATTGTTCTGATTCTGTTTTCTGCAAAAGAAATAAGAAATATTGAGATATTAGGAAATCATAGGATTATAATATTTAACATCAAAAACAGGATTGAGTTTATTCTGCTCAATCCTGTTTTTGCCATATTCCCTTTTTCTTTAAAGTTTATTATATGAATCCGCAGGAATAAAAAAGCTGATTTCTATTTGCAGTAATTCACTTGCCTGCTATAACAGGGAGTCTTATTGCCTTGTGATAGACGAGCTGGATTCTGGTATTTATGAGTATTTACTGGGAGAATGCCTGGAAGTTATGCAGGATAAAGCTAAGGGACAATTGATTTTTACATCACATAACTTACGCCCATTGGAGATCCTTGAAAACGATTCTTTGCTTTATACGACTGTGAACCCCGAGAATTGCTATATAAAATCTAGTTATATTAAAAATACGCAAAATACCCGGTTATCTTATTTGCGGACGATCAAGCTTGGCGGGCAAAAAGAAAAGCTCTACAATGGAACAAATATATATGAGATGGAGCTTGCTATGAGGCGGGCAAGAAGGCAGTACTGACCAATGGATTTATAAAAAAATCGCAGAAGACACCAAAGGCAGAAAAAGAACTGGCAAAGAAGTATAAAGCAGATTATGAACGGAACAAGAAATCCCAGCCTGAGTATAGTGAAAAAACTTGCACAGGGATTAGGGATGCAATTAAAGCTGGAATTTGTTCTGATGCCAACCAAAAATAAAATGTAAAGAGTATGAGAAAATAGGAACCGCAGGAATTCATATTATATAATAGGTACGTATATCAGTAACTATGAATATTTGACAGGTGTATCATCATTATTATCTGCAGAGACCTGACATTGGGATACCCCATGTCAAAATAGGCATAATCTCAAAAAAACAATGGAAAGTTGCCGATTTTTACAAAAGAAAGCTTGACAGTAACATCGGAAACTGTATAATAATATTAACAGAACCCACCACGCCTCTGATTTTTCATGCGCAACCCGGTGGGACTTTTTCATTTATGGGGTGTTTTATGTATCAATATCCAAAACAAATATTAACAATAGCACAGCAGGTGAAATCATATATTGATGCTGGAATGGTAATTACTTCTCATGCGAACGTAGAAAAGGCGTTAAAGACAGTTGGATTTTATCGCTTGCGTGGATATTCGTTCCATTTATATGATAATGCTTCAAAGAAGTATGTTCCTGGAACAAAGTTTGAAGATATTTTAAAGTTGTATCAATTTGATCAGGAATTATCTGCGTTGATTTTTTCAATGATTTCCAAGATTGAAGTGACTTTGAGAGTACGATTGGTGGAAGCATTGCTAATACACGGAGAACCACTTGTTTTGCAGGATTCATCGATTTTTAAAGAGAAAAAACTGTATTGGCAGAATATGTCTACTGTAGCGTCAGAAATTGCTCGATCTAATGATGTGTTTATAAAACATAATTTTGATAATCATGATGGAGAGGTGCCTGTATGGGCAGCTGTTGAAGTTCTTTCATTTGGTACGCTATCGAAGATAATTAAGAATTTGAAAACAGGCACTGGAAGTTCATATTCTATCTTGGCGTTAAACTACCAGTATAAATCAAAAAAAGGAAATTTGGTAAAACCATCACAGAAAATGCTTGCTTCATGGATACAGGGCGTTTCAGTATTGCGTAATATGTGCGCTCATAATTCCAGAATTTATAATCGCACAATACATACGACACCGGAAATTCTGGATGTAGATAAGGTTGTGCCATCGCCAGCACATAATGGTTTGTATCAAATCTTACTGGCGATGAAGTATCTGCGCTCATCCGATGAGGAGTGGGTGACATTTGTAGCTGCTTTCGATAAGCTGATTCAAAATAATATTGATGTAGTCAGTCTTACAGCAATGAATCTTCCGGCGGATTGGAAGGCACACTTAAGTGTATAAATGCAGCAGGAAGGCATAAAATAGTAAAGCAGACCTACCCAAGCTTTTTTGCTCAAACCGGTTAGGCCTTCGGCGGAGTGTTACGATAAGCACTTCGCCATTTTTTATGATTGGAAACAAACCGAATTTTAAGAGGGTATCATTACATTACCTCTCTATATGGTAGCATTTTTCGATATTTAACCGAATCAAGTAAGTCCCCTGCTTCAATTGCAAAAAGCAACAAGCAGTGGGTAGGCTATTCCATTTCCGCTCCCTATTGCTGGTTTGATCTTCCGCAGTTCGATACAATAATATAACCTGTTTTTTTCTCTTTTGGGAGCTGTTTCGGCAGCTCTCAAATTTTTTTTGAAAAATTTGATTTTCGGGTGAGAGTTTTTCGCTTTTTTTGTACCTATATAAGTGAAAGACTTTTAACACTGTTTTTGGGGAAGGAGGTTGGAGGCATGTACGATACAGAAAAGAGTATCGAATTGGTAAAAAAGCGAATGCATGAATACCACTGCCGCCAGGAGCGGCGCACAGTCTGCCGTCTGTCCGTTCTGTGTGCCCTGTGCTGTTCCTGTCCCTTGTGGGGGCAATGGGGATCATGCAAAGCCGGCCAATAAACGCCACGGGAATGTACGGCACAATTCTGCTGCATGAGGGCGCAGGCGGCTATGTGTTGGTGGCTGTCATTTCCTTTACTGTGGCAGTTGTGATTACCGCATTATGTATCAAATTCAGAAAAAGAGAACAAAAGAGTCAAGACGCAGAAGATCATGTATAAAGAAAGGAGAGGTGAACGTATGAAGAAAAAGTTATTAGCCGGGATTCTGGCGCTTGCACTGTGTTCCACCAATATGCCCCCCCAGACCATATTTGCGGGGGAATTTACTTCAGGAAATCCGGATGTAGTGTCTGAGGAAGATACTCCAGAGATTTTTACCAATGAGGAGCAGGAAGCAGCAGGAGAGACAAATGAGGACTTGTTTGTATTCAGTTCGGAGGAGGCTCCTGAATTTAACGATACCCCCGATGAGGCAATGGCTGCTACGGAAAATGCACAAAATGGAGTAATTGATTTAACTGAGGATGCTAATGTTACGGACGGAGTTTATACCATAAATATAGCAGAAGATTACAAATTCACATGCAAGAAAAGTCCGGAAACGTCAAATAGAATTGTGGTTGATGGAACGAATACTTCAGAGCAAGACAACATCAACATTTATCTTGATAACGTAAATATCAAAACATCTGCTGGTTCGGCACTGCAAATAAATAATAATGTTAAAGCTACAGTTACTATCTATTTAACAGGCATAAATAACCTTACAACAACTAATCAAAGCTCTGCTGGTTTACAGAAAGATAACGAAGCTCAGCTTATAATAACCAATGCTTCAGACACTACTACAGGAATCTTAAAAGCTAGTAGTGATGGGAGTGGGTATGGTGCCGGAATTGGTAGCGGCAATTACGGATCTTGCAAGAATATTACCATTAATAGTGGTTTTGTAGATGCTAAATCTAAGTTTGGTGCTGGAATCGGTAGCGGCCATCAGGGATCTTGCGATAATATTACCATTAAAAGTGGTTCCGTAAATGCTAAATCTATGAATGGTGCCGGAATTGGTGGCGGCCATCACGGATCTTGCAATAATATTACCATTAATAGTGGTTCCGTAAATGCTAAATCTATGCATGGTGCCGGAATTGGTAGCGGCAATTACGGATCTTGCAATAATATTACTATTAAAAGTGGTTCTGTAACTGCTAGTTCCACGAGTGGTGCCGGAATTGGTGGCGGCCTTTACGGATCTTGCAATAATATTACCATTAGTGGCGGTTCTGTAAATGCACAAGTTGGTTGCACTCCTCACCAGAATTTGGATAGCTCTGGTAGCTACGACCCTAAAAGCCCTGAAGTGTATCTCTGCGTTATTCCTAATACAAAAACTAAATCAGTAGCTATAGATAATAAAGTCTGGGAACCATCTAATCATAAAGCGGTTGAATCTACGAATACAAATCTATATGCATGGCTAACCGGAGAAGATCATCTTATAACTGTTGAAAAAGAGACTAAAAGTTATATCTTTAATTCAAATTCAGGGACATTTAGTGAAGGTAAACGTGATGTTACCAGTGATATTTTTGAATTTAACGGTTCTGAGTTTACTTATGATGGAAACACACACTCTCCTAACATCACTACGAAGAACAACATTAAAGGTGTAGGAAACTTCACTGTAAAATATTTCAAGGAAGATAATTTGCAAGCCGAGATAAACGAGCCTAAAGATGTTGGTACTTATATTGTAAAGATTACTGCTGTAGAAGAGGGCGATTTTTACAATGCATATTCTGGTTATTTAACAAACGACAATTGGAAATTTGCTATTAATCTTACCCCTACAATTACTACATATAAAGATGAGTATGATGGAAATCCTCATCCAGTTATCAGTATTGAAGAAAGTACAATTCCACCAAATAGTATTATTGAATACAGTGTTGATAATGGACAAACATGGTATATTTTGAATTCTAACGATAATATTCCTACTGTAAGTACGGTAAGGGAAGCAGAAAATACTAAAATTTTTATACGGATATCCAATTTCAATTCCAATTCCAATGATGATACCTGGACTTCACAAGAATATCAAGCAATCATCAAGCGAGCAACCTCAACACCAAATTTTCCATCAATAGACACAATCTCCGTTCCATGGTCCTGTAAGAAAGTAAAAGATATTGATCCTAATTCTCTTCCTCAAAACTGGAATTGGCAGGCAAACGATGCAAATAATGATTTACAGGTTGGAAATAATTCTGCTACCGCAATTTACAATGGCAGTGATAAGGGAAATTACGAAAAAGAAACTTTCACTTACACAATCATCAGAAAGGAATGTGAACACAAAAATACCGTGGGATGCTACTACTCCTCTCCATCCTGTACTTCCAACGGTTACAGCGGAGATACCTATTGTAACGACTGCGAGAGAACCATCTATTACGGCTCCACGATTTCCGCATACGGCCATGACTATGATAACGGTGTTATCACTACAGAACCAACTGCCGAAACCGACGGAATCATAACTTACACCTGTAAACGATGCAAACATCAGGATACAAAAAACCTCGGAAAACTTGGTGACGGGGAACCTTATATTGAGGGAAGTTTCCAGAAGAAAGGCTGGGATGCTGTCAACGGTCTGATCAAGACTTCCAAAGAAAAAGATACCATTTCCATTACCCTGAATGGTGCCAAGGTACTTCCTGCCACTGTTTTATCCGAAATAAAAGGCAAAGATATTTCCCTGAATCTCGATATGGAGAATGGTTTCATCTGGAAGATCAACGGTACTTCCATTACAGCAGAAACACCTGCGGATATAGATCTTTCTGTTACAAATACAGAAGAATATATTCCGGCAGCATTATACAGCCTGATATCCACAAATCAGAATGATTTCGGTTTCCATCTCGGAAGAAACGGAGCTTTCGATTTCCCGGCTGTGCTTTCTGTAAAGGCAGATGCTTCCTGTGCAGGACTTATGGCAAATCTGTTCTGGTATGATGCTGAGAATGGGGTTCTGCAGTGCATCCAGACTGTAACTGTAGGCGGTGCATTTGAGCGCAGTATTCCATATGCTGACTTTGCCCTTTCCAAAGGACAGGATTATTTCATAGCATTTGGTACAGAATCTCTCAATGGAAGAGTTATTCACACAGACGGAAGTATCACAGATGAAAACGGCGCATACCTGCGACCTGCCAACACAAAGATTTCCAGCCATTCCATTGACAGAAACAAGCTTACTGTCAAACTTTCCAAAGGATGTGCAGGTGCTCAGGGTTATGACTTCGTGATCAGTAAGAAATCAAATATGCTCCAGACCGGGAAATTCAGCCAGACCGTTTCCTCAACCGACAAGCCACAGGCATCTTTCAGATATCTGGCAAAAGGTACCTGGTATGTGGCAGCCCGAAGCTGGGTTCTGGATGCACAGGGCAATAAGGTCTATGGTTCCTGGACAAAGATCAAGAAGATCAAGATCACTGTTGTTACACCACAACAGCCAAAGATCAAGAATATCACTGTAAAAGGAAACACTGTGACTGTTACTTACACAAAATGCAAAAATGCCACAGGTTATGAAATCCTGCTCGGAAACAAATACAAAACCTCCGCAGGTGAGAAATATCCGGTTAAGAAATATCTGAAACGTACAGAAGGCAAAAATACCGTAACTGTAACCTTTACAAACGTAAAGAAGGGTACCTGGTATGTGACCATACGGGCATGGAACCAAACATCCAAAGACAAATCCAGAGTTTACAGTCCATACTCCACAATGAAGAAATTTAAGACAAAGAAATAGCTTCTGTTTCTTACAGATATTTCTACTGTAAAGATAATGCCAAACAGCCTTGTAGGCAAATGAAACAGTTGACAGCTGAAAAAACCAATGATAAGATAAATGCACTCAAATTATAACAGAACAGGCTTACAGTCAGAAAAGGATCAGAATTTCGGTTCTGATTATTTTTTGTGTTTTATTCCGTTGACAAGGGAAAGTTCGCACTTGAAAAAGAATAAAAACTGGGTTATAATACGAACAAATGTTTGCAATGCAAAAAATCATTCCCGGATTTACAGTAAGCAATCCGGTTGATAGAAAGAAAGGAAATGTAACAGACATGGCAAAGAAAAACACCTATGATGCAGGGAGCATCTCTGTCCTGGAAGGTCTGGAGGCGGTTCGTAAGCGTCCGGGAATGTACATCGGAAGTGTTTCACGAAAAGGATTAAATCATCTCATTTATGAGATCGTAGATAACGCAGTAGATGAACATCTGGCAGGATACTGCAGCCTGATCCATGTGATTCTGGAGAAGGATGGTTCCTGTACGGTTACGGATAATGGAAGAGGGATTCCGGTAGATATGCATGAGAAAGGAGTGTCTGCAGAGAGACTTGTATTTACAACTCTTCATGCAGGCGGTAAATTTGATAATTCTGCCTATAAGACCAGCGGAGGACTTCATGGAGTAGGTTCTTCGGTTGTGAATGCCCTGTCTACATATCTGGACATTAAGATCAGTCGTGACGGATATGTGCATCATGATCACTATGAACGGGGAATTCCGACCATTGAACTTGAGGAAGGGCTGCTGCCGAAGCTGGGTAAGACCAGACAGACCGGAACAAGTATCAATTTCCTCCCTGACCCGGAGATTTTTGAAAAGACAAGATTTTCTGCAACAGAAGTAAAGAGCAGACTTCATGAGACTGCATATCTGAATCCGGAACTGACTATTCGTTTTGAGGATAAAAGAGGCGCAGAAGTTGAGGATATTACCTATCATGAGCCGGACGGTATCATTGGATTTATCAAGGATCTGAACCACAGTGCAGAAGTCCTGCATGATCCGGTTTACCTGAAAGGGGAAGCAGACGGCATTCAGGTAGAGGTGGCATTTCAGTTTACCAATGAATTTCGTGAGAATGTACTGGGCTTCTGTAATAACATTTACAATGCAGAGGGCGGTACTCATCTGACTGGATTTAAGACTACATTTACCACAGTCATGAATACTTATGCGAGAGAGATTGGCGTTCTTAAAGACAAGGATCCGAACTTCACAGGTGCAGATATCCGTAACGGAATGACAGCAGTTGTTTCCATCAAGCATCCGGAACCGCGTTTCGAGGGACAGACCAAGACAAAGCTGGATAATCAGGATGCATCACGCGCAACCGGAAAGGTTGTAGGAGAGCAGATGGTACTCTATTTTGACAGAAATCTGGAGACTCTTAAGACCATCCTTTCCTGTGCGGAGAAAGCTGCCAAAATCCGCAAGACAGAGGAGAGAGCCAAGACCAATCTTCTGACAAAGCAGAAATATTCCTTTGACTCTAACGGAAAGCTGGCAAACTGTGAGAAAAAGGATCCTTCCCAGTGTGAGATCTTTATCGTAGAGGGAGATTCTGCGGGAGGTTCCGCAAAGACTGCCCGCAACCGTAATTATCAGGCAATCCTTCCTATCAGAGGTAAGATCCTGAATGTGGAGAAGGCAACCATTGATAAAGTGCTTGCCAATGCGGAGATCAAGACCATGATCAATGCATTTGGATGTGGATTCTCCGAAGGATACGGAAATGACTTTGATATTACGAAGCTTCGTTACGACAAGATTGTGATCATGGCTGATGCCGATGTGGATGGGGCGCATATTTCCACACTGCTCCTGACTTTATTCTACCGTTTCATGCCGGATCTGATCACTGAGGGACATGTGTATATTGCCATGCCGCCATTATATAAAGTCATGCCTAAGAAGGGGCAGGAGGAATACCTGTACGATGATAAGGCACTGGAGAGATACAGACGTGCCCATAAGCCGGGAAGCTTTACTCTTCAGAGATATAAAGGTCTGGGCGAGATGGATGCGGAGCAGCTCTGGGAGACGACTCTGAATCCGGAAACTAGAATGATGAAGCGGGTGGAGATTGAAGATGCGAGACTTGCATCAAGTGTGACAGAGATTCTGATGGGAAGCGATGTCCCGCCGAGAAAGAAATTTATCTATGAGCATGCACAGGATGCAGAGCTGGACATCTGATTTCGCCGGAGTGTTATGTGGAAATTAAGACAGATACATGGATATGTGTCTGAGATGGAGGAAAGAAATTAAATGGAAACAAAACAGGAGAATGTGATTCCCACCGACTATGCGGAGGTCATGCAGAAATCCTATATAGATTATGCCATGAGTGTTATTATCTCCAGAGCCCTGCCGGATGTGCGTGACGGATTGAAGCCTGTACAGAGAAGAACCCTGTATGATATGTATGAACTGGGTATCCGTTATGACAGACCATACAGAAAATGTGCCCGTATCGTAGGTGATACCATGGGTAAATATCACCCCCATGGTGACAGTTCGATCTACGAAGCACTTGTGGTAATGGCTCAGGATTTTAAGAAAGGCAAAACACTGGTCGACGGACATGGAAACTTCGGTTCCATCGAGGGCGACGGTGCAGCGGCCATGCGATATACAGAAGCCAGACTGGAGAAACTGACACAGGATGTCTTCCTCGAAGATCTGGATAAGAATGTAGTAGATTTTATGCCGAACTTTGATGAGACAGAGAAGGAACCTGTGGTACTTCCTGTCAGAATCCCGAATCTGCTGGTAAACGGGGCGGATGGTATCGCTGTCGGTATGGCAACCAGTATTCCACCTCACAATCTGGGTGAAGTGGTAGATGCTGTAAAAGCATATATGAAGAATAACGACATCAGTGTCAAAGGGCTGATGCGCTATCTCAAGGGACCGGACTTTCCGACAGGTGGTCTGGTAGTAAATAAAGATGACCTGCTCAGGATTTATGAGACAGGAACAGGGAAGCTCCGTGTCAGAGGTAAGGTGGAGACAGTGAAGCTCAAAGGCGGCAGACAGCAGCTTGTGATCACGGAGATTCCTTACACAATGATCGGGGCAAATATCGGAAAATTCCTGAATGATATTGCGTCTCTTGTGGAAAACAAGAAGACAACAGATATCGTGGATATTTCCAACCAGTCTTCCAAAGAGGGAATCCGTATTGTTCTTGACCTGAAGCGTGACGCAGATGTAGAGAATCTTACAAATATGCTCTATAAGAAGACAAAGCTGGAAGATACTTTTGGCGTGAATATGCTGGCAGTTGCGGATGGCAGACCGGAGACTCTGAGTCTGAAGCAGGTGATCGAGCATCACGTAGATTTCGTATTCGATGTCACGACCAGAAAGTACACCACACTTCTGAATAAAGAGCAGGAGAAGAAAGAAATCCAGGAAGGTCTGATCAAGGCATGTGATGTGATCGACCTGATCATCGAGATCCTGCGAGGAAGCAAGAACAGAGAACAGGTAAAGAAATGCCTGGTTGACGGTGTGACAGAAGGAATCAGGTTCAAGAGCAAATCAAGCGAGAAAGCTGCGCAGAAGCTGCATTTCTCAGAAAAACAGGCAGCTGCGATCCTGGATATGCGTCTGTACAAACTGATCGGTCTGGAGATCGAGGCACTTCAGGCAGACTATGCAGAAACAATGAAGAACATTGCCATTTATGAAGATATCCTGAATAATTATGATTCCATGGCAGAAGTGATCATGAAAGAACTGGATCAGATCAAGAAAGAATACGGTACGAAACGCCGCACAGTGATCGAGAATGCAGAAGAAGTTGTCTATGAGGAAAAGAAGATGGAAGAAATGGAAGTTACATTCCTTATGGACCGCTTCGGATATATGCGGACCATTGATAAGTCTGCATATGAGAGAAATAAAGAAGCTGCCAATGCAGAGAACAAATATGTGTTTAACTGTATGAATACAGATAAGATCTGTATCTTTACAGATAATGGAAAGATGCACAGTATCAAGGTGGCAGATATTCCGCTGGTTCGTTTCAGGGATAAGGGGACACCGGCAGATAATCTGAGCAATTATGACAGTGCACAGGAACGTATGCTCTATGTAGCACCACTGGCATCTGTAAAAGAAAATACACTTCTGTTTGTCACTGCTGCATCCATGTGCAAGCTGGTGAGTGGTGCAGAGTTTGATGTGGCGAAGAGAACGATCGTGTCTACGAAACTTGCTGAAGAGGATTCTCTGATTTTTGTGGGTTCTGCGGATGAAATGGAACAGGTGGTATTCCAGAGTGAAGGCGGATATTTCTTAAGATTTCAGAAACAGGATATTTCTGCTATGAAGAAAACATCTATCGGGGTGCGTGGAATGAAACTGGCAGAAGGAGATAAACTGGATCATGCATATCTTCTGGAAAGCCGCCAGGAATATACCATTACTTATCATGATAAACCCTATGTTCTCAACAGGATAAAACTGTCCAAACGGGACAGTAAAGGAACAAAACCACGTATATAAAACCAACAAATCCGCTAAAATCAAGGTTTTTGCAGGAAAAGCCTTGCAATTGCCGGAAATTGGTGTTACAATACATCTAAATTAGAACTTGTTGACAAAGGAGTGGGCGTGAGCCCACTCTTATTTGTTGCATGGAAAGGCAGGTGGGAAAATGAGCAGACGGGAAGAGTATGAAAAGCGCGCAGAGGAACTTCTGGCACCGATCGTAGAACTTAACGGCTTTGAACTGGTTGATGTAGAATATGTAAAGGAAGCAGGAAACTGGTATCTGAGAGGATACATTGACAAACCAGGCGGAATTACAGTAAATGACTGCGAGACAGTCAGCAGAGCATTCAGTGACAAACTGGATGAGAATGATTTTATTGAAGACAGTTATATCATGGAGATCAGTTCACCGGGACTGGACAGACCGCTGAAGAAAGACAAAGACTTTGAGAGAAACATGGGAAAACTGGTGGAAATCCGTACCTACCGGCCAATCGAGAAGCAAAAAGAGTTCTGCGGGATTTTGACCGCATATGATAGTAACAGTGTGACAATCGATGAGGATGGAACCGAGCGTGTTTTTGATAAGAAAGACACAGCCCTGATACGCCTCGCAATAGAGTTTTAGTTAATTCGGGAGGATAAGAAAAAAATGAGCAGAGAGTTAAAGGAGGCACTGGATATCCTTGAAAAGGAAAAGAGTATCAGCAAAGATACTCTGCTTGAGGCAATTGAGCAGTCTCTGATCCAGGCCTGCAAGAACCATTTTGGAAAAGCTGACAATGTACATGTAACTATTGATCCGGAAACCTGCGATTTTTCAGTGTATGCAGACAGAAGTATCGTAGAATACGTAGAGGATCCTGCAATGGAGATTTCTCTGGCAGATGCTTTGAAGATCACATCAAGAGCTGAGATCGGAGGCATGATACAGGTTCCGATCCAGTCTAAGGAATTCGGACGTATTGCGACACAGAATGCAAAGAACGTTATCCTGCAGAAAATCCGCGAGGAAGAACGTAAAGTGCTGTATGATGAATACTATGGAAAAGAAAAAGAAGTAGTAACCGGTATTGTACAGCGTGTGATGGGCAAGAATGTAAGCATCAATCTTGGCAAGGCAGATGCAGTATTAAGTGAGAATGAACAGGTAAAAGGGGAAACCTTCCAGCCGACAGAGAGAATCAAGGTGTATATTCTTGAAGTCAAGGATACCCCGAAGGGACCTCGTATTCTGGTATCCAGAACTCATCCGGGACTTGTGAAACGTCTCTTTGAGTCAGAAGTTGCAGAAGTAAAAGACGGAACTGTTGAGATCAAGAGCATCGCACGTGAGGCCGGTTCCCGTACAAAGATCGCTGTATGGAGCAACGATCCGGATGTAGATGCAGTTGGTGCATGCGTAGGTATGAACGGCGCACGTGTCAATGCAGTAGTTGAGGAACTTCGCGGTGAGAAGATCGATATCATCAACTGGGATGAGAATCCTGCGATCCTGATCGAGAATGCATTGAGCCCTGCAAAGGTTATCGCAGTTATGGCAGATCCTGATGAGAAGACAGCTCTGGTAGTTGTTCCTGATTATCAGCTGTCCCTTGCAATCGGTAAAGAAGGTCAGAATGCACGTCTTGCTGCAAGACTTACAGGATTTAAGATTGACATCAAGAGTGAGACTCAGGCAAAAGAAGCCGGAGATTTCTATGATTATGATGATGACGAGACTGCAGAAGATGCAGCTGAGGCATCAGCAGAGGAAACTTCAGCAGAAGATTCCCTGACAGAAGAAACCGAAGCAGAAGAAGTTTCAGAGGAAGTTCCTGTAGAAGAAGAGCCACAGGCTCAGGAAGCAGGAGAGAATGAAGACGAAGAATAAGATTCCCATGCGCCAGTGTACCGGCTGCAGGGAAATGAAAAGCAAGAAAGAGATGCTCAGAGTTCTTAAGACCACAGAAGATGAGATCGTGCTTGATACTACCGGTAAGAAAAACGGCAGAGGCGCATATCTGTGTCTTTCCAGAGAATGTCTGGATAAAGCGATTAAAAATCATGGACTTGAGCGTTCACTGAAAACTGCGGTTCCGGATGAGGTATACGAACGACTTAAGAAGGAGCTGGAAGATATTGAAAAATAACAGAGTACTGTCGCTGATAGGGCTGGCTACCAAAGCAGGCAAGACCGTAAGCGGAGAATTTTCCACAGAGAAATCTGTAAAGACCGGAAAAGGACTGCTTGTGATCGTTGCTGAGGATGCCTCCGAGAATACAAAGAAGAAATTCAGGAATATGTGCAGTTTTTATGAAGTTCCGATTTTCTTCTTCTCAGATAAAGAGAGCTTAGGCAGAGCAATGGGAAAGGAGTACCGCGCCTGTCTGGCTGTCCAGGATGAGAACTTTGCGAAAGCAATCATGAAGGAGGTATAGCGATTGTCAAAATTAAGAGTACATGAGCTGGCCAGAGAGCTTGGACGACAGAACAGAGAAGTGATTGAGTTTCTGAAATCAAAAGGCGTTGATGTGAGAAGCCATATGAGTATGGTGGATGAGCCTGCGGTTTCGGAAGTAAAGAATAGATTCAGAAAAGACAATAATAACAGGGGAAAGGAGCATATTGCGAAATTGGAGACTCCCAAGACAGAAGAAAAGGTTGTAACAGCAAAATCAGAAGGAGATAAAACTGAAACACCTAAAAAGAAAAAAAATATTATCCGCGTTTTTCATGCACAGAATGCAAGTGACGGAGGAAAAACAAGAAAGAAACCTGTGAAAGCTGAAGGCGAGAGAACAGGTTCACCAAGAAATGCAGAAGGAAGAAATTCCGACAGTTCAAGAACAGACGGTGACAGACCAAGAAGAAATAATAATGACCGCCCAGGTACAGGCAACAGAAGACCGGACGGACAGAACCGTCAGGGAAGACCTCAGGGTGAAGGAAGATCCCAGGGAGGACGTTTTGGCCAGGGAAGAAACCAGGGCGAAGGAAACCGTCAGGGAAGACCTCAGGGCGAGGGAAGATCCCAGGGAGATAACCGCCAGGGAGGACGTTTCGGACAGGGAAGATCCCAGGGCGATGGTCAGGGCCGTCCGGGCGGAAGATTCCAGGGCGATGGAAATCGTCAGGGAGGACGTTTCGGACAGGGAAGACCACAGGGAGATGGAAACCGTCAGGGAGGAAGACCGCAGGGCAATGGCCAGGGTCGTCCGGACGGAAACAGAAGTGAAGGACGTGACGGACGCTTCGGCGGCAGTCAGGGACGTCAGGGACAGCGCCAGAATACAAGAAAGAATGATGATATGGCATTTGCACCGGAACTGACAAAGACTTCCAAAGACAGCAAGAGAGAAAGAGACAGAGAGAACAAAAACAAGAAAAAAGATTTTGATAAGACACAGAGTGGCGGACGCAGACCAAATCAGGGTGGATTCAATAAGAATTCCAGAATCCCGAAAGCTCTGCAGAAACCGGCTCCGCAGCCAAAACAGGAAGAGAAGAAACCTGAGGTTAAGGAAATCACACTTCCGGAGAAGATGACGATCCGCGAACTGGCAGAAGCTATGAAAATGCAGCCGTCAGTAATTGTGAAGAAGCTCTTTATGCAGGGTATGATGGTTACCGTAAACCATGAGATCGATTTTGAGAAAGCTCAGGAGATTGCTCTGGAATACGATATCATCGCAGAACCGGAAGAGAAGGTAGACGTTATTGAAGAACTCCTCAAAGAGGATGAAGAAGACGAAAAAGATATGGTTTCAAGACCACCTGTAGTCTGTGTCATGGGTCACGTTGACCATGGTAAAACATCCCTTCTGGATGCAATCCGTTCTACCCGTGTGACAGACAGAGAGGCAGGCGGTATCACACAGCATATTGGTGCTTCTGTGGTATCCATCAACGGACAGAAGATCACATTCCTGGATACACCTGGACATGAAGCTTTCACAGCTATGCGTATGCGTGGTGCAAACTCCACAGATATTGCAGTTCTGGTTGTAGCAGCTGATGATGGTGTGATGCCTCAGACAGTAGAGGCTATCAGCCATGCGAAGGCGGCAGGCGTTGAGATCATAGTTGCGATCAACAAGATTGATAAGCCAAGTGCTAATATTGAGCGTGTAAAACAGGAACTTTCTGAATATGAACTGATTCCGGAAGACTGGGGCGGAAGTACGATTTTTGTTCCTGTATCCGCACATACAGGAGAGGGAATCGATACTCTTCTTGAGATGATCCTTCTTACAGCCGAGGTATGTGAATTAAAGGCAAATCCGAACCGTTCCGCAAGAGGTCTTGTGATCGAGGCTCAGCTTGATAAAGGTAAAGGTCCGGTTGCCACGATTCTTGTCCAGAAAGGTACTCTTCATGTGGGAGACTTTATTGCAGCAGGAGCATGCAATGGTAAGGTTCGTGCCATGATGGATGATAAGGGACGCAGGATTAAAGAAGCAGGTCCTTCTACTCCTGTAGAAATCCTGGGACTTGGTGATGTGCCGAATGCAGGTGAAATTCTTCTTGCATTTGACAGTGATAAGGAAGCCAAAAACTTTGCAGGTGCATTTGTATCTGAGAACAAGAACCGTCTTCTTGAGGAGACTAAGGGCAAATTATCTCTGGATAATCTCTTTGATCAGATTCAGGCAAGCGATCTGAAGGAACTTCCGCTCATTGTCAAAGCAGATGTACAGGGATCTGTGGAAGCTGTAAAACAGAGTCTGACCAAACTTTCCAACGAAGAAGTGGTTGTAAAGGTGATCCATGGCGGTGTTGGTGCGATCAATGAGTCTGACGTAAGTCTTGCGGCTACATCAAATGCGATCATTATCGGCTTTAATGTCCGTCCGGATGCAACTGCCAAAGAGACAGCAGAGCGAGAAGGCGTAGATATTCGTCTGTACCGTGTCATTTACAGCGCGATTGAAGATGTGGAGGCGGCAATGAAAGGTATGCTTGATCCGATCTTTGAAGAGAAAGTGCTCGGACACGCAGAGGTTCGTCAGACATTTAAGGCTTCCGGTGTGGGAACGATCGCCGGTTCTTATGTGCTGGACGGAACATTTGAAAGAGATTGTTCTGTTCGCATCACAAGAGATGGCATTGTAATCTTCGAAGGCGCCCTTGCATCACTGAAACGTTTCAAAGACGATGTAAAAGAAGTAAGAGCAGGTTATGAATGTGGTTTTGTATTTGCAAACTTTAACGATGTCAAAGAGGGAGATCAGGTAGAAGCATTTAAGATGGTTGAGATTCCAAGATAATAGTTTGTGAAAAGACCATATCCCTGCCGTGGAAGGAAGGGAATAAAATCTGTCTCTTATACACATCTGACGCTGCCGACGAAGCTAGAAGTGTAG
>ERZ1027100.637-NODE-637-length-16600-cov-3.956059_pt1 | contig 16600 bp, 11 predicted proteins | sample MGYA00519407_ERZ1027100 | MGnify/ENA primary metagenome ERZ1027100 (study PRJEB26926, sample SAMN06164645) | human gut metagenome | biome: ENVO:00009003; feature: ENVO:2100002; material: ENVO:00002003 | host: Homo sapiens | place: USA | collected 2012 ... | reverse complement strand
TCTACACTTCTAGCTTCGTCGGCAGCGTCAGATGTGTATAAGAGACAGATCATCACGCCTGTTAAAGAACGGTCGCATCGCAGTGTGACTGTCTCCTCTTTTCCTGCAAACATTCCAAATGTTTTTTTCGAGTAAGCTGCAATATCAAAATGCTGGAACTGTTCTTTTCCTTCTCTTTTTTCCACAGAAAGTTCGATTTTTAACATTTTATCCACGCGATAATGCTTGATGATCCCCGCCTCGCTGTCGTAGGCGATCAGATAATAATTTTCATCATCCCACGTCAAAAGCCACGGACTCACCTCGTATACTTTTCCATTCCGGCGGAGATGCATTTCTTTATTCACATCCCACTCAAAATACTGAAACTGTATTTTCACGTTCTCCGCGATCGCATTGTAAATGATGTCGACATTATAATAGATGTTTTCATTGACCGTCTTATTCCGGTTTGTCACAACTACCTGTCTGTGTAACTGACCCGCTTCATATTTACTGCAAAGTGTTTCCAGCTTTCCGATCAGATCTCTTGATTTTTTCGTTGTGATAAATTTGGAGGACTGCACCGCATCTACCAACAATTTCAGTTCTGCCAGCTCAAACTGGCGGCTCACTAGCGTGTAACCGCCCGATCTCCCCGAATTTTTTACAATATCCATTCCATAGTCGATCAGAAGGTCAATATCTGTGTAAATACTTTTCCGTTCCGCATTAATGCCCTGCAATGCGAGATAATCAATGATCTCCTGCGTAGTCACTGAATGCTCCGCATCCGTTTTCTCCGTCAGGCACTGCATGATATATAGAAGTTTTAATTTCTGTTTTTCCGATTTTGCCATTGTTTGCCCCATGTCCTCCATGAAGTCTGGAATTCTCTGCTTTCTTTGTTGTGATCCTATTTCCGATTATAATATATCCATTTTTTTCATGCAATAGGGTTACTGTTCACTCGTCAATGCTAACTAAATGACATTGCACAGTGAAGTCTAACGTCTTTGCAAAAACGGCAATCCGGTACATACAGGGATTGCTGGAAGCGAGACTGCTGAAATCTGTGGTCGTGCCGTTTTGGAAAGGCAGGGCATAATTACCCGCAGAGCATGACCTTTACACAGAACAGACCGTCCTGATAGGTAACCGTACTCACCCCGCAGGATTTTTCTGCGATGTGACGGACGGACTGAAGCCCGACACCGTCTCCTTTTCGCTTGGAGGACAGAAATACCCCGTCTTTTTCCCGGATAACTCCGTCATAGGTGTTTTCAACTTGAATCAGTGCCAGACTGTTGCCATGCAGATAGGCGGTCAGCTCGATTCTGCGTCTGGCAGGTGCAGTATGCAGGCTGGCTTCCAGCGCATTCTCCAGCAGATTAGAGAGGACCAGGCAAAGATCGATCTCGTCTACAGGAAGACATTCCGGAAGATCGAGCCGCACGGAAAATGGGATCTGCTCCCGCTTCGCAAGTGCGCAGTAATACCCGACCACGCCGTCTGCCGCCCGGTTTTCACAGAAATGCAGCTCCAGACTCGGGATTCTGGAAACTGCGCCGGAAAGATAGGCTTTGATCTTTTCAAGATTCCCTTCTTCTGCAAGGGCAGCGAGCTGACATAGCTGGTGGCGCAGATCGTGCCGCGCCTGCCGGGTTTCCTCAATGGCAGCTTTCAGGCTTTCGTAGCGCTGCTGCTGCATAGAAAGCAGCTGGTTCTCCTGCTGCAATCTCACATTCCGGTTGATGCTGATCGCCATCAGAAGAAAGATTGCGTTGAAGAAAAGCATCAAAAACAAAAGTGCGATGCTGATCACAAAATACCCCTGCAAAACACGCCCGGTATAGAGCGTGTCCGCATACTTGGGGATCATAAACAGATTCAGCGCAATGAACACCAGCGGCAGCACCCAGAACACATACCAGGTCTGCGCAAAATTTTCGTCCTCGACCATCCTCCGCACGCTGTGCGTCGCAGGATAATAGGCGATGGCGGCAAACAGCCAGCAGATCGCATGATAGCAAATCACGGCCCGCAGACAGAACCATGGCGTAGCCTGCGCCTGCGGCAAACCGGCCAGCATAGCGGCGTTGATCGCCCGGCAAAGGCTGTTGATACAGACAAATACCGCACAGACGGACAACGCAACCGTTCCGGATTTCCAAAGCGTGATCCGGAGCGTTTTTATGTAGATCACGGCTGCGAGCAAGGTCAGCCCCGCAAGCACCGGCGCAGTCGGCATACGGCGCGCATAGCACACCATGCCTCCGGCGGCACAAAGCAGCGCAAGCAGCGGGGCAAGCCACAAAACAAGCTTTGACAGCGGCTGCTTTAAACTGGATTTTACCGGGAAGCAGGCAAGCAGCATGCCGGGAATCACCACGCCGAGTTCCAGAATTGGACGCAGCAGCTCCATTATACCATCCGCCCCCTTTGAAGCAGGAATTCCATAAGCGCCTGCCGGGCGCTTTTCAGAAGGTCCTGACTGACAAATACGCGGCTTCCGTCCGCCATGCGGAAGGCGGCACCTTCCAGATCCTTCGCGTGTTCCAGATTCACGATCACTCCGCGCCCGCACACAAAAAAGCGTGTGTCATCCTTTAGTGGGGCGATGAACGTCTTGAAGGGTTGGCGTGTGGCAAGCGTCTTTTGAACCGTCGTATGGACGTAGATCAAGTGGGCGAAGTGTTCTGCGTAGATGATATCCTGATAGCGCAGATGGATCTCGCTTCCCTCCACCTTTAGCTCCATATATTTGTCCGGCTGCGGTATGCGGGCAAGCAGCTCGTCCGTCAGCGCGTCGATGTCCGCTTCGGTAAAGGGCTTGACCAGATAGTGCAGCGCCCGTACCTGAAAGCCCTCCAGCGCATGGTCGGTCGAGGTCGTGATAAAAACCAGCAGGCAGTCCGTGTCGGTTTTCCGCAGCTTCTTTGCCGCCTCCATGCCCGTCATGCCATCCATATAAATATCCAGAAATGCGGCAGTAAAGGGCGCTTTTCTTGCCGCTTCCAGAAATGTCTCGCCGCTTTCGTATTCCAGAATATCCGCCTGCACATTTCTCCGGTGAAGCTGCTGCTCCAGCCGGTCTTTCAGCAGTGCACGTTCCGCAGCAAGATCATCCACAATCGCAATTCTCATGCAGGTTTCTCTCCTTGTGCTTAAATTCCAAGATAATTATATCACAGCTTGTCGAGGATAACAAAGAACTGCTGTCGGAATTCGTGCCAAAATCGACCCTTTCGTGCTACGGCGCTTGAAAAAACCGAATGGCCTTTTTATACTGAGCGCAAGCAAGATGCTAAATCGGATGAAGGAAGGAGGGAGATCTGTGTATCGTATTGCAGTGTTGGCAGAACAGGAAGCAGAGCGGCAGCGCTACGCCGAGCAAATTACCCGGTTTTGTGAAGCGAAGGGGCTGTTTCCGCAGGTCATGCAATATGACGATCAGGAACATTTTTTTGAAATAGCGCAGAAAGCTGATCTAACCAATGCCGTCATTGCACTTTCCGGGGTGGCAGGGTTGAATGCGGCGGAGCACCTTCGGTCCTTATGCCCCGCATGCCGGATGATATGGTGCAGTGACCTGGATTTCTCTCTTCATGCCTTCCGGCTGCGGGCCGATTATTTCCTGATGAAGCCGGTTTCCGAAGAAGCATTCCAGCGAGGACTGAATGCCTGGATTGAATAAACGGGCATCGAACCAAACCGGGACAATAAGCATAAAAATGGAGGATATCAATGAAAAGGAAAAAGTTACAATGTTCTGTACCAACCCTTATGCTGGCAGGTGTGTTGTGCCTGACATTGGCAGCCTGCGGTGCGAAGCAGTCTTCCGACATGCCTGCATCGAATACAGACTCCGCGGTAAGCACTGCCCTGCCGGTAAAGGCCATGAATGCCAAACGTGTTGACGAAAACCCCTATATGGCAAAGAGCGACGCCAACATTCACCACGACGGCTACAATACCGACTCTACGGATGAAGTCCTGCCGCTCGGCATCTATCCGGAGATCAATGTTTCCTATGAAAAAACCAACGCGAACGCTTCGCCTGCCATTTACTTTGACAGCTACGGCCACGCAGTCGTTCCGCTGCTTGGCGGCATCGCCATCCGCGATCTGAACGCGGAGGAAACCACGACGCTGGGCTATTTCTCCCCAAAGCAGCATGACGGCGGCGGTTACGTCATCCAGAGTTCCTATACGTTCCTGGACTCGGAAAACCGCATCGTCTGCCCCACCAGCAACAACCATGTGCTGATGCTGAGGGCAACCGATGAAGCAGGAAATGTCCTGCCTGAATTTGAAAAGGTACTGGACATTGACATCAAGGCGGCAGCCGAGACTGCGCTCGGCAAGGAGCTGACGCAGAATCTTCTGTCCGTGGTCTTTGACTACGACGGAAACCTTTGGTTCGCCACCGGCGGCTTCCGAATCTATCCCGAGCGGCAGCAGCAGGGTGTTCTCGGCTACATTGCCCACACAGCGATAGAATCGATTCTGAATGGCGAACAAACCGATCTTTCAAAGGCTGTCTTTGTTTATGGGCTGCCCCTTGGCGAGGGCGCAGAAAACGGCATTGCTGCCTCCAAAGACGGTGCGGTCATTCTGACGAACCAGAACTGCTATCTGTTGCGCGCGGAAGAAGGTGTGAACGTTGTGTGGTGCACGCCATATGAGAGTGTCGGTGCGAAGGTCAGTCATGATGGCGATAAGACTACCGGCGGCGGCCTTGCCTGGGGTGGCGGCTGCTCGCCCACACTGACACCAAACCTTGTACTGTTCACCGACAACGCAGACCCCGTTAAGCTTCTTGCGCTCGACATGAAGACCGGAGAGGTCGTAGCCAGCATGCCTGTTTTGGATGATCTGCCCGATGGGTATCAGGTGGCGGTTGAGAACTCTGCAATCGTTTATGACGACGGTGAAGGCACCGTCAGCACGATCGTCTGCAACTGGTTCGGCGCTGGTAACGCAGGTCTTGCCGACCCTGACAATGACTCTTCGATTCAGAGCTACGCCAACATTTATGACCAGAACTGGCTGATGAAGGGTAATGTTATGATCGCCCCGGGCGTTGAGCGGGTGGACACCCTAAAAACCGCCGATGGCTATGAAATGAAGAGCGTCTGGAGCCGGAACGATTTGCGCGACACGGCGATCATGAAGCTCTCCACTGCAACAGGCTATATCTACGGTTACGTACAGGATTTGGATACCGGCATGTGGCAGTACATTATTTTGGACTTTGCAACAGGCGAAACCGTCTTCACGATGGATGTGTCCAACAAATACGGCTACAATAATATGGCCATCGGCATGTACACCGGCAGCAACGGAAATACGCTCTACTGCCCGACAGGCTATCTGGAACTGCTGCGTTTGCAGGATCGCTTTGTGTACCTGCCCGAGCTTCCGTACCGTGAGGTTGATCTTGATCAGGCGGCAAGAAATGTTCTTTCGCAGGATCAGTTTGAGCAGGATGGCGGTGAAGGTACGGTTGCAAGCTGGCACAACACTGCGACCATCTGCAACGTGCATCCCAACACCATGGTAGCCTTCCGCATGAACAACCTGTCCGGCAGTGCCTCCGATCTGACGCTCTACGCCTATGGTGCAGACGGCAAGCTGGAAAAGGTTGGCTCTGAACTGTGGTCGCTCACAGACGAGACCGGAGCGAATGTGACGGAGCTGACAGACGGTGTGCTCTATGAACTGCGCGTGACCGTCTCCGACGGCGGTGATTTCGACCTGAGCGAAACAGAAAAAGAAATCAAGCTATCCGTTGTACTTGGGAAATAAATCAAGTGACCGGAGTTTGATCTGTCGTGAACTCAGATCGTAGATGCGATGATCTGCATCCTGCCCTGTAACTCTACCTTACCGTAGCCGTCGGGCAGGATCAGATGATCGCCCTTTTTTAAAGGAGTACCATTCAGGGTGCCTTCGCCCTCTACCACGCTCATAAGGACGAAAGGCTTATCCTGCCAGGTCTCCACACGATGCTCCACATCAATACGGTATACGGTGTAGTAAGGGCAGCGGATCAACTGCTGGATCGCATCGTCCTTTTTCTCCGTGTGTACCACGCTGTTCTCTGCGGATTTGGCAGGGACGGTAATGACATCAATACTCTGGGTGATGTGCAACTGTCTGGGCTTACCGTTACTCAGTCGGTCATAATCATACACCCGGTAGGTAATATCGCTGCTCTGCTGGGTCTCAAGAAGCAGTGTACCGCCCTTAATGGCATGTACGGTACCGGGATCAATCTGGATGAAGTCCCCGGGCTTAATAGGGATCTCACGGATGAACTCTTTCCACTTTCCTTCCTGGATCATCTGCTCCAGTTCTTCCCTGCTCTTCGCGTTGTGTCCAACCACCAGCGTAGCATTTTCCTTACAGTCTAAGATGAACCAGCACTCGGTTTTGCCCAGGGATCCGTTCTCATGTACCTTCGCATAAGCGTCATCCGGATGCACCTGGATGCTTAAGTCGTCCTTTGCATCAATGATCTTGATCAGCAGCGGGAAACGATCCATTCCCGTGTCTCCGAACAACTCGGGGTGCTTCTCCCACAGCTCGGACAGCTTCATTCCCTTATAAGCGCCGCTTGCCACGGTGCCGTCTCCGTTGGGATGGGCGCTGATACCCCAGCACTCACCGATGTCGTCGCCCTCGATGGGGTACCCGAATTCTCTGTTTAACCGGGTACCGCCCCAGATATTGTGGGTACACACCGGTGTTAAAAAAATAATATCTTTGTTCATGATCATCTATCCTTTCCCATGATACTTACTATGTATTGCACGGCATCTTTCCCGTTATTCCGCTACTTAGCTTTGCAACGTCCGTTTCTGGAAAAATATTCTATCTGATATGTAACACATTTCTTCCGATCTGTCTACCTGACTTCCGTACTATGCCTATTCCGCTTCTGTTTCTGTTCTTACCCCGGATACAATCAATGACACCAGATAAAATCCGGCCTTATCGTTCTCGTGTGTCTCCGTGATCTCGATTCTCACCCGGTGTTCCCCATAGGGCAGATGCTCCGCAATCGTTGCCAGTTCCATCTTATCTCCCCAGGTCTCATCAAAGGTTCCGTCCAACACGCACGCCGTCTCAGGGTTCTCATCCACCACTGCTGTGGCAATGGGTGCAGGTCCGTCCTTCACTCGGCGGTATTGCACGGCGGCACCGGTTCCCCGGAAAGTGAACTCCAGATAAGCTCCTTTTTCTCCGGCGCTCCATCCGTTACGGAAAATATCCGTGATGTCTCTCTGCGGTGTCATATCTTCTTCAAAACCGCTCTTCTCCGGTGTGGAATTAAAATATTGCAGTCTCACGCAATGCTCATAGGCATTTTCTGTCAGCGGAGCCGGGAAAATTTCCTGCGGCTCTTGCGTTTTATCATGGATCACCTTTTCCAGAAAGTTCGTGATCACGGATGCCACCAGTTCATGTCCCAGATCATTGGGGTGCAGGAAATCCGCAGTAATCTTCTCTGCCGGAAGTCTTCCTGCTGCCACTGCCGGATAGATGCTGTTCTGTATACTGATACAGGGCAGATCATAATGTCGTCCTACCTGCGCATGATAATATGCCGCACTTTTACCGGTATCATAATAGACATTATGGATCAGCACCATTGCCGGTGCGCTCGCACTGCCATAAATCTGCCTCACCAGACCTTCGTAGGTCTCACAGAAATGCGGCGTACTGTGATCGTTCACGGAAAATTCTACAAATACCAGATCCGGCAGCCGCTGAAGCAGGTCTTCCTGTACTCTCGCCGCGCCGAACTGGGAATCGGTAGCTCCGATTCCGGCGTTCACATAATCGAATTCCGTATTGGGGAACACTTTCCGAAGCCATGCAACGGTTCTTGCAGCATAGCATTGATCCGGCTCCGTCGCTGCGAATCCCTGCGTGATGGATCCGCCGATGAATCCCACCGTCAGTCTCTCCCCTTTGGTTGCACGGTTCAGGAGATTTTTCAGTCTGGTCAGATTACCGCGGTTTAACATACCGGCCTCTATATCAATAACATTTCCCGCACTCTTGCGGTTCTCGTAAATACTGTTTTCCACGGTGCAATAACGCTTTGCCTTGTTTTTCAATGTCTTGCTGATCCGGAAAATCTCTTCCGGACGGTATCCCCTGGATTCCAGATAATAAATACCACCGTAAAGCTTGATGGGAACATCCGGATATTTATTCCCGATCATGGCTTCAAACATGATCATAATGTGACCGATCTTCTCCGGTGCTGCTTCCACATGATTGTCCAATAGCAATAGGAACTCATCCTTTTTCAAATGACACACCATTTCCTGTCCTTTCAGGTGCTTTTGAATATGTGTCCCCAGATGGTACAGAAGGCTGTTTTTCACTTCCTCACTCATCTTCGCGGAAATCTCATCGTAATCCCGGATGCCCAGAAATACCTCTGCATACTGACCGTCCTGCCAGGGCAGGATCTGTTCCAGTTTTATCGAAAAGCTTTCCGTTGTCTCCATTCCGGCAATGTCCGGTTCCGGCTTTTCTGTATCCTTTTCCCGCTCCCTGACATTCCCTGCATATTCTTCACGGTTCAGATAGCTTTCCATCATCCGCGTCATAGTAGACAGAATTTCACTTTCCGTTTCTGTCCACTGACGTCCTTTATAATATTTCTCCAGCTCCTGCCAGAGACCGGTCTCCCGGTCTGTTCCTTTCCGTTCTGAAGTATAATCGACATAATTATAGTTCTTGTCGTACACGCTGAATGCATTTTTGCCGCTTCGTTTTACCCGGTACAACGCCTGATCCGCTTTTTGATACAGTTCCTCATAAGAGGAAGCATCCTCCGGATATCGGGAGATTCCCATACTTAAAGTCACTCGTCTGCCTGACAGCTGGATCTGATCCGCCATACGGGATATTCTCTCTGCTGTCTCCACAGCATGCTGTCCCACATTTTTCCCATGGCAGAATACACAAAACTCGTCTCCACCGATGCGGCCCGCATAATCCTCCATGCCTGCACTGATCAAAATCGTATTGGCAATTTTGATCAATACTTCATCACCGTATAAATGTCCGCAAGTGTCATTGATCGTTTTAAAGTCATCAATATCAACGATGATAAAAGCTCCTTCTGTGTCATCGGCCTGCCGGATATGCTTTTCCACCAGCTTACGCATTTTCGCTTTATTGTACAGATCTGTCAGGGAGTCTCTCTCTGCCTTCTGTTCCAACAGCTCCTGGTTCTTTTTTTCTCCTGTAATATCAAGCGTCTTCCCCATGATCTTATATGGCTTATGATCCTTATCATAGACCGGAATCCCTACATAACGGAACCAGACAAATACCGATTCATCACTGACTTGTCTGACTTCATAGGAAATATGCTCATCGCCCCGGTCCATTGCGGCGCAGAATTCATCAAAAGTCGCCCAATCATCTGGATGCACAAATCCCCAGTTATGCATCTGTTCCTGATAGTTTTCGATGACCATGTTGGTGGTATTCCACTTTCCTCCAAGCTTTCTGGAAAGCACATATTTTTTTGAAGCAATTTCATACTCCCACAGCGCACAGTCGGAATTGTCCTCGGTAATCTTCCTCCTGATACGTTCTTCTGCCAGTTCTCTTTCCAGTTCTTCGATTCTGGCATATAATTCCTCTTTTTCCATCATACGCTGTCTCCAAAACCGCAAAGGACCCGCTCACCGCGGGCCCTTTGATTCTATCTTCTGCCTTCTTCTGTATCGCTTGTTGTGACCACGCTGTGTTCTTTGATATAGTCAACCACTTCATCGATGGTCGTAAACGCCAGTCCTACATAGCTGTCTGCCGCGCCATAGTAAATGGCGATCCTGCCGCTCTCGGAATCATGGATGGTAGCGCAGGGGAAGCATACATTCGGTACAAATCCTCTCTCCTCATACCACTCTTCCGGTGTCAGCAGGAAGTTCTCACAACGATATTTTACGATGGACGGGTTGTCAATATCCAGGATCGCTCCACCGATGGAATAGACATAACCGTTACAGGTTCCGCTCACACCATGATAGAACAATAGCCACCCTTCGGAAGTCTCAATGGGAGCTGCACCGCCACCGATTTTTAAGGACTCCCACCATTCGGAAGACTTGCCCATCACATGTCTGTGTTTGCCCCAGAATACCATATCGGGGCTCTCACTGACGAAAATATCACCGAAGGGCGTATGTCCGCTGTCGGAAGGGCGGGACAGCATCATGAAATTGCCGTGTACTTTTCTGGGGAACAGTACGGCGTTACGGTTAAAAGGACGGAACGGATTCTCGATTCTTACAAATGTCTTGAAATCCGTGGTTTTCGCAATACCAATGGCTGCGCCGTAGAAATCCTGACACCAGATGATATAGTAGGTATCTTCCACCTTTACCAGTCTGGGATCGTATGCGTAAATCGGCATAAAGGGCTTGCCTTCTTCATCTACAAACTGAATCTTATCTTTATCAAAATCCCAATGAATTGCATCTTTGCTGCGTCCCATGTAGATATAAGGAATACCGTTGACCTGTTCCCCACGGAACACGCCGATGAATTCATCACCGTAAGGCATTACCGCACTGTTGAAGATTCTGGCTACTCCTTCTACAGGATTTCTGCCAATAATAGGGTTCTCACTGTATCTCCATACCGGTGCACCGGTATGTCCTTCCGGTTTATCCTGCCAGGGTACATTAGGTACTGCAGGGCTGATCATCTTAACTTTGCTCATTCGAGTTACCTCATTTCTGTATTATTTATCTTGCTTCCTGTTTTAAGAACTCTTCATTTCTGCGGATGAGTTCACATCTCTGTGCCACACACTCCACGCTTCTTCCTGGATCGGAAGGGGTGTTGAATACATAATCCACAAGCTTATCTATGGTAGTAGTTGCCACATGCATGCGGGTATCGCTGGATGCGTAGTAGATAAAGACTTCCCCCTTCTCATTCGCGATAGCACCGTTGGTAAATACTACGTTTGAAACATCTCCCACTCTCTCTTCCCCTCTGGGACCGATCAGCAGACCCGAAGGCTCTGCGATCACTTTTGCAGGATCTTTCAGATCCGTTGCAAAAGCATAAATGACGTAACGTAAACCAGCTGCGGTATTACGTACTCCATGTGCGATATGTATCCAACCTCTGTCTGTTTTGATGGGGGTAGCGCCCGCACCATTTTTGGCCTCGGTAATGGTGTGATATTTACGCAGACTGGTCATGCGCTCTTCGTCGATCACTGCATGAGTGATATCGTCACACAGTCCGAAACCAATTCCTCCGCCACTTCCGGTCTCGATGAAATCATCCATCGGTCTGGTGTAGAAAGCATACTTGCCATCCACGAATTCCGGATGCAGCACTACATTTCTCTGCTGGGGAGAACGAAGGGTCTTTAAATTCTCCAGTCTCTCCCAGTGCTTTAAGTCTTTGGTTCTTACAATGCCTGCAGCCGCTACTGCTGCGGACAGATCATTTACGGAAGTATCCTTGCTTTCGGAACAGAACACACCGTAGATGTAACCATCTTCATGTTTGGTGAGACGCATGTCATAGACATTGGTCTCTTCCGGGCAGGTGTCATCTAACAAGATGGGATAATCCCAGAAACGGAATCCATCGACACCGTTGTCACTCTCCGCCACGCCGAAGAAGGACTTTCTGTCATTTCCCTCGATACGGGCTATCAGATAATACTTACCGTTTAATTCAATCGCTCCGGAATTCATGACTGCATTGATACCCAGACGCTCCATGAAATAGGGGTTTGTCTTGGGATTGAGATCATATCTCCAGGTCAGGGGAATATGTTCTCTGGTCAGAACCGGATATTCATAACGGTCATAAATACCGTTGTAGAAATCAGACTTTACATTTTTCCGGGAAAGCAGCTTCTCCTGCTTCTCTTTTTCTATGTAATAACGCTCTAACATATTAGGTATCCTCTCTTAAAATAAATCAATTATTCTGGAATACGTTTCATGACCTCCATGCACATCCTGCCGTTATGGTAAGGGCATTTCCAAGGCTCCACAATGGGGCGGTCAGGATAGGGATTTCCTTCCGGATCCACTTCCCAGAACCATTCGGAACCGGGTCTCTTATCGATCACATGATCACGGATAAATGCCCATTCCTTCTCTGCGGCTTCCAGATATTCCGTTTTCTCCGGCTCTTTCTCATAGCCGTTTAAGAATCCGATCACAGTCTCTGCCTGTACCCACCAGACCCTGTGTACATTCACGACACCTCTGTCACATTCGTTTGCCAGAGAGTGACCATCGAATGCCACCTTATAAATCTGTGCAGTCAGGTCTTTAGTGATGGCGTACATCTTCCGGGTCAGTTCCGGATCATCCAGAACCTTGCAGCCTCTGTCGATCAGCCATGCAGTCTCGATGTCGTGACCGTAGGAATGCAGATCCAGAATGGTGTTGTAATGCTTATCAAAAAACACTTCCTGTCTGTGGAGTTTCGGATTATAAATCTTCTCAGCGAAGACCTCCATGATCCACAGAAGGCATCTGCGCACCTTTTCATCACCGGATACCCGGTACAGTTCCGTATAGGCTTCAAAGACATGGAGCAGAGTGTTCATGGTCTTATCTGCCAGCACACCGTTCTCCGACAGTTTTTCGTTGGATTCGGGCTTAAAATCTCTGGTGAATGCTTCCAGATATCCCACCTCATCCATACACGTAGTCTCAATCAGAGTAAACAGCTTTTTCGCCAGCTCCAGGGCTTCTGCATCCCCGCTGGCCTCATAGTAAGAGGACAGCGCGTAGATGCAGAACGCCTGATTGTAAGTATGTTTTGTGGTATCCTTCGGGGTTCCGTCATAGTTTAGGGACCAGTAGATACCGCCGTATTCTTTGTCCAGACAATAGTCTTTCAGAAAAGCATAGCCGTGCTTTGCCTCATCCAACAGACTTTCGTCTTTTAACAGTGTATATGCGTTGGAGAAGAACCAGGTGATCCTGCTGTTCAGGATGCAGCCTTTTTCCGCCTTTTTATCCAGATTCAGATCGTAGTCCAGAAAACCGTAATAACCGCCGAACTCGTCATCCCGCATCCCTTTCCAGAAAGGAATGATTCCTTCGGTCAGATGCTTTTTGATCTCTTCTCTCATTTTCATGGTTTCCGCATTTTTCATGTTCCGCACTCTCCTTTGAATTTAACCTTTGACAGCGCCGGAGGTGATTCCACTGTAAATCTGTTTCTGACAAAGCAGGAATACGATCAATGCAGGCAGCAGAGACATCAGCACACCTGCACAGATCAGATTGTATTTGCTTCCAAGAGGTCCGGTGAAAGTATACAGGGAGGTTGCAACCACACCGAGAGTCCTCTTGTCCTGCAGATACAGACTGGCGCAATAATACTCGTTATATACGCCTACTCCCTTAAGCACCATCGAAGTCACGATAGCGGGTTTCAGAAGCGGAAGAATGATCTTCCAGTAAATGGTAAAGTAGGAGGCTCCGTCAATAAATGCGGATTCATCCAACGATACCGAAATATTTTCCATGAACTGGATGAAGATGTAGATGGAGATAACATCCGTACCCATACTCATAATGATGTAACCATACAGATGATTGATAAATCCAAGGTTACTCATGATCTGGTATACAGAGACCTGCATGGCAATTCCGGGAAGGAGAGTTGCAAACAGGAACAGACTGCGGACCAGTCCGTTGCCTGGGAACTTGAATCGGTTCAGTACATAAGCAAGCTGTGTTCCCACCAGGATGGATCCTAACAGTACAAATACCAGGATGATCGCTGAGTTCAGATATGCTCTGCCCATGTTGGCACGGTTAAAAGCGTCAATAAAGTTCTGGAAGTTCAGCCAGCTTTCCGGCAGGGTCATAACGTTAGTGCTCTGATATTCTGCGTCGGTCTTGAATGCTGTGATGACACAGGATACAATGGGCAAAAGTGCCACGAAAGAGAAGAATACCAGGCTGAAATACTTAATAACGATCCAGATGACAGCGCCTGCGCTGTAATGTTTGTGGTTGGTTTTCATCTTTGCCATCTTACACTGCCTCCTTCTTCCATCTTCTCTCTCTTCTGAGACGTTTTCTTCTGGTATATTCTTCATTATCCGCATCGGAGCTTCTAAATACCAGTTTGAAGAAAAGCTTTTGTAAAATTGTTGCTGCAAAAATGATCAGTAACAGTACCACAGCCATGGCAGACGCAAGACCTACCTGCTGGTTGGTATGTGCGATCTTGTCCATCAATACGAAGTAGGTTGCGGTTCCGCCGCCACCCTTGGTGATAACGTAGGGAGGATCGAAAGCACTCAGGGAACCTGTGATAGATAGGATCACGTTCAGCGTAACGATGGTCTTAATGCTGGGTAAGATAATATGTATAAACTGTTGGAATTTATTGGCACCGTCCAGCTCTGCTGCCTCGTACATCTCGGAGTCCACGGACATGATGGCACCGATGAAGAGTACCATGTTGTTGCCGTAATAACGCCATACCGAGGAAGCCACCAGCGAGATATTGTTAACGCTCTTGTCCTTCAGCCAGAACGGAAGACTTTCTAAGTTAAATCCACACCACTGTAATACCGTATCGAATACAAATCCTCTGGTGTAGAAGAATTTGAAGATAAATCCAATGGCAATACCACTGATCAGATAGGGGAAAAACATGAATCCCTTGAACATATTGCCAAACTTGGTCTTAAAGCTAAGGATCGTTGCCAGGTACAATGCAAGTGCCAGCTGCACCATTGCGCCCGCCATGTAATAAAGGCTCAGCTTCAATGCGCTGAAGCATTCATCTTTCTTAAATACATCAATGTAATTCCGGAATCCTACAAACTGTCTTTTGTCTACCGGGGTAGCATATTTCATTTTATAAAAACTGAATTTTACCATCTCTCCAAAGGGAAGATAGGTGAACACGAACAGCAAAAGCAGGGGAATGATCATGAAGGACAGTATGACGATGGTCTGTTGTCCGTTCCTGCTCTTTACCCATTTTTTCATGCTGAAGGGTTTTTTTGTTTTCTTCATTGTCTCTGCACTCATCGAAATACCTCCATACCCTTCTCTCTTAGATAAGAGGGAACCGGATAAATGGTTCCCTCTCACTTCAGAAGATTAAATTAGTTACCTATTAATTACTGGATCTCTACACCACAGCTCTCCTGTGCGGAAGTCCACTCTTCGTTCCACTCGTCGATGATCTCATCGTAGGTCTTGGAGCCATCTGCTGCACACTCTACCAGCTCCTGCATCTTGGTCTCACCGTTGTTGTTGATGTTAAGGCCACTTTCAGCGTTCAGCTCGTTTAACAGATCCTCTTCGCCTTCGATCGCAGGCTCATCCACTACGAAGTCGATACCCTTGAATGCAGCGTAGAAGTCCGGTAATCTGGTATCCTTGATAGCAACGGGAAGTCCGCCGCAGTCATAGGAGAAGCCGGATTCTTCTGCCATGAATTTCACGAAGCACAGTGCTGCTGCCTGGTTCTCTTCAGATGCATCTGCATTGATACCAAAGCTGTAGTCAGGGCCTACGGAAGCTGCCTGCTTACCACTAGCTAAAGTAATAGGGAAAGGCATGTAAGCGATGTCGTCAGCATTGTCGCCTGCTTCCTTCATCTGAGGCACTGCCCAGGAACCAAGAACCATGCATGCGATCTGGCCATTGTTGATCATACCCTTACAACCTTCCCAGTCCGTGGTGGAGTAGTCTTCCTCGGTAAGGCCTTCAGCAACTGCATCGTACATTACTTTGTATACGTTGTAAGCGCCGGTTCCGTCACCGGGATCAGCAAAAGGATTAGCAGTATGTAATAACTTCTGGTTCATGTAGGTGCTGTCGCCGGTAGCACTGCCGCTGATAGCGGGATCCCACTGACCGCCCATTGCCCAGCCTGCTGCGTAGTTGGTGTACATAGGAATGATAGAGCTGTCATACTCTTTGATCTGCTTTAATGCTGCGATGAAATCCTCGGGAGTCTTAGGCATCTCAGTGATTCCTGCTGCTTCGAATACTGCCTTGTTATATACGATACCACCGCTAACACCTGCGGTGTAAGGAACGCCGTATACAGTGCCTTCGTACATCTGGTTGTAGTAGTTAAGCTGTCCGTCCATCTCAGTAGTAGTTCCAAGAGGAAGGAAGTATGTGCTTAAATCAGCCTTGTCAACTGCGGGGATCATCATAACATCGCCCCAGTCGCCGCCCTGCAGACGAAGCAGCGTATCACTTGCATAGTCGGTGATACCTTCAATATCAACAGTGATGTTGGGATACATCTCGTTGAATGCATCAATGTAAGTCTGGTAAGGAACTGCTGCGCCGTCCTCTAACAGATCGGTACGGTTGGTCAGAACCTTAATGGTTGTAGTAATGTCTGTGTAATCCTCACCCAAAGAAATGTTTGCATAATTCAGACCGGTTACCTCTGCCTCTGCGGTTCCTGCTTCCGTAGAAGCTTCTGCGGTTGCAGGGGTACTACTTGCACTGCTTTCAGTAGCACCGTTGTCTGTGCTTCCACATGCTGCCATAGACAATGCCATGACCTGTCTCTTATACACATCTCCGAGCCCACGAGA
>ERZ1027100.557-NODE-557-length-18263-cov-48.385435_pt1 | contig 18263 bp, 7 predicted proteins | sample MGYA00519407_ERZ1027100 | MGnify/ENA primary metagenome ERZ1027100 (study PRJEB26926, sample SAMN06164645) | human gut metagenome | biome: ENVO:00009003; feature: ENVO:2100002; material: ENVO:00002003 | host: Homo sapiens | place: USA | collected 2012 ... | reverse complement strand
GGGGGGGGCTGATGCATGCTCCCGTTTTGTGTGCGGGAGCCGGGTCGGGAGGCGCATACGCCCGGCGCGCAGCCCCTGCGGCAGCGAGCCGTTCGTCGTAGGCGGCATTCCCTCTTTTCCGCCCCTGCCCCTGCCCCGGACACGTTTTTTTATCTTTTTTGCTGCGCAATATTTTTCGAGGGCCTAACCTCTGCCGTTTTTCAGGAGGTCTGCCCACTTGTTTTTTCATGTGGGTTCCGGGCTGCCGGTTGTATGCCTTTTCGGGGGCTGCGGCATTTCAGCGCCGGCTGTATAGTCCGAAAAATCCGGATTATCGTCTATAAAGTCTTTCCGTTTTGCTTTACTTCGAATTCTGAAAATGGAAAATGTGTTTAATATTAGGAGTGTAACTTATGAAAAACGGAAAAGAGCCCGGCGAGAAGACCGGCTCGACTTTACTGATTGCGGGCTTGGGGTCCGTCATCGAGCAGAAGACCCGCCAAGGCTGCCGTCGCACGGCAGCCAACTACCGCGCCGTCCTGCACAAGACTGCGGGCTATCTGGGTGATGAGGCCGCGTCGTTCCGGCTGCAGGAGGTCACGCCGGGGTGGGTCGGGGGCTTCGTGGAGTGGCTTCAGGCGTGTCATGTCGACAAGCCGCAGACGGTCGATTTCTACCTTCGGACGCTGCGTGCGATGTGCCGTCATCTTCTGGTGCTGCGGCACCTTCGCTGGGAAGGTGGTCAGAGCCCCTTTTCCGGCATCCGTACTAAGGGGGTACGTCCGGCCAAGCGTGCCCTTAACGAATGCGAGGTGCGTCGTCTTACGCATCCATCGCTTCGCAAGAGCCTTCCTGCGCACCTGCAATGTACGCTGGACGTTCTTCTGTTCATCCTCTACGAGCGAGGCATGGTCTTTCAGGACGTTTACAACCTAAAGTGGGACATGGTCAGCCCGGACGGTCATATCTTCTATCTGCGCAGCAAGACGCACTGCCCGATCGACGTGGAGGTCACGCCCGAGGCGGCTCGGATCATGGAGCGCTACCGGCGCGGCGACACGGCGTGGGTGTTCCCGTTCCTGCACGAGGGCCGCAGCGCGACCCGTCGTGCGCTGAGCGAGGAGTCTGCGCTGCGCCGCATCAACGCGCAAGCCAAACGCATCGGTCTGGGTGCCGACATTGCGCTTCCGCTTACGACCTATGTGATGCGCCATACGTGGGCTACGCTGATGCTCGAAGCGGGCAAGAGCGTGGAGCTGATCGGCCAGTGCCTGGGACATACGAGTATCGCGACCACGCAGATCTACCTGTCGCGTATCTCCGTCAGCCGCGTGGACCGCGAGGTGGAGGATATGGTGAACCGGATGCTGCGTGTGCCGCCTGCGCGGCGTGCAAGAAATACGCGCGTCGTTCCCCGTTCGAGAAACGCCGGACGCCGGGGCTCTTCTGCCATGAAAAATGAGGGGGCTACGGAACACAAAACCAGAACTGTTTCTCGCAAAAAAGAAACGGATTCGGGACTAAGAAGGAAGCTCTCGGGAATACTTCGAAAAATTCCGTTTCTTGGTAAGAAAGAGAAAGTGGAAGAAACGGCTCGCTCTAGGATACCTATTTGGGTGCAAAAGTAATAATATCAAGCTATTCTGCAAAAAAAACGGAAAAAAATTCATCATTCCCTGCGGGTAAAAACCATGCCCGTTCAAAGGATTTCGTTTTCAACGCGCTGTTACACAGTGCGTTTTTTTGTTCAATTTTTCTTTTTCTCTTTCTTACCAAGAAACGGAATCTCTCCGGGCAGCCGGTAAAAGACTACTATATGAAGAGATTCTACTTAAAAGATGTATCGATTATCGATTCAGGATATGCGGGACCGCTCGGCTCCCGGCCTCCCATCCGCGTAAATACTGTTTTGCCGCGGCTGCGGTTCCGGCTTCGGCCGTTGAGAGGGGCCTGCTACCGGTGTTTTTTCCCGGGGTGCGGTTCTTTTTGTCGGCCTGCCCGGATCAGACTTAACTATTAACAACATACCAAACTATTTCTTATGAAAAAACGATTACTTACCGTATTGCTGTCTAGTGCGGCACTATGGAGTGTTTTTGGGTTTCCGGGAGCTCTCTCCCGCGCGTATGCTTTTCCCGGAGCACAACAACGGCCGTTGACGGCGGCCGGGTCCGACAGCCTCGGGGCTGCGGCCTCTGCGGCCCCGACCGGGGCGGACAGTTTGCGTTCGGACAGCCTCTCAGTGGACAGTCTTTCTGTCGATAGCCTCTCTGTGGACAGCCTCTCGGCCGACTCGCTGCTTGCCCTTCGCTCTGCGGCGGATTCTCTGGTGTTGAGCGCCCGGGAGCTGGATTCTCTGGAACAGCTCTCGCAGACGCATTGGATCGACACGGTCATTATGGCTACCCCGAAAGATGTTCCGAGCCGTCGTCCTCGCGAGTGGGACGTGAAGTGGAATATGATTATGGGGGCTTTCGCCACCCCGTTCTTCGGTTTCTCGTTCAGCGTCGCGGACCAGTGGACGCTTGAGTTCGACGGGAGCTACAATGCGTGGTCTCTGAAGAACGAGCGCCACTGGAAGCACGGTCAGGGCTCTGCCGGAGCGCGTTTCTGGACCAAGGACCGCGAGCAGGGTCATTTCGTCGGAGCCCATGTTCTGGGCGGGGTGTATAACTTCAACGGCGTGCGCCTTCCCTACCAGTCCTATCCGTCGATGGATGACCACCGCTACGAAGGCTGGGGCGTCGGCGGCGGTTTCAGCTACGGCTACCGCTGGAACTTCTCGGAGCGCTGGGCCATGGAGGGCGAGCTGGGTGTTGGCTACGTCTACTCGAAGTACGACAAGTTCGCCTGTGACCGCTGCGGGGAGAAGATCGCGTCTGGTGGGCACCACTACGTAGGTCCCACGAAGCTAGCCCTGAACCTGATCTATCGTTTCGGGAAGAAGAGCCGCGAGGCCTACAAGCGCGCCATTGCTCCCCGTCCCACGCCTCTTATCCGCGAGCGTCTGGTCCGGGATACGGTTATCCTGACCGAGACTCAGATCCAGCGCGACACGCTCGTTCAGCGCGACACGGTCCAGCTGGAGGCTCCGACCCCCGTTGTTTCGAATCTGGACTACACGCTTCATATCGAATACAAGACAGGCAGCTCGATGTACCAGTCGGCGTTGGGCAACAACGACGAGGAGATGCAGAAGTTCCTGCACGTTTTGGACACGCTGCGTTCGAACAAGAACATCACGCTCAACTCGATTCAGGTCATCGGCTACGCCTCGATCGACGGCGCGACCGATACCAACCAGCGTCTGAGCAACCAGCGTGCGCAGAGCGTCGCTGCGTACCTGCGGTCGAAATACCCGGATATGAGCCGTCTGATCTCCTCGGAGGGCCGCGGCGAGGACTGGGACGGGCTTCTGAAGCATATCGAGGAGTCTATCGGTCTTGAGGGCAAGGACGAAGCCGCCTATATCATCCGCACCGTGGGCATCAATTCGGGGCGCGAGGGTCAGCTGATGCGGCTGAACGGCGGCCGGTTCTACCGGGCGATCTCGCAGGAGATCTTCCCGAAGCTGCGCCGCATCGAGTGTAAGATCGGCTTCACGGAGATCAAGATGCAGAAGAAGGGTACGGCAACGGTCAGCACTCAGGAAGAGTAGGGATCGCGGAATCCGGGCAGGGAAGACGGTATCGGCTTGGCCGTCTTCCCTGCGGGGATTCCAAGGTCTTGATGCAATTAAGACAAGCGAGAAATCATTTAAAACCGAAAGATATGAATGTAAAATTAATTCTTGCGGGATTTGCCGCCCTTTGCATGCTCTCTTCGTGTATCAAGGAGAGCGACGGCGGCCAGTCCCCGAATCCGCCGGGCGCTGCACAGGATGCGCGTGCCGGCATCAGGCTCCGGGTTCACGGAGAGCCTGCGGACCCGCTGCGCGGGGAGACGGTCAAGACGATCGATGTGCTGGTGTTCGACGCGAACTCCACGCTGGAAGAGGTTATGAGCTGTACGCCGGGAGATGCCGTGAACGGCGAGTTTCCGCTGGAGTTGAAACCGGGTCAGAAAACCTTCTTCGCGGTGCTGAACAATCCTGCTGCGGACGCCATGGGCCACATCTCGTGGAGCGTAGGAGCGACGACGCTCGACGACTTCCGGAAATCGTCGTTCGAAGCGGCGCGGGGTAACGCGCAGGGCATCGGTCCGGATCTCTCGGTCTATAAAGACGGGGTCTTTATGATGCTCAGCGATGGGAAAGAGGTGCTTCTGGAGTCCGATCAGTTCCTGCGTGTGGAGCTTTCGTGCAACCGTCTGGGCTCCAAGGGCCAGATGCTCTGGAAGGACATACAACTCTCGCCGTCCTTCGTCGACAACGATATCAATCCGCGCAACGACGATATCGCGGATAATGACGGGGATCCGGTCTCGAAGGTCAAGGACCATCTGAGTCTGGACCAGACGGCCGGTTTCCAGCTGATGAACGTGCAGGGCACGATGTGGGTCGCGGCTCCTGCGGCCCCTGCGGAGGACGCCCCTCTGGGGGCTCTTCTTCCTTGGGCGGACTCCTACGGCAACGGATGGCTGCCGGCCCGGACGGACAATTACACGACTGCTTTGAACGAGTCGAGTTACGCCACCGAGAATATCGTGCCTTCGAACCCCAAGAAGAATCAGGTTACCTGCATGCTCGTCAAGGCGCAGGCGTTGTGGGACGGCCAGAAACCGGGTGCGCTCTACGCGATTATCAAGTTCACGGCTCCAGCCAAGTCGTACCGGCATGTGGAGGAGTATCTGGGGGTCTATAATAACAAGGCCGAGGCCGAGAAAAAGTTGGCGCAGCTTCAGGGCAATGCGGCGTTGAAGGATCTTGTGGATATCCGGGAATATACGGGCGGTATCGTTTACTACCGGGTGGACCTGCTGGATTGGGAGAAGGTCGAGCCGGGCAAAGACATGCAGGGGGCTGCCAGCATTCGGCGCAACAGCTTCTATCAGGTGAAGATCGGCGACATCCTGAACCTGGGCTGGAACAACCCCGCGGACCTTGTGGACCCCGAGGACGACCGTCCGGTGTCGAACCCGTGGGTCGATGTTCAGGCTACGATTACGGTCGCGGACTGGGTTACGATCGACCAGGAGGGGGAAATCGGTTAAATCATCTTATCTAAATCGACTATGTTCAACAAAATAACACGACAGCAGAACGGCCTCCTGCTCCTTGTTCTGGGAGCTGCGGCCTTTCTTGGGAGCTGCGTGCGGGCGGACCGTGCGGACTGTGATTTTCCGCTGCGCCTGCGCTTCTCCTATACGGACAACGCTCCGGGCGTAGAGCTCTTTCAGGAGGAGGTTACCTCGCTGGACCTGTTCTTCTACGACGCAGCGAGCGGCCATCTGGTCGGCCACGAAACGCTGCATGCGCTCCTTGCCCCGGAGTCGGGCGCCGCAGGCGCGGCGCTCGGCCCGGTGTCCCTTTTCTCCGCCGCGGATGACGGCGGCAATACGGAGGGCGGCAATACGGAAGGCGGCGATACCGAAGGCGGCGATACGGAAGGCGGCGATACGGAAGGCGGCGACACGGAGGAGCCGCAGGAGGGGATCCTCGAGCCCCTGCCCCTGACCTACAGCCTGTCGCTCCCGCCGGGGCGTTATGACGTGGTAGCGTGGGGCGGCATCCGCGACCGCTACAAATTCGTTGCCACGCACATGCTCGACGAGGCCTTCGTCTATGCCACGCGCGAGGCGGACAGCGACCAGACCCTTATCGCCCCGGGCGGTGAGAAGCTCTTCTACGGAACCCTGCGCGGGCTGGAGATCAACGGGCAGCTGGGCAAGGAGCAGGTTGTTCGCTTCGTCCAGAACACGAACAACATCCGCGTGGTGGTCACGGGCCTTACGGAGAACCACCGCAAGCGTACGGAGGCATCGATCATCGCCCTGAACGGCGCCTATACCTTCTCGGACAACAGCCGCTTGGCGGCTATCCATGCGACCTACCAGCCCGTCGAGGGGGAGGTGTCGGGTGCCGTCCTGCGCGACTTCCGGATCCTGCGCCTCAAGCAGGGCGACGACTCCCGCCTGAAGGTGCGCGTGGCCCCCGATCACACGGTGCCGGCCGACCCGGCTGACCCGGATGCTCCGGAAGTCCCGGCCGATGCGGATAAGAGCTATACGATCTTCGACGGCAGCCTCACGGACCTGCTGCTGCTCTATCCCTTCGGCGATCTGGATGCGACCTCGGACTACACGATCGAGTTCCGCGTCGGGGCTCTGGGCGGCGGCGACGAGGACGACAAGAATACGGAGGCTCGGTTCTCGGTGCTTGTAAACGACTGGGTTGTGATCAACCAGGATACGGACCTGAACTGATCCGTATCGGACGGATGGAATACGAATAACCGATGTTTTATAAATAACTATTTCTCAACATTTTTAACAGTTTTTATTATGAAAGGAAAACAGATTTTAGCGGGAGCGCTCGCACTGATGATGGCGTTGTCGTCCTGCACCAAGGAAAACGGAACCGAGGGTTCGGGCGGCGATTCCGGACAGGAGGTCGTGGAAGGGCTGAGCACCTATGCCTCGATCAGCATCTCGCAGTCGGCACGTCCGGGTACCTATGCCGGTGGCGCTGAGGCCGAGAAGAAGGAAGGAACCATTAATAAGGCGACCGTGTTCGTCGTTTCGGCGGACGGTATAGTCCGTGATAAGATTGATATTACGACCAATGCGACGGCGGCTTTTCAAACGACCACGGGAAAGAAGTATCTCTATGCCCTTGTAAACGTTCCCGACAAATTGCTGGAGGATATAGAGGAAGGTAAGACGAAATGGGAGGTGGTGCAGACGACCATGCAGGCTCTTACGAAGTACCAAGCTTTCGAAATACTTATCGGCGGTGCGAATCCTGATGATCCTACTACTACCGGCTTCTGGATGTCGAACTTCTATGGTGTCGAGGGCGTGCAGCCGGTTGTCGTCGTGGAGGCCTCTGAAGCTGAGGTTAATTCTACTGATGTTCAGACCAGAAAAAACAATTTCACCATCAATGTCGGCCGTATGGTCGCCAAGGTGAAACCGCAAATTACGGTAAACACGGCTAACTGTGGCGGTGTGCTTAGCAACATGCAGTACCGCATGCGTCAGTATCCCAAGTATATCTACTTGTTCCAGCAGTATCAGGCCGATGCAACCGCGCCCGGCGGCTTCCTCGATCAGGTGATGACGCCGTACTATTTCGCAATATGGCAGAAGTCTGACAAGCCTTTATGGACGACGGATGATCCTACTAAGATTTCGAAACACGACTACTTCGAGGACGTGAAGAACACCGGTACTGCTGAAGCTCCTGTATATACGCCTGAGTTCAGCACGCTTGCTTATACAAAGGCAACAGACGCCGCCGAAAAGACGCCCGTGCCTTCCTATGTTACGGAGAACACGACCGCGGTGGGCGGCCAGAATAATATTAAGATCCGCAACAAGGGTACCTACCTTTCGATCAAGGCTACGTTCGACGTCACTGCGTCCAAAGAAGGCGGGGTCTTTCTTACCGTCGATGGCAAGAAAGACGCTACCGCCTATACGGCTGGTACGACTTTCTACCGTGTCGCCTATTACAACGCCTCCGGTGAGATCGATCACTACTGCGGCGGACTTTATCTGGCGAATACTAAACCGACGAAGGTCGTTGGCAAAACCACCGGCTGGAACTGGGGCGATAAGATCGAGTTCTTATCTAAAGATGAGGCTACGGCTGCCAACAAACCCGAGGGCGAGGCTAAAGGCGCTGAAGATATAGCAGGTACTGAGTGGCGTACAGGTGATACAGGTGCCGGTTACGAGTTAGTCGAGTACAAGGATGCCGAATGCTACTACGGCATGTGGCTGTTCGACCAAGCTATGGGTGATAACCTTACGAAGAAATACTCCGTCTTGCGCAACCGCGAGTACGCTGTAAGCATCACCTCTGTTGCGGGTCTGGGCGACGCTAAGGAGGACGACGTGGTGAACAAGCCGGATGATGTCGAGAGCGACTCCTATATGAAAGCTTTGATCACGGTCGAGCCGTGGGTGCTAGTCAATGTCGACGGCGGCATCTGATGCTTCCTGTCGCAGCATGATCCATTTTATCAAGAGAAACGATTAATGACCGGGGGCTGCCTCTCCTCGCAGGAGACGCGGGCAGCAGGGGCAGCCCCCTTTTTTCAACAGGACGCATGCGCCGCCCCGCGCGGCGATGCACCGGAAGCGCAGGCACGAGGCCTGCGTCGGGAGCTCCCGAAGTGCGGGAGCCTCTATATCGGGAAATCGGAAACGACAACGGCGCCGGAAAGGCATATCGCACGACGCCGGATACGAGGGCCGTATCCGACCCATAAATCTACGGAGTTCGCGCCGCCGCAAAGGGTGCGGATGCAGGTTTTTCCGGCTATACGCATATAAGGCGTGCGCCGATGTGCATCAAGGAGGAAAACACGCGGGGCGGCCTTCGCCGCACCGACCAGATAACGAACACCGGACGCTTCGGGAGATGTTCCGCGGCTGCCCAGAGGGGCGGTTCCGAAGCGGCTGCCGGACCGGGGCGCAGCCTCGCCGGCGGGTCCGGGAAGCGGACGAGTTTAAGAAACCGAAAAGAAAAAGAAGAGTTTTGAAGTGTAGTTTTTTTATAAGGGTGCTGATGTTCTTCGCCGTCCCGGTCCTCGTCGCCGGGTGCTCGGAGAAGGAGCGCGGGGAGCCGCGGGCTTCGGTGCTGCTGCACCTCTCCTATACGTTCAACACCGAGGAGCGGGACCTTTTCAGCGATGTCGCCGCAAGCGGCGACGTGCTGGTCTACCGCGGCGACGGCACGCTGTTGGAGCATCGTGCGATGACCCCGCGCGAGATCGCGGCGGCGGCCGTGCAGCTGTCGGTGCCCCGGGGCGACTCCTACACCGCGGTGGTGTGGGTGAATCTGGAGCGTGAGCTCTATGCGCTGCGCGACGAGCACCTTCTGTCGACGATGTGCGTGGAGCCGCTCAGCCGGACGGGATACGTCGAGGGCGTGATGCCCGAGCTGCTGCACGGCGCCTGCGCCTTCACGACCGATGCGGATGCGCCGCACGAGCAGAGCCTTCCGCTGCGGAGCCTAACCAACCGGGTTACCGTGATTCTGGACGGCGCGATGAACTGGACGCGTGCCGCAGGTACGCCCTATGAGCTGCAGATCGCAGGCACGGGGGGCGCCTACGGCTGGGATGCCGGGTCGCTGCCGGGCCGCGGGCTGATCTATCTTCCGGGTTACACGCCCGATTTTCCGGGCTACGACAAGGCGCTGGGTGCCACGTTCCACCTGCTGCACCTCACCCCGGAGGATGATTTTCGCCTGATCGTCTTCAACGGCCCGGATATTATCTATAACCAGCCGCTCGTCGAGGTGCTCATGCAGAACCCCGCTATTGACACGAGTGAGGAGCTGTGGCGTCACGGGTTCTATTACCTGCGCTTCGACAGCAACATGGAACTCGTCTACAACGGGGCGATGTCCCTGCACCCGGACGACTGCGGTGCGGATGCCCCAAGAACGGAAACAAAGCTAAATAATTTATAGTATCATTATGAGATCACACCTGACGTTTTTCAACCATTTTCCGACCCGCCTTCTTCGGAACGCGCGCAGAGCGTTCCGTGCGGCGTCGATATTGTTGTGGGGTGCTGCCCTGTTCGGGGGCTGTACTTCGGACATTGAGGAGGGGCCCGGTCTTCAGCCGGAGCAGCCCGCCAGTGAGAATAAGCTGACGCTGAGCATCAGTATCCCCGATGTCTCGGCCTCATCGCCGGGAACCTATGCCCTGACAACGGGCGAGGAGGGCTTCCAGGATGGACAGGACTCGTTCCATGTCTTGCTTTTCGGGAATCAGACCGATGAAACAACGGATGCGAAGTACGAGTTCATGCAGTTCGTCGAGCCGAAGACGGACCAGTCGTCGACACCCGGCAGGCGCAACTTTACCATCGAGATACCCCCGACTGATCCGAATGATCCGGCTGCGCCGAAATACAAGTCCTATAAGGCGATGGTCATCGCCAACTATACGCTCGAAGATGGCGGCAGCGGCAATCTCACGGAGCGCTGGGAGCGTTATCTTGAGAAGCATAAGGATTTTGCCGCGGCCCGGGAGAAGATTCAATTCTCGCAGGCCGGGACTTGGAATACGGCTGCGGGTACAAAGCGGTATCTTCCGCTGTATGGCGAATCTCCGGCCTTCGACGAGAAAGTCGCCCGCATTCCGAATATTGAAATGCGGCGTGCCGTGGCCCGTATCGACGTGGGTGTCAACATCGGCGGAGGTACTTACGCCGGCACCGGCGACAAATATCCGGTTTACGACCTCAATAGCACCGCGTACAACGGAAACACGCATGCTGCGAACGGCGCGCAGTTCACGCTGCAGAGCGTCACGCTCTACAATGCGGCAGGCGCGGGTTATGTGGCGCATAACCGGGCGGCCGACCCGAATGGTGATGATCTGAGTTACTATGTCACACCGCTTCAGTCCGACGGGGTAACCTATGCAATTGATAAGACGGAAACTGGGAAGACGAACATGTTCCGCCGGGAGATCTATCTTCCGGAGACGCCCAACAAGTTCGACGACGACACGCGGGCGTTCTACATCGTCGTCGGCGGAATATATGGCGATCCAACCAAACAATCCACCACCTTCTACCGCATCGATTTCTACAACCGCGAGGCGGCGGCCGGTGATCCGGACGTTACGGGCGAAGGGTACGTGAAACCTACGAAGGATAACCGCTTCAACATCCTGCGCAACAACGCCTATGTGATCAACATTCTGGAGGTGCGGGGCCCGGGCCATGCGTCGGAAGAGATCGCCGCGCAATCGGAGCCCATCAACATGGAGGTGGACGTCCGCTCGTGGGACACCGGGGACAGCGACCTGGGGAACGTGGTTACGGACGGGCAGTACAACCTGTCGGTCAGCGCTACGCGGCTGCGCTACCACAGCGACGGCACGGCGCAGGATCTGAAGGTCTTCACGAACTACCTGCTTGCGAACATGCCCGATGAATCGGGCTGGAGGATGACTGTCAAACGCCCCGACAATATGTCTGACACAGAATATGACGAGCTTCAGAAGCAGGTCCTCTTTTTCGACGACGATGGTAAAACGCCCCTCACATTTGATGATGTGAAGAGAGGTGTAGCCAACAGCCCGAAGACGTTGCACGTTGGGCTTAAATACTTCAGTGGCACCGGAAATCAGATGGAGCGTACGGTTACGCTCGTTTTCACGGCAGGCCGCATGAGGCAGGAGGTGGAGCTGATTCAGGACGTGAAGAGCCTGAATACGCTGACGCTGACTCCGGAGCGTCTCTCCTTCCCGAAGATGCCGAAGGACACTCAGCCGGTGATCGTGAAGAGTTCGCCTGCCGACGCCAAGTACTATGTAACATGGACCGACGATGGCGGTACTCTCCGCCGAATGAATATTTCGGAACCCGGCGTCGGGCGTGAGGAAAAAACCGATGATCAGGGCAGCGTTATCTGGGAATCTTTGGGCGGTGTCGAATCGCCTGACTTATCCGAAAGCTCGTTTCCCCGGGGATTCGGCGACTGCAAGAAAGATCATGCGGATTGCCGGGAGATCACGTTTTTCACGAAGGCCGAAGGCAGTGAAAACATGTTCTTGCTGCGCCCGTCGAATTGGGATGAAATACATAATAACAGTAGCAAGCCAGATCAGCCGCGCAGCTGGGATTTCGAGATCGAGGCTTATTGGGACGCCAACAGCCATATCCCGGGGGCGCGCGCGACACTGCGGGTGACGCAGAGCAAGGATGAAGTGACCTGGGAAGTCGTGAAGACGGATGTGTCCGCTAAACCCGATGATAAGGATGCGGAAGTTTGGGATGATAACCTCATTGAAGCGGAATGGTACCAAGAAGAAGTCATCGCTTATTTCCGCACGAGCCCCCAGTACCCGTGGTACTTCGTTTCGAAGAGCGACGAGGGCAACCTGAGCGGCAAGGAGTGGGTGACCAACTGGAATGCTTTCATGGGACAGAACTACCCCGGCAACAGCTCGCAGCCGATAAAACTTACCAAGAACACCAACCTTCAGCCGCGAACGGTGACCTTCCAGGCCAGTTCGGGCTATGAGGGTTTCGACCGCAGCACGGCGCAGCTGAAGGTCCGGCAGAAGCGGGGTGAGGTGCTCCTGGAGCTGCAACCGGGCGTCGGCGTTACGAAGCTTGCCGAGGATAAGCACAACGTTACCACCGAGGCCGGTGAGACGATATCACGGACCAGATATACGCTGGATTTCGGCTCGAAAGAGTCCCGGGATACGCGAGGAGTGCACGTTCGCGCCAACACCGACTGGTGGTGGGCATGGAGCGACGCGGACGGTGAGGGTACTCTACCACCGCTAGAAGAGTTCCGGGTTCCTGCAAAGAAACTTGAAAACCTCGATACAAAGACCGACTACGGCACCGCGTACCTCGCGGGTAAAGGAAATATGAAGCCGCTGTTCCTGCAAAAGACGCACGCATACTGGGAGAATATAGGCGCTCTTCCTGCGGCCGACATACAGGGTTATGTTATCGGCGAATGGCTGGCTACTCCTTCGGTTGTTAAGGATGAGGGCAAGAATAACGCCACGACCAGCAACGGCGACGAAAAATCGTACGACCGCACGTGGAGCAACGCCTTCACGATGCGCCCCGTGCAGGGCCTGTTCCTCTCGCCTTCGGCCACGAGCGACGAGAAGCTGAAGAATCGGAAGGTGCCCCATGCCGGAACTTACTATTCGGAGCTTACGTTCTACAACAAGCACAAGCTGCTTCCGACCGCTCCTGACGAAGGTACGGGCACGCAGGATGAGTACGATGCGAATCAGGCAGAAATCGAGAAGAATGCCAAGACGCTCCGCATCCAGCGCACGGTGCCGTCGCTGGTCTACTGCAGCTTCCCGTTCGACAACCGGGACAACGTCAACCTGTCGAACTACGAAACCCCGTATGTAACCGATCCGAATGACGAGGAGCATTGGACCAACGAGAAGCGTAAGATAAAGATCTGGGCGAACAGCCCGATTACGGTCACCCTGGATCACAAAAGGAGGGGCCCCGGTGGAGGAGAAGAGCAGGTCGAGTCTGCTACCTATACGTTGTATCCGAGAAGCAACGAAGGCTACAGTAAGTTGCAAGAGGTTAAGTTGCCGGATCTGGGATACTACATAGATAGAACAACGGAGGAATGGAAGAATATCATCGATAAAGACGACGTAGATATCCAGCAAGCGGAAGCCTTCCATCGCTATAAGGTCACGATCAGCGGCTACCGTCAGGAGACGAAAGACCAGCCGGACGTGCCGTTCACGATTACGCGCACCTATACGGCCGGATATTGGATGGTCCATCCCGCGAGCCCCCAGATCATGCGGGGTGGAAGATACGGCTCCGGGGGCTTCAACTTGTACCTCGACTTCAGCGCGAGCTCCTATGGGCGTGATCAGAAGATTCGGATCGGCCGCAGGAAGGTGCGCGTCGGAGATTTTGAAAACAACCAAATCACGCCGGGAGGAAAATTGTCCGAGCCTGAATATACCGAATACACCCTCGACGGCAGCGCGGGCCAGTGCTATGTCAAACACGAGGTCGAGCCGAATACGGACCCCGACAACATGTGGATCTACTGGGTGGAGTATCAGCCGGCCAAAAAGGACGCCGAAGGAAACCCCCTCCCTTACACGACGCAGTGGAGTGACAACGGCTACGCTTCGCAAGGCGAGGTGGGCAAGTACCTGTTCCTGCAGGAAGCCGCTAACGCCAACGGCCTTGTCTTCCTGAAGAACGGTCCTACGGTTCCGGCACTGTACAATGGACACGACCAAGGGCGGGATCACTGGCTGGCCAACGGTGTATCTTGGTGGAAGGGTCGGATCGATCCCTTCCACGATCAGGAAGATGCAGCGTTGCAATTCCGTAACACATATACTCCCTATTATTATAGCGCCACTTACAATGTAGACTGTCAGATCACAGAGCGTGAGTTCTTTTGTGCCTCCGCCTCGGGGAATACCTCTGACGCCAACTCGCAATATCTGACGGCGGCGACCTGCAATGCCTATACGTCGCTTCATGGCAATACCCGTGACGTAAGCGTGTTCCTCAATCTGAACTGCTCGATTCGCGGCCTGCATAATATGAGTGGGTCAGGACGACATGGTGTGGATGTCGGCGGCAGTAGTCCCGTCGGAAAATTTGGTCCGTACGGATGTCCGGATAACGGAAAGCCGAACGACCAAGGAGGCCATGTACCGGGTATTGTCCGAAAAAACGTACAGCTGTTCGAATATATCAAGGACGCGACCTACACGACACAGGCCGGCAATGTAAAGGGTCAGGCATTGAACCTGATGATCATGCGCCGGGCGATTACGACCCCTCCCGGCAACGAACCGTATTATCCGCCTTCGATGGTCGTCACAGCACCCTGATCCGCCCCGGGGGCGGCCCGAAGCATAAGAACCTAACGAAGCAGACAAATAAAAACACAGCATACAATGATACGAAAAGAGAACAAGAGATCTCCCGGGGCGCACGGCGCAGCGGGAGTACGGATCCAAGAGCGGCTGCGGAGCCGGGCTGCCGGCGCGGCGGCGGCTCTCATGAGCCTCGTCGCGGTGCTCTGCGCCGGCTGCGCCGAGGACCCCACGGAACAGCCGCGCGGCCCGCAGGGCGGGACGGGGGATTACGCCCTTCTGCAACTTACGGTCCCGGGTGCCGCAGCGGGCACGCGGGCTGCGATGACCCCCGCTCAAGAGGGCGGCATCGCCATCGAAGATACGCACATCGTCCTTTGCCAGAAGTGGGATGCCGGCTGGTACCTGAACCGTGTGATCGCGCTGGCGGAATGCACGGTGACAGAGTCTGCGGATCCTGATGCGAACGGATACAAGACCTACAATATCGAGGTACCGTTCGAGACGGGCACGAAGGGCAGCAAGTACTGCCTGGGCGTGATCGCGGGATTCGACGGCGGCAAGGCGGCGCTCGAAGCGGCCGTAAATCCATTCTACGGGAACGAGCTGGACGCCGCGGACCCGCTGCGCGACATCCGCACCTCGCTTGTCGCCACGGCCGCGGGCAAATGGCCCGCCGACCGCATGTTCCCCATGTGGGGCGAGAGCGATGAATTCACGCAGGTGCCGTCCGGCCGTATCGGGACGCTCAGCCTCATGCGCGCCACGGCCCGCGTGGACGTGGGTGTCAAGTTCATCAAGAACGGTGACAAATATAATTTGAATGACATGCAGGCCGAGGGCCTCTACAATGAAGGCAAGGGCACCTATTTCGCACTGGCGAGCGTGCGGGTCTACGGCACGATGAAGGGCGGCACCTATGGTTCCGCGGAGAATGTGTATGGCTCCATCACGTCCGAACCCAGTGCAGCCACCGTACCTAATACGGATGTCGGTAAGTTCGGACTGGAGGACCTGAAGTACGAAGTAGGAAAAGATAATGATTTCACTGATTCTACACCCGCAGACGGGGGCACATGGAGCGATAAGGAGAAGAGCGCACGCCGCATGCTGACGCGCGCCTGCTATGTTTTCGAAACGAAGAATGCAGGCGCGGAGTTCGACGCGGCCGCCTGCGTCATCGTCGGCGGCATCTACGGCGAGGATAAGAACCCGACCTACTACCGCATCGACTTCGCAACGACGAATATCGTGAACGGCGTTCAGAACAAGCCGCAGCCCGACAACCGTTTCGACCTGCTGCGCAACAAGGTCTATGTGGTCAACATCACCTCGGTATCCGGCCCGGGTAAAAACACGCCGGAGGAGGCTCTCAAGAGCGACGAGACGAAGATGACGGCCGAGGTGCAGGAGTGGAACCAGAACAACACGGTGGGCGACATCACGACCGACGGCGTCTATACGTTGAGCGTCGACAAGTCCGAGCTGCAATACTACACCGACGGCACGCCCGAGCAGATCGTCGTGAAGACCGACTACGACGGCGTGCTGGGCAGCGGCTGGACGCTGGAGGCCGAAGCGGAAAAGGCCGATGAGCAGCAGGAATTCGAGGACGCACTGCTCTATTACGATTCAAAGGGCAATGCCTACCCCTACACCAGCGATGCCTTCCCCAAGACGGGGCCCAGCGGGACGCCAGCGACGCTGCGCATCGGAATGAAGGAGCTGCCGGATGCGGGCGGCAAGACCGCATTCCGCAGCGGCAAGTTGCTCTTCAAGGCCGGGCGCATGCAGACACGGGTGGTCATACAGCAGACGTCGCAGGACCTGCTGCGCATCCTCTTCGACCCCGAGGAGATCCTTTTCGGCGCCGGATACCAGGACGCCAATGAAAACAAGAAACTCACGCAGACCGTGAAGATCGCGGTTACGACCAAAAAGCCCTATGAACTGACGATCACAGGCAAGAAGGCTGACGGTTCGTCGTACACGCAGACGATATACAACACCAATGATCCGGCGCAGGTGTCTAAAAACAATCCCGACGATCGGTTCGATGTCTTCTTCACAAGGGAGGACGCCACCGTCGGCGGCGACTCTACCCGTTTCCTGCTGCTTCCGAAGTATTTCGACGGCGACCGATCGTTCACGTTCGAGGTGACGGCCAGCCTGCCCGACTTTAAAGATGTCGCCCCGGTCAAGGAGCGGCTCATGGTCTACCAGTTCAAAAACCAGTTACGGTGGCTCGTGGATAAGGACGAAGGGCAGTACAGGCTGACGGAGAATCCCTGGCACGTGATTGTCGCCCACGATAAAGAGGTTGTGAAACCGAAGATCCGATTTGACCCCTCGGCGCAAATACCGTCGTGGTGGTTCTCGAAAGGCGATGACATGATGGGCGATATCGGCTGGATCAAGAACCTGAGCAGTTTCATAGGAGTGGATCTTAAAGATACTTTCGCAACGAACGGCGTACACGTTGCCATGGAGAAGAACCCCGGCATCAGCCGGCGCAGCCTATCGCTGCAGGTCGAGATCCAAACGGGACAGCTGATGGCGAGCGACTCGAAGCTGGTCATCACACAGCTCGGCCAACCGCTGAAACTCGAACCGAGCGTGGTTTCGACGACTAACCCTGCTAACGTTCAGATCCGTGAAATTCAGCCGGCAGACCCCCTGCAGGGCACGAAAGGGGTTTACGAACTCGACCACGGCACGGGGGCCGATGGTGCTGAATACACCCTCGCGATGCGGGCGAACACCGACTGGAACTGGTATTGGCATGCGGATCACGGGGACATGAGCGGCGAACACGAGAAGCTTGTCATCCTTCCATATAGCTGGGATGAAAAGGTGACCACGCCCACGGCGGATCATGCGATACGGAACGGGTACTGGGACCCTGTCGTGACATTCCAAGTGCCCTATGTCCCGAAAGTGGAGTGGGGACAAAGGGATCCGGCGAAACCACATGAAGACGTTCCCCTGGGCGGACGCCGGACCGTAGTGCGCGAGCTGCGCAATGTCTCCCCGAAGCTGACGCCCGAGGATGTCGAGGACTACGCCCGCGAGCTGCGCATCACACGCGACCTGCCCGCCTATACCCATATTCTGAAGTGGCCGTACGAGGACTCGAAAGACCCGAACGCCCCGGACGATGAGACCAAACGGACACCCTTTAACCTCGACAATCTGGTTGCGGACGGCACATACGAGCAAAAGAAATTCGAGGCGCTGAGCAATGCTCCGATATCGCTGACGCTCTGGCAGGGCGATGCCATGGACAAGGAGTTCATGCAGGTGGGCCGGGTGGACTGGGCTTCGGACAAAGGATATAAACTGTGGGACAAGCAGCACTTCGCCCAGATGCCCGGCATGAAGATCCTCACGACGGAGAGCGCGAAAGAACCTGCGACATTCTACAAGCTGGAGGCCGAATACACTTACTATGATGGCACGAAGAACATCACCGACACGGTGGCGCAATACGCCTATACGGGTTATAAGGCCGTAATGCCGCTGCGCAACATGACCCCAGAGCAGCGCTTCATCTCGTACGAAGCGCACACAGGCGATCAGGCGCTGGTATTCAATTTCAAGAACAGCTACTTCCGCGAGATGACGGTACTTGCGAGAGTCGTGCTCTGTTATCCGAACTACGATGAGGTGAAAGAGGGGGACCAATTCTACGAACCGCCCAAGTACTTCCCGGACGACCCGACGGGATTGCAAGGCAAAAAACTCGCTGATTGCGTGGGTAAGACTTTGAAGTCGACGGACCCCACGAATAACGACAATTTC
>ERZ1027100.539-NODE-539-length-18725-cov-6.087252_pt1 | contig 18725 bp, 7 predicted proteins | sample MGYA00519407_ERZ1027100 | MGnify/ENA primary metagenome ERZ1027100 (study PRJEB26926, sample SAMN06164645) | human gut metagenome | biome: ENVO:00009003; feature: ENVO:2100002; material: ENVO:00002003 | host: Homo sapiens | place: USA | collected 2012 ... | reverse complement strand
CCTGATACATACTTTCAATCACAATCGGCTGTGTATAATGAGCATTTAAGGTGGACGCTCTGGCGGCAGCATATTCTTCCGGTGTAAGGACGGTCTTTAATTCCAGATATTCTGTCTCCCATGCGGATTTTGTCTCATCAAATGCATCTGCAAGACCTCCCCAACCAACATATCGGGATAAGATTTTCTGTTCCTCTGGTGTAGCATTACGGTTCTCATCCTCACATTTCTTTAATAGCTGGATAGCCATAATATTGGCTCGGAATTTCTCCTTCGGTGTTCCCTGTCCAAGTTCATCATCTGTGATACGGAAGTTCGTTGCTGGAATCGGTTCTGCTATTCCGTTAATCTCTTCCAAAGATTCTTTTTCTTCCGATACCTCAGCTTCTCCCGATAATTCTTTTTCTTTTTTATCATAATCTGTCCACACACGTTGAGAAATAGCAGTAAAATACGAGGACTCTTCCTCCATAATTTCTTCCCTGATTTCCCGTAATTCATCTAAAGTATCCGCATTTACAGTTTTGTTGTGATAATGATAATAAAGTACTTCTTGTCCGAGTTTTACATCCAGACGTTCCAATTCTTGTGTTGACATTCGATTCCAAATATCATCTTTTTCCGTATGAATCGTGAAACCTTCTCCATCATCATGATATTCTAATGTGTATTGAAGTCGATTCGCTTCTCCCTTAACTTTGCAATCAAAATCATGGATTTTTGTTCTGGTACCAGACATATATTCTGAATCAACTAATCGCAAATCAGTTATATCTTCCGCTGTCAAAGTATCCTGCTCCAGCTGTTCTCCTAACATCTGCTGTGCTTCTTCCAAATCTGCCAGTCTTTGTGCTTCCTGTCGTTCTTCGTACTTTTCCATTTCTTCCGGTGACAAATAATCATCTGTGCGGATTAACTGGCGAACACGTTCTGCAACCTTGTTCCACTTTAATAAAACTTCTACCTCTGGACTGCCAATTTTCCCTTTTGCAAGTTTTAATCCTTTTGCATCATGGGATGCGTCGGAAGCATCTGCTCCTGGTATTCCGGGTGAGGAACCACCTGTTCCATACTCATTTTTCAGGAACTCAGCTGCATCTTTCATATCATGATGTTCCATGAAATACTCATAGATTCGGTTACGTCCTCCTGCAGTAATGCCGCCTCTTCTTAACACTGCGTCAATTTCATCCTGTGTGATAAAGGATAGTGCCGGACGTTCGACCGTAAATTTCTGGTCTACCCAGGAACGCTCCCTCTGAAGATCCTGAAAGCGTTGGAAATATTCCGGATTATGCTGAATCTCCCAGCGGTGATAATCTCCCGGATTCTCATCCATATATTTCTGCAGCCATTCAAAACGATAGACAATCGCATCTGCTTCCTCTTGATCTGTCCATGCTCCACTCACTACATCCTGCCAGTCTGAATATGATTGTTTCTTTTCCCAGTTTCTGCAAGTATCCCGAAAATGAAGTGCAAGAAGATTGGTCATTTCTTCCTGCTCCTGTTCAATGGCATTATTGGAAATCAAATTATCCACGTAATTTCCATCCTCATACATATCCCGAATTCTGTTCGCTGCTTCTTCCCACGTAACCATGCGGTCAAAGTTTCTTCTGGCAGAGTCCCCTCGCCGGATACGGATACCATCATTGTCATACCAGATACTGATTTTCTGACCATCTATGGTAAATCCTTTGCCACCAGTTCCATATTCATCTTTCAGAAAACTCCGCATTTCTTCATTATCCAGACCTTCAATCAGTCTTGCTGTAATATGAAACAGTGTATTTTTCTGTCCGCTTCCCGTGCGGAGAATATCATTTACCACTTCATCGGAAATAAGAAAAGCGGCTGGCTGTTCCAATGCAGCTGCCGCTTTCCTTATTTCTCCTAACTGTTCCTCTTCTGTTGGGAACAGGCTTAACTGTAAATAATCTCCTGAATCACCAGTTCCTCTGCCTGTGCTTTGATCTGGTTCATGTGTCTGGTCCATGCCATCCCGTCTGCCATTTTGTCCGGTGCCGGATCTTTCTCCAGAAGTTCGTTCATCAGGTTGTCTACTCTCTGTCTTGCCTGACTGTCGATCTCCATCAGATGACTGTCCAGACGGTTCTGCAGTGTCAGAATGTTGAACCTGGCTACCTTGTGGTTTCTCAGATACTCTTTCCTCATTATTCCGTACTTCCCGATGGTTCCTCTCGTCTCTTCCAGGCTGATATCTGGAATCTGATACTCTCCGTTCTGGCTGTAACTGATTTCTCTCATAGTCTGTTTCCTCCTTTTTTTCTTCTCTATCTTCTGTGTTATCCGTATTGCTTTCACGAATTAACGTGTTAAATTCATTATAAGCTACTTCTTTTTCTTTTGCAACCGTTTTCAGGTCATTTTCCAGATCATTCAGAACATATCGTCCAATCTGCATCAGGACTGGTCTGCTGATCTCGTTGACTGCACTTCCCAGATGTCCTAATACTTTCAGCTGATTGAAGTCCGTAATATGCCGAAAATCCTCTGCATCCAGATATTCCTGTACATCCAGTCCACACCGGTTTAGTAATACATACCAGACACTATTGGTCATCAGTTCCCGGAATTCTACTTCCTGATTCTGTTCGTCCAGTTCTTCCAAAAATGTCCCTGTCACATCCAGTCTCAGTTCTTCCAATGCATCTGGAAGCCATTCTTGCATACTCTCCTTCGCTGCCTGATGCAGACTTTCAGCAAGTCCTCCTTCTGTATCTTCCAGTGATAACTGCTCCTGCAGATAATCTGCCACCAGCTGTTCTCCTTCCACCGGAAGATTCCATAACTGAGGATCCTTTCCAAGATTCCGCACTTTATAAGTGTCCTGCACATCAAATACATAACGAAGTTTTGTTTTCGGTCCGGAAGTATTGTCAATCAAGGCAATCCCCTTAGATCCCTTTTTGATCCAGCGGTACATCTTCTGATTCCAGATTTCCATGGATGCTACGGCAGTTGCTTCCGGTCGCTGTGCATAAATTAAAAGCTGTTCTGGAAAAGTGTATTTGTACAGTCTGGATGCAGTGTTTAGGAACCGCATCCATTCCTGCGGACTGGCAGCTACATCTTTTGCCACCTCTTCCGTCAGCTGTTCCATTGCATATAATTTATTTGCCATGTGCTACTCCTTTTCATAAAATCAGGGACTGCTTGGCACAGTCCCCTTAAAATCATCGTTGTTACTCTTTATAATGCTGTGGCAAGATCTTTTGACTTATTCTTTGGCACTTTGTCTGACTCTTTTGCCTTGATTTCTGCCTTAGCTTTCTCCAATCTTCCATGGATTCCACCTTTTACTTCCGCTTTTTCAGCTGCTTTTTCTTTCTCCAGACGTGCTTCCCTGCGCTCAGCATTTTCCATTACTGCTGTCTTTTTATCACAGAACTGAACCTTATCAGAAAGCTGTTCCTGTCTTTCCACCTGTGTCTCATTGACTTCCTGTACCATCGCATTTAATTCTGGAACCTGAAAAATTCCGTTATCAGGGAGAATCAACACTTCATGAACGGAAGATGGGATGACAAAGTAATCACTTCCCAGGCATTCCCCAATCTGTTTACGAATATCTTCCTGCAGTAACAGGGAAGCTCCATTCATCTTAGCTTTGTTTGTCAGACAGAACATTGGGTTTTCCATGGCTTCCATATCCATTTTTTCATTCAGCAGGTTTTCTGGTTCTTCACCAAAAATCATAGATTTGATAATCTCATTCATATCCATAAGTGTGACACCACGTTTTCGGTCTGCCACCATCGCATCCGCTTGAATCTGTTCGGCAGATACTCCCCATTCATTCATCAGAGAGATTGTTACTGGAATACTGCTGATCCCTTCTCCATTTTCCTCCAGATTTACTGCATAATAAGCTGCAAAATCTCCGTGTTCTGTGACTACTTTGTCTGCCAAACGATCGGTATTCCATTCTTTGTCACAAATTCTCACCTGTAATTTGTCCTTCATCTTTTCATAATCAAGAATATCCGGAACTCCCATATCAAAAAATTCTGCTTTTCCCTGTGCCTCAATACGCATATCAGCTACATCCCCAACACAAGAATCTACATCTTTTCCATTGATATATTCCTGATAAAGGGAATCCAGATAGACTGTCGGTACGATTCTCTGATCTCCGTTTGGAATCGTAATACCTGTCAGCTTCAAACCATTGTTTTTTTCTACTTCCTGAAGTTTAATTTCTGCGTCCTTATAAGACTCTGGAAGATACTCCTTTACATTGTCTTTGACATATTCATAAAATTCTTTTCTGTTCATCATACGCTTTTACCCCTTTCTGATCATGTGATGGTTCATTCTTTTTCTGCTGACCATCTGCTCGGCTTTCTTCTGATAAGCCATCATTCTCTTTAAAGTTTTCTCCTGGTTTTTTCGTGCTTCCTGTCTTTTTTCCATTGCTTTCATCATAGTTTTCTGTTCCTTTCTGTGATTTTTTTGTATGAAAAAGGGAGCCTCACATAGAAGCTCCCAATCATAACCATTGGTTTTAGTTTCCTTATTTGCTTTTCCTTTTCCTGCTGATATAAAGTCCTGCCATACCTCCTGTGGAGATTACAAGAAGCAGGATCGGCAGCCAGATATTCGTGCTGTCACCCGTTTTCGGGGCGTTTGATACCTTTGTCTCTTCATGGGACTGTGGTGTATCCGGTGTGTTCGGTGTTTCTGGAACTTCCGGTTTCTCATTTGTCAGATTAAAGGTAACTTCTACAACTGGTGTACTGTCATCTGCATAGGCAAATGTCACTTCATGCCTGGTCTGATCCAGTGTGTATCCGTCCAGTGTCTTTGTTTCCACCAGATAATACTTGATAGCGGTATCATATTTGCCGTTCTTAAATGTGGCACTCTCATACAGCTTACTCTCTGCATGACCGGCAGCATCTGTCTTTAAGGTTTCCAGAACTTTTCCTTTGCTGTCACGGAGTTCAAATTCTACCCCTTTCAGTGGTTCTCCTGACGATTTATCTGTCTTATTGAGAATCACTTTTCCCTTGGCAGTATCATCTTTCATAGCCACTTTCTGGATTTCTCCGGTATCTTTCACCTCAAATGTCACATCGGCTGTCAGAAGATATCCTTTCGGTGCCTGCTCTTCACGTAAGGTATATTTACCGATTGGCAGTTTTTCGATATAGTGTGCTTCCTCTGTGGAAGTCCAGCTCTCTACTACCTGATCGTCTTTGTCAAGAACCGTCAGTTTTGCACCTGGAATCTCAGTTTCTCCTGTGATATCCGTCTTACTGATCTGCACTTTTGTCACATCATCTTTCATTTCATGCTTCTGAATTTCTGCTGTATTCTCTACTGTAAAGGTAATACTTTCTGCAGTGACATATCCATCTGCCGGTTTTGTCTCTGTCATGGTGTATTCCTTACCAACAACCAGTTCTTTGATCACATGGGATTCTTCCGTAGAAGTCCATTCATCTACTGTATTGCCATCTGAATCCGTCACTTTCAGGTGTGCACCTGGAAGTTCTTTACCTGTTGTCAGGTCTGTTTTGGTCAGCTCCACTGTGGTTGGCTGATTTTCAAAAGTAAAATCGTAGCTTACTTCTGTCTGGTCTTCTCCGGCATATTCAAAGGTAAACTCCTGTACTTCTTCTGTTGTAACAAATCCGTCCGGTGCAAAGATCTCTTTCACATAGTATTTTCCGTCTACCGGAAGATCTGCCGTAAAAGTAATCTGTCCTTTTTCATCTGTTACTCGCTGCTCGATCAAACTGTCTTTCTCAAGAAGTACCTCGCCCTTTGCATTTTTGATATCTTCACTGGTATAAAGACCGAAGACACCACCTGCAAGAACACGTTCTGTGTCTTTTTCTTTCTTCAGAACCGTAACCTTTACTTTCTGACGGGCATTCTGCCATTTTTCATCATAAGTGATGACTGGTGTATTCTGGTCCCGGTAGGAAAGGTCAACATATCTCGGCTCTCCGTCCAGCACATAACCATGGGCAGTTTTTACTTCCTTCACATAGTACTTGCCAGCCGGTAGATCTCCCATCTGTGCAATACCATTGGAATCCGTAGTAATGGTTCCTACTTTTTCATCTGCTTTGAAATAATCTTCACTGACACCATCTGCCGCTTTGATATCTTCCGCAGCAAATACATCGAAAGTTACATCTGTAAGACTTCCAGTTACATATTCAAAGAGATGCTCCACAGTACCTTTTACATTGTCCAGAAGTGTCACTTTATCCAAAAACTCTCCATTTTTGTTGATGATCAGAAGTCCTGTCGGTACTTCATCTTTCATCTCTACTTTCTGAATCTCTGCGGTATCTTCCAGCGTGAACTTCACATCCGTTGCTTTCAGATAACCATAAGGTGCCATTTCCTCACGAAGGGTGTATTCCTCTCCAACTGTCAGTCGTTTGATCACATGTGGCTGATCTTTTACAGAAATCCACTGATCCACAACATTTCCTTCTTTATCAAGAACGGTGAGTTTTGCCCCATCCAGTTCCACACCTGTTGTTACATCAGATTTTGTGATTTCAACTGTTGTTGGCTGGTTCTTTTTCACAGTTTTCAGTTTTACTGCCTTCACATCCTGTCCCTGATAAGAAGCATTCAGATTCAGAACTTCATCAGAGGATACAAATCCAGCCGGTGCTTTTAACTCTTTCACATAATACTGTCCAAGTGGCAGATCCAGCGTACATACTGCAAGACCATCATTATCAGAAGTCATTTCCTGTAAAAGTGTCTCTGCTTTCACGATTACTTTTCCATCTGCCTTGATATCTTCTTTGTTATAGATACCAAAGACAGCGCCTGCTACGGTTGCACCATTTTCTGCATCCTGTTTTTCTACCTGGATTGCAACTTTCTGTCGGTCATCGCCAACAGTCACTTCCTGTTCAATCACAGGTGTATCCTGATCTGCATAGACAAATGTGACATCAGATCTGTCATGGTTCAGAACGAATCCTTTCGGTGCAGTCTTTTCTACCACATAGTAAGAACCAAGCGGCAGATTCTCTGCAACTGCTTTTCCATCTTCCCCGGTCGTTACCGTTGTTACCAGTGCATCTTTTGCATAGATCAGCTGTCTGTTTCCGTTTTCATCTTTCTGATAATCCGGTGTATAGATATTTTCAGCTGCATAGACATTAAATGATGCACCCTTCAGGTATCTTTCTTCATAAACAAAATCCTTTTTAAAGCCGGTCAGCATCTCACCTTTTTTATAGATCGTCATCTTTCCTTTTACCGGATGGTTCTCGTAATCTACCGTAATAATGGCATCTCCGCTCTCAGAATCCATCTGGTATGCTGTGTTTGCATCCACCGCAATCTCTACATAGTTCTTATTGATTGTGTACCCTTCCGGTGCATTAACTTCCTCAATCCGGTAATGTCCAATCTTCAGATTCTTCGGCATGATCAGATATCCCTGGCTGTCCGTAAAATAGGACTTGTGAGTAGTTGTCACTGGGTAAGTTGTTACCTGCTCCACATACATCTTGTTGTCCAGGTCATATACCTTAAATTCTGTTCCTGCAATCAGGACGGATTTCTTTGTTTCATCGTCTTTTTTCACGATTTTCAGTTTTGCCTTAAACTCTTCATCTAGAAGCACTCGCCAGATCTGCGGCTCATTTGGATGATGCTCTGTGATATTCACTTCAAAATCATCAACTGGCTTGTAATTGTGCGGTGTTGTAGTTTCACGCACAATATAGCTTCCAAATGGTAATGGAATACTGCAGGCATATCCTTTTTCATCTGTGAAAATCTCCGTTGCTCCATTTTCTCCACTCACTACTGGTTTGGCAGAATCAAAATCATAGCTTCCATCTGCTTTCTTTGTAAGGGAAGATTTCAGATAAACTGTAAATCCAGCTCCGGATAACAGATCTGCATCTGTCTTTCCATTGTTGGCTGCTTTGATGATCTGGAATGGCTGTTTGATGACCTGCTCACTGGAAGCGCACTCTCTTTTTACTTCTGCTGTCATATCTCCTTCATAACTGCATGTAAGATCATGCTCTTCTGCATCTGCCAGGTATCCGGTCGGCGGAGTAATCTCTTTGACATAATATTTGCCAAGATATAAGCCATTTACAGAAGCCTGTCCTTTGTCATCTGTTGTAAGAGATGCTACCTGTTCTCCTGCTTTATAAATAGTTCCGGTTGCTCCGTCCGGATGCACGATATCTTCACGGGCATACAGACCATAAACTGCACCTTTCAGTGTGGCATCTCCCTGTGGTACTGCTTTTCCTGTTTCTTTATCAACTTTGAATAAATTGATCTTTGCTGTCACACGGTCATTGCTAAAGGTATGGGCAAATGATACGGTTGCTTCTTTATCATTGGTGTAAGAAAACTTGAACGTATACACATCTTCTGTATTTCTTACATAGCCTTCCGGCGCCTGATCTTCCTTTACAGAATAGGAATATCCAATCGGAAGATCTGCTGTGAATTTTGCAGTTCCATCTGCTCCAGTAGTTGCTTTCTCAATCAGTGTTCCTTTTTTCACAACAACGGTTCCGTCTGCATTTCTAATATCATCGGATGCATACAGAGCAAAAATACCGCCTTTCAGTGGTTTCTTGGTGTCTTTATCCTGTTTTACTACAGAAACATCTGCTTTCTGTCTCTCGTTGTTAAAAGTCACATCTGCAAATACAACTTCTTTGTTCTGACCAGCATAAGTTAGAGTCACTGACTTTTCTTCGCTGCCGTTATAGAAAGAGTCCGGTGCTTTTGTTTCTTTTACCACGTAGGTTCCAAGATGCAGGTTTTTCAGTGTGACAGAACCATTCTCACCTGTTGTCAGGTTTTCTTTTACAAGGTCACCTTTGCTGTACACTTTTGTACCATAAGCAGTTACGATATCTGCCCCGGCATACACGTTATACACTGCATTTTTCTGTCTGCGGTTTTCATACTGAAATACCGTTCCATTTTCACTGACCTCTGCTCCGGTCAGAACCTGTCCTTCTTTGTAAATGGTAAGCTCTGCCAGCTGTTCCTTATTTTCCACGGTTACAGCTGAGGTCTTACTTGCTACCAGTTTTACATTTGTTGCCGTTGCATTTACTACATATCCCTGTGGTGCTGTGATCTCTTTCAGATAAACAGTATCCTGTGTCTTGATGATCGTAACAGAAGATTTTCCATTCTTATCTGTTGCCGGCATCTGAGTGATCAGCTTTGTACAAGCCTCATCGATGTATACACCGAATACTGCACCTGCAAGATTGACATCCGCTGTATCGTCTTTCTTTACGATTTCGATCGTAGCCTGTTCAATCCAGGACACCTTTAAGCTTACATATTTTTCATCAGCAACACCTTCTCCAAATACAAATGCCAGATCCTGAACACTTGCATTCGTAGTCAATTTATATGCTGAATAATCTTTTGTAATACTTCCCTTCATTTTTGCAGAAAAAGTAGCACTTACATCTCTTGTCTGTGTCAGAGGAGCTGAGAGATAAAACGTGGTTCCTCCTCCAATTGTTACGCTTGCACCTGCCGCACTTACATTTCCAGTAGATACATTATGGAGCTTTACTCCTTTTGGTAAGTCCATTGTGATTTTCTGCTGGGAAGATGCGTTGAACTGAATGTTCTCCGTTCTCTGAACATTTCCATCTACATAAGCTTTTACATCCGGCTTTGAAAATGACATCGCTACATCTGGTATTTCCGGCTTATTCACACAATAATTATAGAGTTCTTTTGCCAAAGCCTCTCCTGTAGCATTGGTTCCGTAAAATGCATCACTACTTCCGTTGGCATATGATGCAGCCATATGAATAATGATGAATCTTTTTCCTTCTGAAAAATCCGTGTGTTTATTAGCGAAAAAACTCTCGCTTCCTGCGGCATCTGTACCGTAATAACACACTTTTGCTAACGCCTGATTGTCTCCAATCTTTGTAATTGTATAATTTCCAGATCCAGGTCCTGGCTTTGCTGGCTGTACACAATACGCAATTGCTCTGACGCTTCCGTAGCTGATATAGTACGGCTCTGTCAGATAGGTTCCAAGATTATAATCTGCATATCTATACAGTGGTCCTTTTTCAATTGTTACCTGCTGTGTACTTCTTGCTGAATAAGCCGAAACTGCTTCAAATGTTGCAATCTCTCCCTCTTCCATAGAATCAAGATCCACACCTTCGTCTCCTGCCTGTTCCAAAACATCATGAAGCTCTAACCCTGATTCTTCATCATAGGTATCCTGATTCTGTGCCTGCTCTACCAAATCATCAAATTCATCAGCGTCAATATCGGTAATCTCCGATTCTGCTTCTGAATCCTCCGCTTCTTCTGTCTGCTGTTCACTGCCAGCTGTTTCGGATTCAGTCACTGCTTCACTCCCTGCCGCCTCTGTCTGTACTTCTGTTTCTTTCTCACGCACAATCAGTTTTCGGCTGATCTGGTACTTCGGATGCTCCTGATTTACCGGTTCCACATAATAGACCGCTTTGTAAGTGTCCGCATGATCTGTCGTAAAATCCTCATTCTTTTCGTTCTTTGCTTCCTCAAATGTGACTTTAACCTTGTTATCATCCTTGATTTCCAGTCCTGTGTAGTCTGATTTCACATCAAATACACTGCCTGTTTCGATTTCATAATCTTTGGCAGTCACCACCTCATCTTCATCCAGAAGGTCTTTCACTTCCTCATAAAGTGGAGGTTTTTCCTCTGGCTGGATCTCCGCTGCATATGCCGTCATCGGAGACAGCACTGTACTAAGCATTGTCATGCCTGCCAGCAAGCCAGATACTACTTTTCTAAAATTACCTTTTTTCTTCATGCTAAGGTCCTCTCTTTCATAATATTTGTATTAAAACAGACAGTCCTTAGACTGCCTGCAATACACTACTTATCGTTGTGGAAAAATAAGATTGAACTGTACATTTCCCTCTCCGGGATCGACCATCTCCACAGTTGCTTCATACTGTCTCCCTGTTTTTCTTGATACCAGATCCTTATAATGGATTTTTCCTTTAGACAGGAACTTCTTTGCTGTCGTCTTATCCATCTTTTTCCCCTGGCTTGCAAGGAATTTATCATTCTTCCACAAGGTAAAAGCACAATTCCGGTCAGAACAGTAAAAGTTTACTTTTCCTTCCCGGACATCAGCTCCACAACGGGGACATTTGCCAATGACTTCTCCTTTTGCTTTTCCCTGAAACTGATTTTTCTTCTCTTCTGAAATCCCCTGATACCTGGCAACCAGTTCCTGCATCAGCTCTGTAATCCCATTTAGGAATTCATCTGCTGTCTCTGTATTCTGGGCAATGTGATTCAATGCCATTTCCCACTCTGCGGTCATCTTCGGAGATTTAATCTCATCCGGTAGAACCGTAATCAGCACATTTCCATCATCTGTCGGCACCAGATTTTTCTTTTCCCTTTTCACAAAGCCAGACTGAATCAGTTTTTCAATGATTGCTGCCCTTGTTGCCGGAGTACCAAGTCCTTTCTTCTCTGTATCTTCGGTCAGTTCTTCATTTCCTGCACGTTCCATCGCAGAAAGCAGGGTATCTTCTGTGTACTGTTTCGGTGGCTGTGTAAAATGCTCCGATACAAAAGAATCACAAGGACCGTAATGCTTGCCATCCCAGATATCCAGCTCCGGCTCTTCTTTTTCACTCTTTACGCCAAAGAACTGTTTCAATTTATTTTCGATCGCCTTGAATCCTTCCTGCTTTGTTTTCTTTGCTGAGAGATAAAACGTATGATAATTACAGGTAATCTGGCATTTATGGCTTTCATAAATATAAGGATCTGCGGTTGCTGTCAGTACCCTGGCACTGATCAGATACAAAATCTTGCAGTTTCGTTCTTTCAGTTTACCTATATCTGCCTTTGCTACTTCCACGGTCGGGATAATTGCATGGTGATCAGATACTTTCTTTGAATTTAATACCTTACTCACGTCCGGCTGATATTCCAGCCCTTCGGCATAGGGCATTTTCCCAAGCAACATCTGAATCAGAGTTTCTGTGCTTTCTCCCATCTCATCTGTCAGATACTGGCTGTCTGTTCTCGGATAAGTGACAAGCTTCTGCTCATACATCTCCTGCACGGCATCCAATGTCTGTTGAGCGGTATAGCCAAACATTCTGTTTGCTTCCCTCTGCAGAGTGGTCAGATCATAAAGCTTCGGAGGGCGGACCGTTTTCTCTTTCACATCATCCTTCTCCACTTCGCACATCCGCTCTAGGCAGTCCTCAGCTACTTTATCTGCATCCTCTTTTTTCTGAAAATGCTCCGTGACTGCATCCATATCGTCAAACTTGATATGAGCCATATAATATTTCTCTTTGGTAAATTCCTTGATCTTCTGATTTCGATCCACGATCATAGCAAGTGTTGGTGTCTGTACTCTTCCAACTTTCAGATTCTGGTTATACAGAACGGAAAAAAGACGGCTCGCATTGATTCCCACCAGCCAGTCTGCCTTTGCCCTGCAAAGTGCTGACTGATAGAGACTGTCATAACACGAACCGTCTTTTAATGACGCAAATCCATCTTTAATTGCCTGTTCTTCCATGGAAGAGATCCAAAGCCGCTTCATCGGCTTTCTGCATCCTGCCTGCTCATACACCAAACGAAAGATTAACTCACCTTCACGTCCTGCATCAGTTGCACAGATTACTTCATTCACTTCGGAATCTCTCATCAGTTTCTTTAAGATTCCAAACTGCTTCTTTGTACCCTCCAAAATCTTGTGTTTCCAACATTCCGGCACAATCGGCAGATCTTCATATCTCCATTTTTTATATTTTTCATCGTATTCCGATGCATCGCATAATCCCACCAGATGTCCTACGCACCAGGAAACGATATAACCGTTTCCCTCCACGTAGCCATCTTTTCTTGTTCTGGCTCCAAGCACGGAAGCCAGTGCCATCGCAACCGATGGCTTTTCTGCAATCACTAATTTCATTTACTCCTGCTCCTCTTCTTCATCTTCCAGCACATTATCGTCAAAATCTTCATCTCTCAGGATTTCCGGTTCTGTACTTTCTTCCTGCTCATCTGCATCATCTACTTCCCGTTTTTCTGACTCTGAATCTTCGGATTCATCTTCATCCTCTTCCATCTCATCCTCGTCATCATATTCATGTTTTGGTTTATAGACTTTGAAGTAATATCCTCCTGCCGCAGCTCCGACTGCAACCAGTGCAATCAAAAGATACGTTCCAAATGGACTTTTATCTTCTGGCATCTGGATTTCATCCTCTACCTTATCTTTCTCGGCTGACTCTGTCGTTTCCGGTTTTTCTTCCTCTGCTTTTTTCTCTGGTTCTGCATAAACCGTATCCACTTCCGGAAGTGTCACCGAATCAGAAAGTGTGAAGTTCATCAGATCTTTTTCACTGACTTCTGTAAGGAAATACACATTATCCTGAGATTTTGAATTGTCAATAATCAGATAGAAAATCTTACCACTCTTAGTTGAAATGGTATAAAACTCTTTTGTGCCTTCCGTAGCTGTTTTAGTAACAGAATCTGCTGTCTCGCCTTCTTTATTAAGCTGTTCCTCAATACCTGTCACTGTCCGATCATCCACGGTTCCTTTTGCATCTGTCGGCTCAGAAGCCTGTGCATCCTGCGGAAGCGGAGAAGTCGTTGTTTTCTCAGTTCCCGTTGCATCTGCACTGGTCGTAGTTGCCATTGCACCATTGCTGTCACTTGAAGTTTTCTGTTTCTCTGCCTGCTTCTTTGCCCATTCATAATAAGGATTCTGCAACACATACTTTTCAGAAGTATTTCCGGCACCGTCTGTTACCGTAATCTCAATCTGTTTTGTAGTAAAATCTTTCTGTGTCAGTTGCACTCTCAGCATTCCATCCTTCAGATCTGTATAAGTGGTGCCATTAACTGTTACTGCAGTAATCCCGGATACTGTATCATTCCCCTGAATCGTCAGCACACCATCTGTCAGGGAAGCAGAGAGTGTCGGCTTTTCCGTGTCATAACACTTAATAGAGCGATTCTGCTCATAGACCTTCCCCTCACCATCTGTCACACGCACATACACTGTCTGATTTCCAGTGATCGTGATACTTCCACTTCCAGTTACATCCTGCCAGCTTCCATCTTTTCCTGCTTTTGCTTCAATCTTTGCTATTGAGAAACCTTCCGGCATATGGCTGGCATCTACCGTAACAGCAATGGTTGTTTCTCCCTGTTTCCAGCCATCCGGTTTCTCAATCGTGATTGCAGGCGTGGTATTCTCAGCTGCATAAGCAGTCTGTGTCTGGAGCAAAGGTGTTGTCAGGCAAAGAAATGTCGTTGCTGCAAGCAATCCTTTTTTCACGCTATTTTTAGATTTCTTCTGTTTCATCTTCTCTAAATTCATCATCAGACCTTGTTTCCTCCTTCTGTATTTCTACCCTGCCGGGCAGTTCATTTTTCATTCTCTTTTTGAAAGCTTCCAGCTCTGGAATGCTCATATCCATTGCACGGATAATTTTTACAATTTCCAGATTTTCCGCTTCTGTTTTTGCAATCTCCGCAGCCTTGAACCGCTTTAAATCTGCTTCATATCTGGCTTTGGATGCTTCCATTTTTTCCTTGGCTTTCTCATAATCTGCCGTTGCTTTTTCAAGACTTTTCATCGCTTCTCCTTTCCGGACGGCTGTTACACCGCCCTTTTCCTTACCATCGTCCGAATCCATAGAAATGGCTCTGCCAGTATGGAGAGTTGATGGACGTATACTGAACCGGATGCCCACAATGGATCATCTGACCATTGCCCACATAGATTCCAATATGCGTTACTGGTTCTCCTGCATCGTAGGTTCCGGTAAAGAAGATCAGATCTCCTGGCTGTGCTTCTGACTGAGATACCGGCGTACAAATGTCATACAATCCCTGTGCCGTTAATCTTCCTGTATTCCTTACACCTGAATGTGTCAGGCAGTAACTTACGAATCCAGAACAGTCAAATCCACTTGGCGAATATCCACCCCACACATATGGTGTTCCAAGATATCTCGCTGCTTCATTTAACAAACGCTGTGCTGCTTCACTGGTATATTCATTACCGCCAAAGCCTGCCCCTTCTCCTGTTTCCAGATAAAAGATCGGGTTTAACCGCTCTCCATTTTTCAGAAGTTCAATGTGAAGATGGCTTCCTGTAGAATTTCCAGTATTTCCTACAAGACCTATCTCATCACCTTTCGTGACGGATGCTCCTGCAGATACACTCCGGCTGCTTAAATGTGCATACCGCAGTTCATAGCCTTTACTGTCCTTGATTACAACATAATTGCCATAGCTGTCGTTATAAGCAGAAGTTGTAACCGTTCCGGTCAGCCCTGCCATTACTTTTGTCCCTTCCGGTGCTCCGATATCCATACCATTGTGTAACTGATTTGCTCCTGATATTGGATGAATCCGATATCCATAATAGCTGGTCACACTGGAATACCAGTTAAAATCAACCGGTGTTGCAAACATCTGCAAGTTGCCTTTTGTATCGTTGTAGGCACTGAACAGTTCTTTCTGGAAAAATCCCAACCTGTCCTGACAGATTGACATCAGGTTTCCACTGGTCAATGTTACATTCAGCGTGTCCACATCTCTGATTCTGGTCACTTCGACTTCATTGCTTCCGTTATCATCTGCAAGATAACATTCCCAGGTCTGATGTCCATGTGCAGATGCTGCCGCATGACTGTCATAATAGACATCAAATTGTACACCGTATCTTGCGAAAGCTCCGGTATCTTCTACGGTATATTCGACACCATTCATAACTACCTTTGTTCCCATTGGTACAAACGGATTGGAAGCATCTACCGCTAAGGTATGATTGGCAGTTGGATATGCTCCACTGGCAGTCGGTCCTCCGCTCCAAATACCACAACAGATTGGACAGTTACAATATCCACTGGTCACAACCTGTCCCAAAGATTCTCCAACTCTTACTGTTGCTGTCTCCGTTACAGTCTCATTGACTGCTTCAGTAGTTAAATGATATTGCTCTGCAAACAAGGCGTCCAGCTCCGGCTTGACCTGTTCAAAAGTAAATTCTTCATACTTTGCAGACAGATAACTAATCAGGATAAACGGATCATGCTCAATAGGTCCGATGTTATATCGGTATTCCTCATGTCCCGGTTCTTCAGATTCCATGTTGTTGATCCGCTCCTGCAGATTAGCTTCCAGCTGTGTGTAATACAGTTCCGCTTCCCGGATTGCCTGATCCGATGACAGATAACTGGTTCCGGTGTAAGTGATCACATTTTGTAAAAACACTGCAGAGCATGACGTGACATTCGTTATGATCAGAAACATCAATCCGATCAGAACTGCTACACTGATATACACCTTCCGGTTTTCTTTAAAGAAGTTGGTGACTTTGCCGCCAATCTTCTTGATATAATCAATCGTACCTTTTGTAGCTGTTCCTACTGTCTGTTCACTTCGCTTCGCTTTGGCATAATCCCGTTTGATCTGTTGCTTCTGAATCTGTTTTTTCAGTTTCTTCTGTTCCTGACGGGCTGCCGCCTGTGTCTGTTTCTCTTCCTGTCTTTCAAGTCTGCTTCTTTTTCTGAATGCCCTCTGTTTCCTGCGTCTGGCACTTCTCTGTTCCAGCCGGTAAACACCTTCGCCACTTTCTTCTAACTTATGGGCACCTTCTACCGCCGCATTATCGTCTTCATTTTTGCTGATCTCACGGTGCAATGCTACGGAAGTTGCACTTCCTGCTTTCTTGACAACAGAAGCTTTTTCTGTTTTCACAGATTCCCCTTCACCAAACTTCAAACGGGATTTTTTCTTTCCAGGAGTTTCTCCTTCATTTGCCTGATAGACCTGTGCTTTCTTGGAATGCTGCTTTGCTTCCTTTTTCTTTCTTGCTTCTTCATAAGAAAACTTTTTGGCTTTTTCTTTCTGTTTCTGATGGCGGAAATTGACTCCATCCGTATCCATCTGGTTCAATTTCTCCATATCTTTGTCATTTTTCACAGAAGCACCAGTTTCCTCATAAGCAAACTTCAAACGTTGTTTTTGTTTTGGCTTTTTGCTGCCGCCGGTCTGATTTCTCCGGCTGTCTCCTCTGTTTTCTGATAGATCAGCACGTTTTTCTTTCAGTCTCCCTGACTGTCCGGCTTCGGATTTTTCTGCAAGTCTGGATTCTTTTCCGACTTCAGCACGGATTCTTTTTCTATTTTGCTGTTTACTACTCTGTCCAAAATCCTCACTTTGCTTCTCTGTCCGTATCAGTTCCGGTGCATCTCTGGATTTTTGCACAGAGGGACGAATATTTTTCCCACTCCGTTCAGACTGGCGGGAAGACTTATCCACAAGGCTTACTTCTTTTTCCCCCTGTTTTCCTCCCATCTGCACATCACTGGCACGGTTACTGACACGAACAGAAGATTTATCCGTCAGGTTTTCTTCCACCAGACCATCCTTGGTCATCTTCTGGACTTTCTTATCCCTGACTTTCATTCTCTGTTCTGCCACTGATTACTCCTCCTTCTTCGGATACCCTTTCCCTGCCTGTAATAAACAGAGAAAAGCGATGCCAAATACAGCACCGCCACAAAATGTCAATCCATATGAAATTACCTGTAACATTGTTTTACTCCTCCTGTATTACCCTGCTTCGGCTGTTTCCTCCGGGCGGGTTGTCATAATCTTATAAAGGGAATTCTTCGGGAATCTGTCTACAAATGGGATAATGACATTTCCATAGAACAGAAGTCCTTCCCCCTCATTACTGTTGGTTACATAGGACAGCTGGGTTGGTGAGATATTCAGCTGTTTTGCCAGAATCTGCCTGTCTCCGGAAGCCTGGTTCAGCATATAAATAAAATCTGAATTTTCAAATATATTCTCGATTTCCCTGGAAGACAGCAAATCCTTAATATTCTGGGTGATGCCAGTTGGAATACCACCCCATTTACGGAATCGCTTCCAGATCTCCACACTATAAGCTGCAGTCTGTTCCTCTTTTAAGAGAAGATGGAACTCGTCCACATAGTATCTGGTGGACTTATGGGCAGAACGGTTCATCGTTACCCTGTTCCAGACCTGATCCTGGATTACGAGCATCCCAATCTTTTTCAGCTGTTTGCCAAGTTCTTTGATGTCAAAGCAGACAATACGGTTATTGATATCCACGTTCGTCTGATGGTTAAATACATTCAAAGAACCTGTAACATAGATTTCCAACGAAGTGGCCAGTCGCTGTGCTTCCGGCTCTTCCTGTTTTCTCAGAAGGTTATATAAATCCTCCAGGATTGGCATCTTCTCCGGCACTGGATCGGCAAGATATTCCTGATATACTAACCGTACACAGCGGTCAATGATGGTCTTTTCTACCGGCTCCAGTCCATTCTTTCCTCCAACAATCAGCTCACACAAAGACAAAATGAAATCTGCTTTCAGTGACAGTGGATTATCTTCCTCGGAATAATTCAAGTTCAGATCCATTGGATTGATATACTGGTCAGATACCGGAGAAACCCGTACCACCTGCCCGTGCAGTGCCTGCACAAGTGCCGAATATTCGGCTTCTGGATCGCAGACGATGATATCATCTTCTGTGATCAGGAAGCAGTTTGTAATTTCTCTCTTTGCTGAGAAGGACTTACCGGAACCTGGTGTACCAAGAATCAGTCCATTCGGGTTCTTCAAACGTTTTCGATCAACCATAATCATGTTGTTGGATAATG
>ERZ1027100.513-NODE-513-length-19277-cov-9.778691_pt1 | contig 19277 bp, 15 predicted proteins | sample MGYA00519407_ERZ1027100 | MGnify/ENA primary metagenome ERZ1027100 (study PRJEB26926, sample SAMN06164645) | human gut metagenome | biome: ENVO:00009003; feature: ENVO:2100002; material: ENVO:00002003 | host: Homo sapiens | place: USA | collected 2012 ... | reverse complement strand
AGATGCTCAGGAGTCTCGTGGGCTCGGAGATGTGTATAAGAGACAGGTACTATATTATTATGTATGATGCGTCAGACCCATTTTATATGGTTATGCAGAAATACAATATGAAAAGAGGAAATACTATGATAAAGGCTGGTATTATTGGAGCCACCGGATATGCCGGAGCAGAGCTCGTGAGAATTTTGATGAATCATAAAGAGGTAGAGATTGCATGGTATGGCTCACGAAGCTATGTGGATGAGAATTATGCCGATATCTATGGAAATATGTTTCAGATAGTTGATGCAAAGTGCATGGATGACAATATGGAGGAGCTTGCAGAGTCGGTTGATGTGATTTTCACTGCGACCCCACAGGGCTTTTTGGCAGGCGTGCTCACTGAGGATATATTAAGTAAGGTAAAGATTGTCGATCTGTCAGCGGACTTCCGTATCAAGGATGTAGCCACATATGAGAAATGGTACAAGATTGAGCACAAGTCGCCGCAGTTTATTGATGAGGCTGTATATGGTCTGTGTGAGATAAACAGGGACAAGGTCACAAAGGAGACAAGGCTTGTTGCAAATCCTGGCTGCTATACCACATGCTCCATCCTTACAGCTTATCCGCTTGTGAAGGAGGGACTTATTGACACAGATACACTTATCGTCGATGCAAAGTCAGGCACATCAGGCGCAGGACGTGGTGCAAAGACACCTAATCTGTTTTGTGAAGTAAATGAGAGCATGAAGGCATATGGCGTTGCCTCACACAGACATACCCCTGAGATAGAGGAACAGCTTGGATATGCGGCAGGAAAAGAAATTCTTATCAACTTTACTCCGCATCTTGTTCCGATGAACAGAGGAATCCTCGCTACAGAGTATGCGACACTTAAGAAAAAACCTGATGGAACACTTCCTACATATGATGAGATTAAGGCAGTTTACGATAAGTATTATGCAAATGAGAAGTTTGTCAGAGTGCTCAAAAAGGGTGTCTGCCCTGAGACAAAGTGGGTTGAGGGCAGCAACTATGTGGATGTAAACTTTGTGATTGATGAGAGGACCGGCAGAATTATTATGATGGGTGCTCTTGACAATCTGGTAAAGGGTGCTGCAGGACAGGCGGTTCAGAATATGAATCTGTTATTTGGCTTCGATGAGGCAGAGGGACTCAATATGGTTCCTATGTTCCCGTAATAATTAATAATAGGAAAGTAATTATCAGAAAGATGCATTATAATGCTGATAGTTATATAAAAATATAAGGATGATTTAATAAAATGAGTAATGAGAATAAATATGAAATAAGGGTTATGACGATAGATGATTATGACGAGGTGTACAGCCTCTGGCAGACCATCCACGGCTTTGGAATCCGTTCTATTGACGACTCAAGAGAGGGAGTCCTTAGATTTCTTAAGAGAAATCCGACTACGAGTGTTGTAGCGGTAGAAGATGGAAAGATAGTTGGAGCGATACTCTGCGGACACGATGGCAGAAGAGGCTGCCTGTATCATGTATGCGTGGATGAGCATTACAGGAAGTGCGGCATCGGGAAGAGTATGGTGGTTGCCTGCATGAGAGCACTTCAGGCAGAGCATATCAACAAGGTGTCAATCATAGCCTTCAAGGTGAATGAGCTGGGAAACCACTTCTGGAAGGAAGAGGGATGGACATTCAGAGAAGACTTAAACTACTATGATTTCACACTTAACGAAGAAAATATAACAAGATTTAACAAATAAGGAGCAGTACAATGGCAGATAAGAACATGGAACAGGTAATGGAAAAGGCACAGGTGCTCATAGAGGCACTTCCGTATATACAGAGATTTAACAGAAAGATTATCGTTGTAAAGTACGGCGGATCTGCAATGGTTGACGAACAGCTTAAAAAGCAGGTGATCCAGGATGTCACACTTCTCAAGCTGGTCGGCTTCAAGCCTATCATCGTACACGGTGGCGGCAAGGAAATCAGCAAATGGGTAGGAAAGGTCGGTATGGAGCCTGTATTCGTAAACGGACTCAGAAAGACTGATGCCGATACAATGGAGATTGCCGAGATGGTACTGAATAAGGTAAACAAATCTCTCGTTACACTTGTTGAGGAGCTTGGTGTGCAGGCTGTCGGAGTGAGTGGTAAGGACGGAGGTCTCTTAAAGGTTAAGAAAAAGTATTCAAACGGAGAGGATATAGGCTTTGTAGGTGAAATCACTGATGTCAATCCAAAAATTCTTTATGATCTGCTCGAGAAGGACTTCCTTCCAATTGTGTGTCCAATCGGTCTTGATGACGAATACAATACATACAATATCAATGCAGATGATGCTGCGTGCGCTATCGCCAGAGCAGTATCAGCCGAAAAGCTTGCGTTCCTCACAGATATCGAGGGTGTATACAAGGATCCTTCAGATAAGAATACACTTATTTCAGAGCTTACAGTCTCAGATGCAAAGAAGCTTATAGGTGATGGCTTTATCGGCGGAGGCATGCTTCCTAAGCTCAACAACTGCATAGATGCCATCGATAACGGAGTTTCAAGAGTACATATTCTTGATGGACGTATCGCGCACTGCTTACTGCTTGAGATATTCACAAACAGAGGAATCGGAACAGCTATTCTTGGAGATTCGGAGGAGAAATTTAACAATGAGCAATAATATGGATAAACAGTCATACATTGATGAGGCAGAAAAGGAGCTTCTTCACACCTACAACAGATTTTCACTTGTACTTGATCACGGCGAGGGAGTACATCTGTATGATACAGATGGCAATGCATATCTGGACTTCGCTGCAGGAATAGCCGTATGTGCACTTGGTTACAGCAATGAGCACCACAAGGAGGCATTAAAGGCACAGGTTGATAAGCTTTTACATACATCAAACCTTTACTACAATGCGCCTGTCATCGAGGCGGCAGACAAGGTACTTAAGGCAAGCAAAATGGACCGTATTTTCTTTACCAACAGTGGTACAGAGGCTATTGAGGGAGCTATCAAGGCTGCAAAGAAATATGCCTTTACAAGAGACGGCCATGCAGGTCATGAGATAATTGCCATGAACCATTCCTTCCACGGAAGAAGCATCGGAGCGCTTTCTGTTACAGGCAATGCACATTATCAGGAGCCGTTTGAGCCTCTTATGCCGGGAGTTAAGTTTGCGGATTTCAATGATTTAGAGAGTGTTAAGGCTCAGGTGACAGACAAAACCTGCGCCATTATTATGGAAACTATTCAGGGTGAGGGCGGTATTTACCCGGCAAAGAAGGAGTTTATCGAGGGAGTGAGAGCTCTCTGTGATGAAAAGGATATTCTTCTTATCCTTGACGAGATACAGTGCGGCATGGGCAGAAGTGGCGAGATGTTCGCATGGCAGAACTATGATGTAAAGCCTGATATCATGACCTGTGCGAAGGCACTCGGCTGTGGCGTGCCGGTTGGTGCTTTTCTCATGACACAGAGGGTGGCAGATAAATCCCTTGCACCTGGCGACCATGGCACCACATACGGCGGCAATCCGTTCGTAGGAGCCGCAGTAAGTGCAGTGTTTGATGAGTTTAAGCGTCTTGATATAGTAAGCCATGTAAAAGAGGTTGCACCTTACCTGGAGAAGAAGCTTGATGAGCTTGTCGCAAAATTTGACTGTCTCACAGCCAGAAGGGGTATGGGACTCATGCAGGGCGTGGAGTGCAGCCTTCCTGTAGGAAAGGTCTCAGCAGAGGCTTTAAATCAAGGCCTTATAGTCATTACGGCAGGCAGCAATGTGCTTAGATTTGTGCCTCCTCTTGTTATCGAAAAGAGTGATGTTGACGAAATGATAGAAAAACTTGAAACAACACTTGTAATACTGTCAAAAAGTCTGTAAAATAAAGAGGACATCGATTTCTCCTTTGAGATTATGATATTAATCAAAGGAGACCATATGAAAAAAATAATATTATTAAGTGCGTTTATTTTAACAATAGCGTTTGGCCTTTGCGGCTGTAAAAAGGATGATGCCACAGTTCATTTTGCTTCTGAAACGGAGCAGACTGCTGTGGTTTCAAGTGATGTAAACAGACATACTGCTGATTCCAAGGAGAAGAAAGCTTCATCCGATGGAGAACAGGAGCAGAAGGCAAAAGACACAGCAGATGACACTGATGAATCTACTGAGTGGTGTGTCTATATCTGTGGTCAGGTTGCCAATCCCGGTGTATACAGAGTAAAGCCGGGCGCGAGAGTTTGTGAGCTCGTTGATATGGCAGGAGGCATGCTGGATACAGCTGACAAGAGCTTTTGGAATCTGGCATCAGAGCTGTATGATGGGCAGATGCTGTATTTCCCGACTGTAGAGGAGCTTAAGTCGGATCACATACCTGAGGGCACATATACCACCGGCATAGATGGCTCGCTGATGAAGGGCGGCGCTGAGGAGCATATCGGCGTAAAGGATGGCAAGATCAATATCAATACCGCAACTGTCGAGCAGCTAATGGCTCTTTCCGGAATTGGTGAGAGCAAGGCAAAGAGTATTGTTGAAGATCGCGCCAAAAATGGATTGTTTTCTTCGATTGAGGATATCACGAGGGTGTCAGGCATTGGTGAAGCGATGTTTAATAAAATAAAAGATGATATAACAGTAAATTAGGAGTGTATAAATGGCAAAAAAAGTGCTGGTCGTTGACGACGAAAAGTTAATTGTAAAAGGAATACGTTTCAGTCTGCTGCAGGATGGCATGGAGGTAGACTGCGCATATGACGGTGAGGAGGCCTTAAATATGGCGAAGGCCAATTCATATGATATGATTCTTTTAGATGTCATGCTTCCAAAGATGGATGGCTTTGAGGTGTGTCAGGCAATAAGGGAGTTTTCTGATGCCCCGATTGTCATGCTCACTGCAAAGGGCGATGACATGGACAAAATTTTAGGACTTGAGTACGGCGCTGATGACTATATCACAAAGCCATTTAATATTCTTGAGGTAAAGGCCAGAATCAAGGCAATCATGCGGCGTACTTCACCGGAACGCGCACCACAGGTACAGTCATCTGTAATTGAAAAGGGTGATATCAAGCTCGACTGTGACAGCAGACGTCTGTTCATAAACGATAATGAAATCAATTTGACTGCAAGAGAGTTTGAACTGCTCGAGATTCTGATAAAAAATGAAAATAAAGTGTACAGTAGGGAGAGCCTTTTAAAGATTGTATGGGGCGAGGATTACCCGGGTGACGTGCGTACGGTTGATGTGCATGTCAGACGTCTTCGTGAAAAGATTGAGGCAAATCCAAGCGAGCCGAAGTACGTTCATACCAAGTGGGGTGTGGGATATTACTACAACCAGAAGTAATACTTTCAGAAAGGTTCTAAAATGTTTAAGAGTAAAGTACATTTTGCATTTTATAAGAGTCTGAAATCCAGGCTGATTTTCATGATTTTTGTTCTCGTTCTGGTACCGGAGGTGGTGCTGTGCTTCGGCATACTTAACACCTACGAGTCCAGAGCGGTTTCAATCCGCGAAAGTGAAGTGCTTAGTCAGGCAAAGATTCTCGCAAACAAGATATCCACAAGTAAATACTTTGATAAGGATGGCAGTGACTTGAGCAATATTGATGCTCAGATTGACACTCTTACTACTATATATGAGGGCCGTGTGCTCATAGTTGACAAGCATTTTAAGATTATTAAGGATACGTACAATTTAGATGATGGCAATACTATTGTCTCAGAGGAGGTTATCAAGACCTTCTCTGCTTCAGAGATTACAAACTACGATTCTAAAAACCACTATATCGAGCTTTCTGTTCCGATAAGCAATCCAAACGACAAGGATTCAAAGATAGAGGGAGCACTTGTTGTAAGTGTGTCGACGGACAATATATCGCTAAATATGTCGTATCTGACACAGATTGCGGTGACGGTTGCTATTATCGCAGGTGCGGTGGTGCTCTTTTTTGGTGTGCTTGTGCTTTTGCACCTTTTTGTTCCGATTAAGAAGCTTTCTGACGAGATATCAGACATTAAGGATGGCTTTGGAAAAGAGCAGCTGGATGTAGATGACTATGCGGAGACTGCTATAATAAGCAGGAATTTTAATGAGCTGATGAGCGGAATGAAGGTCATGGATGAGTCCAGACAGGAGTTTGTATCGAATGTGTCACATGAGCTCAAGACACCTCTTACTTCCATGAAGGTACTCGCAGATTCCATCAACAGCATGGGTGATGAGGCTCCGATTGAGATGTACAGGGAGTTCATGGGAGATATCACAAGCGAGATAGACAGAGAGACAAAGATAATAAATGACCTGTTATCACTGGTCAAGATGGATAAGTCGGCTGCCACGCTGAATATCGAGAGTGTTAATATCAATGACCTGCTCGAGCAGATTATGAAGAGACTTCAGCCGATTGCTGACAAGCAGCAGGTGGAGCTTGTACTCGAGAGCTTCAGACCGGTAACTGCAGAGATAGATGAGGTGAAGCTGACGCTTGCTTTTACAAACCTCATTGAGAATGCAATCAAGTACAATGACAATGAGACCGGTGGCTATGTGCATGTATCCTTAAATGCGGATCATCAGTATTTCTATCTGAAGGTGGAGGACAACGGTATCGGTATACCGGAGGAGTCCTTAGAGCACATCTATGAGAGATTTTATCGCGTGGACAAGTCGCATTCGAGAGAGATTGGCGGTACAGGTCTGGGACTTGCCATTACAAGAAGCTCTATTCTTATGCATAGGGGAGCTATAAAGGCTCACAGTGTGATGGGAGAGGGCACTACCTTTGATGTGCGTATACCGCTCAACTATATTGTATAGGAGGCTTGACGTGAAAAGAATAATTATATTCGTTCTCACTGCAGTAATTCTGCTCTCCATGGGCGGCTGCACAAAGAAAAAAGCAGATAATACGGTTGAGGTGTTTTGTCTGAATATGGATGTTACGAGCAGCGTGCCGGAGTCATATGTGCTTAGAAGCAAAAACTCAGATGTGGACAAGCAGGTGGATGAGCTCCTTGGAAGACTGCAGGATAAGCCTGAAGACTCAAGACTGCGCAAGGCAATTCCGGATGAGGTGTCTGTGAGAGGTCATGACGAGAAAAACTATAACTGCACTGTGGATTTCAGCAAGGAGTATTATGACCTTACGGCTGCGCAGGAGGTGCTTTTGAGAGCTTCTGTAGTCCGCACGCTCACACAGCTGGATAGTATTTCATATGTGACATTTACCGTAAACAGTATTCCTCTTGTGGACTCGGATGATGAGATTGTCGGTAGCATGGGTGCTGATGATTTTGTTGAGAATCCGGGTGAACAGATTAATACAAGTGTGAAGGAGACACTCACGCTTTATTTTGCTGACAAGGATGGTACAGGGCTTGAAAAACAGACCAGAGTGATACATTACAGCTCAAATATAGCGCTTGAAAAGCTTGTTGTTGAGCAGCTTATTGAGGGGCCGAAGGGCTCTAAGCTCAAGGCAACTCTTCCGGGCACAACAAAGCTTATCAATGTGTCTGTGGCAGATAGAATATGCTATCTGAACTTTGACTCATCGTTCAGAAATACTATTGACAATAAGCTGACAGAGGATGTGGTGCTGTATTCGATAGTTAATTCACTCACCTCACTTCCTACTGTGGACAAGGTACAGATCTCACTTGACGGTGAGAATGACGGCATGCTGCTTTATAATTACAAGCTAAGTGACATGTATGAGTTTAATAAGGATATAGTGGATTCTGATGATTCCACGGAAAAAACTGAAAAATAGAATAGATTGGATTAGGAGGAGAAGAGTATTAGTAAAAGACCGATGTTTTTATTTGCGTTGGTCTATACTGCAGGAACTGTTTCAGGTATGTATGGCAGGGGCTTTGGCTTTTTGGGTTTTGCCATGCTGGTTGTGGCTTTAATAGCTGAGTGTGTGGTGTCTAAGGGCAGCCTTTCCGGTATCGGGCGCATAGTTGTTTTGCTTATCCTGATATCGTCAGCTGTTTTTGCAACAGCACAATTCAGATACGCTTCAGTGGATGAAAACCGTGACAGCTATATGCAGTATATGACAGATGAAAAATCTGTCATCGTCTGGGGGAAGATTTATAAAACTGAATACAAGTATTTCTCATACAGGTATTATATGACGGACTGCGTAGTACAGCCCGGGTACGGCAAGGCTTTTGGCAGAAAAATATCCTGTGGTGATGTCGTGGTATACTGTGACAGCAAAAGCGCACATCTGGGCGATTATATGAAAGCTTGCGGCAAGATAGGCTTGTTTAAGTCTGCAACCAATGAGGGAGAGTTTGACAGAGCGCGCTTTTACCGTTCGCAGGGAATTGATTTCTCGGTGAATGCAGACAGTATTAAGACAAGCGCCGGTAAACATGCATGGTATTACCACGGACTTGAAAAACTTCGTGATACGCTGTCAGCTTCACTTCTTGAGGTGACTGATGAGACAACGGCAGGAGTGCTTTCGTCCATGCTGCTTGGAGACAAGTCGTATCTGGATGATGAGATAAAGGATTTATACCAGGTCAGTGGTATTTCACATATACTGGCTATTTCCGGACTTCATATTTCTATAGTTGGCATGGCCTTTTACAAGCTTCTCAGAAAAAGAAGGGTGAGCTATACAGCGGCATTTGTCTGTTCTGCGGCACTTATACTAAGCTATGCTGTTATGACAGGAAATGCCGTGTCCACAAGGCGTGCCGTGGGGATGTTCATACTTACAATGCTTGCGGCAGCTTTAGGCAGATGCACAGATATGCTCAACTCTCTTGGTATCATGGTCATTTACCTGCTGTGGGACAATCCTATGGTTTTGGGATATGCCGGATTTGTGTTTTCGGTAGGGGCAATACTTGCTATAGGTATTGTGACGCCTGTGATGAGTGCTCCTAAGGGCGGGAAATTCTGGGCATCAGTATCCATACAGCTTCCGATGCTTCCGGTTGTGGCTATGAACTATTATGAGCTACCTCTTTTTGCAGTGTTTGTAAATCTCATTGTGATACCGGCTTTGCCTGTCGTATTTATTTCTGGTCTGCTTGCGTCTGCCGCAGGCTGCTTTGGCGTGATGCCCGGCAAACTGCTGGTGTTTCCTGCATTTGCGGTGTTAAAGCTCTATGAGGTGCTTTGCAGTCTTGTTATGAAGCTTCCGGGGGCATCGGTTATCACAGGAGCTCCTGATGGATACAGGATTTTTCTTTTTTATGCTGTTATGAGTGGCTTTTTGGTGGCATTTTCGCTTAAAAAACGTGCCATAGAGTGTGGCTTGAAAGAAAAAAGCCAAATCCTTTACAGTGTCCAAAGAGTGGTGTGTACAGCAGTCCTGCTTGCAATTTTGCTTGTGAAGCCAAAAACTGCTGCGCAGCTTGATATACTTGATGTGGGGCAGGGAGACGGCATATTTTACCGCTTTGAGTCAGGCACATGCATCTTTATTGATGGAGGAAGCTCTGACCGAAAACAGCTTGGCGAGAATGTGATTATGCCGTTTCTTAAGTATAACGGCATACAGAGTATATCATACTGGTTTGTTTCACATGCAGACAGTGATCATATAAGCGGATTGTCTGAGGTGATAGACAGCGGGTATACTATAGAGCATATAGTTGTGGCAGAAGCAGCGGCTAAAGAGGAAGCTATGGAGGAGCTGCTTTTTAAAGCTAAGGAAGCAGGAATTGATATATGCCTTATGTCAAAGGGGGATTCGATTGAAATAAATGATGCATCAGGTTCGCGCAGTACTGCAAACGAAGAAGCTGATGGTATCATGTGCCTGTATCCGGGGCCTTCGGATACTGCCTTAGACAGAAACGATATGTGTCTTGTGCTGAAGCTCACGGATGGCAGGTTTAGTGGTATTTTCGGCGGAGATATATCATCTGAGGTAGAAAAGAAGCTTGTTAATGAGTATGGGGATGAGCTTTCTGTGGATTTTTACAAGGCAAATCATCATGGCTCCAAGTATTCAAGCTCTGCAGACTGGATTGAGGCTTTAAGCCCAAGGTGGGCTGCAGTATCATGCGCGGCAGAGAACCGCTATGGACATCCGGCAGATGAAGCCATGGATAGGCTTATGGATGCAAAGTGCCGAATTTTATACACAATGCAAAGTGGTCAGATTAAGTATAAAGAGAGTACTATATATGAAAACAATAGACAATGATATAAAAGCAGGAGATTTCAAAAAGGTTTATCTGCTGTATGGACAGGAGAGATACCTCATAAAACAGTACAGGGACAAGCTGATAAAGGCTATGGTAAGTGAGGGCGACAGCATGAACTTTTCATCGTTTGAGGGCGATGGAATCAACCAGAAGGAGATAATTGACCTGGCGGAGACACTTCCGTTTTTTGCGGATAAAAGAGTGATTCTTATAGAGGATGCAGGCATTTTTTCAAAGGCAGGCGATGAGCTTGGAGAGTATTTAAAGGATTCACCTGAGAGCACGCACTTTATATTTGTTGAGGAGAGCGTTGATAAGCGCTCAAAGCTTTATAAGGCGGCAGCCAAGTGCGGTAATCCTGTGGAGTTCAAGGAACAGACGGATGAGACACTTGCCAGATGGATAGGAATAAGGATTAGAAAAGATGGAAAGGGTATGAGTCAGGCTGCCTACAACAGCTTTATAGAAAAAACCGGCACAGATATGGAAAATATCGACAAGGAGCTTGAGAAGCTGCTGTGCTACTGCATGGACAAGGACGTGATTGAGCTTTCGGATGTTGAGGCTGTAACGACAGAGCAGATCACAAACAAAGTGTTTGAGATGGTCGATGCGATTGCATCACACAAACAAAAGCGTGCGCTTGAGCTGTATTACGATCTGCTGGCACTTAAAGAGCCGGCCATGCGTATTATGTATCTTATATCGCGCCAGTTCAATATACTGATGAATGTGAAAGCCATGACAAATAAGGGCTTTGGCAACAAGGATATAGCATCAAAGGCCGGATGTCCGGAGTGGGCGGTGCGCAAATATCAGGCGCAGTGCAGGGCATATTCGCTGGATGATTTAAAGAGGGCTGTGAGAGACGGTGTGGCATATGAGGAGGCTGTGAAGACCGGCAGGATGAATGACCAGATGGCTGTGGAGCTTTTTATAGTGCAGTACTCTGCAGATATGACCGGCACTCATGCGACAGGCAGTAAATGATATAACGCAAATATACAAAAAAGCAAATAAAAAACCCATCGGTATGACGGCACCGATGGGTTTTTATTTATTGTTATATAGTAATTAAGCTAATCCGTTAACAAGCTTTGTTAAACGAGATACTTTTCTGGCTGCGTTGTTCTTGTGGAAGATACCCTTTGAACCAGCGCTTGCGATAGCAGAAGTTGCATCCTTTAATGCAGCCTCAGCAGCAGCCTTATCATTTGCAGCTACAGCAGTCTCAACCTTCTTGATTGCTGTCTTAACTCCTGATTTGATTGCTTTATTTCTTGCAGCCTTAGTTTCTGTTACTAAAATTCTCTTTTTTGCTGATTTAATGTTAGCCAACTCGTACACCTCCAAATATTTAATCTAATGTATGCCAAAACAGACACGGACGCTTTGGCACAAACATACTAGAATATAATATGTCAACCTTTCTGCTCTGTCAATACATATTTTGAAAAAAATTGCAAAAAATTAACATATATGTGATTTTGGAATATCATACAGGGGAGGTGTATTGATTTGTCGGCTGATAAATGGTGTGCAAGAACTGATCTGGCGCTTGAGACGCAGGAGAGCCTTAAAAAGGCAAACACAGATATGAGAGGTGTGAATTTCTCTGAAAAAAAGCTGGATAATGGAATCATAGTCAGTGTAGTGACAATTGACTCAGAAAATGCAGTCAGGGCTACAGGCCGTCCTAAAGGAAAATATGTGACAATTGAGGCTGCTATGCTGTCTGAGGGAGATGAGGAGTGCTGTCAGGCTGTGACGAGGGAGCTTTCAAGAGAGCTTAAGAGCTTTGTAAAGGCTGTCTGTGACAAGCGTATATATGCGGCACTTGTTGTCGGGCTTGGAAACAGAAATGTAACTCCTGATGCGCTTGGGCCAAGATGCGTTGACAGCTTGTTTATCACCCGCCATATAGTAAAGGAATATGGCAGGTATGCGTTTAGCAACGAGAATGTAAACAGTGTGTGCGGCCTGGTGCCGGGCGTGATGGCTCAGACAGGCATGGAGTGCCTTGAGATAATAAAGGGTGTGGTGAGCGAGGTGAAGCCTGATTTTGTTGTGACAATTGATGCGCTTGCGGCACGCAGTACAAAGAGGCTGGGCTGTACCATACAGCTGACGGATACAGGCATAGTGCCCGGAAGCGGGGTAGGAAACCACAGGGACGGTATTAACCATGGCAATCTCGGAGTGCCTGTTATCGCAATTGGTATTCCGACAGTCATTGATGCGGTGACTATTGTTTCAGATGCGGTAAATGCCAGCCGGGAGAACACCGCAAAGCTCATGTCGCCTAAGTTAAACGGCATGTTTGTGACGCCGAAGGATATTGACGAGACGGTTAAGAGACTGGCAGGGCTTTTGTCTGAGGGCATAAATATGGCTTTTTCAAACGATGAATATGATGACTATAGTGAATAATTTTATTGCTTCGAATATCATTAGGGCCAGCCGCATAAGCTTTATGTAGCAGGGGCTGCCTGATGCTTTAGATGGGAGATGATATTGTGAAGAAAAAAATGATTGTGCTTATAGCATTTATATATATTGCGTCTATGCTGTTTTGCGGTGATGGTGTGGGAAAGAAGTTCGTGGAAGAAAAATTTCCGCACCTTACATATTCTGACAAGGAGTGTGATGACTCAAAAAAGAAGGAGCTGCGTATTGTGGAGGATGAGGATACAGCAGGAGGTATTCTCTCATATGAGGAGCTTGCTGCGATGGAAAATGAAAATGCAAGTGTCAGGAACAATATGCTGCCGGATACCGACCAGCTGGCATTTGTTGATGAAGCTGAAAAAAACGGTGAGCTAGCAGAGCTCAAGGAGCAGCAGAACGTGAAAATGCCGCAGGTAGATATGAGCTTTGACAATCTGGTAAAAAACTATTATCAGGTGGACAAGACTACATATATAGGAGCCGATGAGCTGTGTGAGGAGGTTTTGCTTGGGCGTGATATGTCTATAGAAAAGTCAGGCAACGGTCCTGATATACTCATATACCATACACATTCGCAGGAGGGGTACAGTGATTCCCTTGATACATCAGAGGCAGAGACCGTAGTTGGAGTGGGTGACAGGCTTGAATCACTTTTGAGGGAAAAATACGGCTACAATGTGCTGCATCACAAGGGGCAGTATGATGTGAATGACCGCGACCATGCGTATTCCAATTCACTTCCTGAGATTACAGAGATTATTGAGAAAAATCCGTCTATAAAGGTGGTTATTGACCTGCACAGGGATGGAGTGGCTGAGACTACAAGGCTTGCTGCCACAATAGATGGAAAGCCTATGGCACAGATTATGTTTTTTAACGGGCTGTGCCGCACTGCTGCAAGGGGACCGATTAATAGTCTGCCCAATGAGTATCTGGGGGATAATCTGGCGTTTTCATTTCAGCTGCAGCTCATGGCAAATGAGTATTATCCGGGGCTTGCAAGGCGCATATACTTAAAGGGCTACAGATATAATATGCATCTGTGTCCGAAATCGCTGCTCGTGGAGGTGGGAGCGCAGACAAATACCAAGGAGGAGGCGTACAATGCAATGGAACCACTTGCAGATATACTTGATAAAGTGTTAAAATAATATAGACTTTATTTCACAAATCTGATAAACTTTGATGAGTTATTGAAAGCATTAGGAGGACATATGTCAATAGATCAGAGCAAAATCCGCAATTTTTGTATTATTGCCCATATTGATCACGGTAAATCTACACTCGCGGACAGAATTATAGAAAAAACAGGCACACTTACCAGCAGGGAGATGCAGGCTCAGGTGCTCGACAATATGGATTTAGAGAGAGAGCGTGGTATCACAATCAAGTCTCAGGCAGTCCGTATTATATATAACGCAAAGGATGGCGAAGAGTATATTTTTAATCTGATAGATACACCGGGACACGTGGATTTTAACTATGAGGTATCAAGGAGTCTTGCGGCATGTGACGGAGCTATACTTGTAGTGGATGCGGCCCAAGGCGTTGAGGCACAGACACTTGCAAATGTTTACCTTGCACTGGATCATGACCTGGATGTATTTCCTGTTATAAATAAGGTGGATCTGCCGAGTGCGCGCCCGGATGAGGTGGCACAGGAGATTGAGGATGTTATCGGTATCGAAGCTATGGATGCACCGCGTATTTCCGCAAAGACAGGACTCAATATAGAGGATGTGCTGGAGCAGATTGTAAAAAAGATTCCGGCACCAACAGGCGATAAAGATGCACCGCTTAAGGCACTTATATTTGATGCAACATATGATTCTTATAAGGGAGTCATTATTTTCTGCCGACTGAGAGAGGGCTCTGTAAAGGTAGGAGACACAATAAAGATGATGGCTACAGGTGCATCTGATGTGGTTACAGAGGTGGGTTATTTTGGCGCAGGCCAGTTTATACCATGCGATGAGCTTTCGGCCGGTATGGTTGGATACATTGCGGCCAGCATCAAAAATGTCAGGGATACACGCGTGGGTGATACAGTTACACTCGTTGACAGACCGTGCGATGAGGCACTCCCGGGCTATAAGAAGGTCAACCCTATGGTTTACTGTGGTCTTTATCCTGCGGACAGTGCTAAGTATCCTGATTTAAGGGATGCGCTTGAAAAGCTGCAGGTCAATGACGCTTCATTACAGTTTGAGCCTGAGACCTCTCTGGCACTTGGCTTTGGCTTCAGATGCGGATTCCTTGGACTTTTACATCTGGAAATTATTCAGGAGAGACTGGAGAGAGAGTTTGATCTGGATCTCGTTACCACTGCACCTAGTGTTATTTACAAGATTCACAAGACAAGCGGTGAGGTGATAGATCTGACCAATCCTTCAAATATGCCGGATCCGTCAGAGATTGAGTATATGGAGGAGCCATACGTATCTGCAGAGATTATGGTCACAAGTGACTATGTCGGTGCGATTATGAAGCTGTGCCAGGAGAGACGAGGAGTCTATATCAGCATGGAGTATATCGAAAAAACACGAGCTCTCATAAAGTACGACTTGCCATTAAATGAGATTATCTATGATTTCTTTGATGCTTTAAAGTCACGCTCGAGGGGATATGCTTCGTTTGACTATGAGATGAAGGATTATGAGCGCTCAGAGCTTGTCAAGCTTGATATCTTAATCAATAAGGAAATGGTCGATGCACTTTCATTTATCGTATTCAAGGAGAGTGCATACGAAAGAGGCCGTAAGATGTGTGAGAAGCTTAAGGGTGAGATACCAAGGCATCTGTTTGAGATACCTATTCAGGCAGCAGTCGGTGGTAAGATTATAGCAAGAGAGACGGTTAAAGCGCTTCGAAAGGATGTACTTGCCAAGTGCTACGGTGGTGATATTTCACGTAAGAAGAAGCTGCTTGAGAAGCAGAAGGAAGGAAAGAAGAGGATGCGTCAGGTGGGCAATGTAGAGATACCACAGGAGGCATTCATGAGTGTGCTTAAGCTGGATGAGGAGTAATCGCACATATGAAGAATCTTGAGATTTATATTCATATACCATTTTGTGTGAGAAAATGTGAATATTGTGATTTTTTATCATTTCCAGCAGACGATGATGCAAAGCTTCGTTATGTCAAGGGGCTTATGGCGGAAATGATATTTTACGGCCCGCTTATGAAGAACTATCAGGTGTCATCTGTCTATATCGGAGGAGGTACACCAAGCTCTATAGATGAGCAGTGGATTGCTGCTTTGATGGAGGGTGTGTTTGACTGCTTTAATGTGCTGCCTGATGCTGAGATATCCATAGAGTGCAATCCCGGTACGCTTAGCAGGGAAAAGCTTTTAGCATACAAGGATGCGGGAATCAACCGCCTGTCCATAGGACTGCAGTCGGCAAATAATGATGAGCTTAAGCGGCTCGGGCGTATACATACCTTTGAACAGTTTGTGACGAATTACGAGGTGGCCAGAAACGTGGGCTTTAAAAATATCAATGTAGATTTGATGTATGGTCTGCCGGAACAGTCAGCGTCACAGTATATGGCGACAGTAAACAAGATTATAAGGCTTCATCCGGATCATATATCGGCGTATTCTCTTATAGTGGAAAAGGGTACTCCTTTCTATGAAAAGTACAAGTTTGACATGGTGCGCCAGGAGGCGGGCATGGGAACGGAGTTTCTGCCTGACGAGGACGAGTTATATGATATGGAAAAGGCGGGACAGAAGGCGTTTATGGATGCCGGCTACAGGCAGTATGAGACATCTAACTATGCTAAAAGAGGTATGGAGTGCCGCCATAATATAGGCTACTGGACCAGAGCTGACTATTTAGGACTTGGAATAGGGGCGGCATCGCTTATATCAAATGTCAGATATACCAATACATCCGATATGGATGAATATCTGTCGCGCTGCCGTCATATACATGATGTGGGTGATGATATATTTAAGGCCAATCTGCATGTGGCAGCTGATGTTATAGACAAAAAGGAACAGATGGAGGAGTTTATGTTTCTTGGACTTCGTATGAATGAGGGGGTCACAAGAGAAGCCTTTGAGAGGGCATTTGGTATTTCGATAGATGCAATCTACAAGGATACGATAGACAGCTTGAAAAAACAGGAGCTGCTCGTGGTAAAGGACGGGTATATCTATTTATCGGAGAGAGGAAAGGATGTAGCCAATTACGTTATGGCACAGTTTTTGAGGGATTAACGGAGTACAAATTATGGATATGACTTTTAAGCTTCAGGTGTTTGAGGGACCGCTTGATCTGCTTTTATACCTGATAGAGAAAAATAAAGTAAATATTTATGATATCCCGATTGTCGAGATTACAGCGCAGTACATGGAGTATGTGGACCAGATGAAAAAGGATAACCTGGACACGCTCAGCGAGTTTCTCGTGATGGCAGCTACGCTCCTCGACATAAAGTCAAAGATGCTTCTCCCAAAGAAAGAGGAAGAAGAGCAGGAGCAGGAAGATCCAAGAGCAGAGCTTGTGCAGCAGCTGCTTGAGTACAAGATGTACAAGTGCATGGCAAACGAGCTTAAGGATCGCCAGCTGGATGCCGGCAAGGTGTGGTATAAGAAGAAGGACATACCTGATGAGGTGCTTGCATATGAGGAGCCTGTTAATCTTGAGGAGCTTGTCGGAGATATCCGTCTTTCTGATTTAAACAGAATCTTTCAAAGTATAATGAAGAGACAGGAAGAAAAGATAGATAAGGTCCGTTCGAAGTTTGGAAAGATTGAAAAGGAAGAGGTCTCCTTAGAGGAAAAGATGGAATATCTGACAGACTATGCTGCCTCACACAAGCACTTCAGCTTCAGAGGGATGCTTACTGCATCGTCAAGCAAAGTGGAAGTCATAGTTACATTTCTTGCCATACTGGAGCTTATGAAGACCGGCAAATTAACTATCGTTCAGGAGCATATTTTTGATGATATCCGGATTGAGTCAAGGATTGCTGCATAAAGAGGGGTTGAGGATATATGAATTATAAAGCTGCAATAGAGGCTATTTTATTTACCATGGGAGAATCCGTGGAGCTTGGAAGGATAGCCGATGCAATACAATTAAATGAAAAAGAAACAAAAAAGCTGCTTGACGAGCTGATTAAGGAGTATAGAAGCTCTTCAAATATAGGTATGAATATCATAGAGCTTGATGGTGCTTATCAGATGTGTACAAAGCCACAGATGTATGAATATCTCATCCGCATTGCAAAGCAGCCTAAGAAGAGGGTGCTTACGGATGTGCTTTTAGAGACTCTTTCAATCATAGCGTACAAGCAGCCTGTAACAAAGGCAGAGATAGAAAAAATCAGAGGTGTGTCAAGTGAACATGCCGTAAGCAAGCTTGTCGAATACAATCTGGTGCAGGAGCTTGGAAGGCTTGATGCTCCGGGAAGACCGCTTTTATTTGGTACCACAGAGGAATTTCTAAGGAGCTTTGGGGTTTCGTCTATTGACGAGCTGCCGGTACTAAGCCCTGTGCAGGTTGAGGAGTTTAAGCAGGAGGCAGAGGAAGAGATGCACGTGAAGCTTGATGTGTAGTGCAGGTGTATTGCGTAAGCTGCCATTTCATATAATATGGACATGCAAATAATCATATATATTACCGATGGAGGTAATTATATGGTTATTTTTTTTAGAAAATATAAGTCGAAAATAGCTTTAATGGTTTTCATTTGTGTGTTGTTTTGTGCTGTCAGCTGTTTGCTTGATTTTAAGACGCTAGGAAAGCAAAAAATGCCCGGTTTGGAAAAGAAAAGTGTGTTTATGGCAGCGGAAAATACTGTTGCTAAGAATACTGACAAAGACGTAAATGAGCCCAGGCTTCATGCTGTTTCAGCGGCATTATATGATGCGGATGACGAGACGTTTATATATGGTAAAAACATGAGAGACAGCATGGCAAATGCCAGCACCACGAAGATTCTTACGTGCATTGTGGCACTTGAAAAAGCTGATATAAATGATACTGTTACGATTTCACAAAATGCTGCATCACAGCCTGAGGTCAAGCTTGGACTTGTGGCAGGGAATAGCTATAATATGAAGGATTTACTCTATGGCATGATGCTTGAGTCGTTCAATGACTGTGCCTATGCGATTGCGGAGCATGTGGGCGGCTCGACGGAGGGCTTTGCAAAGCTTATGAATGAAAAAGCAAATGAGATAGGGTGCCTTGGCACGTATTTTATTACACCAAACGGGCTGGATGCTGAGAATGATATAAGCTTTCACCACTCCACGGCGGGAGATTTGTGTGTTATAATGTCTTATTGTGCGTGGAAATCACCAAAATCAACACAGTTTCTTGAGATAACACAGACTATGCAGTACACATTTGAGACAAAGGAAGGTCAGATGGTTTTTAGCAATCACAACAGGCTCCTTAAGGAGACGGACTACTGCATATCGGGAAAGACCGGCTTTACCACAAAGGCAGGCTACTGCTATGTCGCAGCAGTTGAAAAGGATGGAAGGAGAATGTGCCTTTCTCTCTTGGGCTGTGGGTGGCCAAACAATAAAAACTATAAGTGGGCTGATGCAAAGAGTCTGGTGGAGTATGCGGTTTCAGATGCTGCCGAAGATTCTTACTGCTGTCTCTTATACACATCTCCGAGCCCACGAGACTCCTGAGCATCTCGT
>ERZ1027100.465-NODE-465-length-20705-cov-5.478886_pt1 | contig 20705 bp, 18 predicted proteins | sample MGYA00519407_ERZ1027100 | MGnify/ENA primary metagenome ERZ1027100 (study PRJEB26926, sample SAMN06164645) | human gut metagenome | biome: ENVO:00009003; feature: ENVO:2100002; material: ENVO:00002003 | host: Homo sapiens | place: USA | collected 2012 ... | reverse complement strand
GCAATGATGAGTTTCTGCTGAACGGTTCAAAGCCTAACAGGATAGTTGGAAATACACTTGTTCACGGCACTTTCTATATTTCGGGCAACTGTCTGAACGAATACGGCGAATGGGACTCTTGTTCACTTACCGATGAGCAGATCGAAAAGTACAAGGAGCAGTTTGGTCATATGCTGGTAGACCTGCCGGGTATAGGGCTTGTGGCTGTTAAAGAAACAAAACCCGAAGTGATCGGACCGCTTGAAGAATTTGATGAAGGACCTGAGCTAATTATATAGTATGCCAAATCTTATGCTGTGTAAATTGTCACAAAGGCAGAACTTTTGCAAAAAGGCTGGATATATACAAAAAGGTGTGATATATTGCTTGACAAGGAGCGTGATGATATGAAAAAAGCGATATATATTTCAATACTTTGCACAGTAATGCTGACTGCCTGCGGCAATGTATCGGAGTCCGTAGAAAGTGCAGAAATCTCAGCTGTGAACCAAACTACGGTCACGGTAACATCGGTAAAGGAAGAAAAGGATACAAGCGAAACCGCAACTACTACACGAAAGAGTTCGCAGACGATATCCGAAACTTCCTTAGCTAAAACAACCACAAAAAGTATGCAACCACCGCAGGAACAAATCAAACAGCAGAGTTATCCTCAGACAGTAAAGCCGCAGGAAAACACACAGGTCAATACTACTCAAAAGCCTGCGGTAACAACTACACAGCAAAAGCAGACTACCGCAAAGCAAACCACAACAGCTCCGCCAAAGCCTGTGACCACTACGCAGAAACCGCAAACAACTACTCCGCCGACCACAAAACCGCCCGAAAGCACAGTAACATGGTCTGATACCATGAAAGCATGGAGAAAGCTGTGTGAGGGTCAAAGCCTAAGCGGTGATGAACAAAATCTCATAAGATCTGAAATACTTGAATATGCCAAAAACTTCAACGGCAAAAGAGATATCCATGTAAGCTTTGGAATAGATGAGTATGACATATCTTATGCGAATCCGATCAATATGACGGTGCGAGAGGACATGACCGACCTGTCATATGCTCACATGGACGCATATGCTGACTCAGACAGCAAGTGGCTGATAGATCATGCAGAAAATGAAGAAGAGATCTGCAGCATAGTCAGTGAAACGAGAGAAAACTGCCTGCACGTCATAGACTACGGACTGTTCAACAGGTGGGAGATATACAGCGGCAATAATGCCCTCAAATATGCAAGCGATATTGAGTTTAATGTAGGCTTTGACGGCACGGCAATATGGTTTCTTACGGAGGACTAAAAACAACTGAATAAGCAGGGAAAAGAGTCGAAAATTCGGCTCTTTTTTCTTTGCAAAAAACAAAGGAGTAATACAGATGAAGATAAGAAAAATATTAAAACGCTGCACAGCGGCAATGCTTGCGGCGGCAATAGGAATGACTACGCTGGCGGCGAATGTTTCCGCAGCCACATCGGGAGTATCCATAGGATACACTTGGAACAGCTCGGTCAATCCAACTATCAAAAACAGAAAGAACGGAGTAACAGGAGGAGTAAGCGGACAATATATCAAAGCCGGAGAACAAATATGCAGATTCAGTCCCTCATCAACTTCCGACTGGGCGTTTTGTATCGAGCCTGCAAAGTCAATGCAGGGAGCAAGCTACAAGGACTGGTATACTCAGAACGGCTTTACAAAGTATGATACCTTTGACCTCTCGGATAAAAACAAGGCGGACAGCTTTGCATATTGGAAGTCCATAGGCGGAACAGACGGACCAATGGCTAAGTATCTCGGACTTGTGCAGTATTACGGCTATTCAAGCCACAAAACAGGTGACTACTATGCCGCAACTCAGTGCCTTATCTGGGAGCTGATACTGGGTTACAGAGGTCATACGCAGGCAGGCTTCGGAAAATGTTCGGATATTCTTTGGAATGATTTCACCTATCCAAGCGGTGGCTGGTGTACAAGATCGGGAGTTGAAAAGGCGTACAACGATATTGTGTCAAATGTGAAGGATCATTACAAGCTTCCCTCTGCTATGAGATCCACCAAAGCTCAGGCAAAGGACGAACCGAACGTTATGAAATACAACGCTGAAAATCTAAGATACGAAACAAAAGTGACTGTGCCCACTTCCTATGTCACAGCGTCAAGCCTTGCACATAATTTCAGCAGCCTTGAAAGCAAGCTTGGATCGCTGATAAAGTCTAAATTCAGCGGTACTTTCGGCAAGGACTATGGCCTTGAAACAGAAATGAGCGGCACAAATACTGTTTACACCATATGGTCAAAGGAAAGGCAGTTCACTTCAAGCGGCGACAGCAGTATATATGTTACGGAAAGTATCCCGATGCAGATGAAGAACAGCCTGAAAAAGCAGGAAACTTTGTTTGCCAACAGCTACTATCAGACCTGCCTGCTTTCAACAAGGCTCGACCCCGTTGTGGGATATGTGGGACTTGCGTCATACAATGAACCGAATCTTACCGTTGAAAAGACATACACAGATTCAAGCAATAATCAGATAACGGCGGCGGAGCTGAATAACCTTCTGGGCAAGACTACGTTTGTGGTTTCATGCCTGTATGACGGCAAAAAGTATTATGTTCAGGCTGATAAAAACAGCACGGGAACGGGATATGTTTTTTCAAAGTATGTGACTTCTGTCAGCGAGGCTACAAAGTTTAAGACCATTAAAAACACAGACGCAAAGGGTACTTTCACAGTAAACGATCTGCCCACCTCAACGTCAAATGGCAGGACATATACGGTAACGGAATATACAGTACCCGATGATGAAAGGTATGAGAAACTTTCTAAATCAGTACTTCTGCCCTCTCCTACAAGTGATTTTACTGCCAATGCTGGCACAAAAACGATAAAGATGAACAACAGCGAAAAGAATTACAATGCTAAATTTGGAACTGCGGTGCTTGACAAAACCATTCTCAACGGTGATGGAAAGGCTTTATCAAGCGATAACGAGAGCGACATCAAGACCCTCTCCGACATCTACAAGTCAACCAAGTTTATTGTGGGCTATTGGGACGAGGAAAACGGCAAGCCTGTTATGAGATATATCTCGCAGGGTCACAAGTCTGCAGAAAAAGCTTTTTCAGGCGATCTTAACGACCTTGACGGCTTTAATGGAAAGACCTACTCCTCAGGTGACGGCTGTTACTATGTGCCAACAAAATTAAACGCAAATCACGACCTCATATTCGATACCACTCGCACTACGACTGACTTTTCAAAGGCATATGTTTTCAGCACAGGCTCGAACTACAGCGGCTGTGACACCTGCGATCACTTCGGACAGCTTTTCTTTGATCTTGTACCTCTTGACAGCTCAGGCAATGCAAAGGAGCTTGTTTTTATCGAGATAAACGGAGCTAAAGGATATGGCTATGATGAAAGTCTTGAGGCTTCAAAAGCGTACAATCTGAGTACTATCAAAGATTCTACGGCAAAAAGAAATATCAGCGGCCTCATAAGAAACGATACAGGCAAGTCATATGCTCTGACCGATGAAAATGGGAAGAAATATATTCTCGGAGCAGGAAATCTTTATCCCATTTCATCAAACAAACTTGAAGATAACAGACTTCACAGCAGTGCTGAGATAGTAAATCAGCTTGTAAATTACAGCCTTGTGCTGACAAAGAAAAATGATTCGGGAGAAGTTCTCTCCGGAGCAAGGTACGGTTTGTATAATTCATCAAAAAAGCTGCTGAAAACCGCAGTTACTGACGACAACGGAAAAGCAAAGTTTGACTATGACCTTTTGCCAAACACCAACTACTATGTCAAGGAGATAACTGCACCCGAGGGATATGCTCTTAACAATGAATATCATCTTGTGAACCGTGCAAATACGGCGGTAAACGACCTTGATAACTTTCAGAATGCAAAGCTTTCGGATCACAATTATTCAGTAACGGACAAGCCTTTTACACTTAAGCTGGAGCTTAACAAATATGATGTTCTTAATGATATCAAGATAGAGGGAGTTACTTTTGATATTTCTCTAAATGGAAAGGTTGTAAAGAGTATTACAACCGATAAGAACGGCTATGCAGAGGTAAGCGGACTGGCTCTCGGCAAGCTTAACGGTGAAACTTTTGAAAATGTCTACACCGTTACAGAGCGTGAAAACGACAGGTATATCATGCTTGACGAGAACGGAGAACTGAGCCGCTCGTTTACAGTAACTACAACCCTTGCGGATATCGATGACAATACAGATCCCGTCATAACCTATACTGCGGATATTCCGAATACGCTTCAGCTTGTTGACCTGAAAATTCACAAGGTAGATGAGTTTGATAACCCCATAAAGGGCGTTGCTTTTGACATTGTGCCTACTCAGGACATTGCTTTTAACGGCAAGACGGTACAGAAAAAGGGCGAGCCTGTGGGTACTGTTGTGACAGATGAACAGGGATATGCCTCAAGCACCTACACAGAATATGAGACCGATGGAACACAGGGATATACAAAGACTATACCGATCTATCCGAACTTTGAGTATGAACTGGTGGAGGTTTCAGCTCCCGAGCCTTACGTTATATCTGCTGAGAACACAAAGTTTACGGTTAAATCGGATAAAGCCGATACTCTGACTATCCCTTATGAAGTGATCGTAACAAACGATGTTCAGAGAGGAACGCTTGAAGTTTTCAAGGCGGACAGCGAAACCAAGAAGCCCATTGAAGGAGTTGAGTTTGAGGTAAGAGCGGCGGAAGATTTCTTTGTCGGTTCGGCACAGCTTCACAAGCAGGGAGACGTTATATGCACAATGACCACAGACAGCACCGGTCATGCTGACACGGGAAACGCACAGATGTATGTGGGAGCAAAGTATACTCTTACCGAAACAAAGGCGGCAGAGGGGTATGTTATTGACTCAGAAAGCAGGACATTTGAATTCAATTACGCAGGCAACACAGCCGTATATTCAAAGCTCAGCATCGACCTTGGCAACGATTCGCAGAAAGGAAAGATATCCGTATACAAATCGGGCAAAGCATTTACAGGCGTGACGGCTCTTGGCAGTGCGATATCCGTTGACGAAAACGGAAATATTGAAGAAAGCGGTCAGACCATATACAAGCCAGTGTTTACGGAATGTGCTCTTAGCGGAGCGGTATTTCAGATAACAGCCGCAGAGGATATTGTTACAGCAGACGGAACAATTCACGCAAATGCAGGCGATGTTGTGACTGAAATAACGACCGACGAAAACGGCTATGGGGAAACTGAGCCGCTGTATCTTGGCAGATATGAGGTCAGAGAGATAAAAGCACCTTACGGATATGTGCTGAATAACGAACCTAAAGAAGCAGAACTGACATATGCGGGACAGGAATTTGAGGTGAGAGATACTGTGGATACAGAGTTTGAAAATGAATATCAGAGAGTAATGATAAGGCTTTCTAAGACAATGGAGAATGATGAGCTGTTCGGTATCGGCAGTAACGGAGAGTACAAAAATGTTCGTTTCGGACTGTTTGCCGCAAAAGATATCACAGCTTCAAACGGCACGTTGATCCCTGCCGGCGGGCTGATCTCTGCGGTGTCGCTTGATGAAAATATGACTGCTGTTATTGCAGAGAAAATTCCGTTTGGAAAGTACTATGTTCAGGAAATTGCCACCGACGAACACTATGTCCTTAACGGCGAAAAGTACCTTGTGACTTTCGAGTATATGGGTCAGGATATTCAGACCGTGGATATCGACTGCGGAGAGTTTGAAAATGTTATCAAGCGTGGCAGGATAGAGGGACATAAGACCGATGACAAGAGCGAACCCCTTGAAAATGCTCTGTTCGGACTGTTCAGAACGGACTGTACAGAGTTTACGGAAAGCAATGCCATAATGACAGCGATCTCCGATGAAAAGGGATATTTTGAGTTTGGAAACATTCCTTACGGCGAGTATGTTGTCAGAGAGATAAAAGCTCCCACGGGATATATTCTAAGCGATGAAAGCTATCCCGTAAGCATTTCCGAGGACGGCGAAGTCATTGAGATAACTGCCGAGAACAAGCCGATTACCGTTAAGATCTCAAAGCGTGATATTTACGGAAACGAGCTTAAGGGAGCAAAAATGCAGATCATTGACTCTGAGGGAAATATTGTTGACGAATGGACTTCCGACGGCACAGATCATATTGTAACTGAGCTTCCTGCCGGAGATTATACACTGAAAGAAATCGCCGCTCCCGACGGCTATGTAATTGCAACGGACATTAAGTTTACAGTCGATGTTTACGGCAATGTTACCGTAGAAAATGCAGATGCGGCAGCAATTGCGGAAGACGGTACGCCCATAGTCATAATGGTGGACGAGGCTAAGCCAAGCTTGCCTGACACGCCTCACACAGTCACAACAGACAACCCTCACACAGGTGTGTCATCAGACAATGGCATATGTATCTATCTTATGATCGGATCTGTAATGCTTTTGTCCTTAATATTTGCAATCAGAAAGAATAATGAAAGGAGAGATGTGTAATGAAGATAAAAAAGTCAAAAAAGAAAGCTATTGCATCAGCTGCAAGTGCAATGTGCTTTGCGGCAATGACATCAATAACCGCCTGCGCCTCGGGCGATGTGGCAGGAGCAGTCACAAGCACTTGGAACACAGCCAGATCGCAGATAGTGTCGGTGGTGAACAATGTTGTTTTTCCGTGCCTTGATGTTATCCTTGCGGTATTGCTGTTTGTGAAGATAGGTGCGATGTATATGGACTACCGCAAGCACGGACAGATAGAATGGACTCCTGTTGCGATAATCTTCGCCTGCCTCATATTCACCCTTACCGCTCCGTTGTATATCTGGTCTATTGTGTAAGGAGGTATGACAAATGAAGAATATTCTTATACTCGCCGTACTGTCTGCGGTGATCCTTACAGGCTGCGGAAATATCTCGCCGCCGTTCAAAGCCGAGCAGACAACGGTCACAACAGCCGCTCCGACAGTAAGTGCGGCTGCCTCTTCGGAGGCTGAAAGTACCGTCGATGAAGAACAGGTAAAATATGATACCTTTATTGCGGAGTTTTTCGATTCAAATATCAGCTTTGCAGATACAAGCGCATTGGTAACAGAAGCAATGAAAGGCTGTTCATTTGAAACGCAGACAGACAGTTCAAACGGAGTGCAGAATATATCGCTGAAAGGCAAAAACGGCGGCGGTATGATAGATGTTCTGTGTGTCGATTTAAGTCAGAGTAACCTTGATTACGACATGAAATATATCCTTGAAAATTTAGGGGATCATTACTTTAGTCAAACTGCTGCTCAGATGAACGGTATCACCGAAGATGACTTTGTTTCGAGTTACCGAATGACAAGCAGTGTTGTTTCAAAGGGTAAGTATCAGCAGTACGGCTCTGTTCAGAAATCCGATGGTATGGCGACGCAGTTCGGATACACGGAAACCTACGCTGTGCTGAACGAGAACAAGCTTACCGTTGTGTCGGGTGCATTTCTCAGTTCAGATATGATGGAAAGGCAGAGTTTTTCACAGCTTTTGGGTAAGCTTGATGAAAATGTCAAGTATTAAAGGTTGGTGTAGTTATGCCATATATCCCATTTACAGACGAACAAAAAGTCCTTGCAAATTCGGTAGACTTGGAGCAGTTTTTGCGTATGCGGGGTGAAAAATTAGAACGTGTCGGCAGAGAGCATAAACTCATTTACTACGACGGTTCGGGCAAGCACGACAGCATAACGCTCCGTGGCTCGACTTGGTTCGACCATAAAAATCAAGTGGGCGGCGGAGCAATAAAATTCATGCAGGAATTCTATGATATGGACTTTCAGACGGCTGTTCAGGAACTGTTAGGACAGAGAGTAACACCCCTGTCCCATGCTCCTCCAAAAGCCGTAGTGCATGAAGAAAAAGTCAAGAAATTTATGCTTCCCGAAGCGAACAGCAATATGCACAGGGTGTTTGCATATCTCATAAAACAGCGGTTTATTAATCCAGATATTATCAGCAATTTTGCAAAACAGCATACACTTTATGAGGACAAACAGCACCACAATGCAGTGTTTGTAGGACTTGATGAAAACGGAGTTCCACGTCAGGCTCACAAGCGTTCAACCAATTCTTTCGGGAAAACTTTCCGCATTACCTGCGAGGGTTCAGATACCCGTTACAGCTTTTCCCACTTTGGCAAGTCGGAAAAGCTGTTCGTGTTTGAGGCTCCCATTGATATGATGAGTTTTCTTACACTCTATCCGCAGGAATGGCAGAAGCACAGCTGCATTGCAATGAACGGAGTGTATGAAAATGCTGTTTTAACGGCTTTGAAGAACCATTCAAATCTGTCCGAAATTGTGCTTTGCGTGGATAATGATGAGGGCGGAATTGAAGCTGTTGACCGACTTAGGGATATTCTTGCGGATAACGGATATTCCGATGTGAAACGGCTCGCACCGGAGTACAAGGATTGGAACGAAGTGCTGAAAGCAAAGAACGGAGCCACAGCTCTGCCTGCTGTTCCTCATAAGCGGAAGGAAGAATATCTTCATCAGATTGATGGCTTAAAGTATTTACGATGCCGTCCCGACAAGCTGACCTCGCAAATATATGCAACATTCAAAAACGGACAATACAGGTATCTCGCCGAGTATGCGTTGGCAGGCTCGGCTTTTTTCATGCCCAAAACAGAGCAGATAAACAGCGAGTGTAAGGCGTTTGTATGGCTCCAAAACAAGCTCAAAGGCAGTTACAAGCCCTACACCGACAAGGGCAGAAAAGCACAGAAACAAAGGAATTTGCAGGACTGTGTGCAGGAGGTTCTGCGTGATCTGAAACAGACCGCTCGAACCCGAGAGCAGTCGGTTCAGACGGCAAAGCTTTTGTATAGCCTTGCAGATAGCGCCTTGCGGCTAAATGTTGAAAATACATTATCCGAACTTACACAAGAGCAAAGCGAATCAGAATATATTGTTTCAGAAGCGGAGCAATGTATGGAATTCGGGTAATGCGATACCCCCTGCCTCACACTGCAATACCTTGAATAAAACAAACTAACTGTCGTATTAAATACAAAAGAAAGAATATTTTATACAGATCGGAAGTGAAAAATTGAATGAAAAACAAATGATTTTAATAGGCATACTGGTTGTATTTTTTATCGCATTTTTGGTAGTCGTAAATCTGCTTGACAACAAGTCGCTTAACGGAATAAAGGCAAAAAAAGTCGGCAATGGACAGCACGGAACTGCGAGGTGGGCGACAAAAGCTGAGATAAAGCGTGCTTTTATCCCTCTGCCATTCGAGCCGGAGATGTGGAGAAAAGGTCAGAACCTGCCGACTGTTCAAGGTACGGTGGTAGGCTGTCGGACACACGGCAAAAAAACTGTGGCTATTGTAGATGACGGCGATGTTCACACGCTTATGATAGGCGCTGCGGGCGTGGGCAAAACCGCATATTTCCTGTACCCGAACATTGAACTTGCTTGCGCAAGCGGAATGTCCTTTATATCAACTGATACCAAAGGAGATGTGGCACGAAATTACGGTACTATCGCAAAAAAGTACTACGGCTACAATGTGTCGGTTTTGGATTTAAGAAATCCGACGCGCTCTGATGAAAACAATATCCTGCATCTGGTCAATAAATACATGGATTTGTATTTGGAAGATAAGAGCAATCTTTCAGCTAAAGCAAAGGCTGAAAAATACGCAAAGATAACTGCAAAAACCATAATCAACATCGGCGGCGGTGACAGCCACAGCTACGGACAAAACGCTTTTTTCTACGACGCGGCGGAAGGCTTGCTTGCCTCTGTCATACTGCTTTTAGCTGAGTTCGGCGACAAGAACGAACGGCATATCGTTTCGGTTTTCAAGCTTATTCAGGACTTGCTCGCAAAATATCAGCCAGACCCGAAAGCAAAACCTAAAATGTATTTTTCAAAGCTTATGGACAAGCTTCCAAGCGAACACAAAGCCAAATGGCTTGCAGGTGCGGCTCTTAATTCCTCAGACCAGTCTATGCTGTCTGTAATGAGTACAGCGTTGTCCCGATTAAACAGCTTTCTCGACACAGAAATGGAGCAAATGCTCTGCTTCGGAACAGCTGTTGACGCTGAGAAGTTCTGCAATGAAAAGTCTGCTATCTTTATCGTTCTTCCCGAAGAAGATACGAGCAAATATTTTATGGTTTCACTTTTGATCCAACAGCTATACCGTGAGATATTAGTCATTGCAGATGAAAACGGCGGAAAGCTTAAAAACAGAGTTATGTTCTACTGCGACGAGTTTGGAACTTTTCCTAAGATAGAGGGTGCTGAATCTATGTTCTCCGCAGGACGTTCAAGAAAAATATCCATTGTGGCGATAATACAGTCCTTTGCACAGCTTGAACAGAACTACGGGAAACAGGGTATGGAGATAATAACTGACAACACTCAGCTTACTGTGTTCGGCGGATTTGCACCAAACAGCCAGAGTGCAGAGGTGCTTTCAAAAGCTTTGGGCGAACAGACGGTATTAAGCGGTTCTATATCAAACGGCAGGGACAGATCTCAGTCATTGCAGATGATAGGCAGACCGCTTATGACTGTGGACGAATTAAAGTCCATGCCTAAAGGACAGTTTATCGTTATGAAAACAGGAACACACCCGATGATAAGCAAATTAAAACTGTTCTTCAAATGGGGTATCAAGTTTGAAGAAGAATACAAACTTCCCGATAAGACCGCAAGAAATGTTTCATACAAGGAGCGTGACGAGCTTATTCGTGATATTGAAATCAAATATCCTCAGAAGAAAAAAGATATGCTGCCTGTGGAATTTGAGGAAGAGCCAAAGAAAAAGACCAATGTCAAGACATAAAAGGAGTGATGTTTATTGATATTACCGAGAAGGATCTACGATTTGGGACTTAGCCACAAAGCTGTGTCCATTTACTGCTATCTGGCAAACCGCGCCGACAAAAACGGCGAATGTTTTCCATCTGTGAGAAGAATAGCGGAAGATCTGAGCATTTCAAAAAGCACGGTGTTTCGTGCTTTTAACGAGCTTGAAGAAAGCGGATCGTTAGAGCGTTTCCCCCGTTATCACCCACAAGGCGGTCGGAGAAGTTCGCTGTATCGAATAAAGGGTGAGATAACTAAAACAAATCGTTCCAAGAAACGAGGTGGCAGCGTTGTTTGATTGGATAAGTGACGCCATAGACTGGATAGGCGACGGAATATCGTCGCTTTGGGATAGCACGGTAGGGTCAGCTGTGGACGCAATTACCGACGAGATATGGGACATCATGTTTTCATGGTTGTTCAACCTCATTTACGGGGCGGTAGCTGATTTGTTTGAATTCATAAACGAAAGCACAAGCGATATTTTTGCCCTGTCGTGGGTGCAGTCGTTCATATCGCTGTTTCACAGCCTTGCCTGGATGCTGTTTGTATGCGGAATGATAGTTGCGGTGTTCGATACGGCGATAGCCTACGAATCGGGGCAGGCAAACATCAAAAACACCTGCATAAACGTTCTGAAAGGGTTTATGGCGGCGAGTCTGGTGACAGTTGTTCCTCAGCGTCTGTACTCGCTTTGCGTTGCTCTTCAAGGAACTTTCTCTTACGAGCTGTTAGGCGGTTTCATAGGGGCAACTTCATCAACTGTTGCAGGCACGGGACTTTCGGTCATAGTCGCTCTTGCCTCTGATGTATCGCTGTTCAGCCTGTTTTTCATAATTCTGTTCGGCTACTGCACGGTAAAAGTTGTGTTTGCAAACATCAAGCGAGGCGGAATAATGCTCTGTCAGATAGCTGTGGGAAGTATATATATGATAGGCATTCCCAGAGGCTTTACAGACGGCTTTTCAAGCTGGTGCAAACAAGTGATAGCGACCTGTCTTACAGCCTTTTTGCAGACTGTGATACTTTATCTAGGATTGCTGACTTACACTCAGCACCCTCTTATTGCAGTGGGCATTTGCCTGTCAGCTACTGAAGTGCCGAGGATAGCTCAGATGTATGGATTGGATACCAGTGTGAGAGTCAATATGATGTCTGTTAGCCATACGGTTTCTATTGGAGCTAAAGCGGTCGGTATGCTGAAAGGAGGAGCAAAATGAAAACCTACATCTACCCCGAAAACCTGAGAGCAAGCGTAAAGCTGTGGTTCTGGAACGTGCGTGATTTTATCATCATATGCAGCGGAATTATTCTGTCTGTGATAGTGCTTGTGAATCTTTGGAACATTATCCCCTTTGCAGTTACAGCCTGCTATGCTTTTGTGACTGTAAGAGCAGATGAAATGTCGATAATGGACTATCTTTTTAACGCTGTGAAGTTTTTTCTGACTTCGCAGCAATTGTATTTATGGAGGAAATTTTAAATGACAAAGAACAAAAACAGCGTTCAGGGCTTGATAGGTCTTGAACGCTTTACTCGTTTCGGTGTAAAGACCGATAAGGCTGAGATAGCATTTTTCAGCGTAGAGCCGACTAATATTTCCGTGCTGTCAGCAGCTAATATCGACGTCAAAATACATCATCTTATGATGCTGTTAAGCACTATACCCGACCTTGAGATACTTGCTCTTGACTCCTGTGAATGTTTTGACTCAAACAAAATGTATGTGAAAAAGCGTTTGCAGACGGAGCAGAACGAGGCGGTGCGGAAACTCTTGCAGGCGGACTATGATTTCCTTGACGAGATCCAGCTTGAAATGTCCTCTGCAAGACAGTTTGTGTTCGCTTTAAGGTTCAAACGTGAAAAGGATGAACAGATCTTTAACACCATCAACCGAGTGGATAAAGCGATTTCCGAACACGGATTTGCAGCTCGGCGGATGATCAAATCTGATATCAAGCGTATGCTTGCACTGTATTTCGGAACGAGTATTTCAGGCGATGAGATACCCGATATCGAGGGAGAAACCGAATTTGATTTGGAGGCGAAAACAAATGAGAACTAAAAAGCAGAAGAAAAAAGAACTTTCAGATGGGCAGCTTGAGATAGTGGAAGCAAAGGACTTTTTCGACCGCACCATGCCGGGCGTGATCCGCTTTTACACCGACCACTACATCTGCGGAAACTTCTACAAGTCCTGCTGGGCGGTGACGGAATATCCGACTTCAACAGAAGAAACGGCTATCCTCGCTCACCTTGCAGACAGGAACGGAGTAACGCTTCGCATTTACAACCGCCTTGTGACAAGCATGGAACAGAGGAAAATTGTTCAGCAGGCAATGCGGAAAAATCATATGATGACCACCACAAACGATGTAAACGAGAGCATCAAGGCTCAGGATAATATCAACGATGTGGTAGAACTGCTGTCAGAACTTCGCCGAAACAAAGAACCGCTGCTGCATACGGCTGTGTTTATTGAATTAAAAGCAAGCTCGGAAGATAAATTAAAGGAACTGCAAGCCGACATTTCGATGGAATTAACACGTTCAAAAATATCTGTAGACAGGCTTTTGCTCCGTCAGAAAGAGGGCTTTTTATCGGTTTTGCCGACGGGCAATAATGTATTCGCAAGCCAGTTTGAGCGTGTTCTTCCTGCTTCAAGTGTTGCTAATCTTTATCCTTTGAATTACAGCGGAAAAACCGACGAAAACGGCTTCTATATCGGCAGAGATAAGTACGGCAGCAACGTGCTTGTTGACTTTGACAAGCGTACCGAGGACAAGACAAATTCCAATATTTTAATTCTTGGCAACAGCGGTCAGGGCAAGTCGTATCTTATGAAACTTTTGCTGTGCAATCAGCGTGAGGCTGGGAAAAGTGTGTTGGTTTTAGATCCAGAAGCCGAGTACCGTGACATTTGTTCAAATCTCGGCGGAACATACATTGATATGATGTCGGGCGAATTTATGATAAATCCGCTTGAACCTAAAGCTTGGAGCGACGGCGAAAAAGCGGATATTGAAGATCCCGAAACGTTCAGAAAAGTCACAAGATTATCACAGCACATATCGTATTTAAAGGATTTTTTCAGAGCGTACAAGGACTTTTCTGACAGCGAAATTGACACCATAGAGATCATGCTTATGAAGCTGTACGCAAGATTTGGAATTGATGATTTTACCGATTTCAATACGCTGGACAGCGAAGATTATCCAATTATGAGCGACCTCTACGAACTTATTGAAAAGGAATTCATGGCGTTTGATAACGAGAAAAAGCACCTATACACCGAAGAAATGTTACAGAATATCTGTCTGGGACTGCACTCCATGTGCAAGGGTGCGGAGTCAAAATATTTCAACGGTCACACCAACATCAATGACAGCGAGCTTATCTGTTTCGGAGTGAAAGGTCTTATGGACACAAACAAAAGGCTTAAGGATACTCTGCTGTTTAACATTCTCAGCTACATGAGCAATCAGCTTTTGGGCAGAGGAAATACAGTTGCCGCAGTAGACGAGCTGTATTTGTTCCTCACAAATATGACGGCGATCGAATATATCCGCAACGGCATGAAACGTGTTCGTAAAAAGGAGTCCTCGTTTATTCTGGCAAGTCAGAATATTGAGGACTTTCTTTTGCCTGAAATCAAGGAGTTTACTAAGCCGTTGTTTTCAATTCCGAGCCATCATTTTCTGTTCAATCCGGGTAATATTTCTCCGACTGCATTCATTGACACCTTGCAGCTTGAAGAATCGGAGTACGGCTTGATAAAGTACCCTGAAAGAGGTACTTGTCTTTACAGGTGCGGAAACGAGAGATATTTGTTACAGGTCATCGCTCCGCAGTACAAGGCTGTGTTGTTTGGAAACGGTGGTGGTCGGTAATGTCTGCAACAGTTGCGGTTGCTCTGAAAAAGGTAGCGATATATATTCTGGGCGACGAAAAGAAACGAGGTAAGCTGTTTGTTCTGATCGGAAGCATCGCCGCAGGCTTTCTTGGACTGATGTGCCTGCCTGTAGCTGTGCTTTCGAGCATGGGCAGTATGGAAATCGAGCAGCCTGAAATTAACGCTGAAATGTTCAGCGATTCGGCTTTGTTTGAAAGCCTTGACAGCGAACAGCAGGCTCAGATAGAAAATCTGAAGAATCAGGGTCGGGCAATCGAGGACGCCATGAGGGGCGCAGGAGTTCGCTCTCAGACCATAAAAGCGCAGCTGATATATATGTCATACTTCGGTGACGTGCAAAATTTCAATGCGGAATCCTATGCCAACCTGTTTGCTGTTGCTCCGAATGACAGCAATTTGATAACTGCGATAAATTCAACTTACGGCTTGGAGATCGGCTATGACGAATTTATGAGAACCTACACTTGGGTGATGAATTCTACGATCAACGGGTATATGTTCAGCGATGAAAGCACAAAGAACTGCGCCGATCTTGCAGCTTGGGCGGAGAATGCGTATGTGTCCGGCTGGGGATTTAAGCAGGGTGCAATCGGAAATCGTGACGATGTTGACCGTATCAGATATGCAGATAATGCAGGGCTTATGCTTGGTTTTCTGAACTATGATCCCACGGAAAAGGTGTTCAGTTCCGATTACAATACGCTTGTTTTCACCGAGCAAGGCAGTCTTGATACCATGCCTGAGGTCGCAGGTATAGGACTGTTTGACGGCAGTCAGCATGGGATATATGTCGGTGACGGCGAGGTGATTTACTGTTCCGAATCAGCAGGATATGTGACAAAAGACCTTGTTTCAAACGGCGGTTGGACAAGCTGGTGTACCTATGAGGGCGTGGATTATCCGCAGGAAGTGCGGGATAAAATTGATGAAAACGGAGGTGACAGCGAATGAAAAAATCAGTTGCGATAACAATTAGTGATGAAAGATTAGCGGCTCTGGAAATGTATTTGGAGCAGAAAAATATTAAGCTTTCGGATGAAATCGACAAGTGCATTGACGGCTTGTATCAGAAAAATGTACCGCAGAATGTTAGGAATTTTATTGAGATGAAGTCGGAAAAGAAGCCTGCCAAAAAGTCGAGAAACTCTTTGCCTGCCGAAACGGAAAAGCTGTCCGAGCAGTAACAAGCCACAGTTCGCACCGTGTCGCCCCGTGTGGCGAGGTTCGGCGGTCGGTGGGGTAAGTTTACCATAGGAGTGGTTAAACGGCTTTGTGGGCATTTGTCGCAGAGTTTGAGAATGGTGGGAATCAGGAGATTTCGGGTGGGTTTATGAGGGCAAAGCCAATAGGATTGGCTTAAATATTATATTGCAAGTTAAAGTTTCGGGGTTGAAACCCCGAAACAGTTACAGCGGACGGCAAAGCCGACCGCATTTTGCGAGGTTTGTACAGCTTCGGGCAAAGGGGTTGTAAATTCAGCCTTTTTAAAATTTCGGCGTTGTATCGACAGAAAGGCACGAAAATACGGCATTTTTATAGGAGTTGGAGGTGGTGAAAGTGAGTTTTCAGAATAAAGTGAAATTTGCGTTATGGGCATATCCCGAAACGCTGAAAGATGTGGCGGTTCATTACAAAAACGATAACTGCAAGTCGCAGAGCGAGTTTATTGAAAAAGCGATCAAGTTCTACATCGGTTATCTTGATGAGGAAAAAAGCGTGAATTACATTTCACCGATGATTACGGAAACGGTCAAAGCTACAATTAAGGGTACGGAACAGCGGCTGGCTCGTTTGCTTTTCAAGGTCGCAGTTGAGCTTGGTAAGCTGTCGCATATGACGGCAGCAATTAATGATGTGGATGATGAAACGCTGAAAAGTCTTCATGCGATGTGCGTTAATGAGGTTCGCAAGATCAACGGTATTATTGATTATGAGGACGCTGTGGAGTATCAGAAGGATTGATCTTGATTAAAAAATTGAAAGGAGTCCTGCCATGCCCAAACTAATAGTAACAAGCCGCTATCTGAAAAGCGGCTCTGGGAAGAAAAAACAGCTCTATCACTATGTAAAATACATTGCAACCCGTGAGGGTTCAGTTCCGATACCGAATGCAAATGAAACAGCTCCTGCTACGAAAAATCAGCAGGAGCTTATTTCATCTCTGCTGAACGACTTCCCCGACAGCAAAGAGTTATTTGAGTACGAAGATTACCAAAAGGATCCCACTGTCAAAAACGGTTCGGCGCTAATATCGGAAATACTTGACCGAAACATGGACAGGCTTACAAGCCGTGAAAATTATGTAGGCTATCTTGCAAACCGTCCCGGAGCAGTCAAGTTTGGTTCGCACGGTTTGTTTTCACAATCGGACGAACCTATTAATCTTGAAAAGGTTGCAAAAGAGATTGCAAACCATGGCGGTAACGTTTGGACTCATGTCGTTTCGCTCCGCAGAGATAACGCTCAGGCAATGGGGTATGATAATTTAAAAGCGTGGCGTGAGCTTGTCAAGCGGCAGATTCCCAACATTGCGAAGAATCAGAAAATTGATATGGCTAATCTGAAATGGTACGCTGCTTTTCACGATAAGAAAACAAATCCTCATGTGCATATTATTGTGTACTCCGACAACGAGCGCGAGGGATTTCTCACTAATCATGGTATTGAAAAAATCCGCAGTGGTTTTGCAAACGATATTTATGCAGATGAACTTCACAATCTTTATGCACAGCAGACCGATTTGCGCAATCTGATGAAAAAGGAATCAGAACAATTAATGCAGAAGCTTGCGGATAACATTTCACAGAATGATGTTGATAACGCAGAACTAATTGATCTTGTTGCAAAACTGCATGAACAGCTTAATTCTTCTAAAGGCAAAAAGGTATACGGATACTTGAAAGCGGATGTGAAGAAAACTGTTGATGAGATTTTTATAAGGCTTTCGGAAAACGAATCAATTCAGAAAATGTATTCTCTTTGGTGTGAAATGGAGCAGCAGAAGCACGACGTTTATTCGTCGGCAAAGCTTCAGTTTCCAAAGCTTGCGGACAACAAGGAGTTTAAGTCTGTTAAAAATATGATAATCAGAACTGTACTGGATATGAATAGTCCTGTTGTTGATATTGAGATTGAAGAACCGGAACTGACAGAAAAAACTGATGATGACATAACAGATATTCCTCCGCAGATAGACGAGTCGAAACAGTTAGAAAATGATAATGTGATATTTTCAGATAACGAGGAGCTGACAGCCGAAGAGTTCACTTGTAGTAATGAAAGTGCGGTAACAGTTGATATTGATGACGAACCTCAAAGCAAATACTACCTCAAATGGAGTACAGCATACAAAGAAGCTTGTAAGATTATTTACAACAAGCAATCAAAGCTTGAAGATTTTCAGAAAGCGGAGCAGCTTTTGCTTAACGAATCAAGGTCAGGCAATGTTCTTGCTATTCAAGATCTGGGCAAACTCTATTCTACTGATAAACTCGGCGAAAAAGATGAAAAAAAGTCTTTTTCATTCTACGAAGAAGCATTTCAGGGTTTTATGGAGATTGAGCCGGATTCTGATTTTATGTTTCCTTATGAGCCGAAATTTGATGGGCAGATTATGAAACCCGTGAATATGCGTTCTTACGTTTGGTATCGCATAGGCAAAATGCATTGCTATGGGTTGGGAACAGAACAGGATTACGCTCAATCATTTGAATGGTTCTTGAAATCAGCTCATGAAGGCAACAAATTCGCACAATACAGTCTCGCCAATTTATATTACTACGGCAACGGTGTGGAAAAAGACTTGTCTCAGGCGTTTTGGTGGTATCGCAAATCATCTGAACAGGGTCAGCCTTATGCTTCTTATGCTGTCGCTCAGATGTACAGCAAGGGCGAATATGTTGCTGAAAATAAAGAAACCGCACAGAGATATTACAAAGCTGCATTGTCAGGATTTCTTGAACTCGAAAGCAAGGATCAGGCTGACGATAACCTATTTTATAAAATTGGAGTTATGTACAAAAACGGACTTGGAACGGAAGCTGATATTTCAAAAGCCATTGATTACTTCAAACGTTCCGCTGAGATGAATAACAAGAATGGTCTGTATGAATATGGCAAAGCATTAATTCAGGGAAACCACATTGAAGCTGATTTGGAGAAGGGGTTGGAGTGTGTAGAAAAAGCAATGAAACTTAAAAATTCCAATGCAAAGCGTTTTTTTGCATTGGAATATATTTCGGGTGAACATTTTTCACAAGATATTGAAAAAGGACTATTTATGTTGACAGAATGTGCAGATAAGGGTGACAGTTTTGCTTGTTTTCAGTTGGGTCAGTTTTATTTGAAAGGTGAAATTGTCACGCAGGATTTAGAAAGAGCAGAGAAATATTTGCTGCTTGCAGAGGATAACGAATTCACACAGTATGCTTTTGGGAAGTTGTATTTGCAGGAAGAAAAGTATGATATTCAAAAGGCGGTAGATTACTTTGAAAAATCCGCTGATAAGAATATGTGGTCAAGCTATCAGCTCGGCAGGCTTTATCTTTTCTGAGCAGATGAACTTGAAAAGGATAAGGAAAAGGCTGTGGAGTGGCTCACAAAGTCCGCAAATGATGGTAATGAGTACGTTCAGAATATGCTTAACAATATTGATGATTTTGAAAATATGCTGCTTAGAAATACTGTTATGGGATTGTTTGTGAATTTAAGTCGCTGTATTGAGGATAATTATTCGCAGAAGCAGTGTTCTTTAAAAATACAAACTGATAGAAAGCTCAGAAAAATGATACAAAAGAGAAAGTCAGGAATTGGCATCAGAGAAGAACAAAATATGACTAACTAAGAAATATCTTAAAAGCTATATTCAAAGAAAAGATAGGTTTTCTCCCATATGTTGTGTAAATCTCCAAAGTAGTGTATAATAAAAGAGCTGAGACCCACCGAAAAAAAGTCTGTAAAAACGCAGTCAACTATGGTAAAATATAAATAACACAGGAGGCTGATTTTTTATGGGAAGAAGAAAAAGAGAACCAATGAGCGAAGGAAAAAAGAACATCATCGGAATGCTGCTCGAGGAGTATGGTATCCGATATCACAGACCGCCTCCTTCCGCAGATAGAGGACTGGCAGAAACGTCCTCTTAACGAGGTTTATTCCATTATATTTATTGATGCTGTACATTTTTCTGTACGATGCCGCTGAGAAACTGGGACCTAGTTCTGTGAAAGCAATCAGGTCTATATCGGTGATAAACTAATATGCAAATTTGATAGCAATTATACAATTTCAGGACTATCATTTGATAGTCCTTTTTTCATGCCCAAATCACCCACAAATACCACAAAAAAGATCGGTCAGTAATCCCATTTGGGATCTACTGACCGATCTTGCTGTTTATTCACTTGCGCAAAACGTAATGCCAGCCTTAAATCAACGTTCCTTGTCCGTCAGCTCAAACCTGATACTGTGCAGGTCAAGTCCATTCTGCGCAAAGTATATCCTGAAAGTTGTGAAGCGTGAGAACATAGGCGTTTCCTTTTCCATTGAAACAGCCTTGCCGCCAGTGCCGTTGAACGTGAACGTACCCACCGCAGTTCCCATGCTGAACAGCGTCATAGGTATCTGCGCAAGCTCACTCTGTGTAGAGCTTGCCGTAACTATCACCCTGTAAATACCGAAGTTTGACAGGTCAAGAGCAAAGCTATAAGAAGTGCCTTTCTTTGTGTCAACATCACTAAGGTCAAGAGTTATGTCACGGTCTACCTTATAAAACTGTACAGGCTTGTCGTCCTCCTGCTCCTCGTCCTCTCGGTTTATCACCTTGACAGTATCTCCTATACCCTCCGCACGCTTAAGAGCATTAGTGTGAAGAAGAAATCCGCATATGTTCGCCGCATTTCCTGTCTCTTATA
>ERZ1027100.447-NODE-447-length-21111-cov-5.385781_pt1 | contig 21111 bp, 21 predicted proteins | sample MGYA00519407_ERZ1027100 | MGnify/ENA primary metagenome ERZ1027100 (study PRJEB26926, sample SAMN06164645) | human gut metagenome | biome: ENVO:00009003; feature: ENVO:2100002; material: ENVO:00002003 | host: Homo sapiens | place: USA | collected 2012 ... | reverse complement strand
AGATGCTCAGGAGTCTCGTGGGCTCGGAGATGTGTATAAGAGACAGGAACTGTAACATTCAAATAGTTGGGCAATTTCACGATTGAAATTTCCCATAACATGTATTAGAATATAAATGATATCAATAAATACGAGGACGTGAAAAGAATGTCAGGATTAAGTAACACACAATATTTTAAAGTAAAAACAGAGCCGGAGATTCAGGTAAAAGAGGTACTCGAAACCGTTTACAACGCCATGGTAGAAAAAGGGTATAATCCAGTCAACCAGATCGTAGGCTATATCATGTCAGGCGACCCGACGTACATCACAAGCTTTAAGGGAGCCAGAAGCCTGATCATGAAAGTAGAGCGTGACGAGCTGGTAGAGGAACTGTTAAAAGAGTACATCAAAAATGAATCCTGGAAGTGAGCGTAATTACTATGAGAATAATGGGATTAGATTACGGCTCAAAAACAGTAGGGGTGGCAGTCAGCGACGCCCTGGGTCTTACTGCGCAGGGAATCGAAATTGTCCGCAGAAAATCGGAGAATAAGCTGCGTCAGACGCTGGCCCGGATTGAAGAGATAGCAAAAGAGTACGGCGTGGAAAAAATCGTACTCGGCTTCCCGAAACATATGAACAACGACATCGGAGAGCGGGCCGAAAAATCTCTCGAGTTCAAAGAAATGCTGGAGAGACGGACAGGCCTGCCCGTTGTTATGTGGGACGAGCGGCTGACAACGGTCGAAGCAGACCGCACCATGATGGAAACCGGAATCCGCAGGGAAAACCGCAAGGAGTACGTAGATATGATTGCAGCTGTTTTTATCCTGCAGGGATATCTGGACTATCTTTTCCATCAGAAGGAATCACAGGAAAACTGAACAAAGGAATATTGTATGGAAAAAATAACATTTGTAACAGATGATGGCGGCAAAGAAGAATTTTACGTGGAGGAGCAGACCAGAATCAACGGAGTCAACTATATTCTGGTATCCGATTCAAAGGACGACGAGGCAAATGCCTATATTCTGAAGGATATCTCCACCGACACCGACGCAGAGGCAGAGTATGTTGTGGTAGAAGACGACACCGAATTCGATGCCGTTTCCGGCGTATTTGCTTCCATGTTGGATGACGAGGCAGACATCACCTATTGAACCAGCCGTTTTGAAGCCATACCGGGACGCAGACGAAGCGGGACCGGGACAGCGCTTTAAAGGGCAAATCCTGCAGGTGCGGGACATGCTCCATCAGCCTGAAGTGACGCTCAGGGGATGCGTGCGTGAAGCCGTACCGGTAACGGAATCGTTTGGAAAACATGCGCGGAGGTGCTATTTGAAAAAGAATAATGGAAGTAAATTAAAAATTATACCGCTTGGCGGTCTGGAACAGATCGGTATGAACATCACCGTTTTCGAGTATGAGGACAGTATCATCGTCGTAGACTGCGGACTTGCATTCCCGGAAGACGACATGCTCGGTATCGACCTGGTCATCCCGGATGTAACATATCTGAAAGAAAACATCGACAAAGTCAAAGGCTTCGTCATCACCCACGGCCACGAGGACCATATCGGAGCCCTGCCTTACATCTTAAAAGAAGTGAATGTACCGGTCTACGCCACCAAACTGACGATTGGCCTGATCGAAAACAAATTAAAGGAGCACAACCTGCTCCGTACCACAAAACGGAAAATCATCAAACACGGACAGTCCATCAACCTGGGCGCATTCCGCATTGAGTTTATCAAAACAAACCACAGTATTGCAGATGCAGCAGCACTGGCAATCTACTCCCCGGCTGGCATCATCGTCCACACCGGAGACTTCAAAGTCGATTACACACCAGTCTTTGGTGATGTCATCGACCTGCAGAGATTCGCAGAGATCGGAAAGAAAGGCGTTCTGGCACTGATGTGCGACAGTACCAATGCAGAGCGGCCTGGCTTTACCATGTCCGAGCGGACCGTAGGAAAGACGATCGACGGCCTGTTTGCCGAGCATCAGAATTCCCGAATCATCATCGCAACCTTCGCATCGAACGTCGACCGTGTGCAGCAGATCATCAACTCTGCTTATAAATATGGCCGTAAAGTTGTCATCGAAGGCCGCAGTATGGTCAACATCATCTCCATCGCGCAGGAGCTGGGCTACATCAATATCCCGGAAAATACCCTGATCGATGTGGAACAGATGAAAAACTACACCGGCGAGCAGCTTGTCCTGATCACCACCGGAAGCCAGGGCGAGTCCATGGCAGCACTGTCCCGTATGGCGGCACATCTGCACAAAAAGATCTCGATCCTGCCGGGCGACACCGTGATCTTCAGTTCCCACCCGATCCCGGGAAATGAAAAAGCCGTTTCGAACGTCATCAACGAACTGTCTGCACAGGGTGCCAACGTCGTATTCCAGGACGTTCACGTATCCGGACATGCCTGCCAGGAGGAAATCAAGCTGATCTACTCCCTGGTAAAACCGAAATACGCGATCCCGGTACACGGCGAATACCGTCACTTAAAAGCACACGCAGAAGTAGCACAGAGCCTCGGCATCCCGAAAGAGAACATCTTCCTCATGTATTCCGGTGATGTCATGGAACTCGATGAGGACGGCGCAGCAGTAACTGGCAAAGTCCACACCGGAGCCATCATGGTCGACGGACTCGGCGTTGGTGATGTAGGAAATATCGTCCTGCGTGACCGCCAGCATCTGTCCGAGGACGGAATCATGGTCGTTGTACTGACTCTCGAAAAGAGAACGAACCAGCTTCTGGCCGGCCCGGACATCGTATCCCGCGGTTTCGTCTATGTACGCGAATCCGAGGATTTGATGGGCGAGGCAAGAGAAGTTGTAGAAGAGGCGCTGGATGGCTGCCTTTCCAAAAATATCTCCGACTGGGGCAAGATCAAATCCACGATCAAAGATGCCCTCGGCGATTATGTATGGAAGAAAACAAAGAGAAGACCGATGATCCTTCCGATCATCATGGAGGCATAAATACCATGGACAAAGTAACAGAATGTCTGGATGCGCTCATCGAAGAAATGAGGGAGAGCAGGGCATATCAGAATTACTTGTGGATGGAAGAGGAACTTGAAAAAGACCCGGACTTAAAAAGCCGGGTCGACGATTATCGAATCCGCAACTACCGACTGCAGCAGTCCGAAAACGTAGACCTTTACGATGCGGTAGATTCCCTGGAGCGGGATTCCTACGCACTCCGCAAAAGCGAGAAGGCAAACGCTTATCTTGAGGCGGAGCTTGAGGTCTGTAAGATGGTACAGAAGGTGCAGGACCGTATTTCAGAAGAAATCCGCATCGGCGTACCGGAAATCTAAAACCGAAAATCAAAAGGAGAGCGCCCATGTCCGAAAAGAAAAGGGATGCCGGATACCACGCAGCGCTGACAGGTGCGAAAGGAACCGTGCGCCTGCTCATTTACGTCTGCGTAATTCTTGTGATCATTCTAGCAGCGAAAACTTCATATCAGTTTGGACATGACGTGTTTGCTGAGGAGCCAGTCGCATCCAGAGGAAAAGGAAAGGAAGTCACCGTACAGGTGCGTTCCGGCATGGAGGCGAAAGAACTTGGCGAACTCCTGAAAGACCACGGACTGATCGACGAAAGCCTTCTGGTTTTCGAAGTCCAGTACCGCCTGTCCGGCTACTACGGCGGCATCAAGGACGGTTCCTACGTGCTGAACACCGCACAGACCGTCGATGAAATGCTGGAAATTCTGGCGGGCGTCAACACCGAAGGACAGCCGTCCGCGGAATAACGCACGTTTACAAAACAAGAGGGATCTTACATGATAATAGACGAACGAATGGTAACCTACATCAATTCCCTGGACACCGGCCACACCCCGTTTCTGGAAAATCTGGAGCGGACGGCCAAACAGGACCGGGTGCCGGTCATTCGCCGTGAAATGCAGAGCTTTTTAAAAGTATTCTTAAAGATGAAACAGCCAAAGAGAATCCTGGAGGTAGGAACTGCCGTAGGATTCTCTGCTGTTTTCATGGCACAGTACGGCGAACCGGACGCAGAGATTACCACAATAGAAAATTACGAAAAACGCATCCCGATCGCACGGGAGAACTTCGAAAAATCCGGCTTTGCCGACCACATTACCCTGATTCCGGGAGACGCTGCAGAAGTCTTAAAAACCCTGGACGGCCCGTACGATTTTATCTTTATGGATGCCGCAAAGGGACAGTACATCCATTTCCTGCCGGAGGTCTTACGCCTTCTCGACGAAAAAGGCGTGCTGATTACTGACAATGTGCTGCAGGATGGCGACGTCATCGAATCCCGCTTCGCCGTGGAACGCCGGAACCGCACGATCCACAAACGGATGCGGGAATACTTATTTGAACTGACACACAATGAAGGGCTGCTGACATCGGTCGTGCCGCTGGGAGATGGAATCGCGATCACGATGAAAAGCCATGAGAAGAGAGAGGAAACAACATGAGAAAACCGGAATTACTGGTTCCAGCCAGCAGTCTGGAAGTATTAAAAGTAGCAGTGATCTTCGGCGCAGATGCCGTATATATCGGTGGAGAAGTCTTCGGACTCCGCGCGAAGGCGAAGAACTTTTCGATGGAAGATATGAAAGAAGGCGTCGCGTTTGCACACGCACATGGCGTAAAAGTGTATGTGACCGCGAATATTCTGGCGCATAATCAGGATCTGGAAGGTGTGCGCGCTTACTTTACAGAGCTGAAAGAGATCGGGCCGGATGCGCTCATTATTTCGGATCCGGGAGTGTATCGGATTGCGATGGAAGTGTGCCCGGAGATTGAGCGGCATATCAGTACACAGGCGAATAATACGAATTATGGAACGTATCAGTTCTGGTATGAGCAGGGGGCGAAACGCGTTGTGACGGCGCGGGAATTGTCGCTGGCGGAGATTAAAGAGATCCGGGAACATATTCCGGAGGAGATGGAGATCGAGACGTTTATTCATGGGGCGATGTGTATTTCGTACTCGGGGAGATGTCTGCTGTCCAACTACTTTACAGGAAGAGACGCGAATCAGGGGGGTTGTACACATCCGTGCCGGTGGAAGTATGCGGTTGTCGAGGAGTCTCGTCCGGGAGAGTATCTGCCGGTGTATGAGAATGAGAGAGGGACGTATATCTTCAACTCGAAAGATCTTTGTATGATTGAGCATATTCCGGATTTGTTGGATGCGGGGATTGACAGTTATAAGATTGAAGGTAGAATGAAGACGGCGCTGTATGTGGCGACGGTGGCAAGGACGTATCGGAAGGCAATTGATGATTATCTGGAGAGCCCCAAGAAGTATGAGGAGAATATGGAGTGGTATCGGGATCAGATCTCGAACTGTACGTACAGACAGTTTACGACGGGATTTTTCTATGGGAAGCCGGATCATGAGAGCCAGATTTATGATAGTAATACGTATGTGAAGGAGTATACGTATCTGGGGATTGTTGGGGAGAAGAATGAAAAAAGCAGATATGCGATTGAGCAGAGGAATAAGTTTTCGGTTGGGGAAGAGATTGAAGTGATGAAACCGGATGGGGAGAATGTCTGCGTTACGGTGAAGGGGATCTGGGATGATGAAGGGAACCAGATGGAGAGTGCGCCGCATCCGAAGCAGAAATTGTGGATTGATCTTGGCGTGGAATTGGATAGGTTTGATATTTTGAGAAGGAAAGAAATGGAATAGGATAGGAAAATAAAAGGGGATTAGGAACGTGTCATTTTCGAAAGGTTGCTAATCCTTTTTTGTGCGAATAGAGATTATGTAAAGTAATGGTAATGATAAAAGAAACAAATAGGAAAAAGTTCGACATTCTGTGAAAAAAGTTGTTTCATAATGTTTACAAACTGGAGCAAATAAGCTAGAATGTACATGGTGTTATTGGGCTAAGGCTAAATGCTGTTTTAATAGGCCATAAGTCACAAAAATATGTTAAGTGTCATTATAAACGGAATGTATATAACTGGCAATGTCTATCTCAAACTTTCAGTTGCGGCATGATGGTCTACAGTGGTGTATAAAACTCATGCAAAATACCCCTACTACGAGCCTGTTTTATTGCAGAGCAAGGTAGTGACATGATACCTTCATTTTTCCGAAGAATTAGAGGTGGAGGTTGAAAGTGTTGAAAAGCCCAAAATCTATTTTTCTGGAAAAGTTTATTGCAGACATTAGAAAGACATGATAACTGCATTTTTCTGGGGAATTAGAGGTAGTGAGTGGTAGATGATTGTTCATGTTGCAATAAGAGTGAGATATGAACTTGTACAGTTTTAACAAAGTGAGTTGATATGAAGGTTATGACAATAAGGGTCAACACTTTGAAAAATAGAAAAGTGCGACAGCGAGTTATGACAATAAGACCTAACACTTTGTCGGTGAGTTGGTATGAAGGTGTCTACCATAAAGTTTCAGTTGAGGAAAAATAGGTGAGTAGTCCATGACAGGTCTACATAAAAGATTCAGTGGTGGTCGGAAAAGTGGACTGCGGAAGATGACCACTGTGAGAAAAATGATAACTACAGTGTGATGAACACACTGGTTGATATAGATAAAGCCCGCCGGTGTACTGCATCGGCGGTTAGATATAAAAACTTGTGAGAGGAATATGGCAGAATGTCAAATAAGAAGAATCTCCTAATCTACGCTCATTACTATATTCCAGATACTGCGTCAACGGGGCAGATTCTCCGTGAATTGGCGGAGGGTATGCTGGATAAATTCAACATTACAGTGATTTGCGTGGTTCCGAGCTACCTTGGGACTATTGAAGATAAATATAAGACACAAAAGTATTACGAAGAAGAAATCAACGGTGTGAAAGTGCTGCGAATCCGGGTACCGGAGTTCAGCAAGACCAATAAGAAAAGCCGTGTCAAGAACATCGTTTCCTATTTCTTTGGGGCGATGGGGGCAACTTTTAAGGTCGGAAAACAGGACTACGTGTTCTCCATTTCCCAGCCGCCTATCCTTGGCGGCCTGTTGGGTGTCTGGGGCAAATGGGTAAAACACGCTAAGTACATCTATAACATTCAGGACTTCAACCCGGAGCAGGTGCTGGCAGTTGGCTACACCAAAAGCAAGCTGATTACCGATGCCATGATGTGGTTCGACAAGTTTAGCTGCAAACGGTCTGACTTGATCATCACAGTTGGCCGCGATCTGGTTGAGACGGTAGAAGGCAGATTCAAAGGCAAGAATGTGCCGAAAACCGTCATGATCAACAACTGGATCGATGAGAATGAGATCTATCCGCTGGAGACAGGTGACGAGAGAGTAGCAGCTTTCAAGAAGAAGTACGGTCTGGATGGCAAGTTTGTCATCATGTACTCCGGCAACATCGGTCTGTACTATGACCTTGAGAATCTAATTAAAGTGGTCGGAAAATTTGGTGCCGGTACAAAAACTGCGGATGGCCGAGAGGTTGTGTTTACTTTTGTCGGTGCTGGTTCTGTGCTGAAGACACTGGAAGATTATGTGGCAGAGCATCACATGGAGAATGTGGTCTTCATCCCGTACCAGGACAAAGCTGACTTGATATATTCCTTGAACGCTGGTGATGTTCACTGGTGTGTGAACGCAAAAGGCATTAAAGGTGTGTCCTGCCCGTCAAAATATTACGGTTTGGCTTCTGCGGCAAGGCCAGTAATTGGGGTCTTGGAATCTGGGTCTGAGATTCGCTGCATCATCGAGGACACAAAAGGCGGCCTGTGCTGCGAACCAGGTGAGTATGACAAGGTTGAAGAAAACATTCGCTGGTTTATTGACAATGCCGGAAGCGAAGAGCTGAAGGCCATGGGAGCCAGAAGCCGGGAAAACCTTGAGAAGAATCTGACAAGAAATGTAAGCGTACAAAAGTATGCAGAAGAAATTCTGAAGCTGTAAGCAAGAAAGAATAAAGGTATAAAATTGAATGCAAGGGAACATTAATCAAAACAGAATTCCAGAAATGGATATTTTGAAGGGAATTGCTATCATTCTTGTGGTGGTTGGACATACAAAAGTGCCGGGCAATTCATTTATCTATTTATTCCACATGGCTGTCTTTTTTATTGTTAGTGGCTATTTTTACTCGGAGAAATCAAGTGAGTCACTAAAGGCAGTTTGGAAATTTACGAAAAAGAAAATTGTGTCGCTTTGGTTTCCTTTTTCGCTAGGTATCAGCATATTTACCATACTAAACAATTTTTTTGTAGGAGTTGGAATCCTAACAAATAGCACCAAAATATATGATTATGTGCCACAACAGTATGGCTCAATTCATCCACTCCTTTCATTAGGAGAGATGCTGAAAAACATATTAAAGACATTTGCATTTTCAGGAAGTGCGCAGCTGGCGGGAACTTTTTGGTTCTTTAAAACGCTTTTTTTAGTATCAATAATGTACTGCATTAATGATTTCTGCTTGAAATCATTATGCAAGTTCATGAAGCTGAATGTGAATAAACAGTGGTTACAAATCTTGATTTCGTTGGTATTGCTTGCACTCGGATATGTGTTTGCTGTGCATGATAAGAATTTTGCCGGAATGACAAGAGCGTTTCTTGTTTACTGCCTTTACGGTGGTGGTCAGTTACTTCGCAAGGTACAGCGTGTCAAACTTAATGTGGCGGGAGTGCTGACGATAGGTGGACTAGCAGTGCTGTGCTTATGCAATAAGATAGGAACAATAGCATTAGATAAATTGGAAATATATAATCCAGTATTTTATCTGTGCTGTTCATTTGCAGGAATGTGTTTCCTTTATGGTATCTCTCGATTTATTGATACTTATCTTAATAAAATCGGGGGGGGGCTGGCCTATATTGGCAAGCACAGCATGGCAATTATGATTGGACATTTTCTGTGCTTTAAATTGGTTTCATACGGATTAATTGTGGCATGGAAAATTCCATATTTTTGTGCGGCCGCGTTTCCGGTACTAACAGATACGGGTGCTTGGTGGATGGTTTATACACTGGTAGGAGTTGGTGTGCCATTAGCTGCACAATACACTTGGAGGAAATTAAATAGAGCATTTCGGAGATAATGGTTAGATGATTCAATTTATAGAGGTACTAAGAGCAATAGCAACAGCGTTGATTGCAAACTCTCATTTTAAAGGAGTATATCCGACAGACTTATTATCATTTGGTGGTGGTTTTGGACTGGCATTATTTTATATGATCAGCGGTTTTCTGTTGGCAAATATAAAGCGGAGCACAAAGTTCACAGAATGGTATTTTAAGAAAGTGGCACGGTTATACATACCTTTGATTATTTTGAAGACCATTGAGATAATTGTTGGTTATTTGAAAGTTAATACGATAGGACAGTTTGTCCGAGAATTCATTTTTCCGGCATCGTGGTTTGGTGCATCGATGCTGATTCTGTATTTGCTGTATTACGGGATTGTAAAAAAGTTATACGTAAAAAACGGTAGAGGCGTAATAAGGATTATTCACATTATTGATTTAGCTGTATTTTTATTGCTGTTCATAACAAAAAATGGCATCGGGATGTTCAGCTTGGAAACGCTGACCATTGCAGATGAATTTAGCGTTGAAACTCCCTATATTATATCACTGCCTATTTGGATGAGTTCGATGCTGGCTGGATTTGAAGTCAGAAAGATATACGATGCACCTGATAAGCAGAATAATAGTAAAAATGTATGTTTATATGGCATCGGTGTTGTTGTCACCATGGTGTCTTTCTTTGTGGTAAAGATTCTTGAGAAAAAGGCTGGAGGAACAGCACTGATGATCGCTCTTCCGGTTATATATATCGGCTTTGCTTACACAATGTTCCAATTTTTTATGGCGTGGGAAGAAAAGATTGAGGCACTTTCCGATAATATATGGAAAAAAACTGTATGGACAATAAGTGCTTGTTCGCTTGAAATATATTATATTCAGTTCCCATGGATTCATATATTCAGAAATTTTATGTTCCCAATCAACTGGGTTTTAATTGTGACTATTACAGTGTTAAGTGCTTATTTACTGCATTGTATTTCAAACATAGCATTTCATGCTTTAGTAAAAAGGAAAGTTGGTAAATAAAATGAAAGAAAGAATATTATTAACAGGTGCATCTGGTTTTATTGGCACAAATCTTTTAGAGGATTTGCTAAAAAAAGGCTATGAAGTAAAAAATCTGGATTGGAATGAGCCGAAAATCGAAGAACGAAAAAGCTTGTGGGAGAATGTAAATATTATTAACTATGACCAGTTTGAACAAGCTGTTTTGAACTTCAATCCAGAATATATTATTCATCTTGCTGCGCGTACAGATTTGGATGGTAAAACACTTGAAGATTACGACCAGAATATTACAGGTGTTGAAAACCTTATGAAGATTGTTCATAAGTTGCCGGATTTGAAAAAGGTCATTATAACTTCTTCCAAGTTTGTAACCAGAAATGGATATAAAATTAAGAACCAGCATGATTACTGTCCCCATACAAAGTATGGCGAAAGCAAAGTTGAAACGGAAATTCGTGTGTGGAATGATACGCCTGACTGCGACTGGTGCATTATCCGCCCAACATCTATTTGGGGTCCTTGGTTTGGTGTACCGTACAGAAATTTTTTCGACATTGTGATGAAACATATGTACTTCCATATTGGTCATATCAAATGCCATAAAACGTATGGATATATTGGGAATGCAATCTATCAGATTGAACAGTTGTTGTTCAATGAGACCCTGGATGAGAACAACAAGGTTTTCTATATCGGCGATGAACCTCCGTATGAAATTAATGAATGGGCAGATGAGATAGCGGCAGAGCTTGGTTTTAAGGTCCCCACAATGCCCGTCTGGTTTGTAAAATGTCTGGCGAAATTCGGCGATTTTCTTGGAATGTTCCATATCCATTTTCCGATGCAGTCTTTCAGATTTGGAAACATGACGAATGATGGAATTAACGATATGAGCAATACATATAAAATCGCACCCGATATGCCCTATACAAGACTGCAGGGCACGAAAGAAACAATTGCATGGATTAACGAGTATGAGAGGAAAGGAAAAAAGAAATGACATCGGCAGATTCATTGATTGAGTTAGTGAATCCTCAACCGAATAGCACAATTATGATTTATGATGTCCATGCCAGCGAATCTGGAGCACTGGCAATTTTGGATGACTTATATAAGCAAATCAGAAATTATTCGGATAAATCTGTGAAATGGGTGTTTATTGTAAGCACCCCGGAATATGAGGAAACAAAAGAAATTACCGTCAGAAGATTCCCGTGGGTAAAGAGAAATTGGGGATATCGGTATTACTTTGATACAGTAACAACTCGAAAGCTTTTGAAAGAATTTAAACCAGACAAGGTGTTCTCGCTGCAAAATAAAGGAATTGACTTCTATAAGAAAGAACAACTTGTTTATTTGCATCTTCCCTTTATATTGACAGATCATAAGTTTGATATAAAGATAGACGGAAAAAAACTATGGGCATACCAAAACATCATAAGCAAAAGTATTTTTAAGTCGCTTAGAAAAGTCGATATGACCATTGTGCAGACGGAGTGGATGAAAGAGGCACTTGTAAAGAAAGCAGGAGTAAACGCTGATAAAATTGTGGTTCAGCAACCGGATATCAAATGCAATGATATAAAAGACTTTATAGATTGCCCGGAAAACAGAAAACGTATTTTTTATCCTGCAACTGCATTTACCTATAAAAATCACTCGACATTGTTGAAAGCCCTGAACTATGCCACAGAAAAGGGATTAAAAGATTACGAAGTGATTTTTACGATTCGTCCGGACGAAAATGCATATACGCAAAATCTCTATAAATATGCGACGGAGCATAACTTGAATGTTAAATTCAATGGACCAATTCCGAGGGAAAAGGTGTTTGAAATGTATGCCAGATCCATCCTGGCTTTTCCGTCCTACGTTGAATCTTTTGGGTTGCCACTACTTGAAGCAAAATTATCCGGAACATACATTATGGCGAGTGATACACCGTTCTGCCATGAAATCTTGGATGGATATGACAAGTCGGAATTCTTTGAGGAACTTGATTATAAGAAACTTGGCGACATGATTCAAGCGATATGTGAGAGAGGATTAGATAGGTGACACCATTTTCAATAATACTTACTTACGTTCACTCTTATGTAGAAAGTATTCCCAAAAAACTTTGTGATGCAGTCCCGTACTGCTATCTCTATGGAAGAGAGGTGGCAGTACAATGATAAAGGTGCGCGATTTTAGACGAATCATAAATGAATTGTTTTTGATCTCGTTTATGCTCATCTTACTGCTGTGTGTTGGTGAGGAGAGTGAGCTAAGTAAGCGAATAGTTGTTTTTACTGTTAAAGGAAGTAAACATATTCTGACGGCTGTTATTTTGGCAATGACATTTTGTCTGACATGCATTCAGAAGATGCGCCTTAAAACTGACAGAGTGGCGGAATTACTCGTTATTCGTTTTCTTTTATATTTAATACCGTGTTTGTTTGTACGAGATGGTTCTCAGCTACAGATTGGTTTAATTGCAGCAGTCGCATGTTCTTTTATGGCATATACAGTTGGAAAGGAAAATGAATGCTCGGATAGTTTTATTGCTCTTGTGCTAGGCGGAGCTGCTTGTGTCATATCAATTCAGGTCCTTGTTACAGCATTCACAAGAGGCCTTAATATCAATTCACCTGATTTAAAGTGGTGGATGGTAATCCCTATTGGACAGACAAACGCAATAGGAACATATTTCCTGCCGATGATGATTCTGCTTGATGGGTTGAAAAACACTAAAAGTGGATTTCGTAGATATATTTTGGTGCTGATAGAGGTTGTCCTAATGGCATCAATTCTCTTCATGGGATCGAGATCGACACTGATATTGATGGCGGTTTACTTAGTTATAAGGTATTTGATGCCGAAAGCAAAAATAAGTAAACAGATGATGACACGGTTGTTGATTGCAGTTTCAGTAATTCTAGTTGGAGCATTTCTGTTTCTTCTCAAGAACAATGGAATTGCATCACAGTTTGCCAGCCAGTTTAGTATTGATTCTTTGACATACACGAGATTCAAGGTGTACCAAGAGGCACTGGATGTATTTGGAAAACATATTTTCTTTGGCCGAGGAGCTTATTCCTATAAAGTATTTGATGCAGTTATGGCACATAACTTTGTATTGGAAGCATTAATAGAAAGCGGAATTATTGGGTCAATTCCTTTCTTTGCGGCAGTGATTATATGTATAAAACAACTTAAGAAGATTGAGAAATTTCAAGGAACTTATCTTTATATGGTGATTTTTATGCTTATAAAAGCTTTAATGGAACCAACGTTCTACTTGGCGTCCTTTGAAATTTTCTTCTGGTTGTTAGTTGGCTTGGGGCTGCGTGAAGAAAAGAGCAAAACAAATCTCAAAAATAAAGAATAGTAAGATTAATATATTGGAAGGGACAAGTGGTATGAAACAAAAATCGTTAGGACTAAATGCTGTATTAAATGGAATTAAGCAATGCTGTTCTATCATATTTCCACTAATCACATTTCCGTATATATCAAGAGTGTTGGGAAATGATGGTTATGGAAAATACAGCTTTTCATATTCTGTGACGAATTATTTTATACTGCTGGCAGCCCTTGGAATATATACTTATGCGATTCGGGAAGGTGCAAAAGTACGCGATGACCAAAAAGAAGTAGACAAGTTTTGCTCACAGGTGTTTTCCATTAACGTATGTTCAGCAGCAATTTCATCGCTGTTGCTCAGCATAATGGTATTTTGCCTGCCCAAATTTTCAGGATACAAAGCCTATATTTTTATCCAGAGTACAGCAATCATTATGGCTGTAATTGGTACAGACTGGGTAAATGGCATCTTTGAAGATTACTTTTATATTACAGTACGGTACATTGCAGTTCAGTGTGTGTGCCTAATTGCAATGTTCGTTTTTGTAAAGAAACCAGAGGATATTATTCCATATTGCATTATTTCGGTTTTAGCAACTAATGGCGGAAACCTGATTAATGTATTTTATGTCCGTAAGTATGCGAAGATTCGCTTTACGTTTGATATGGACTTGAAAAGGCATCTTGTGCCATTGCTGATCTTATTTGTGAATTCAATTGCCATCTCAATTTATGTCAATTCGGATATTACGATGCTTGGCTTTTTTGAATCGGATGCACAAGTTGGCGTTTACAGTTTCGCATCTAAAATTTATAATCTGTTGAAGCAGCTTATCAATGCGGTGATCGTTGTTTCAGTGCCGAGAATAGCATATATCATAAAGAACAAGCCACTTGAGTATAAAACGTTTTTGAATCGGATTTTTTCTGCATTGAATATTGTGTTGCTTCCAATTGTAGTTGGAATGTTCTTTATGAGCGATTCTATGATTTTAACTGCAGGAGGAGAACAGTATATCGCCGGTGATGCAGCATTGAAAGTTCTGAGCGTTGCGACCTTGTTTGCCATATATGCGTCACTGTTTACAAACTGTGTTCTGATTGTTAATCGCCAAGAAAAGCTTTGCCTTAAAGCGACAGTGATTTCAGCAATTGTAAATGTTGGACTGAATTTCGTTTTAATGCCCACGCTTGGAATGATTGGTGCAGCAATTACAACAGTAATAGCTGAGCTGGTGAACTGTATGATGCAGATGCACTTTTCAAAGGCGTTTTTTGATTGGAGAACATTGGAGTTGAAACCAATTGTTTCGTGCATTTGTGGTAGTGCGTTTATCGGAATTATTTGTTTGTTATGTAATGGCTTATTTCATAGCAGCTTGATGAAGATGGCCTGCGCTGTTGTGCTTTCTGCTTTGGCGTATATGATAACTTTGATTGTTATGAGAAATCCATATGCCACTGCCGCCATGGATGTTATACAGAAGAGAATGAGGAAGAACAATGGATAAGAGAGTGTCTGTCGTTATGACGACTTATAATGGGCAAAAATATTTGCGGGAACAAATGGATTCTTTGCGAGAGCAGACAATGCCAATTGATGAAGTAATTATTATGGATGATTGTTCCACAGATCATACGCCAGATTTAGTGAGTGCTTATATAAAAGAGTACAATCTGAAAGGGTGGAACTTGATTCAGAATGAGCAGAACCAGGGATGGAAGAAAAACTTTAAGAGTGGTTTTGATTTAGCAACTGGCGATTACATTTTTCCGTGCGATCAAGATGATATTTGGCATCCTGATAAAGTTGAAAAAATGGTAGAGTGCATGGGAAACAATCCTGAAATTGAATTGCTCGCAGCAAATTACGTTACTTTTTTTTCAGAAAATGATACTGGTAGCGGCAGTAAGTTGTACGCTTCAAGAAGCAAAGCAATGAAGGCAGATGGAAGCTTAGAAGTCTTTGGGATTGATCCCAAGTGGCCATATATTAATCGTCCAGGATGTGTGTTCTGCTTCACAAAAACGTTTTACAACTCGATTAAGGATAAATGGGATACGAAATACCCACATGATGCAATACTATGGCGCTTTGCAAGAATGGATCATGCTTTAGGATTGTTCAATTACCCAGTAATAGAATTCCGTAGACATGGTGACAATGCAACAAGTGAAGAGAATAGAACCAAAGAAAGTAGGATTCAAACTTTTAATGATTATATTCGCTTTCATGAGATGGGGTTGGAACAAGTAACATCAGAGAATGACAAAGAAATACTAAAAAAGGGAATCAAATTCCTGAAATTGAGGAAAAAGTTCTTTGAGAAAGGAAATGTTCTTATTTGGATGAAGCTTGCGGTCGTATATCAGGAGTATTATCTTTCCATGAGAGGCTGCTTGGGAGATTTATATTTTGTATATAGAAAGTGAGTGAATTAAAATGGATAATGAAACTTTGCGCAAGGTTCAGTTAGCACAGTTGGAAATCGGAAAAGAAATCAAGAGAGTGTGTGATGAGAATAACATTAACTATTTTCTTGATTCTGGAACTCTTTTGGGAGCAATCCGCCATAAGGGATTTATCCCATGGGATGATGACATGGACATGGGAATGCTCAGAAAAGATTATGAGAAATTCCTTGAAATTGCACCTAAAAAATTGAAACCAGAATATTTTCTTCAGACTTGGAAGACAGATACAAGTTATCCTTATGCATTTGCAAAGATAAGAAAAAAGGGTACGATTTTCATCGAAGCGGTTTCACAGAAAACGAATGCACATAATGAGATATTCGTAGACATCTTTCCTTATGATGTATACCCTGATGATGAGAAGGTCAGAAGAAAATTAGCAAAAAAGATTATGCTTCTTAAGTATAGCTTATGGGTGAAAGATGGCATGACACCATGGTTGAGACATAAAGGCACACTGGATAGATTACTGGTAAGAGCAAAGTATATGCCTTACGCTGTTTATGCAATGACTCATAGTCGGGAGTCAATGATCGAAAGCTACGAAAAAATCATGCCAATACATAATGCAGAAACATCTAAATATTATGTTGAACAATCAGGAGGAACGCCATTTGGAAAGTGGATTATTCCTACAGAGTGTTTTGAAAAATTTATTGAAGTGAATTTTGAGGATACAACATTTTTGGCTCCTCAAAAGTATGATTTGTATTTAAAGACGTCATATGGCGATTATATGCAGCTTCCGCCCGTTGAAAAACGTGGTAATTGGCATCAAATTGTAGAGGTTAAAGTTTGATAGGAGGTTAGCTGCCATAGAGGGAAGGGTATACACAAGGCCAGTAAAGCGAAAATCAATGACGTTTTATTTCGTATACCATTCAACCGCTATTTCAGTACCCGATACATCGAAATGCTCATAGCTGTGGCTTATTCACTGAGATATGAAAGGTTGAAAAACCTTGAATTTTCAATAAAAAACACTTGATTATATGAGGAGGAAATATTAAATGAAGAAGTATCATATTGGATATACATGTGGAGTATTTGATCTTTTCCATGTGGGACATCTGAACCTTTTGGAAAGATGCAAAGAAATGTGCGATATTCTTATTGTTGGTGTCTGTGATGATAAGTATGTTACTGAAATCAAGAAAAAACAGCCTGTTTACCCAGAAGATCAAAGATTGCGAATTTTGAACGCTCTAAAAGTTGTAGACAGAGCCGAGTTGGTAACGATTGAAGAAACCGATGACAAAATGTTGGCGCTAAAGAAATTTGGATTTGATGTTCTGTTCTCTGGAGATGACTGGAAGGGATCAGAGCGTTATATGCGTACAGAAAAGCAGTTCGCAGAGTATGGGGCCTCAATTGAGTATTTGCCATATACGCATGGAATAAGCACTACAGAAATTAAAGAAAAAATGAAAGAACAGAAAGCATAATCGAGATGGTATTTGAAAAAACGGATATTTTACTTCCAAAAATTAAAGATTATAGAAAGTGGGCAGTTGTTGCATGTGATCAATTTACATCACAACCTGAATACTGGGAAAATGTGCAAAAATATGTCGGAGATGAAGTATCTACATATAATTTGATTTTACCGGAAGCACAACTGTCGGGAAATAATGATGATAAAATAGCTAATATTAATGAAACAATGAACAGCTATTTAAAAAAGAATATTTTTGAAACATATAATAATTCGTATATATATGTTGAACGAAAATTAAAAAATGGTGCCATTCGTAAAGGTATAGTTGGCGCAATTGATTTGGAAGATTACGATTATAAACCAAACGCCAAATCTAAAATTAGGGCAACAGAAAAAACAGTGGTAGACCGTATACCGCCAAGAGTCAAGATCCGTGAAAATGCGAACATTGAATTGCCTCATATATTGCTTTTATGTGATGACCAAAAGCATCAATTGCTGGAATCAATTGAGACGATTAAAGAAAAGCTGGAAATACTATATGATTTTGATTTGATGCAGGATGGAGGACACATCACTGGATGGCTTGTATCTGAAGACAAAGCAGAGATATTTGATGCTGCTTTAGAAAAGTATTTACAAGATATTAGAGAAAAATATTATGGATTAGATGAAGATCCGATGATCTTTGCTGTAGGAGATGGAAATCATTCGCTTGCTACGGCGAAAGAATGCTATGAACAGCAAAAGAAAGCTTTTGGAACAAGTATAAAGTCAAGATATGCGTTAGTTGAGCTAGAGAATTTGCAGGACGAATCACAACAGTTTGAACCCATACATAGATTGCTAATGAATGTTGATATCAGTGACTTTCTTGCAAAAATAAAAACAATATGTGTATCACAAAGTAAGCATAAGGTGGAATATTATACAAAGGAACAACAAGGCGTACTGTATTTAGATGAAAGTCTAGGAGAATTGACGGTCGGCATTTTACAAAGATTTTTAGATGATTACGTCAAAACAAATAATTGTGATATTGATTATATTCACGATAATGATGTTTTAAAGAAACTGAGCTGTAAATCCGATTGTATAGGGCTTTTATTATCAGCCATCGATAAAGAAAACTTGTTTTCAGAAATCATAAAAAATGGTTCATTACCACGAAAAACGTTTTCCATGGGACATGCTCAGGAAAAAAGATATTATATTGAAGCAAGAAGAATAAAATAACAAGAATATATGGAGAATGAAAATGAAAAAAGTTGTAACATTTGGAGTATATGATTATTTTCATCTAGGACATCTTCGGTTGTTTAAAAATGCGAAGAACCTTGGAGATTGGTTGATAGTTGCTGTTCAGGATGGCGATTATATATTGAAAACAAAACCGGATGCTAAAGTTATGTATACAACAGAGCAGAGAAAAGAATTGGTTAGTGCGCTAAGTGTAGTTGATGAAGTAGTAAGTTATACAGATGTTGATGTGACTATTAAGACATTGGATTTTGATGTTTTTGCAGTTGGCGAGGATCAAAATCATGCAGGATTTCAAAGAGCTATTGAGTGGTGCAAAGAAAATGGAAAAGAAGTTGTACGTATGAAAAGAACACCTGGAATTTGTTCATCAGAAATTAAGAAAAGTCTATAAGTAAGGAGAAAAGAATGAGTCATAATCGTCGGGGGGGGGTACCGCAGTAGCTCCCGAAAAAATGTAATACTATGGATCATTATAGTTTTGCTTGCTGCAATCCTTGGGATTCTCCTTTGGATGAACAAAAAGGATGAGGACAAGAAATCGGCAGAACTACGAGCAATGAATGCAAAATTGTATCAGGAAAAGCAGGAGAAAGAAGCAGCATTAAAACAGAAAAAGGCAGAGGATAGCTTTTATCAGAAGCTATCAGATGGTTTTGACGTTAATGTTTTGGTTGTGGGAGATTCAATCGGTGCGGGTGCTGGCACAGAAACAGATGGGCAGCAGTGGTTTAAACAGTTACAAGCATATTTAAGGACTGTTAATAAAGCATCTGTATCCGTAACAAATGTTTCAATGGGAGGTAATACCTCTTATGCTGGTTATGTCCGGACAATGGCACTTGATGATGACATTGACTACGACTTGGCGATTATTTGCTATGGTCAGAATGATGCCTTACAAGACTTGGATGTATATTATGAAGCTATGGTACAGGCCATCAAAAATAAGTACCCGAATTGCTCGATTATTTCAATTTTGGAATCCTCACAACGTGACTATACATCCAATATAACCACGATCCAAAGCATCTGTGACCATTATGGAATCCCTGTAGCAGACACAATTGCAGCGTTCAATAACTCTGGCAAGTCTTATGACGATTTGACCAAAGATGGCGTTCATCCGAATGATGCTGGTCAGACAATCTACTACGAAACCGTAAAGGCTGTTATTGATGAAAATGTAACTGCGTCTACCGGAAAAATGGAAGATGCAGATGTCATCAATGCAGATGTACATAAGTTCGATAACTTTATCTGGTATGGCGCGGATACTGATTTTGAGCGTGTAGATGATACGACATTTACTCTGAACGCATCTGCGTCTGGAATTTTGGGTATCGACTATACCTTTGAGTCTGGTGACAATAAAGCGGACATCTACGTGGATGGCAAACTATACAAATCTCCTACCGTTACGTTTAACTATGACTTCTCCCAGCGTCATATCATGGTAGTCAGCGATGACTGCACGGTAGAAAAGGAAATCAAAGTCGTGTTCAATAGCAAAGAACAAGCGGATGGCTTCCAGGGAATGTGCTTTAGCTGGGAATAACAATTTAGGCCGTGTGATTATTCACACGGTAGCTGCTCAAATCTTCACACACCTCTCCGTGGGGAGCAGCAGGCAACGGTCTTATGACTGGCTGAGATGTGAAGGAATACGAAGGCAAGGAGGAATAATGAAAGTGGAACCAGTATTTATTTCGGATTTTTTTGAATTGGATGACCGACTAGAAGAATTGGGTGTATTTGATTCTATAATAAACAAGGACAGTCACTTCTTTATTAACCTTCTTCGTTTAAAGAAATCTGATACGCCAGAATTTTCAAATGCATATGAGCGTGTTAATGACTTCTTTTCGAACATAATGATACTTTTAAGTGCCTCAAAAGATAAGGGAGATCGATTTTATCGTGAAGCCTTAAAAAAGTTTTCGTTTTCTGGATTAAATGGTGTAAATCTTGGCTTTTCTGAAACCGGTGTCGATGCTGGTTTTGGAAGGGTGTTGTCCGAAAAAGTTATTAGCGATGCATTTGATATTGTTAAAAATGGATCTACGCAGCCTGAAATTTTTCAACTGGTCGGTTTGTTTGAAGAAAATGTTGCAGCTGATAGGCTTAGCGATATGATTGCAACAATTATCAAGCCCGATATAGAGGCTTATACCAGGCGAATTAATCAAGCGTTGCAGATAAATCAAACTCATTATCCTGATGTTGAGTTCATAAATGAAATTGCAGTTAACCCATTTAAAAACTGTGAGTTATTATACTTGCCGACAGAGGTTTTACATGAACTTCCAATAGCGAGATGTTGGGATGATATTGACAGAGTGATTTCAGAAAATGAAAAAATACGAAACGAAGTCAACGAAGCAGTTGGTTTAGAATGGCGAAAGATGTGCTCGGCGGAAAAGAAGAACTATTTAAAACAGCACATTTTTATGGATGCGGGGCGTTGTGCCAAGATAATAGAGGGGTATAGAGAAGAAGAAATCGCCCCCTACTGTGTCTGTCTCTTATACACATCTCCGAGCCCACGAGACTCCTGAGCATCTC